>Ga0179593_1503492_pt1 | contig 18703 bp, 21 predicted proteins | sample CZODoug2_1_08_16_FD_185931 | JGI IMG/M metagenome (GOLD analysis project Ga0179593, IMG submission 185931) | Vadose zone soil fungal communities from Angelo Coast Range Reserve, California, USA - CZODoug2_1_08_16fungal (PacBio error correction) | ecosystem: Environmental > Terrestrial > Soil >...
CGCGATACCCTCCGCTCTCCAATGGGGAACAGATGAGAATGAAAGAGAAGAAATGCCGGGTTGTTTCTTGATGACGAAGCTGGCATTGCGAACAGGGAAATGATCTGTAATAGAGGGAAAGATCAGTCTAGGAGGCGGTTGTCCAAAAGGGAGGGGGAATAGCTCAAAATCTTTGGAAGAAAATGGGAATCCGTCGAAGTACGGTGAGAAAGAAGATGAAGGAGTAAAGGCAGCACAAACGCGTGTGGTTATCGTCAAAGAGGAGACGACACGCAGGGGGAAGGGCTCACAGATATGCAGTAGGTCGTGCTAGGGATACTTCTTCTGTCTATCCAGGGAGAGAATAATTACAAGTTCTACATTGGAGGGGAAATGTAGGTCCTCTCAAAAAAAAGGTTCTGCTGGGCGTCCAGTCTCAATGGTTAGATGTGGTTTGATAGGGGGAACAAAAGGGGAAGGGTCAAGTTTTAGAAAGCGGTCACGATGACCAGCTATTTCACGGCACCGTTGCATATAAGGGTGACTAAATGCTCGCGGGGCACGTTCATGGCTGAGATTCCTGCCTCTGGGTGAAGTTGCTTGACGAGGTGTTGGTCTTGGGGGGCCCTTTTAATCGAATTGTGAGATTGGAGGTCCGGGTGTCATTTCAGGACGCTTCGGTAAGGGACGAATAGGTCCAAGGGCTTGGAAACCACATGGCATGGAAGCGGGAGTAATGCAAAGGAAAGGAGCCGTGCCCGAGGGGGAAGTTACAGAGCGAGGGGACGGAACGCTCCGGGGTGGAAAGCAAGGTTTGCCACGGCAAAATTGCGATTGAACACCCCCCGGCGCGAAAAGCCAGAAAAGAGGAAAGGTCGTCCGACTCGGTCAAGCCAAAAAAATATCGATCCAAAAGTAGGTGAAAATAGAATCTGGGGGGTTTACGGAGGAAATTTCTGACTTCATAATTAGTGCTGGAAGCCAATCCTCTGGGAAGTCGGAAAAGCAATCGGGTCTGCCCGGAAAACGGGTTCAACAATAGCAAGGCATAGCTAGATCAAGAAAGCTCGGAGCCAGTGCCTCATGCCTGATTTGAATTGAAAACGAAAAAAGAATGCAGAGAGGGCCTTAAAAAGGCGGAATATTTCCTCGGGTCGCAAGGCCGGCCAGGGCTGGACAACAGGGAAGTACTCACGCATGGTAGTGAACTGGACGGACAAACAAGGCGGGAAAAGAACAACGGTAAAAGGGCCATAACTGCAGAGAAATCGCATCACTATGCCCCCGAAAGCCATCGTCAGGCAGGGATCAAATTAAAAAGGGAGCAGCAAACAGGGGGCATAGTTACTCGAAACAACTAAAGGGGCAGTGCAAACCCATCACCTCCCTCGTACCTGGAAACAGGGCGCGCAAAAAGGGTGCCTCCCCGTCATAAGGGGCTTAGAAGAAAACGCTCCAATGTAAACCCGGCGAAAGGGACGTAGATCGCGTCTCGCAGCACCTCCTCATTGAACGCCCGCGCCGAGGACAGAATTCGAATTTAACCTTTCTCTCTGAGAGAGAGGGGGTCTAAACGAAACAGGGACTGACCTGTGAGCAATCAAGTACATCGGGCAGAGGTCTATGTCTTGACATTACACATGGTCATGAGCATTGAGAGGAGACGAACTGGTGGAGAAGGAGAAAGGGGGGGGGGGGGGCCATCGGCAGGGGGCGCAGAAGACTCTCGCAACTCTGTGATAGCACATCACAGACGCTTTGGGAAGAAAAGCTAACCTTCGGGAAAAAAAAAGAGATGAAAGGACTAGGATTGCTAGGAAGCAGGACGAATAGCTCGAATAAAAAGATTAGAGCTAGTACCTAAGGTAGGGAAAAGCATGGCCCAAAAAAACTGCAAGCGGAAAAAGAGGGGAGACCATCCACTGAACCAGGATCGTTAAAGTACGCTTAGGAAGAATAACAGTCGAGTCCCTGAAAGACACAATAAGGGGACGAGAAGATCTCGACTAGATGGAAAATGCATTGAAAATGGAAAAAAGGGGGGGGAAGAACTTTTCCCACGAGAGACACCAAGGTAGAAATCCCGGCACGGACCGAGGGAATTATCTCTCATAGTGGACAACGACATCCGCCAAGGGGGGGAGGCGTCTTTATAAAAAAAATAAGAAAAAGATTGGGAAGAAAAGGGGCTCCAAGCCTAAACACACCCGACATCCCGTAAAATAAGGTCGGAAGCGAAATCTATCTGGCAAAGGAAGTGCGGCCTTGACGAAAGCAAAGAAGATTCAAAATGAAAAAGGGGTTTCTGGAAGGGAAAAAAAGTTCTCGGTCGATCCTCGGATGGAGATCGCGCTAGATCGTCCACATTGGCTCTCGATACATCCATGAAAGGGGATCACCCAAGGGAAAGTATTGACTGCGGAAGGATCGGATAAAGGGACAACGAAGAAATTAAAAGAAAAATCGTAGCTTGAGACTGAGAAAGGTTTAAGGAAATTAGCGGGGGGGCCTCTGAGAGGAAGGGGGGTTCTGTTCGTACCGGAAGGCGTACGTTCAAGGTCGAAAAAAGCAAACAACAAGGAAGAGGCCAAGTTGGGGGGTTGGTTGTGTGGGGTTTTTTGGGGTTTTTGGGGGGTGGGGGGGGGGGGGGGGGGGGAGTGGGGGGGTTTTGGGTTTTTTAGCATTGATTAATCGAAAAAGGGGAAGGAGGAAGAAGAAAAGGAAAGAGGGGGGAAAATAAAAGATGTCACGCCCGAATGGGGACTGAGAAAAAGGTCGGCTTTTGCGAGGGGAACCACTTCACCTGGAAACACCAAGCAGAAAAAAAAGAATCATTCCAGGACACGTGTAGGGAGGGGAGGACAAAAGATTTAATTCGTCAGAGCCCGACAAACCCTTGAGTTACAACGGAATGTCCTGATCCGCGCCGAGAGACGCGTCCCTTTGGGTCTCATCGGGGAGGGCGAATTCTGTTCGAGCCGACTCTAAGAGAGAATATGAATCTAAACAGACCCGGGAAAAAGAATGAGGACCAATGAATCTACCGCTCATCGGAAGGAAAATCAAAACGGCGCGGCAATAGCATGAGCGTCCGGTCTACGAGTCAAAGACCCTATCCTTTCCAAGGAAAGGGAACACTCGCACGAGGAAAAATGAATCCTTAGAAAGCAGTCAGATGCAGGAAAAGCCAGGAGAAGCTCTTAAAAATGAGGCTGAGGAAAAGAAAAAGAGTCGGCAGGGTGAACGTCGCCTCCTGAACATCATGCGTAGGGGAGTTGACTCAACGAGGGGATCTGACAGGCTATTTAGCGGAAAAAAAGTGGAAGGGGAAAAAAGCCTTTCGTGTAAGGACGGGTGAGAAAGGGAGAGGGGAGGAAAACCGGGTTTGATTTCTATTGAAAGGAGGAAGTACTCTCGCCGGGATATTGGGGCGCTCGGGATCGAGGGCCGGGAGCGTACTGTTCCGAGTCGAGATAGGAATCGCTAAAACAGCTAATGAAAGAGAAAAGAAGAGAGAAGGGAAAAAAAAAAAACAACATCCGTACAGCGCTATTGTCGCGGATAAGGAAAGGAAAGAGCCAGGATGTCTGGAGGAATAATTTGATGGAGGAGGAGGAACTAAGAAGCGGTCTTAAGACGCCAAAAGAGCGTGGTTGCCATTCAAAATCATGACTGGGGGGGAAACTGTGGGTTCGCAAAGGGGAGAAAAAAGTGGTGTCGGACTGCTAAAAAAGAGGACCGTGCGAGCAGTACATCACTTGAGGGGGAGATTGTAAAATCATGAGAATAAAGAGGAGAAATCAGGCTAGCACCTTCAAGAAATGAAAGAACGGGCAATCGGCTGGGGGTTTCGTTGATTTGATAATAGCGTACCGGAGGGAACAGGACCAGAACAATATAGCGGAGGAAAAAAGGCACAAATCATTGAAGGGGCAAAACCGCAAGGGGCAGAAATAGACGTTACTATTTCGCTGGGTAGGCGGGATCGGGGTCGGTCTAGGGGGGGGGAAAAAGAAGAACTCCGCACCCAGCGGCCAGAAGGGGTGAAAATCGACGCAGCAAGTGTTATCTTCCTGAACATCAGGGGAGATCGAAACGAACCCGTGAAAAAATCTCGCCGACGATCAGCTTACGGAAGTCATCAAGAGTAACAAGAGATGCTAGTTGGGGGCTTACATCTCCTTCTTAGTAGAAGGAGAGGGAGGGGGGGCGGTAAAAAGGCAGGGGGGGGGTTTTTGCCCATTGAGAAAGGCTGTAAAAAAAGATATTGCGAGTACAGAACACAAAATGGGAGGAGGTCCAGCGAGATCAAAAGTGCCGTGGCCGGGCCGGGAGTCATTTTTGGGACGATCTTTAAAGTTCAAGAAAAAAAGAGAAAATGGATCTGCTCAGAATGAGCTCTAATTCGCCCGCGCGAGGAGACGAGTCCGTCGAAAGGGTGGGTTCTGTAGAAGGGGAAACTTTCCTCTGGAAGCGGTCACCATTGGGGACAGGACGAAGCGTTTCCAGCCGGTGGGGTCATTGCAATCAGGATGGGCAAACAGAAGGAAAGGAGGGGCAGGTCTCTCGTATTTCGAGCGCAATTCTAAAGCTACGCCTTTAAACTGGCACCCGTCGTAGAGAATGAAGAGCGGGCAGGTGCTTCACACCAAAAACCGAAAGCCAATCGAACGGGGGGTGTGTGCGAAGCGTCGGGGTACTGGGACCGAGTCAGCTAATTGGGGCGTGGGAGCGGGTAGAGCACACTAGTCTTCGGCGGCCTAAAAGTCGGCTTCGATCACAGCATACATGATGTGTAGATGTCCAAAGAGAATTTACGTCTGGAACTATGATCCTCGGGTAGGACGAAACTCAAAAAAACACCACTCTTCCTCGACGAAGAACGGCCCTTTGGCGCGTCCATGCCATGCATCTGAACGTTTGCTTTCTCGGATTCAAGGCAAGGAGCGGCTCAGGGAGAAGGCGACCGATGGCACTGAAAACCTCGAAGGCTTAAAAGGAAGGGAGGGTCACGGATCGGGGAAGATCCGCATGCGCGGGGAGCCCTGGGATACTCCTGTTGAGAAATCGGAGGGTAAAGAGGTGGATCTTGATGGGGCTACTATATCCGGTGGTTGGGAATACAAGAAAATTAAAAAAAAAAACCCTTAGTGCTCGGGTTCCCAAGTTAATGAGCAATGCCGTAAGGCAGCACGGGGAAGCGGCTCCTATGGTCTCTCAGTGTTAAAACGGGTTGGGTAGCCGGTCCCGTCAGTCAAGACAAGGAGAGTTTAGGGAAGGGGGGGGAAAGGGAGAAAAAGTCCGTGGGCCTGCGCGATCCGAACCGCGATGAAATGGACCCCTTCAGGGGATTCAGTCACTCCCAATCGGGGAAAGTTAAAAAGTAGAAGGGAAATAATCTCAAGAGAGCCGGTAGCTAGCAAGGTCAAACCTTCCCTTTGGGAAAACGGAGACCACATTTCGAGGCTCGACCGGGGGTGAAAATGGAAAATAAAAAACGCAGCATCATAAATCTGATTTCGCAGCACAAAGGCGTACAAATAATCTCTAAGCAAAAAACGGGATAAAAATGGCTTGTGGGGGGGCTGCTCCATATCCGAATATGAGTTTGGCATGGGGGGGAGAAGGATAGGGGGGGGGGGAAATGGACCTGGCCTCTGGGTCTTCTAAAAGGGAAAGTTGCAACCTCGGGGTGCCGGAGACTAAAGTCGAAAAAAGGCCCGCCCTAGAGGGAAAAGGCAGCCGAATAGGGGTTATTGATTTGGGCCGCCCCGGGGAGCATGAATCCTAGCTTCAAAAAGCCCGGGGGGGTTGAAGGACAGACTGAGCGTTCTGAACGAAGAAAAACGAAAAGTAATCATCCTCCCAAGCTCCGGTTTGCCGAAAATACACATTCCCCACGTTAACAGGGAATACGGCACTAAGGAGCAAAGAAATGCGGAGCCTAGTCAGGCTAAATTCAAAAGTAACCTGGGGAAACTATCAAAAAAATCAAGGATGGCGGAATACCCGTTCTTAACGCAACCAAAGACCTAGACTCCGTCCCGATAAAAGAGCTTAGACCTATTGGCGCGCATTGTTGAGGTAAAACGGCTCGTCCCTCGAGTCGATAGTCTCCTTCTACTCTCAACCTCGGTCAGCCGAGAAGACGGGGGGAGACAGGCTCTTGACTGAGCTTTTAGCACGCCACGCTTGGTCATTAAAAACCAAAATGCGGGGGAAAAGAAGAGCTACAGGGTCACGGGAGAGGGGGAAAGAGAAAGGAGTCTGGCGAGCCGCTTTTTGAAATAAGAGTTAAACGGGACGCGCCTGCTCACCAGCTATGTAAAGATGGCCGGGCATTCACCACTCGTCTTGGGCATGCCATCTGTTAAAAGAGGGGCTGGCGTTTCGCGACGTGAAAATTTCGAGAAGGAGAGAGGGCACCGGAAAGCACACGAAAAGGGGGGGACGGCAGTGCCTAGAAACTTTGGCTTGTTATGTCCCAAAAAACACGCATGTACAAACTGGCAAGGGATAAGGAAGAAGAAATATGATCGCTTTAAGTGAGAACGAACCCACCACGAAGGGTGGACGCCTCGACAGAAAAGTCGCGGTGGCGGAGAAGAGGCGGCAAAACCATCAGGCAGGGAGGCAGGGGGGTTTAAATTTTAACAGCGCAAAACAAAACCGGGAACGGGAAAAGGTGGGAGTGAGAAAGCCCAAGACGCCAAGGATGCGATGTGAGGTTCCCACGGATCAATTTCCCCGGAGAGGGACTCAACACCCCTCAAGGGAACCGGAAAAAAGACGTCGGAAGCCCTAAAGCGGACGGCTCGAAAATCACGCCTGACGCAAGAAAAGGCAGGAAGAGCATGGGGGTATGATCGAGAGAGCCGAAACGGCCTGGAAAAAAGAGTCCAAACTGAGAGGGAAAAAGGGGAGGGGACCGTCCATCCATGGCTGGCGATCACCACGTCTTTCCGCTGGCCCGAAAAAGAAAGAACCTCCGAGAGGACATCGTTCCAACTCTATTTGAGGCGCCAATGTTAAAGGGGAGATTGAGGGGGGGCCTAAAAAAGCTGATATCGTGAGGTTCTGGGCAACAAAGGGCGTAGGAAGAGGAGAAATCACAAATGCAGTTTATTGGGCAAGGGGGGGGGGGAGGAAGGGGGACGCGACTACGATATCCCGAGAAGACGGAAAAGAAACCAAAGATGGCTCAAAAAGAAGGGGGGACTGCTTGTCAGGAAGCCCACAGGATTGCACGGTAAAACAAAATCAAACCCTGAGGGGAGTCACCACGACTCGGAAAGGGGGTCTCAGGAGGGAAGTCGTAAACTACGTCACAGAATATGTACACTCCAGAAAAAAGCGTTCGGGCTTGAAATTCTAAGAGAAGGGACTTGTGCGACGACGCTGGGCCGGAAGTGGGTAGGAAGGTCGGGATGAAACGAAGCGCTGCCGGGTCGAAGGAAAAAACGCGGAAAGTACAGATCAAGCCAGGCGCCAAGAAGTACGGCGCTCAAAGGACTGCACCGCAAATCAACCCGGCGAGACATATCTTCTTCAAGTAGAAAGACTGCAATACCTATCCTGACTACAGCTCCCCTCTCCCGAGCATGGATGGAAAAGCGGGGAAATCTCGACACGCTGAGGATGGAGGAAAGCGAACTGCCAGAGAAACAACAAACTTCTTAGTAGGCAGGGGAGAAAGGGGATCCTCAGGGAAAAGAAAGCTTGAAAGGATTGGTACCTCTCCGTTAAGAGTAAGAGGGATAGGGGAGCGCCTTAAATAAGACTTGTAGGTTGAAGGGCGTGTAGAAGTGAGAAGAATGGCTATGCAGCACCGGGGTTTGATGAGCTCCGGAAAAAAAAAGGATAATTTGGTGAGGATAGTGATCGCTGGGGGTCCTGAGAATCTGGGTTTGTCTCTATCGGATATTCTAGGCCCCTGCAGCGAAGCTCTTGACGTCGAAGACTAGAGAGACCCCTGAGTCGCCAATAAAGTATAAGGAAGCCCGCACTGAAAGGGGAATTGGAATAATTTATTTCGTGAGGAAAAGAAATGCGGCGGAAGATCAGCAAGAGCGTGTGCTCGTCGGCTCAAGATAAGGAGTTAACTGCTTTGGGAGCAGTGACTTCGAAAGGGGTCCTACCTTGGGGGGGAGGAGAAGATACATCAAAAGGGAGGGGAGAGGGGGAAAGCTTCGCTTAAACCACGGTATAGAGGCAGAGAAACAGAGAAACTTTCAAAAAGGCTGGGGTTTTGAGAGGTTCGAAGCGGGAAGGGTCAGGGAAGCAGGCAGCCGACCAACATATTAGAAGCAAGCGCGGCCAAAGAATGAAAGCACAAAGGGAAAAAGAGTTGACAAGGGACTTGAGGCTGTGGGGCGAGGCATATTTTGATGAAGAACAGGCAGAAAGAGGAAAAAAAGGAAAAACGCCGGGTGATATCGTTTGATGATCGGCTGAATGAAACTTGATCGGGAGAAAATCTGCGCGATATCAAAAGGCGGACGCCGGGGGTAGCGTAAGAATCATCCAGAGGAAGAGCGGGTGGCCGCAGGAAAAAAGCACATCTCTTTTGCTGACGGAGGGGAAAAGGGGAAAGTTGGGGGGTGTTCAAAAAACGGTCCCCTCAAAATGCGGGAACAAAGGATGAAAAAGGAAGTATAAACATAGAAAGGGGGGAGGCGGGCAAGCGCGAGAACGTCCGCAAATGGTAAAAACTGAAAGTCAAATGTGTGGAAAGCTGTGGGTTGAAGTGTCAAAATAAAACGCTCGAATTCCTTAACTCTGTAACCCCTTCGCGGGGGCTAGTTTCCAAGGCTGGGACTTCCTACGCTATGCTGGGGGGTTCCGTTTGGGACGGGAACGAGTGCGGCGGAGAAGGACCAAGTTTGCCAGTGGAACTAAAGGCTGGGGGGTCATTCGGTGGGTTCAACACCAGGCATGGCAGCACGAATACACTGCTCGCGTGGTGAGTGCGAGAGCAGGCTCGGGAAGACCGGTAGTCGCATGTCAGATCGTAATGAGCAACGAGCCCTCGACTGGGTTGGAAAGACGCGGCGTGGTTGCAAGAGCAAGACAGGGCAAAGGGCGAGTCTGATGAGTCAGAGACGCCGAGACACCTTCAAGGAGGGACCGAGCCACAGGGGGGTGTAGAGACCGGACAGAAGGGGCAGGAAAAACAAGATGATCCGCTTGTACTGTGAAAGCCCATCCGCGTGGCAGTGATACAGAACCGCGATGGCGCGTCAATAAATGAAGGGAAGGTGGTGAGCAGCGTTCTTTCTGAGCTGCGGGGAGAAGCGACGATAGGGAACGAGCGAAAAAGGGGGCAGGACGTGAGTCAGGGGGGACTGGACGAAAAGAATCGGTTACAACGGTGGGAACTGTTGTCGGGGTGGTGGGGGTTTCCCTCTGCCATATTGGAATTTGGGGGGTTATAAGTCACTATTAAAGTCCTGCGCGGCAATGAGGGTTTTGAGGGCTGAAATGACGCGCGTTGGAAGGTCCAGGATTCGGTCACAAATCGGACCTAAATTCTTGAAACAATTTGGGATGCTCAAGGGGGAAAGAGGGGGCAAAGTTGGATGTTCCGGGAGTAAGTTCGCAAAGTAAGAATCCCTGCGGAAAAGGGGCGATTGAGGAAGTGGGGAGGAGTTATGCAAAGGAAAAAAAAGAAACCTCTAATTGCCTGGCTAATCGCGGCTGCCGTCAGCCGCGGACACTCTGGCACCCGGCCTTGTAAAGAAAATTCGCAAAAAAAAAAACAGCTCTCGTAAATGCGCGATAGCGCACACTCATAGACCTGCGTCACGGCCAAGTCTCCCCACCCACCAGATCGGTAGAACTACAAGAAGGAACAAAATGAGGGGTTCCCCTCCCTGGTAGGCCATAATTTCTGACGCATGAATGATTTATTCTCCTGATCGCTCAGGAAAAATGCATCTGAGAGGGGAAATGTTCTACCTTCTTCCAACATTACGGGCCCACCAACGAGAGAGAAGAGCTGGAAAAATTCAATCCTAGAAAGAGGTCGTGCATGAGAGAAATGGTATTTAATTTTCGCGCGGGCCATGATAAGAAATTCCAGGGGAGATCTGAGGGCGAAAGCGTCGGCGAAGGGAAAAATCACGCCGGACAAACAATCGCCACTCCCGGTCGATAAAGGGCGGCAAGGACAAAAAAAGGAAGGTCCCAGCCAGGAAGGTCAAAAGACAGGGGGGGAAAAAAAGAAAATTCACAGCCTGACCCCCAAGAAAGACGTCACGGCATTGCGCAGAAACGCCAAAATAAAAAAAAGAAGGGCATTCTTCGAAAGGGGAAATAAACACCGAGAAAGCATTCTGTCCCCCAAAATCAAACGAGTCGACAGGGCGTGACTTTGGAGAACGCTTCTGGAAAAAAAAAGCGCGTTCCAAACCACAGGTGAAACCTTCCAGTCGGAGAAGGAACGCTCGCGCACGCATTGTCCAACGCAAGGGGGAACGGCCGCAGGGAAAAGTTTCCGCAAATGAATAGGGGGTCGATCGAGGAATCACTCAAAGCGCCGGTCGGGGGGGCGTCAAGTCAGATCGGAAATACGGGAGGACATCATAAAAGGGGCATGGAGCTGAAAAGAGGGAAAGAAAACGAATTTTTGGCCTCACATAATTATGGGAAAAAAAAAGCTCTCTCAACGCTCTGAAAGGAACCCTGGCGCGGGCAACATAACCCCGAATCTTGGGGGGAAGGAAGAAAACGGGTCTATGGGACGGAAAAAGGTAATCACGCTCTTTAAAATATATCATGGGATTCGAGGAGCGACGAGCAAAAAGCGTAATTGGAGAGAATCGGTCTTCCCATTCTCCCCCAAAAAAAAAGAAGGAAACTCTCGTCACTTTCAGGAGAACGCAGAAGTCGTAGGAAAAAAACACTCCGGGAGGAGACGAAAGGAGCTCTCTCATGCGATTGGAGGGCAACAGAAGCCTGAAAAATCGCAGAAATTCGACAGCAGGCCGAATCCGGGAAGTGGTTAAAAAAGATCGAAAAAGGAGACCTGCCCTTCAAAAAAATTTGTGAGAGGGGAAAGAGGGAGAAGCTTTCCTCCAAATGGGATGGGAGTGGACTTACTTCCACCCCGGAGATTGGAAGGGCCATAAAAAAACACCCTCAAAAGACCCGACGAAGAGCCATAACTTATGGAGCGGAATGGCGTCTGAAGAACGGTAGACTTCGACAGAGGGGGGAGGGATCTTCCAGCAACTGCCTTGAATCAAAGCGAGGCACTTGAGGGGAGATCAAGATCGCTCTCATCCATTTCTCTAAAACTAGAAGCGCTGGCGGTCAGGAGTGAATCAATATGGAGAACAAAAAGGGAAAAGGAATCGACGCGCCAAAAGGAAGGGGGGGAGATCTGGACTATAGAGCGTATATAGTGAGTTCTTAGTAGGCGTACGCAGAAAGAGAAGCACAAAGAAGGGGAGGAAGTTTCTGCAGGGGAGGGGGCAGGGGACTTTGAGCGGCATAAGAAATATTTTATAGGAAGAGACTCACTTGACGCTCAAAAGATGTATCGGAGCAAAGTTAGGCTTTTACGCAGGAAATAAAAGAGGGCGACACCAAGCGCCCGTAACAGGAAAAAAAAAGACGGAATTATTTAGGCCGTCGGGAGGAAATAAAAAGAAAGGAAGGGAACCCATAAGTTGCTTGGGGGTGATCGCGCGCCGCAGGTCTCGAATCGCCAAGGTGGGGTCTATATGCGGGCTTGAGCGAATCCGCGAGAGCCGTGCGGTATCTCGAACAGACAGTGGGGAGGGGGAAAAAGAGAACTAGGTAGAACTCAATATCTTTAGGAACGGCGCAGAAGTCAGACAAAAACCTTCTTCCATAGCCATTATCACGTCTCCAAACCTGGGAAACTAAAAAGGGGGCCGGGGCTACGGGAGAAGAGAAAAGAAGTCGGAGAAGAGCGAAATACTCGATCAAGAAAGGGGAAAAGGGAAAAAAGAGGGCGTGAAAAAAATATCTCGAGACAAAAAAGAAAAAAGGAGGAGGGAAGAGATATCGCATTTTTCGAACGTCAGTCCTGACAGAAATCGGAATCATTGAACCGCGACGAGCTCTGGGGGACGCCGGCCGTAGACCCGAAGTCTTTGTAGAGAATGGGGCTCAGGCATCTCCGGGTTTGTGGAGGAACGATGGGGGGAAGAAAGGAAAATCATAGAATATTGTTCCCTTGGAGACGCGGGTCCGGATCTCGGGTAAATTTAAAGAGTGATGCCGAGAAAGAAAGAGGGGCGGGAGGCCAAGGAGAAACGCATATAGACCAAAGTCCGGAAGCGTCTTTCCAATTCTGCTCCAAACCCGAACGAAAGGGATGGAAGAAGAATTTCTTTCTTATGGAGACGGGCGGAAGAAACTACCTTCCACGGAGGATTGGTGCTGAAGGAGGGGGAAAAGATAATTGTAGAAGAGATGGTTTGGGAAGGTAATGGTTATTATGGCGGAAAAAAAAAGAAGAAATTGGAAAACGATCCACTCACTCTTCGGTCAGAGCGAGGGGGCGAGGAAAGATCACAGGGAAAAGAAGGCGCGAGAAGAGGAGAAAGCTTGCCAGATGAGCGGCTGGGTGTGGAGGGATTGTACGTACTGCGGAATAGAGGAACCCAACGAAAGCAAAGAACTGGAGGAGAACCCAAAGATCCTGCACAACGCACCCGGCCAATCGACTTTGACGTGGGGGAGGAGTCAGTTCTCCGGAATATTTGAGGCAGGAGGGAAGGCGAACTTCACATAAGGGGGGGGTGAGCTCTACTTAATATAGAAGGGAGAGCAACTGGATAGCCGAAGCGTGATCTCAGATCGGCTCGAGAGAGATTAAGAGGTAAGGAAAGCGACGCGATGGGAGGGAAGTGAAGGAAAAGGGGCAATAAGATCTAGTATGGGATAAAACGCTTCTTGGCGAGTTTAGGGTGTTGTGGGCGGCCCTTGCGAAAAGGAGGGTGATCTGGGAAAGGGGGGAAAAGAAAGACAGAGTCCCAGTTGTGAGAAGGTCTTGGCCAAGCAAAGCGATCTCCGCAAGCCGGGAGAGGAATGCAGGTTTGAGGAGGGGGGGGGGAAAAGTTTTCTAAGAAGAGGCAGAATGGCGCTCTACCTCGGAAAGCGACGTCTCTTTCCACAAAAGGAGCGCTCAAGAAGAGACGGCGGTGCCTAAACTCAAGGGGGGGAAATATTATTCTGATCAAGGGGGGGAAAGTTTCAATGCACACTGGGGGGACGATGTCGGGGGGGGTTCCTTTCACATGGGCCAGCAGAGGTAGAGGTACGAAAGCATTCATTGAGTAGGGGGGCGCAAGGAGCGACATGCCTGGGCGTGGAAAAGAGCTCAATGAAGAGCGGAAAGGGAGAAGCCATAAATCGAAGGGGAAAAATGTCTCCAAAGCAGTGAGGGGGGAATGGGAAGCGACCGCCTGCCGGGGGATGAGACGCGGGTCAACTACTTATCAAGTAAGCAGGGGCGAATAGTCCTAGAGGGGGGACTTCTTTGGGGATTGAATGCACTCGAAGTGTCTTCCCGATGTGGAAAAGAGCCAATAAAAAGGGGATTGAGGGAAAGCAAAAGAAGTACACGAGACTTTGCTGCGGCACAGAAATGTAGCCTTAGGAACAGGAGGAGGGATGCTCGAGGAACCGATACGGCTCGCCGCAAAGTGGCGCAAAAGGCGGCAGAAGACCAAAGAGCAGGTGGGAAAAGGGGCAAAAGAGGGGAGACGCAAAAAAAAAACTTTTTTAGATCTTTCGGGGGGTGATGTTGGGGGGGAGAAAAAATGGGAGGGGGGGGTATAAGGGGGAAAAGCTTAACGGGCATCTCTTGAGACTTTGAAATTGGGAAATTGAGCTACGTGAAAAAGAGTAGGAGGGGGGGGAAGGGGGAAGGATGAGGGGCAAGTAAGATGGGACGGGGATTTACCGTAGCTTTTCTGCAAGTGGGATTGGGGCAGGCAATTGGAAGATCGCGGGGGGGGGGGCCGGGCTTTATTTGAAGGTAAACGAGGCCGCCTTCGTTTAGGGGGGGAATATCGTCCGGGGGAATTCCGAGAAGGATGGCCCGGAGCAAAGAAATAAGAGTGAAAGAAGGAGGGGGGGAGGAACCGTTAGCCAGATAAGAGCCGCCCGGAGAGCGGTTGGCACCCGCCGGGCAGAAAAACTTCAAAGGGGATCGAAAAAGGAAGACGAAGGTCCTGAAGCAGAACAAGAGGAAGTACCATCCAGCTTCCGTGACAAAAAGGATCAAAAAATCGAGAAAAACACAACGGGGGGGGGGGGAGGAAAAAATATATGGGGGGACGGGATGGAAAGTGGCTGACAAGATGAGCTTCAGAAAGGATCGCTCCGGAGGTGAAGGTAGGAATGTAAAGGAGGGGCAAAACTCCCGGTCCAAGGGAGAGGAAACCGGACGCGCATGCTGTAACCACCCTAAAGGAAGCGATCGTAGGTCATCATACAGAGGGGAAATGGGGAAGGGGGGACAGAAGGGGGGAAATTAATCCGATCTCTTAAAGCCGGAAGATAGCCTCCGGAAGTCGCAGAGTGCTGGAGGGACAAAGAACGGAGACTAAAGATATTGATTGGGAAGGGAAGGAAAAAAGTCTTTCCAAGACACTTGCGGCAAATACAAGAGAACTAAATGCGCGCTCAAAAGCAGAAGTCAGGCATGGTTGAAAACAAGGCAAAAGGGAAAGGCCCTCGCAATAAAGAAGGGGAATCGTTACGATATCCCCACCTTAAACAGTCGCACCAGACCGAAATCCAACCTAAAACTAGAGAAAAAATGGCGTGTATCCCTAGGGAAGAGGTTACTTCGATCCTTCCTCGAAACTTTACTCAAGGAGAGGTCGGACGTCCGTGAAGCACGTCAACCACGTGAGAACAGCCGCTAAAAGAAGGAACAGGGGACTAAGAATTGGGACACTTGAAGGGAGGGGATTATACACTCAAAATTTGGAAAGGTGGGGACCCCACACAAACCCAGTTCCAGCTAAAATTGCACACTGGACGTCGAGGATGACAAATGTATAAGAAAAAGGTAACTTTTGGGGAAAGGGGGAGACGATATAAGAGTTACTAGGAGAGAGAAGCCCTCTCGTCAAAATGCCGCTGTCACCACAAGTAACCACAAGGGAGAGTCAGAGGGGAGATTTCTTAGAAATGCACTCATAAGGACATTGAGGAGGTGAAAAGTTAGAGCCTGCTTCCTTATAGCTCGAAATCAAGATGCGGCAAGGAACACGAAAGAGGGGTGCTGGGTCGAACAAGGTAAAAAAAAACATACTTACACTAGGTGCGAAGGGGGGGCAAAAGTTATAAAGCCCTCCATCGTGTCTCATTGGCATAAAATAAAACAACACGCCTTCTCGGATCTGAGAAGAAGTCGCTGTTTCGAAGAAAGGGAGCTGAGTGGCAGAGAGAAGGCATTAAAATTTTCGCGAGAGGGGGAAAGGTTAACCCCTCTCTCAAAAGTGAATCAAGGAACTTGCCAGGTGCGGACGTGAGCTCGGGAGAGAGCATTGTTGGAGGGGGAGGAAAGGCCCGAAGAGTTCCGATTTGGCGGGACCTTTAGAAGGGAAACCCGACCCATAACTTAAGAGAAAAACAGGGGCAGAAGGAGGCGCATTAGAACATCCGAAGATCTGGAAGGGATGGGTCTTCGCGTGGAGGGAGGCGAAGCGCAAAGGTTTCTATTGCGGGACTTGACTTCCATTTCTGCGCGAGACAAAGGCGGAAAGGTGATGTCTGAAGGAAGGAAATATCAAAAGAAAAAAAAAACGATGAATACCAGACATCTTCAACTTCTTGCCAATGGTGGGCGGTGAAGTGCTCGATTAAGGTATCTGGATTTTCTGGGACGTGAATGGAGACATATCACGCGGAGACACCCAACGCTGACGTTATGGGAAATGGATGGGCGGGCACTGACCCGGTTGAAAAAGAGGAACGCGAAAAAAGGGAAGGAGCCCGGAATATGATGTACGGCTAGCCTGTCGCTGCCCATGTCCTCAAGAGTCACCGACACCAGCAGGAAGGCACAGGGGGGGGGGGTCACACAGCTGAAGTTGGGCTGACGCCCGCTTGTGGCGACCGAACACAATCCATTAAGTTGACCGAAAAAAAGAAGGGCGGCGGAGGAGAGAATCCGCATTGAAAGGGACTGGGGACTCTATGGCTTGAGAGAAGGAGGCTAACCTCCGCTCTTCCTGTGAGGAGGGGGAGATAGAGATCGGAATACGGATATCCTCCAAGAACGAAGGCGAAAATAGCGAGAGAGTTAAGGAGACAGAGCATCAAAGAGCGACCTAGCAGAATCAAAATCCTGGAAAAAGGGGAAAAGGAGAAGGGGAAGGCAAGCTCCCCTCGCACGAGTACATGACAGAGGCGAGTCAATCTCGATCCGCAGGGATGATTCTACGTGCGAAAAGGAAGCTATCTCTACAAAAACAACTGAGTGAGGGAGGGGAAGCGGCAGTTGAACGAGTCAAGCTCCAGAAGAGTAGAGGGGAACAGGGAGGAAAAGAAAAAGGAGAGGGGTCCTCATTTAATATGGGGAGGGGGCCTTGGAACAGGAGGGGCGCCGTTTGTGAAGACCCCCATGGCTATAAAGAAGGGGGGGTTTGGCGTTAGCTCGAGAGAAAGGGAATGTGGTGCTAAGAGGGGGGGAAGGTTAATCTCTTCTTTTCACGAGTAGAGAGATGAGTCCGCGGCAGCAAATTCAAAGCTCAGAAGACCCAAATAACAGGGACAGAGTGAAGAGGCGAGATCAAAAAAAAAAAGGTCTGGATTGAAATAAAGGAATGGGGGGGATTGGTATTGTACAATAAATTGAGGGAAAAAAAACTAGGAACGAGGTGCAGTTCTGTAGTGAGGGACGGCGGGGGAAGCCAAAAAGAGGGGGGAAGGACTGAGAAAAAGAACTCTTCCTATGACAGAAGTAGGGAGAGGAAAGCTTCGGCGGGAAAAGAGACGACCCCGGCACCAGACAAAAACGGAATCGACGGAAAAAAAGAGGGTTTGAGGGGACAGTAAGATGCGTACGCCTGGGAGTACGACAGAACAGCAGATAGAGCACCAAATATTCCTTCAGAAAAACTTGGCGAGAAAAAGAGGGGTGGGAAAGGATTGCCCTGGGGCTTCGGCGGTGACCAAGAGGGGGAAAAGAAAGTCATCCTTAATCCATCTGTACCAATCGGGTGATCGCGAAAAAATGGTATTGCTTCTATCACTGGCATGAAAGAGCGCTAGGAGAAACGGTGCAGGGGAGAGAAGCAAATCTAGAAGGAAGCTTAATGTAAAGAGAACTGTCGAGGAGGGTTGGTTCGTTCAGGGCCGCCAGGGAGCATACGATCGCGGTGTTTTCCTACTCGGGAAGGGTGAAGTGTGGGGTGGGCGACAATTGAAAAGAAAGTCTTATGGGGGAGGGAACAAACCCATAATCCCATTGGGGGGCAATGTCGGGCAAGAGATCTAACTTCCTCCCTTGCAGGAGGTATCAGGGGGGGCAGGGGGAGACGGGGAAAGTGAGAAATACGCAGGAGGAAATTTGGGAAGGAGGGGCAATTACCGAAATAGCATAGGCGAGGGAACGCCCGATTTCTCTCGAATGCCTCGAGTGGGGGGGGGGGCGTGGGGTTGGAGGCTTCCTTAAAACGGGAAAATCGCGCTTCGAGAAGGGGGAAGTCCGGGCCGCGACTGTGGGCCGATGGCGGTGTGGTTGAAATGGCAACGCATTGAAAAAGGTACTTAAAAAGAGCTTTGACTTGGGGGGTCTAGAACTATCGCACTCTATCTACTCAAGGCCTCCGAAAATTGACACACTTCATGGCATGAGCGGGGGAAGTCGCAAGCTCGAACTCAAAGTAACATGAGGGGAACAAGGAAGACTTAGGGTTCGACATAAAATGGGGGGACGGGAGGCGGGAGGAAAAAAGCGGGAGCTCTTTTCCGATTCGTGAGATGACAGGAACAAAAAGGGAGGGGAAACTGAGGAGGAAAAAAGTGGTTGGGAAATCTCGAAACTTTACTTTCTGCGATCCCTTTAAAAAAGTCAGAATGGGGAAAGAAGACAGGCTGATGAGGAGAAGAAGACAAGAGGACCGTTTTCTCGTCCATTATCATAAATGAGGTGTGAGGGGCGTTCTTACCAATCTGCAAGTGGAGAGCAGATCAAAAAAATAGGAATTCTACAGTGGAGGCTTAACGAAATCTACGTCGTCCCGAAATGAAGGAGGAAAAGGTGTTAGAAGCCCCCGGGCGTCGGGTCTAGGATCTGTATGTGTAACGATTGGGGTTGGGGGGATCAAAGTACAATTAAGGGATGAAGGGAAAGACGGGGTAATGGGGAAGGGAGATCAAGAATGCTCTCGTGGACCGTGCATCTTCCGAGGGGGGAGGGACAGATTGGGCCCCGAAGGGGGGAAGTGGAAGGGGGCAAGTTCAGAGACAAGCCGCTTTTTGCGGATGAGAAAAATAAGTGAGGTACCCCGAACGCGTGGTAAATATCAACCGTGGGAGAGCGAGGAGGATGAATTAAAATAGAAGGAGGGGGGGGGGGGAATTATTCTGAAGGGAAATCTGATCTGGCCGGGTTAGAAGCCGCTCCCGTATCCCTGTTTTTTCAAAGCGGTTAATAATGGACGCAAAAGGCGCCTTAAGACACCAAAAAGACTAGAAGAACGCAAGCACAAGTTCAGGCAGTCAGCTG
>Ga0179593_1401459_pt1 | contig 18701 bp, 16 predicted proteins | sample CZODoug2_1_08_16_FD_185931 | JGI IMG/M metagenome (GOLD analysis project Ga0179593, IMG submission 185931) | Vadose zone soil fungal communities from Angelo Coast Range Reserve, California, USA - CZODoug2_1_08_16fungal (PacBio error correction) | ecosystem: Environmental > Terrestrial > Soil >...
CGCGGCGACGCTAGGGGGAGCTCGAGCTAGGACGCGAAAAAAATCGCGAGGAATACGAGTAGGAAGCCATTTCGGGAGAAACATCTTGGGGATCAGAGCCAAGAAAGAGAAAGGGGGGGAAGGGGTCAGTAACGCGTCGGCACCAAGCGCGTCTGAGGGGATCAGAAGACGAGTCCCCCCAACGATCGTCGACGCGCTCCCAACGGTAAGTCAGGGTAACTGACAATCTCGAAAAAGCAAAATCGAGTGGAATCCAAAAAAGCAAAAAGGAAAACCCGCTGAATAGGGTTGACCGCTGTAAAAGAAAAAGCTGGGCAAAGGCCGTCCCTTGGGTGCTGGAAAAAATATCACATGCAACCCTGCCGGAAAGAACTGAAGGGAGCGTGGGAAAAAGACAGGTAGGACACCTGGCAAGAGCTGCGACGTAGTTTGGGCGAGAGAAAGAACCGGAAAAATTCCAAAAAGAGGGACCGCAGAGAAGAGAACGGGAAACTCCCGCCCTCGGAAATAAGCCCCTGATGCGAAAGGGAAGTTCTAGACAAGTCGACAAACCAGCAGCGGGTCGTAGGAGGACCATCGGACATGCAGAAGTCAACCTAACCGGGGGTGACAAAACCATTTGTTTAGTATCTGAAAAAGAAAAGTCTCGGAGGTGGGGGGAGGGTTAATTCTAGGGAAAGCCAGGTCCTCTTGAAATCATGCTCATCTAAAACTACCGGGATCTAATACTATCGCGGCTGGGAGAGGAAAAGTAAGACCCTCCAGGTCTGCCAACTGTCGGTCCCCTCCGACAAAAAAGGGTTTTCTAGGAGAAACGGGACCCCTGGGTGCGCGGGGGTACCGCCATAACGTTTGAAAACGACTGGAAGGGGGAACGTCTGAAAGATTAGGACGACGGTGGGGGGGGGGAGGGGGGGGGGGGGGGCTGAAAATGGGCGAGCGGAAGGAAGAAGGTGTTTGCAAAGGCTGACAAAACTGAGGCAGAAACAGGGCTCAGACCACTCGATCAGGGGCGAGGCGGCTTCCAAACATGTATGAGACTGCGGATGGGAAGTTGCAAACGCTAACGAGTGGGCACGGGGAGAAGAGGAGAAGAGCTGGTTCGAAGAAAGGGGGAAACTGCTGTGCCGCACTCGGGCGGGAACAGAACTTAGCGTTTAGAACTGTAGAACGAGCTGGCGGCTTAGACAGGAGGGGAATTTTGCATAGTGGAGGGTGGTAAAGGGCCGTGTCCACTCTAATTGGGAGTAGTCACAATGTCGCCTAAGAAGGATTGGACTCCCAAAGAGAAGACCACAGTGCATCATAGAAGGGGGAAGTGAATTACACGATGGGTTCTGTTTTGCCTTGATGATGAAATACAATCCGTGAAGGGCTGGGTTATGCACAGCTGCGCCTGCAACGCACCGCGCCAAGAAGGAGATGTTTGGAGGGGGTCTGAGAGTGGCGAAGGGGATTTCCCAAGTGCCGGAATACGGTCACGGCTGTCTTATGTACCTGAAAGTCTCTGTTGGGTAAGGGGAGAATAGGCTACTAAAAAATAGATTGGAAGGGCTGAAAACATTATGAAGCCCGCCCGCCGTTATGCAAAGGGCGGCTTTCCCATAGGCCTGGTCTAGTAAAACGGTCGGAAGGATGACTAGGACAAAGGTGGGTGACGGAAGGAAGCTTAAGAGAAGCGGAATTTCGTGGAAATAACGAGGGGAACAAACTATAAAGAAAGAGGTCCAGTCAACCAATTGAGCTTCCACTGAGGGCCACGAAAAGGCGATAAGGTCCCCTTCACTCGGAAAGGATCGAGAAAACCGAAATAAAACTGAACCTACACTAGGGGGAAATGTTCGGTATAGAGCTTTGCACAATAATCTATGGGCGAATCAAGGCGAGCTTCAACCTAAGATGAGTTTGAAAGTGGGGGGGGTGGCGTATAGAAGATGACACCTTCTGTGGTCGGTAGGTAAGGTCTTCATTCGTTTAGAAAAAGGAGAAGCGGGTGCGGCAAAGAACCACTCTGTGTCGGTCAGAGAGCTTGGGGAGGACGTTTGAAGATGACGGTGTTTAACTCAGAAAACCGGAAAGGTTTTGATGTGCGCTCGTTCGTGGCGCTGTACACGGGAAGAAAAGGATAACACAGGCCGATGTCAAAACAGTTGTCAAAACGCGGCTTAAAAAAAAAAAAAAAAATCACACCAACTTATGGGGAGGATAGAAGGACAAATGGGCTTTCAAGGAGGGTCGGGGGTGACTTAAAGCGTGGTTGACCGGACGAAGACAGAACGAGGAGGAGAAAATTCATAGTGGAACCGAACAGCTCTGCAACACGAAGTATCAAAATAAAGAAGAGAAAATAACAGTGGGGGGGGGCAAAATCGGCAAGAGGAAGTTGCTCACCTGGAAGTCTAAAGCCCCAAAAATCGGGAAAAGGGAGCCTCTCTGAAAAAAAGGAGGCGGAGGCGTTAGAAGAAGCGTCAAGCTTAAAAGCCGCAAGAGGTTGTGCGCTCGGGCGAGAAGCCGCAGAGGTGTGGGAAGGTTGGGAGTTCCATTGAATGCGGTTTGCATCTAACAAAACGCAAAGGAAGAGTTAGAGGGGGGGGAGCACGGAGCTCAATTGGCAAAGAAAATAAGCTCTTAGTAAGAAAGGGAGGCACCTCTCGGAGAGACAGAGAAGGTAAGCATTGACAGGAGCGGGCGCTGCGAAAGGCATTTTGAAAGAGAGGGGGCTCACGGGAAGGTTTGCCTCGTCCGAGGGAAAGGGGGGAAAGCATTAAAAAAGGAAACATCGAAAAAAGCTGAAAAAAACATTGTTATTAAAACACCCATCAAGATGAGGGGAGACTTTCGCAAACTCTCAAAGAAGCCAGCGAAGGTAGGAAATCGCCGACAACCGGGACAGGAGATCAGCTGAACGCACCTCGCAGAGCAATTAAAGCTTGGCACAGGCGGGACGCTCCCACTTGATTTGAGAGGAAAGGGGCGCTCGGGAGCTGAGACCCTCACGATGAAAAGTAAGAAAGGAAGAAAACGACAGACACCCGTGTATATGCCGTGAGCGTCAAAAAAAAGGACCGACCGTGAGTAAGGGAGGGGTTTGTCAAGAAAAGGGAGGCGTTGGACCTGGGCCCACCACGGGAAAGGGGGGCACATCCGTCACATCAAGGACGGGAAACACGTACAAGTAGACAGCCCGAAAGGGAGTTGAACCTGAAAAAGATCGTCAATCTGCACTGACAGAAAGTTCCACCGTTTCCAAAGTGATTATCGCGCAACTGAGAGGGGATCTCCTCCGGAAAAGGAACAGTCGTAAAGAGGGCATCAACCACGCGGCTAACTGCCAGAAGCACGTCTGGTCTATAACAAGGACTCGAGAAAGGTTGGGTTACATCAGAACCCTGGGGAAAACAACTCACAGTTATCGCCTCCGCTACAGTAAAGCGAAAGAATCCTTCCATAAAAAACTTAATTCGCAAAATAAAGAAAACATTCTAACTGGATGGGAGCACTTAAAGAATAACTTTAGTTGATAAAGGTCGTAAAACACCATGTGAAGGTTATTCTAGGAAAAGAATATAGAGTGATGACAATTCTTCGGAAAAACCTTCGGAAAGGGGGCTTTGGGGTGAAAAGCACTTCAAGCTACGGCAGGGGAGGAAGAATGGGAAAGACAGTGGACGACGGCCGCTGAAGGGGGATGTGACCTACATGTGAGAAGAACACACTACACTCGGGTGTGTGGGAAGGGACGTATGCAGCACGAAACTGGGAAGAGGGGGAGAATGGAAGCGACGGGGCCTATCGCGGACAACAGTACGACATGCACTCTTGGGAGCGGGTAAAAAAAGAAGCCCGCAAGAAGAGGGCAACGGTGGGAATCAGTTGAAGAATTGACCAAAAAGGGACACGAGGGCCGTCGCAGAAAAGATGAGGTGGAGAGATGGGAACACAAGTCCTCGAGAGTGGGGGAGGATAGGGGTATTTAAGGCGCTGCCCGGATCTCTAATTGTCCTGTCATGCAGAGGAGAAGGTGGAGGGGGGAACTCGGAAAGGTGGGAGGGGGGTGGAAGCGTCAACCGGCAAGAAGCCAAACAAAAGGAAGAGGCAGCCGACTGCCCGTTAAGGGGAAAGAAGCACAGGACATCAACAGAAAAAAGTTGGGGAGAGTATCAAAAGCGGGTGTGTGGAGAAAAAGAAAACACTGAGGCGGGAAAACTGTGTAACTTTGAAAAAATGCAGGAACGCTGGAAAGTGGCTACGAGCCTCGAGAATAAATACCGGCTGGCGATAGAGTGGCTAATCTCAGAAAAGATCACACAAAGGGGGTGAAGAAGAGAGGAACGAAAGCGCTGGGAAGTGCCGAGAGTATGCGATATAGGACGAGCGAAGGAGCGGCTTACGCTTTCCCTAAGCCGTTATCAGCAACTCGGGAGAAAACAAAAAAAAATGAAGGAAGGTGGGGTTAGGGGCTAATGAACGGCGGAAAAACATCGGAGACGCTGTGGTCTGGGCCGGTGACCGAGTTTTCCACGACCCAGCAGTCGCCAGAAGCCTCACAACACAAGTAGTCAGGGATGACCAAGCAGGGTCACGCCTCAAGTTCCATAACAAAATAAAACAAAGAGGAAAGGAAATGTGGCCACGAGAGCTCAATCTGGTTCCTCGGCGCGATAAAGTGCGTAGGAACTCAACAAAACCCACTACTAACTAAAAAAAAAGTGACCAAATAAGGTACAACGACGGGCCACAATAATCGTAGGGCTCGGACTCAGAGAAAGACCAAAGCAGATACCGTACTGTTGGCGAAAGAGGACTCGAAAGACGACTCAAAGATTACCGGGGACTGCGGTAAGAAATACTGCCGGGGGTCGGGCACCGGGGGGGGCGGGGAAGGACTCCGGGGGTCCTCGAAAATCCAACCACACCTGGGGGGACGCTTTCCAAAAAGAAGACCGAAAGGGAAAACTCTGACGCGAACTATTTCGATTTTTAAAAACAAAAAGAAAGAGTGGGAAGGACTTGGAGAAAGAGGGTCAAGAAGATTGTCAGGGCAAGGGAAATACCAACACACGAGTGGACGGGGACTCGATTAAGACAATGGAAGCCACGACAGAGGTGGGAGGGGGGGAAAGGTCGAGGGGGTAAAAATCTATTGGGCAGGTCTCGGAATGTTGGGTATTGAAAAGGGATGGGGGATCGGCTCAAAGAATGATACAGGTCGTGCTCGGAGGGAAACGGCGGTTGAGTTAGGGAAGATGAGATCAGATCTTAGGTCGGGAAGCAAAGAAGATATAGCCATGCATTACAAGATGCAAAGCCGCAAGGACGGTTCGGTAAAGTAGAGGGGAAATGGGCTTGACCGATTGACGGTGTAAGGGGGGAGTCAACTTCGGCAGCCTACTTTCCCGCCTTTTGAAGAAAGGCGAAGGAAGGCGGAAAAAAGGAAGGCGGGAAGGCGGGCGAGAGGGAAAAAAAGGGTGACGAGCGGGTAGGGACAGGTCAAGGCACGTCAAAAAAGGGGGTCACCCTCTGACTGAAGAAAAAAAACGGCCACTAAAAGCTTTGTTCAACGGCAATCGGAAGGGGGGTAATTGGGGGGGAGGACCGGAAGGTGCAGGGAAAGAAGTATCAGTTATTGTCGTCATTCGGGCGCCACAAGGGAAGGCCAGAAACGAGTATGGAAGTTTGCAAGGGTATTGACAGGTAGTTTCCTCCAAGGAAGGTCCTGGGAATCTGGGATGGCAGGTTTGGGGCCCTGGACTCGATTGTTTGGGGAGAGGGAAAGAGACTCCATGGGGATGGCGAAAAAAGAAGGGGGGGGATTTAGCAAAAAAGTGCCCTCGGAGGAAAGTGGAGTCCGGCGGAACAAAAAAAAAGACAGACGAGAAGACAAAGTAGTCAGAGAACGCTACTACTCGTCAAATAAAGGGGTTCGGACAGGGTCTCCAGACCAGCACTATGAAGCAAGGGCGGAGTGGTTAGCGCCTGGGAGATTGATGGAAACGAAAGGAGAGCTAGGTGAAATCTTAAAATGTAAAATGTGAAACTAAGGGGGGCACTGATGGTTTAGGGAAAAAGAGAGCACCACAAGATAGACTCACTTACAAAAATTTTGGAGAAGGAAGCGGGAGGGATGCCAAACGAAGCCGAAGGTACCAGCTAAGAAGAAGGAGGCCCGTTTGGGGGGTTGGCAGTGCCCAGGTTGAGCACCAAGGAAGGGGAGCAAAAAAAAAATCCAAAAGAGGGTGTCTGGGTCCGGCCTCTTTGCGCATCGTGGGGCTTTCCTAAGGGGTCTCCTTCGCTCCACAAACTCCGTGGAGGGGGGGGGGTGCGAGCAAAGTGGTCGGACAGACACGAAAACCAAACCTGAGAAACAAGGGATACCGATAGACGAAGGTGGTAACAAGGACAAAAAAACCAGGATAAACGAGATGGCAAAATGTAAGAAAGAGACGGGGTAACAGGGGGTGGTTCTCAATGTGGGTTACTCACGGCGCTCCAAAAGAAAGGCAGTCAACCACGGAAAAAATCGATGTAGGAAAAGGAACACGGTCATATACACGATGGAGCAAAAAAGGCGCCAGAAAAAACACCTAGTGTGAAGAAGATCCGCGGGGCAGGTGGGAGAAAGGAACAAAGGCACTCTGACAAAGAGGAAGACAAGAGCGCCGTGCCACAACAGCCGCGGACAAAAAAAGAAAGAAACTCCATAATTTGGGGGAACTCGTTCTATGAGCCAGTCCTGGCGGCTTTGTAGAGGCTTCGAGGCCGAGCGAATACCTCCAACCAGAACAACAACAAACAACAAAAGAAAAAAAATAAAACTATGACAAGTATTTTCTGTGCGACCGCTGGATTTTCAGTTGGGAAAGAAAAAAGGAGCGATTTGAAAAAAGGAGTCATCGCAATTCGTCTTAGCACAACCATGAAGGCGCTGCGACCGAAACTTTTTGACGCGTGAGGGAGGAGTCTCGGGCGGAAAGGACGGGAAGAGGCGGGGAAGAATCCAGGAAGTGAAAAGAACGGCGGGCAGGCGTCAAAAAATTTTCTTCGCAGCCAAAAGGGAGGAGGTTACCATCAGCAGAAAGGAATTCCCTCCCAAAACGTGAAGGGCATAAACCTAACATGCGCAAACTATTTTGAAGGCAAAGAAAAAGGGGGGGGCCCATCAGAGGGGAAAAAGCAAGATCGCTCCATGTAATTTCGGGACGTTTGGGGAAGAGCGATTTAGAAAGTACTAGATGCAAGAAATATGGAAGGGAAAAAGGCGTCCAATCAAAAGTGTCATCATGAACGAAGTAAGCAAGAATCGGACGGTGTGTCCCAATTCGCAGTGGGAAGGGGGGGGCGGCTACTAGAAGATTCGTGAGATACCTTTAATAGCGACCAGAAACGGGCTGAAAAAGGTTAAAAAAAGCCGTCACCCTCTGAAAGAATCAGAAAACAGACACGAGCGGGTTTGACGCATGACAAACCTGACAAGTATAGAGAAAACACGATGGCTGGATCGGAAGAGAGGTACAGCTTACATTGCAATCGACATAAAAGAAAGGCGATCATTGTGGGCAGGAAAAGTAAAAGAGGGGAACCTTGCACACGGGGATCGAATTCCATCATCCGTAACAGCCGCATCGACCGACTTGAAAGGGCAAGGGAGGAACGGAGTATTAGTTCAACAAACACAGGATTGCAATAAAAAAAAAAATAGGGGGGTGCGGGGGATAGTCCGCTAAATAGAAGGGGGACCGCACTTTGGGTGCACTCGCATTTTGGGTTATCTGTGGAGAAGACAAGAAGGAAAGCCGAATGGAGGACGGAGATGTACCCGACCACAATGTGGTGTAGAGATGAACCCCTGTATGGAAACAGGGTTGCAGGCATATTGGGGTGCTTAGCATGAAGGAGGTTCTTCAAGAGTTATATAGTGAAAAACCAAGGATCGGAACATTCTGCTGATGGTACTAATATATTAGAGCAGAAATGGCTCAGTGGCAGGAGGGTTGGTTCCGAACAGGAACGGAAGTGGACGCCAAAGATGTAGCCGGGTCAGCACTGTGAAACAATAGCCAGCGGTATGTGGGTGGAGGGAACTGAGGCTCGAATCGCATGGGAGGAAGGAAAAGGAATAGGGGGAAAGTGAGAGCGTAAATATTCGGGTGGGGAAAAGGCACCAAGAGCGCCCATCCGACGCCATATGAAGGGGACCCGAAAAAAAGGTATACTGGAACAGAAAGGTCTCCTAATGTGAGGATAAAAGGAGTGAAAAGTGACGGACTTTGCGCGATCACTCAATCGTCGCATCATCGGAGCAGATGGGGGGGGGAGTCTCTCTCATAGGAAAAAGAGAGGATTAGCCACCAGAGAACATAGCACAGAAGAGGGGATTCTTCCGCGCGTAACAAGAGAATCTACACAAGTCTGGAAAGAGTCACGCTGCTCCAGGGGGGGGGGGGGGGGGGGGGGGGGTTGGGGGTTATTTAAAAAAGATGAGCTTGCAGAACAGAAAATATAAAACCTACGGATGTGGGATATAGGCTCGAAATAAGGGAGTAAACCATCGGATATGTGGGATAGGCCGGGTTTAAAGAAAAGTACAAGAGTCAAATAGAGAGAAATAAAGACATTATCCTGGCCTAGGATCGACGGAAGTCATTTAAGAACAAAAAAATCAGCCAAAACGATAACCCGAGAGGAGGTGGGGGGGACAGAGCACGCGGACAATGGTCGATGGAGAGTCCCCGGTTAGAAATGACCTCAAAGAACCAAGCAGTAAAAAGATCCAACGAAGGTGTAATAGGCTCCGGGGAAAAAAAGGGCATGCTGAGAACGTGTTCGTCGTAGGAAAACCGCAAAGAAAAGACCTACCTTAGCCCTCTAAACGGAAGGATACTGGAAGGGGACAAACAAAAAAAGGGAGGTGTCCTAGGAAAGGGTTTCACCGCATTCCAGCAGTAGTTTGGACACTTAGGAGGAAATGAGTTCACACTAACCGAAGCCGAAAACCATAACATGCGGAACACAAAACTCCCCTGTAGTATAAAATCTAAAAGACTTTTGGAATAGAAGAGGAATATTTGAGAGCCTAAGAAAAAGAAAAGTCACTGAGTTGTTTCTGTGGAGATGGTTAGCGGGTCCGGTAAAGGCGTGAAGTAGAACAAAGAGAAGTAGTCACTTTGGGGATGGGCACTAGCAGATCTTGGGGAAGGAAGGATGAAAGAAATAAGAGCGGGCCTTCTAGAAGGAAAAAAGGAGAACTTCATTCTGTCATGCGGAAAGAATTCCAAAATCTTTAGGAAACGCGGTATTTCTCGAATAATGTTTTGTGAACGGGTCTCTAGTGGGACGAAGAGAACTTGGGGTTTCCGAGGAGAGGTCAATGACGGAAACTGGACCTCGCAGAAGGATTTCCGGTTTTTTAACCGCAAAGCTACGCGGAGATATAAACGATGGGGAATTAGAGGGGAAGACTCTGACCTCGAAGAAGAAGAAAGCTTGGGTAGGAAAAGTCACTGTGCTTGGAAAGAGACCAACCACAGGCGGGCAGCACGAGATTGTCAATGGGTTAGTTGGAGTAAGGCGCTGACCTTCAATAGGAGGAAGAGGCAGAGACGTTTGAAAATTGCGGCGGAAAAAGACCAAAAAAGATCTGAGCATCGGGAGTGGCAAAAGGGTGTAGAGTGGGCGATGACACGGCAAATGGGGAATTCATCGCTGGAGCGAGGCGGAAGTCTGCACGGGGAGTTGACCCTGGGATCGAAAGACGAGAAGCATGTATGGAGTCTGGAGCGGGCATTGAAACAAGCTGCAATGGAACAAAAAACTACTCGAGTGAAGCTCCGCTACAAGAAAGAACGTCTTCTTCGGAACGGCGCTAAAGAAAGAGGTTACGCGCGTCCTATCAAGGCAAATAAGTAGTTGATGGGACGAAAGGGGGGTGCATCCAGATTAGGCGGAAAGCTAAAAGCACGCGGACAATGTACATAAATTCTAAGCTCCAGCAAGTACTAGGGGGGTGGGGGGAACAACATAAAAAGGGACAGAGAGTCGATTCAAGGCTTGAGGCGACAACGCTGAAGCACCTAACCGACTCCTTGTTGGGGGAAGAAGGAAGCAGAGAGTCGGGCAGGTGGTATGGACGGAAGTGAAAAAAAAGTGACGCGAGCATAGGCGGGAGGAGAATCGTTCCACAGGCCATCGTGTGGGCCGAGATACAGGGGGCGGGAAGTAGGGGATGAAGTGGGTTGTCGACATGACCGGGGTCTGTTTGTGCTGCTGTGAGGCGAACGAAAGAAAAACACAAAAAGGATCCTAGATCACCCCGGGGTGGGCACTGGAGAAAAAGGAGGGGGATGAGATATAGCAAACGGTGAGGCGAGAATCAGGAAGAAAGACAAAGGGTCATTGGTTGGGGGTGGGTACAACACATGAGAAACTTCAACTCAGAAAGCACTCGGGGGGGAACGAAAACACGGAGATTGCAAAAAAGTGCAGGAAAAGGCTCGAAAACATACAAACGGGGGGGGAGGGGGACTTCGGACTCGAGTGGAACCTGAAGACCGCACTCCCAACAACGGGAACTCATTGGCCAAAAAAAGAGAGCTGGGCGGGGGGAAACAGACGAAGGTGATGCACAAGGTAATACGGAAAACGGGTTCCTTACATTGGGTGCATTCTGTATGGAGGCTCGATGGGCCGTGCACAGGTGAGACCTTGCAGGTTAAAGGGAAGCTTTCCAAAGTTGGCGAAAAACATACTGGAGGTATCCTTCTGGCAAGCTAGGAAAGAGAGATACTAAAACTCCGGAGAGGGAACTGCGATGAACCCTTCCAACTTGGGGGCCGGAGTACCGGGGGGCGTCTTGGCTTCTTTTAAGAGCAAGAGAAATTCCATAAAAAGCGGGCACGGCAAAGGGGGGACTCAGAGGGCCCAAAGAATTATCGAGGCGTCGCCACATCCTCCATGCAAAAGGGTAAAAATAGATCAAAGGAAAAGCCCACCGACGTATGCGCCTAGGCAACAATAAAACGTGCAAAACATTCGCTCAATTTGGAGGAATCCATGACAGAAATTAGAAAGAAAGAGGATGGAAGAAAGTACTGAACCCGAAAGCCGGAACAGGAAAAAAGAAACAAAATGCTAAGGCACGTGATAACTGTGCCATCGATGCAAAGACGGGAAGAGGGGTCTCAGTGGGGGCCAAGTAGACTCAGGGGGGAAGGTTTTGTAGCCTCAAATAAACAGCATGGACGTTCAAAGAGAGAGTCCCAAGGTAACTATCCGCAATAACAGGAGAGGAAAAAAGCGAGAAGGCCACTGCAAAAGCAAGGATCGGGAGAACAAAGCTTATGATCTGACCTCAGAAGGGGTGAAGGAGAGGGAAAGCAAGTGGAATAACAGCCAAGGTCAAAAAATGATCTGAGTTGGCCGAACAAACTCCTGATAATTAGAAGGACCGGGAACGACCGGGAAAATGCCAACTAACCAGCACGATCGGCATAAAAGGCATCACAGCCGGCACGAAAAAAAGGAGGCTACCACTGTGAGGAGATAACAACACGACACAGAAACTGGCTGTGGGTCATCTCTCCTCACTCCAGAGCCAAGGGTGGGACTGTATGAACAGCATGGGGAATAACGTAGGAAAGTAATGGTTGTAACTTGTAATCAGCAAGGCTCGCGTGATACTGTGTACCGTCGTAGAAGAACAACAGAGGCTATGGAGGTCTACACGAGAAACGAATACAAAAGCAACACAGTGGGAGAAGACAACAGAGAGTCAATTTCGCGGTGTGATATCAGGTTTAGAAAGAAACGTAAGGCAACTTGTATCTTACTGAAGGACATTGTCAAGGGCATGGTGCGGGGAGGAAGTATGTGGAAAGAACAAAAGGGACAAGAACAAGCGAAACATATGAGAACGAGGGAAAAAAATCTCCTCGTGTGCTGAAAGGAAGGGGGACAGTATCTACGATGCGTATTTTCTAACGTCCAGATAACTGGGAAATACGCGGTGGGGGAGATGCGTCCGACGATACAATGGGTAGGAAACAGATAAAGAAGACATCGAGTGCTCCTACGCCGTACTACGCGAGAAGACTCTCCTTTGCGAGGAAGGATAATATCTGGTGGCAAAATAACTTTCGGGCGTAAGCAAGGGGGACGCGCATGTGGCCTCTCGTACGACTTAGATCACGATCGCAATGGGAGCGGAGGGAGTGGACGATCAACAAAAACCAAAGGGAGGAAGGCGAAGAAGGAACAAGCAGAAATATTGGGATGCCCGATCTATGGTCGACCTCGAGCAGAGTAAACGCAAAGCGCGATTAAAATGGGATGGCCGCTTCCGAAGACGTATCTAAGAACAGATCACTGGCGCGAGCACGCGCACGAACAATTTGACGGGTATGTTCGGTCGAGTCGGAGCATGAGAGTCGGGCAAAAAAAGTGCGGGCAAGGGAATTTGTCCACAAGGACTCGGCCGACGGAGCAGCAACCCAAAACGTAGTCCAGGGCAGGGACCGGGGGGGCAATCGCAAGAGTAAGACCCAGATCACCAACCGAGAACAGCGTATGGAAGGGGGCGCTAAATCGTGGCCGGCGATCTACAGGTTGGTGAGAAACCGAACACCCCATACCGACGAGCAAAATGCCGACCGTCCCGTCGAAAGGAGGTGAAACACCCGACCCCTATCATCCAAGGGGAAGGCTTCAGGTCGGTGTGCGAAAACATACGACCTGCGACCAATTAGAGCTATGACCATACGCGTAGCGAGAAGAAGTCCGCGGCCGAACTCCACCTGGGTACCTCTGAACTCATCATAAAGCAAATCCTGTGGGCTTCTTCTAAAGAGGACAACGAGACAAAAGGAGAACGAAATATCCTGACTGACGGGGGCAAAACAAAAATCCCATGATGAAAGGCTTTGCTCCATACTTTAATTCTGTGGGATAGGAAAAAGGGGACAAGGAAAAAGTTGAAGTGGATGGACAGGAACCAGATGCAGCTAGATACCACGCATTCTTCCGACTGGTGAAAGGGCTGAAAGTTCTACTGGGAAGCGGCCTGAAAGACGAAAACAGCAGATACCATCCTGAGGACGAGTATAGCACAGAGATAAGGGGAAAGGTCTTGTTTCAACGAATGTATGCAATGCGTGAGACATGCCCGGCTCACTTTCGGAGTATCCTGTACAAGAAAGTATGGGTGTGTTAGCGATAAAGGTGCAATCGTCCACTGCCTCGCAATGCAAGGACAGAGGTTTAAAGACGCTCTTCTTTCGTTTGCTACCGGATGGAAAGGGAATGCGTTGGCAATAAGGCAAGGGATTGTGTTCGCTGCGCTCCAAAAAAAAAGAAAACTGGACCAAAAAGAACAAAGACTCAACTTGCGGGGCCAAGGGAGGGGGGTCAACGGCAAGCGGGGGTGAAATTTGACGTGCGTGATTGGTAATCGGAAGCCGAGATGTATTTACAGCTCACGGGCACAACGCCGTTAGAAAAAGAGGATTTTTATAGTGAGTGGCGCTGCAAACTCTCCTCAAGTCTCTGCACACGGATAGGATGCGGATCGGGGGCCACGGAAATGAAAAAGAATGCAGGGCATCACGGAATATGGGTCTAAACACAAATCTCCTTCCTCGAAGGAGGGGGGTGGGAAGGCCGAGACAAAAACATCGCAAGAGGGGGATCTCAAATCAAAGGCACTGATCAATTCTGAATGCTTTCTCCGGTTGGAAGATGTTAAGAATATAAATAGAGGGAAGATTCTGGTACGAATTCAAATCCAGACTGGACAGGTCATAAGCTCGCTTCTAAATCAACGAAGAAAAAACGTTTCAATGATATCTCGAAAAAACGTCAACAAACTTGATGGAAAGATCTCGTTGCGGACAAAAGAAGCCTCAGAAGGGGTTTTTCAGCTGCCCTGGCGGCCAGTGGGGGGGAATTGGGAAGACAGGAGAGAAAAGAGCTGTCGTCCAAGGAGGTGCCTGGGTCGGGCGCCGCTGTCGCCTCCTGGTTCAAGCCGGTCGTAATTTCCTACCTAGAGGGATGGTTGCCGGATCGCGCGGAGGTTGGCCCGAACGCACACCGTTAAGAAAAACCCAAGACCCCGTTGGCAATCTAGAACACAACAACCGAGGGTAGGAAGAAAAGAGGCGGAGGTATAGGTGTTCGAGCAGGTGTGAGTTAACCGGACTGCCAACAAGGGAGAACTCAGAGGTCTGGAAACGCCCCGGCAATATGAACAACAAAGGGAGGCAAACAGCGCGAACAAACGAGTTGGGAGCGAGCAGGGGCTAAGGGCCAAGGCACAATCCCCAGGCACAAAAGGGGAGAAGAAGCTTGCACAACACGTCGGCAAGGAAGGGCCAAGCAAAGAAATTAACCAAGGTTTGTGAGGGAGATCTCCATCAAAGGTTGCAGGGGTGTGGATGCGGGACGAGATTTCAGGAAGAGGAGAGTGAGAAGGTTAACCAAAGCATGGGCTGAACTATTTCGAAAGGTGGGGAAAGTAGGATCCGCCTAGGCCAAAACAGCCGATTCAAAGGGACGCCTTGAAACCTGACAGACACTTTCAGGAAAGGAAGCGGACTCCAGAATGCCTGTAATTGTCGCGGCGAGGTGGAATCCTCGGGCCCGAAGAAGGAAACGCGTAAAACCTGTTTTTGCCCCAGGCCAGCCATCAAAGAGGGTCTACTTGAACTAAGAAGGGCCAGTTCAAAGACGCCGGTAGAAAGGGGGAAGCCGAGAAACGGGGGACATCATGCAAAGCCTTAAGACGCAAACATTCAAGTCTTGGAATCCCGGACGCGCCCTTGGCAGGGGTGCGGGGGTTAAGAACCGGTGAGCAAAAGATACTCTCTAATCACGATTGGAAGTAAAAAGAGCACCTGAGATCACCACGTGTACAGGGAAATGGGGCCGGGGGCAAAGCCCTGAAAGTATGGGGTAGTAAGAAGTGGGCACAAGGCGACTTGAAAGTGTTTGAAGGCGAATAAAGCAGGAAGGGGATCAAGGAAGGACCTCCAAATGTCCAATCCCGTACGAGAAGACAGAAACACGTTAAATAACGTTCGTCTCTGCTAGACTCAAAAGGGAATCGTCCACTAAGACGCTTGATCGGATCCAAAGATTACGAGCGAAAGATTCAATAACATCGCGCCAGAACTCATGGAAAAACCAAGGCTTATCGATTGCGCCTTGCAACGCCTGCAGGTATCTGATGAACTGCGTGACAGGCAGCTAGACAGTCTCACATCATAAATCAACACACTCAGCAAAAGTCACCCACCCGAAACAAAAGTAGAAAGGGCATAGGATTCGAACACACACGCAGGCTGCGAAAAGAAAGAAAATGCTGTGGTATCGGAGAGAAGGAGATGGACAAGTCTTAAGCTTTTAAAAAACGACAGGGGCTTTTGTGGGGGGGCAAAAAAATCCAACTAGCGTAAAGAAACGGATGTAAGGACCATGGGGAAGAAACAAGGGGGTGAGAGGGAATCGGTTTGCACTTGTCACAACCACTAGGGGGGGGTGGAAAACGCTAATATTTAGAGAAGGGTTCAAGGAGCTTTGAGCGTAAAAAACACGTAAGAAGAAGGTGGTTATAGTTACCTATGAGGGGGACGGATTAGAAGGTGGGATGCGGGTGTCAAGATATATGTGAGTTAAGGAACCGATCAACAAGAAAAGAGAAGGGCCAACATATTCCCGGTGCGCTGGTCGGCGAAAGGAGGGGGGGAAGGTCAAACGGGACACGCATTGGCGTCAGGGTAAAAAAAGGGTGGAAGAAGCTAGTGTCTTGTGTGAGGACGTCAACCTTACATAAATACCGGAAAAAACTACGGGGAGAGGGGAACGACTACATCAACCAGAAAACAGTGGGAAAGGGGAGAGCCAAGATTTAAAGATTAACGGAAAGAAGGATAGAGCCCTCTTCCTCTGCTCATGTGGAGTCTCGGGAAGCTCTAGACGTAGTAGAGCGATGAGGAGAGAGAGATATAAACCCGAGGGGAAAAAAAAAGAAGGAGCGAACCGAGTCGTGAAGGCTTGCTCCTCGGAGCTGAGAGCGCAAGCGCGATGCAATGTGTGCGAGGAAATGCCTTCGCTATGGACGGGAGAACGCTCGCAATATAAGTCGAAGGGTGGAGTGAGGGGCAGAAGGGTAACTTATTCTTCTTACTCGGCTAGTGCTGGGTTGGGTTGACGCTTCAACACCAGAAAACTGAGCGCCGCGAAAAAGCTAGTCCAGTTTGAGCGTAATGAAGAAATCAAAGGTCTCCTCAGGTTACGAAAACAGTCGCGATCCCGAATTGGGGAAAAAGATCAAATCATTCGCCGCAGGGAATCTGAAAAATTGGGAAGGGAACAGGCACAATTCTTACAAGAGGGGGGAAGGAGCATAATCAGGTACAGCGAAATAAAGACAAGCTCATGCATGAGGCGGTGCGAAGAAATACGAAGACCGGAGTGAAAACACATCTAAAAACAGTTGACATCTGCTTAAAATACGCCCGACCAAAAAAAGGGGGTTCAATCAAGAGGAAAGAGGTTCATGAGACAATCCCCAGGACCGGGGGTCCTTAGAGGACAAATCGGGCAACAGTACAAGCGAGGCAGAGAACGGATTTCCTGATTGTTAAAACCAAGTGGGAGGGGGGAGAAAGGCTTTGGGGGGGACAAACGGGTCCATCAACGAGCTTTTGAGTGAGCTACGAGACCAAAAATTTTTTTCCTGAGGGTAATGAGGAAACCTGGAGGGGGGGGCGAAGCCAGCGTCGTCGGCCTTTCGAGATTTTTGCAGGAGGGAGGGGATGATACGGATGGGCTGTGCAAAAAAAGGTCGAGGTGGAAATGATCGAACACAGCAGAAAAATTCAAGGTCAGAAACATATGGTTCTTGCAAAAAAGTATGTGCAACAATGCGGGGATGGCCGAGGAATGATCTTGCAAGGGTAGGAAGTATGCCCGATCCAAACGCGGGGGGGGGAGGGGAACGGTCACTTTCTTCCTGGTAGGCAGAATAGGTATCTGTGGGTGCGAGGAAATGATAGGAAACCTTCTTGGGTCATCCTTTTTAGAGGATTCTAAATTCATAGCGGGAGTTCAGCTAACCCAACAGAGTGGACCCCACAACAGACGCACTAACATCAGCTGACGGGAAAAGGAACAGGGACACTGGGGTACCCGGTGCAGGTTTGAGGAAAAGCGTGACAACCATTGCGGAGAAAGATGCTGCGGGCAAAGCAAGAAAGAAAAAGAGACTCGCGGGCGAAGTACTTCCCGAAGTCGCACTCAGAAATGTAAACGCACAGGGAGGGACAGTTGTCGGGGGTTATTTCACGGTAGAACTACACGAGAAAAACTATCAGGATTTGCGAAAAGGGGAACAAGCTCTAAAAAAAGTCTTAGAAGTAGCGGAGGCTTTACAAAAAGGATAAAAACGGTCACCGTAGGGGCGATAGAACGCAGACGTGAAAATTGGAATTTACAAGCGCGGGAAAGAAGATGACGTGGGAAGGGCGCCTAGAGTCTTTAGCCGAAGGATAAAACAAAAGGGTGGAAACTTGGAAAAAACTCTCATCGCTGTAAGAGAGGCAGCAATAGCGCGAAAATACGGAATAGATGGAAACAAGGACGGACAATGGTATATACGGCGAAAAAGAATTTCTGGCTAATTACCGCGCGAAGGGGACAAACGAATCCGTGAAGACATTGTTTTTAAAAATGACAAAGCAGTGCAGGTGTGGGGGTGATAAAACTGAGAGAGAGGAAAAGGGAGAACTCGGTATAGGGTTAGGTCCGAGAGGGTTTGGATACTCAAGGGTCGTTTCCCTAACGACCAAGATGAAGGGGTGGGCTCAGTGAGTTGCGCCGTAAGGGAACAACACCTGAGAAAAACCACGGATACCGGATCACCGTTGCAGGCTGAAAAAAACGTAGGAGAAGCACAAATGTCGAGATAGGGTATCCCTGGGTGTTTTCAGGGGTGCGGGACTCGACAAAAACAGAACGATAGGTAGACGCACAAAAAATAGCGGGGTCTACACGCTGAAAAACACGATGCTGCAGAAAAGTATCCCACACGGGGAATTGAGGCGGAGATCACCTGGGATCTCGCAAACAACGAGGTCAGATCGGGCGCAGCTTTGAACATAAGGGGAGGGAAAAAATTACGGACTACATAAAGTTTGGAAAAAACATGACACATGACCTCCGTCCAGTATGGAGGGGCCGGCGTGGGGAAAAGGAGCAAAAGTATTCTGGGGGGGGTAAAGTTACAGAGGAAGCTTTCAATGTGGTAAACAGAGATCTCGGTATAAAAAGTATAAGAGATTGAATGAGTAAAAGAAGCACGCCAGTGAAAAGGAACGGAGTTCTACGGAAAAAAGGGAAATCCTCCGAATACTGGGGCTGTCAGGAAGCTAGACACGGGGCAAGGGAAGACGTGCCCTCCCATCAAACGGGGGAAAGGAAAGCAGTTGCAGTGTAAGAAAGAATAAATAGTAAGCCTCCCTCCATTAATTCAACGGGGGGAGTTGACAAAAAAACAGCCGTAAGAAACGACGAATCCGGGCAATCGAAAACTGCCTCAAAAATCGGGTGCACAGACCCACGTCTCCCCTGCTTTGCGGGGAGGTGTAACAGTTCACGTATATGCAGTGCCTCACGAGTATTTCAGTAACCAAAGGCAAAGAAACAAACTCTTG
>Ga0179593_1555427_pt1 | contig 18701 bp, 36 predicted proteins | sample CZODoug2_1_08_16_FD_185931 | JGI IMG/M metagenome (GOLD analysis project Ga0179593, IMG submission 185931) | Vadose zone soil fungal communities from Angelo Coast Range Reserve, California, USA - CZODoug2_1_08_16fungal (PacBio error correction) | ecosystem: Environmental > Terrestrial > Soil >...
GGGTCGAATAGCCGTAATACGCGAACCGTCATCTTGTCTTATAACCCAAACGGAGAAAGGGGGTTCGAAACAATTCCCCCTAGGGGGAATCGGGGTGAGTGTGAAGAATGTGAGAGGGTCTATCCACGCTTCTATCCAAAGAAAAAGTGCCAAGTACCTCTTGGGAGGAACTTTTGTCTTGGGCAGTGCTTGTTGGAGGTGTGAGTCGGGGGAGGGAAATCATAAAAAAATGTGGGGGTATCATATCGCTTAGGCTTGCATTGGAATTGGCACGGTTACAGCGGCGTTCAACCAGGGTAGGAAAAAAAGGAAATGGAAACCGGATTCACTCTCTTTCAATGGGGGGGGGGGAGGTTCTAAAGGGACTGACAGGGAGAGAGCAAAAAACTTGCGAACGGGAAAACGATTGAAATCCAAAAGGGATCTATTCCGATCCAAACTGGGTGGGGCACACGACGGCAGAATGTTGGCAGGGCGAAAAAAGGAAGTCACCATTGCACGTTTGGGAAGGCTAGGCGCAGAAAAGGAGGAGCTAAGGGAATTGAAAGATACCCTCACTCAGGTTTTGGAAAAAGGTGGAAAAGGGGGACTATTGCGCAAGCAACCGACTGGGGAGGGATGTTCGAAAAAACGGGACGGTTCGCTAACTAACTGTTGGCGAAGGGAAAAAGGATTGGCGAAGCCGACACGGGGGTCCCTGTGTTTAGAAAAAAAAACGAAAATAACCAAGGGACAAACAGGGGACTGAACACACTGAGAAAGGGAAATACCAAGCATGAAAAGAAACCAAGATTCGTCGGGGGAGACTTTTGCAGGAGAGTGTAGGAAAGGGGTCAACGCTGGCAACGACAGGCGGGAGGGAGTTAAAAGAAGGAAGATAACGAGAAACCTCTAGTCTGTTTGGAAACAGTTTGGCACAACGGGCTGAATTTCCAAGGGGAGGAGAGGAATCAGCAGGAAAGAAACGTCAAAACGAGAGGAGGAGATACGACTCTTCGACAAAGGACTAAAGGCTGCTAGATTACCATTATCTGGAAAACTTCAAGCCATCGAATCGTGCTTCCCCGAAAGGATCCTCGTTGAATGACGGTTGGACCCGAGAGGAGAATACAAAAAACTATCAAGTAAACTTGTAAAGCAACGGGATAAAGCTCGGACGGGTTAACTTGAGGGAAGGGGGGGGGGGGGACGTAGGTACTGATACAATACGAGATCACTGAAAAAAAAAAAAATCGGAAAACGTTACCTTAACGGCTACGTCGTTTGGAAGAAAACACGTAAATACTGGCAAGAATTACTAGCACGCTTCTGGTTTGCGAGGGGACAACATCATAGAAGGACAGAAAAAGAGGGCGGAATCATCTGTGATTAGATGAAATTTTGGTGCAAACGGTTTAAAAGGGGGCGAGGGACAGTGGCGAGGGAGGAAGCGGGATAATGTCTTGGAAAAAGGGACTCCGACTATCAAGAGGAGGCACGGATGGCTATCTAGGGAAGGACATCGTCTAGAAAAAAGAAAAAAAAAGAATCGACGGGAAGGGAAGAAACAAAAAAGGGGGCAGGGCCAGGCATACTCTGTTTCATCCATAACAGAAAAAATCGAGCTTATGCGGACTTTAGAGGCGGGCAACAAAAAAAGGGGGATATCAACAGGCACAGGGCTAAAGGATCACCATATAAATCTGACGCGACTAAGAACCTAAGTAGCTCCTCAAAGGGATTTCTAAGAGAGGAAATTGTCCAGAAGAAGCGAAGGTAGCAAAGCGTCAGAAAAAAGAATCAGGGATGGGAGAGTGAATACTCTTCATTGCCTGGGGATCTCGCAACAAAACAGGATTATTAAAGATAGCAGGAATGAGTATCGCGCTCAGCCCGAGTTGGGGGGATTAATCTAAGAAGGAGGGGGGGACCGAGCCAGGGAGTCACGCCTATCATAAGAATTTTGGGAAAGGGAAATGGGGGAGGAAGGAGATTGAAAAAGGATCAGCAGAAAATGTCAGGAATTCAGAAAAGGGGGGGTTCGGTTGGATACGGAAAGATGTGGGGGAAGGTGAAAGGAAGTCATCAGAAAACTAGATACGGGGGGAAGGGAGGGACCACTTAGTCTATACTCCATTGGTGGACGAAGTTTTATGGTCTTGAGAAGGGCTCTGCTCATGAAAACTATAACTTAGAGAGGAGGCACCCATAATCAAAAAAATAGCATTGACAGGCAACTTTGAAACGGGGGACTGGGTGAATAGAGTGAGCCGGAGAGCTGAGGCACGCATCATCACAGATTAGCAGCCCGTCGGGGTTGGGGGGAGGGTTTTTCCGAAACCAACAGACTAGGGGATTGGGTCCGGGGGGAAGAACATCTCATTATTGAAAGGGGGGGGTGCGAGGGAACGAAAAAGAGGGGAGAAGTAGATGTAGGAGTGGTGTCGGTCCAAAGGGATTCTGATTGTAGTTCCGGAACTTATAGCTTCAATGAAGGGAGGACAAGGAATGAGGGAAAAAGGAGAAGATTTGATCGCAAAGAAAAGGAGAAAAAAAAAAAAACAAAAAACAAAAAGGGGGGTTGTCACGAGGGACCAGATAGTCACCACCCTTCATGTAGGGGGGGGGAAACTAAGGGAAAATAATTGGGGGAGAAGGCCAATCACGGTCACCAAAAGGGGCCAGTTAGTCCGTAATGGGGGGAAAACTGTCGTGAGCGCAATTCGCGAGGAAAGGGGGCAAAGGACGCGCCATTCGGGACTGTTAGGGGAAGGGTGGGAAGGGGAGAAAAACGCCTTTCCTTAGACTGGTGGGAAAAAAAATTGTAGGGGGGGGGGGGAAAAAACTCTGGGTGGAAAGTACGTAAATGTGACTCAAACGAAGCACAAAAAAGTTGCACGCGGAGGCCAAGTCAACGGAAGGTAATCCACCAACAAAACCACCCCCACACCCCAAACCCGCCCCCCCACCCCCCCCACAAAACCACACACCCCACAAACCCCACACTACCCCCCCCACCAAACACAACCCCACCCAACCACCCCCCCGACCCCTTCTCCCCGCCGGGGGGGAAGAGGGTAACATTCCTGATTTCAGACCGACCACCAGGGGGGGTCAGAAGAGGTTAAAAAGGGTTGGAGGAGGGGGATAGGGGGGGCGGTCCGGCGCTGTTTTCTTTAGTCAACCCGAGTTCATTCAGGGCGACACGTGAATCGTTTAGAATAACAGGGGGGGGGTCATCTACATCAGTTTCCTGGTGGCGAAAGGGCCAGGCCAAGGGCCAAGGAAAAAAGAGAGGGTACATCACTGGGGGGAGATGACATAGGGGACGGAGAAAAAAGGGGAAGTTCTGCCCAAAGCTTGGGAGAAGGAAGTTCTAAAATAAACCTCGGGGAAGGGGATTGGAAAAAAAAAACTAGTTTGGGATGAGGATGGGGGGGAGGAAAAAAAGAGGGGAGGGGGGTGACATTTTGTCAATTTGTCTAAAGGGGATTAAAATAGAGGGAAAAAATACAAAAAAAGGGGAGGTGCTGAGAAGGGGGGGGTCATGGAGGGGGTTGGCTCTCCTCACTGGTTGGGCCTGCGCCAAACTCAAGGAAATCTCCTCTAAAAAGGGGGAAAAGAAGGGGGGTGCCGAAGGAGGAAAGACGCCGAAAAAAGGGAAAATGAAAAAAAAGAAAAAACTTACAAAACCAAAGCCAAAAAAAGTTTCAAGGGTTCTTCTAGGGAAGGGGGGTAAAACCCGAAAAGGGGAACTCCAAAAGAAAGTTAAAGCAACGGTCAGAGAGAAAGCAGGGAAGGGGGAAAAAATTACACGGGTCCAACTTACAGAGGATGGTATCATAAAAAGGAGGGCTGAATCTCTATTCAGAGGCTATGCGTAAAAATCTCCAACGGGATGGGAACATAGAGAGAGGCGAAGAATAGCAGGTGGTCAAGGCGGAAAGGGAGTGGCTTCTGTATCCCAACATCCAGGGCTTGGGGAAACTGTGGGCGGACCCAAGGAGCGGGGAGAAGGGGGGGGTCCACGCCTTGAGAGGGGATATCCGCAGGGAAGGGGGTTGAAAGAGGGGACCTAATACTTTGCAACTTTCCAGGTAAAAAAAATAAAGTTTCGTACTTGTAAAGAGGAGGGGGGATTTCAATTGTGGGGGGGGGGAGGCGGATCATCTTCGGAAAGAAGAACAGATCGCGATGCGGGACGATTGAAAGCAATTTGAAATAGGAGGGCACAAGTGTCAGGGAAAGAAAAAGAAAACGGTGACAAGAGAAGCAAGAGGAGTCCGATGATTGTGTGTAAGCGCAATGGGTTTGGAAGAAAAAAAGGGTCCGGAACTTGAGACAAATCGTGAGAAAAAAACAACCCTCAGGAGGAGCAAAAACATGAAAAAATGCAAGCAAAACTATAAGGGGTTTGGGAAAATAAAAAAGAAGGACGGAAGGTGGAAGTTTCGAAGAAGATGATACCAAGTTGAAAAGGGGGGGGGGGGTCCGGAAGGGGGGTCAAAAAAAAGGAGAGAGGGGAAGGGAGTACACAAATACGTTACCGACTCTGAAAATGGGCTGGAGAATCAAGAAAAAGGAAAACTTTTCAGGAAAGAACGGGGGAGTGCGGAACTCCTGAAAAGGGAGGGGGGGAAGATTACTTGACCTGTTTTACCAAGACCAGAACCAGGGGCCAGGGGGACGAAAGGGAGAAACTAACAACCAAAGGGGAACCAGAATGTGTTGTCTAATCTTTCTCCAAACCGTGATGAAAAGAACTGGAGTGCTGGAACTTGGAAGGTCCTGCAGGGAAATGTCCTCAAAGGGGAGGGGGATCGGCAGGGAACAATTTGAGGAACAAAAAGGGGGAATAGAAATTCTTGGTGACACTTCAAAAGGTGAAAAACGCGAAAAAAAGCGAGAGGTTGGAGAAAAAAAAAATTAACGTCAAAGAGGGGGCGAAAAAAAAAGGAGTACTACTCGTCTCCAAAGGGTGTGGAAAAAAGAACAGGGCTCAAAATTCCATTCCTTGGGAAAAACTGCAATAGGGGGGGAAAAAAACAATTACGGGAAGTGAACGCGCCAGGAAAGAGAAAGAGCTTGGAGAATAAGGGTGGGAAATATCTGTTCACCTATCAAAAAAAAAAAAAGGAGAACGGGGGTCAAAAACCTTAAAGACGTGTTATCAAAAAGGGTTTGGACGAAGAAAAGTACGTTTGCATGGAAGAAGGAATTTGGGGAGCCGGACGCAGGGGCGGACACCAATCTTACAAAGCTTGAAAAAGCGATGAGGGGGGAAAGAGGGGGAACAAAATTTCAAGAGGTGCGGAAGATAAATACGACCCGACCAAGCACGCGGGTGGGGGGGGGAAAAAAAGACAAAAACCCAACATTCAAACAAACAACATGAGAGAAAAAAATAGGAGGTCCGTTCAGCAAGGGGAAAAGGGGAAATCAGATAAGAAAAAACGGGGGGACCGGGGAGGAAAAAAAAAGGTCCTGAAGGGGGGGGAGAAAAGATAATGGAGGAGGGAAAAGACTAATTCATTATCCTAGGGGGGGGGATGAAAAAGAGGCGTGAAGAAAAAGAAAATAGGGGTTACTATCACACTAAAAAAGAAGTTATGTACGAACTTGCGTGAGAGGAGACTCTGTGGAGGACAGAACCGGGGGAGGAGGAGCTTGATACGTTTCAATGGCGGGGGGATGGGGGAATAATCACCCGAAAGAAGTTCAGGGGGGGAGAAAAAGGAAAGACTCAAAGAAAAAAATAGAATTAGCAGAAAATAGGGGAGCGAAAGGGGTCGAGAGTCAAGGGTAGCACGAGAGAAGGGGTAAAAAGGCAGATGGAGTTCTCTTTCTATACGCTTCAGAGCTTAAGGAGGGAAAAAAGGGGGGAGAAGGAAAAATGAACAGGGGCTGGGGAGGGACACTACAGAGGAGAGGGGAGCAGGTTATTACCTCTAGCTCAAAAAGAGTCAAAAAAAAGGAAGAAAGAGGCTGCAGAAAATTTTGAGAAGGTGAAGGAAAAAAAAAAAGAGGGATCGTGATTCGTTAACCCTGACTGTTGAGGTGATACTTAGGGGGACGAGAAGGGGGAGAGAAAAAAGTTGACTATCGGGCAAAAAAGAATGAGAGCTCCAGGTTTCGTACAGAAAGGGAGGATCTTTAGGAAAGATGCTTTCAAGGAAAACTCAAAAGGAAAAGAAAAAATGAGGAAGTGCTCCACATTAGCCGCCGCGCTGGCGACCAGGGAGAACTACTGAAGTTCTCTCTGTTGGCAGGGAAATAAACTTTCCAATCAAAGAAAAAGGGAAAACAGGGTGTTTGGGGCTAGGGTGTCTTTTGTAAAGGAGCAACCAAAGGAAGGGAAATCCAGACGAAAGAGAAGATTGGGGAGGGAGGGAATCAACCGAATCGTAGAAGGGTATAGGTCAGGGGTCCGAAGGTCCAAAGGAAGAACGGATGGTCTTCCACACAAACCGTCCAAGAGTGAAAATGGGAGAGGGAAAAAAAGAACTTTGGCGAAAGGGATGAACATGGATAAGGTGACGGTTTTACCAGAAGGAAAGCCAAACGGAAGTAGGAAGGAGGAGGAGGATCGAGGGGGGAGGAAAACAGAGGCCGTCCTTTTCAAACAGAGGGAAGGAATTGACTGGGAAAAAGCACCGGAGTCCGAAGAGGAAAGTCGGGAGCAAAGGAGGGGAGTGACGGGGGGGAGAAGGTGGAGGGATACCAATAGGGCCTTCAGCGTTGTGGCCGGTGACAAAACAACAGGGTTGAAAGTCTTCTCGGAATCGGTCAAGGGAAAAAGGGGGGTGCACAGAGAGAGGGCCGGAAAGAGGAGAGTCCCACGACTGGGAGGGAAAAGGGATCCGCCGAAAGAGGGGAGTAGGGTCTTCCTCGGTCGACAGGGGTATCAAAGTGGGGGGGGTTACAGAAAAGGAAATGGGGGGGGGGTATGATTGATCACGGGAGAGGAGTACCCAAGAGGGCTATTCTCTCTCAAACCGGTTGGAAGGAGACAAGCGAGGGGGAGGGGGGGCTGAGACTCGTACCGGGGTGTCAAGAACATCGGTGACTTGAGAAGGGTAGAGGACAGGTCCATGTAAAAAAAAGTTTCCAAACTCTCTTTTGACAAAAAAGGAAAAAAGATGAGAGTTTAGAGAAAAGTAGACTAAGTAGCCCAAAAAATCTGGGGGAGTGAGGAGAGGGGAAAAAAAAGACAAGGGACCGGAACAGATGGCTCACACTATCTTTTGTCGGGGTGAATAGAGGTTGGGAAAGGGAAAGAGAGGTTGCCTGTTGAGAAATTTGTGACGAAAGAACCTGGGTTAGTAGAGGCGGAAACCAAAAAGCCAAAAAAAAGGAGGGGGATGCTGAAAGGGACGGTTTAAGACCGCAACTTGTGGAAAAAGCGCATGTAAAAAAAGAAAAAAGATGGTAGAGGACCATAGGGAAGAAAGGGAAACGCCGCAAAAAAAGAAACGAGGAAGAAAAGAAAGAGCAGGAAAAAGGGAAAAAAACGTAGGACCGGGAGGGACAAACGAAGCCGCGGGAGATCAATCAAGGCAAGAAGGAAAAAGCAAAGGTGAAGAGGCAGAGGGGGGGACATTGGACAGAAAGTACCGAGAACAGAGATCGCTGGGAAGAGCGAATTCAAGGGAGAGAGAGAGCTAGGGGAAGGAACAAACGGAGGAGGATGAAAGAGATAGGGTCAAACTATCGGAAGCAAGGGAAGAGGACTGAGGCGACCTTCAGAAGGAGGAGGCCCATCAAAAGGAGGGACACTTGTAAGGACCAGGGAGGGGGGGAATCTGAGGGGGGGGGCAACGCCTTGATCTGGAGGGAAGCAAGTCAGGAGAGAAAAAGGAAAGTCCAGGCGGGGAAAGGTCACTTGAGAGGAGGGTCGTTCGGTTGCGTTCAGTTTTGGGCGGCGGCGAAAATCGTCGAAGGAAAGAAGAGGGGGGGCTAGGAACAGACGTTTTCAAAAGGGGAAAAAACGCTGGCAACAAGGGGAAAAAAAAAAAAAAAACAATGGGAAAAAAGAGGGAATCACAGGGGGGTCAGTCCGGAACAAAGGGGTAATGAACTAAAGGTCTCAGGGAGGGAGAACAACACTCTATTCCGAGACAAAACGCATATAGAAAGAGAAAAACGATAGGGTGGAGAAACTAAGAAAGAGGGAAAGGTTAGACATGGGAAAGAGTTTTGGAAATTTCGCTATTTTCACGAACGAAGGCGGGGAAGACTTGGAAACCCGACGAGTTGAAACAAGGGGGAACCAAAAGACGGGGGGGACCTACCATGAAAAGAGAAAGTCAGCGTATACGGAAACTCTCATAAACAGCGGGGATGAAAAAGTTTTCCAGCGGAAAGAACACCGAAAAAGACGGCCACTAAGACCGAAAAAAAGCAAAGACTAAACAATGTGGGGGTCAAAACGCAGAAACAAAACAAAAAGCATTACAAAACGATGGCGGAGGAGACGGTGAAAAAAAAAAACGGTCGTGAGAAGCGTAAAAGGAGGATATGAGGGAAGTTGAAACTGACTGCGCTATGGAAAAGAGGGGGTTTAACCTAAAAAAAAAGGGAACTTAGCACTAAAGAGGGGCCTAAGTAAAACAGGGGAGAACTAAAAGCAGATCCAACTTTTACGACGAATAAACAAGAATGGAAAAAAAGTCAAAGGAAGAAGAAAATTCACTCCTGGGGTTTAAGCAAAAAAGGAAAAAGGGAGACGTGGGGGAAAAAGACCTGGATCAAATCATCGGAAAACGGAAGGTGGATGACCCTATCTGGAAAACGAATAACTTCCAACGGATATGGAAGGGGAAGACACTGGGAATCAATCTAGGACTGGTTTTACAAAAAAGGACCGGGGGACGGCGGGGGGGAGGGCCGGGAGGTTACGGAACCAGCAGAGAGGCAAAACCACCCAATCGGACAAAAAAAGAGTCTGAAGGAAGGGGGGTTAGAAAAAAAACCACGGAGGACTAGAGAGGAAGAACGAAAAAAAAAATAGGGGGGGGGGTCGATTACACATCAAGGCCCAACGGAACGAGCGGGGGGTGATAAGGCGCAGAGAGGGGAGTTTAAAAACTAGAAACGTCAGGGGCGATGGGACGAGAGGCTGGGGGGTGTAGGAGACAAAAAGAAATTCGGAGAGCGTTCACTGAGGGGAGAATTATAAAAGGGGGGCGGAAAGAAAAAGAAAAGAAACGTATGGGGGAAAACTGGTCTTCTCTCAATAAGGGGAAAAACCGCGATCCCGCTCTTGAATTACTTGAAAGGAAAACCACACAGGGAAGGGAAAAACAAGTGCAGGGGGAAAAAGAAGGAGAAAAGTCAAAGAGCTTCTCTCCTAATTCAAAAAAAAGAAAAAGTGGTTCTGATAAGGATCAATATGAGAGAACAAAAAAAATAAGCAGAGAGAATCAACCGGGGCGAAAAAAGAAGCAACCTCTCAACAAAAAAAAGGAGGAAAGAAAGGGGACGCGTATAGGCAACTCACAGTTCAAAAAGAAAGGAGGATACAGAGCCGGAGCCAGAGTTAAAACTTGAAAAGGGAAACGGAAGCTTAGTGAGGATCGTATCAGATGGGGGAGGGGGGGAAGCTTATGCACCTTACTGTAGGGGAGAAGGAAGGATGTGGGGGGGGGAGAGACTGGACGCAGAAACACTGAGCAAGGAGGAAAAGGGAGGGAAAAACGAAAAGGGTCGGAAAAACGTTCGGGATTAGTTTGACACGGAAAATAAGTCCCTAGGGGGCAAATCAAGAGTCCAGTCGTTGAAGACAGGGAAAAGAAAAAATCGAAGCCCTTTTTTAGAGAAGAGAAGGTTAGAGGTTTAAACAAGGCAAACTCGATGGGAGAAAGCAAAGAGGGGGATAAGACCTCTGGGGGGAGTAATTTGGGATATTGAGGGGGAGAAAAAAAAAAGGAGGTTCGTTGTCGTTGGAGTACGTCAGAAAGTGAAAGGGACGATGACTGGCAAAAAAGGAAGAGGGCCGGGGGAAAAAAGTTTTAACCGAGTGGAAGAGAAAGACGTCGGATGTCAGGACGGGCTCAATGAAAACCGTCTTTCCGCAGGAGAAAATGAAAAAAAGGGAAGATGGAGTTGAAGGGAGAGGGGGATGTAGGAAAGAGACCAAAGATTTGGGGGAAAAGCGAGGAGGCAGGGGGGAGCCGGAAAAAATGCCGTCAGGGGGGTTCTGTCACCAGGGTGCAAAGGGGGAAAAAAAAAAGAATATGTCGTGAAAGGAATCCGGTGAGGGTAGGGGGGAGAAAACGAAAGGACGAACGCAAGGAGACAAGTTTTGACGTGGAGACTTGGGGGGGGGCCGGGCTACCAAAAAGCCTGGGGCCTTCAGCGTTGTGTAAAAACCCAAGGACAAAGACGTGTCATAGGATCGTAGAGGGACAACTTGGGGGGGAAGCAAATCGCGAATGGAAGGAAAAGGGGGACCCGTCCCGTAACTGGGCACGGCGCAAAGAGAAAAAAAAGCCCTAAGGTGATTGAGGCTGGGGAGAGCCATGAGGCAAACACAGGGGGGGGGCATGAAAGGGGGACATGGGGAGGTTTTATCTCTTCCGGTTCGGAAAAAAGGTCGGTGGCGAAAAAAAGGGTCAAACAGTTTGGGAGGGGGGAAAAGCTGTCTGAAGAGCTAAAAGGGCGAAATGGGGGAAGGGTGGAAAAGGGGTAAGAAATCTGGATAAAGGTCAAGAAACCACTCTGGAAGCCTTGACCGTCAAGGGGCCCGTGCAGAAAACTTAGGCGAATGATTCCAAAAGAGTAATGGCCGGAATCAGAAGAAACGAGGGTCCCGGATTTTCGCCTAACTAAAGAAAGAGTTGAAATATGCGGGGACTTGGAAAATTAAAAGGGGGGGAAAGGGAGAAAGGGTTTTATTCATTCCCAGGAGAAGCCAAAAAAAAAACGCTTCAAAAGGCTCGGAGGAAGTCAAGGGAGCAGCAAATGGGGCAGGAAAGAACTTGCCCAAGAGGGGAAAAGCTGGTATGGTATAAACATCGTGGAAGAGAAGCCGCAAGCCATGAAGAAAAAAACTGAGATGAAAGAAAAGAAAGAAAACAAAAGGGCACCTGCTCTCCAGGGGGAAGGACAAACAAGGAAAAAAGATAGAAGAAAAAGGGAAAAAGTCACATCGCAGCAGTCAGGGACTGGGAGGGGAAACCGGAAAAGCTGTGTATCAGCCAAAAGACTTAAGGAAGGACGAGGAAAGTCGATGAAAAAAAAAAGAGAGTAGGTCGGACTAAAAAAAAGGGATGAAAGGAGAGAAGGATGAAGAGTCAAAAAGAAGCGGGAAAAGCTTCTCTACTTCAAACCTTAGGGCAAAGTACGCTTGTCAGTCCCAGGCAAAGAATTGGGAATCGAAGGGGGGGAAAGCCCTTGAGGGAGAGAATGAGGGAGCGGACAAAGCGAGCACTTCCCTGGAAAAAGAGGGTTCAACTTTCGTCAACTTTGTCAGGGAGGGAGTTTGAGGTGGGGGGGAAAGCAGTCTCCTGGGGAAAGTGTAAATAACAGCGCTTAGAGGAAATTGAAAATTACCCAAGTTGAGGAGCGACAAGGAAAGAAAGAGACCGGAGGGGAAAGTTGGGGCAGAAAAAGGGGGAAAACTGGAAGGGGACTTCGACAACTGATCAACCAGTCACCAACCGTTGAACGCTGACCCAGAAGCAAACGAGGGGGGTTTTGTGGGCATCGGGGCCCACTGGGGGGGGGCGGGCAGGCTCACCTGCAAAACTGAATGAAAAAAGGGAAGTAGGGGGCAAAGAGACGCCTAGTTGGGGCCTCGAAAAAGAGCAGAAGGACGCAGAAAAAAGGAACTGGTACAAGAAGAGGGTGGGGGGAAAAGGAACGGGGCCAGCTGGAAGCGCCTAAAAAGGGAAACGAAACGGATCTACGCCCGCTTACACCGTCGGGAAGAGAAAGGAGAAGTTGCACACGGCAGGAAAAGCACAAGGGGGGGCCGAGACTAAGCGATACAAAGGAAAAAAAACGGCTTCCTGTCACAAGGTGGTGAAAGAACGCTGCAGAAAAGAGAACATCAACGAAAATTTTTGTCCGCCAGGCATCAAGGAGCAAATCACCTTTCCAATGAGGGAGACAAGTTAGAGATTACGGGGAAACAAACGAGACGGGAACCTAAAAGGGCACAAAGGAAATCTGATCCTTCACAAGAAGAAGAACAAAGATTCGCTCTGGGAAAATCTTGAGAAAAATGGGAAGAAAGGCAGGAAAAAAAAGGAGAAAAAAACAGGATAATTGGAAAAATCAGGGGAAAAAGAAAAAAGGACTTGGGATTAAAACGAAAAGGGGAAATCAGGGTCGCAGTGAAAACTGGACGGAACCTACTGGAAAAAAAGGCACTACAATATCAAAGGAAACTGGACAGACAGTAAAAAAAAAAGGGGATCACAGCAGAGAGCTTTTTAAAAAGGACCTGTGGGGGGGGGAGATTGTCGATGAGCAAGGACCTTGGAGACGACCCTAAGAAGCTCAAGAAAAACATCGACCTGGAGAGCGATTGGGTAATCGCAAGGGGTACGGTGGCTCTTTCTTCAGGCTTAAAGAAGCACCGGGGTTCTATGGGGGGACAACGAAAATATCCAAGAAAAAAAGGAAAAAGCGGGCCAGTGCTGGAGGAAAGGTAACAATGGGGGATGGACACAGCGATCACCGGGGGGAGGGGAAGAGTAAAAACATTTCTTGAAAGATCGGGCATAGAAAAGGAAAAATCGGACTATAGGGACAACCGCTTTTCAATGCTTGGCAGAATCGAATTCACGTAGAAAAACCACTCCCCGAAAGGCTAAAAAAAGAGGATCGCACGCTTGTCCCCCCCTAAACCCCGAAGAAAATTTAGATTGATGGACGGGAAGGATTAAAACAAATGGGGTAATCCACCACAGTCCTAGGAGGGAAAAGGCTTCTCATAAATCTCGCCTAAAAAGGAGACCGAAGGAATCAAAAAGAAGTGAAAGCCGCGCGCTTCAGGGAATCACAAGCGGCAGATCGGGAAAGAAAGGGGAGGCGATAATCTGAAGGAAAAGAGCTCAAGAGGATGAAGAAGAGAAAACGCGGAGAGAAACGAGGGGTGGCGAAAAAGCTCTCGGCAAATGAAGGGCAGAAGAGCAATGGGAACAGTCAAACTACTTAAGCGCGAATGGGTTAAAGTCGGGGTACGATGGCCGATTAGAAGGGAGCCCCTGACTGGGGAATTCGGGGGGGAAGGATTCGAACTGAACGAATCAAAGGGAGGGGAGGAGCGGGGTCCCCGAGGATGCGAGGAAGAAATTTCAGAGGGAAAACGATTTTTCGGGAAATCGACGGGAAAAGCGGAAAAGGAAAGAAGAATTTAATTATCGGTCTAAGTAGAAGAAATAGAAAGCAAAGAGAAGGGTAAGCAAGTGGTAGAGGAATACGAGTTGACGGGGAAGTCCAAAGACGCTGGAAGAGGATCACCGAAAAAAGCTGGGTTGAGTATGAATGTTGTTTGAATTGGCAAAAGAGGTGCGTGGTTCGGGTAAGGAAGCGCGAGGAAAGGGGGCGTGTTGGAGTGAGGGAAAAAACGAATAGAAAGTGGCAGCGGTTGGAATTTCCGCCTTTACTGAGGGAAGGGACGAGGGGGAGTAAAAACCTTCGGGCAGTCAAAGGAAAGCGGAAAAATCCGCGGCTGGGAAAAAAACGTGTGTGGCCAAGGGGGAAGTGATTTTGTACGTGTGAGGAGAAGATAGGGAAAAAAAAATAGATATGGGACAAGAGTTCTGTGATTATTATTTGAGGGGGAGGTGCCCGTCAGGGTGAGGAAAAGGGGGATGTGAAGGGTTATAAGACAGACTTCGAAAAGTTTTCGCATGCTTAGAGCTCATTCAGGAGGTTGAAAGGATGTGTGAAGGAGAGCGGACGGGTGCCAACGGTGAGGGGGGGAGAAAATAAAGGGGAAAATCGTCGTATCGGATCAAAGGTGGGAAGGTCGCCCTTTAAAAGTTGCAGGAGGAAATCCCCGAATTCCTTGCGCCGTCATAAGGGGAAAGTGAGGGCTTGGACGCGGAAAAGCCATAAAAAATGGTGTGTGGGGGTCAGGACGCAGGGGGAAATTGGGTGATGGGGTTACTCTTCCGGTACCAAGTGGAGGGAAGGAGGAGGAAATTCAAGGTTCCAAGGGTGGAACGGAGCCACGAGGACTTAGAAAGACAAGATTCAGAGAAAGCTTGGGAAAAAAGTGTAGGAAGTCCTCACTCTTCAGTAAAAAAGGAAAAAGGTGGTAAAAAAACTCTTAGTTACACGGGAGGTGGAAAAGGTAAAAACAGGTTCGCGAAAAGTCGCGTCTAATGAGGAAAAAATCGGGGGAAGGAATAGAACCTTCAACCTTCTGGGCCGGAGGGAAAGGAGAAAAACAAAAGTAGTAATATATGAAAGTTTTTAATAGGGGTTGGAAACCAGTGGAAGATGTTTAAGAATGGAAGAAAAGCGGAAAGGGGGGCTTCCTATTTGTCATGGAAGGTCGCGACAGCAAAAGGGGCATTGAAAAAGAAAAACCCACGAAGGGAAAATGATCGATATGGATGGGAAAAAAGGGCCAAACAAACCTCATGAAAACGAAAGGAAAAAGAGAAATGAAGAAAAAATGCAAAGAGGGAGGACCTGTGATTCAAACCTGGAGATAAGGAGGAAGAGAAAGGGACGAAAAACCGCCGATTCAAAGAAAATCAGGGCAGGGGGACTGACACAGTTAAGGAAAGAGGAGGAAAATGTGGGTAAATCTTACGGGAGGAGATGAACGGGAAAAAGGTCGCCTGAAGATAAGTAAAAACGGGATTAAATATATATCATTCTAAATCAAAAGAAAACGCAGGGGCAAATGACGGATACGTAAGGAGATGTCAAAGGAACTGGGAATGGGTAAGGAAAATGAAATGTAAGGAAAGATGGAATCTGCAGGGTGTTCCAAGCTCATGGTTATCCTCTGCTTAACTGGGGGAAGAGAAGCGGGGAGTTGGCCACTGCACGGGGAAGGGAGGGGGCACGAAAGGGAAGTGAAGGGGGGGGGTCTTTCTTATTTGGAAGGGGGAGAAGCGGGGGAAACACTATTTTACCTATACAAATGCAGATTGAAAGGCGGGGGAAATTGTCAGTCAAACAACAAGTGGAAGAAGGGACCCCATTAAAAAGGAACAAAATTAAAGGGTCAGGGGTGGGGAAGACAACGGGGGGAGGAAGACTGTCCGCAGGGTCTTCGCCAAAGACTTTCTCAAACAAAAAAAAATCGAAAAAAAAGCAGAAAGCATAGGAAAAAAGATTGAAGCTGGGAAAACGACGGAAAAGAGGGTGCAGGCAAAAAAAATAAAAGCTGCAAACCTTTCCCAGAAGGGGTGGGGGAAAAGAAAAAAAAAAGGGGAAAAAGAAACTGCGCTAGAGAAGCGACAAAGGGAAAGGTGGGGACACCGGGGGGAAAGGACATGGCCAGCTTGAAAGCCAAGGAAAAAGGAACTCTGTGCGATGAAGGGGGAGAAGGGGGGATAAGACGCTTCAACACCGAGGGGGACCGGGGACAACGGTAACGGTGCAAAAAAGCGTCAACTCAAACTCAGGGGGGGAGCGACAAAAAGAACCGCAGCACAAACTTTCACCCGCTTAACAAAAAAAGGGGGGGGGGAGGCAAACCATCCGCAAAATCATCACCGGGAAGAGGGCATAAGGCATCCGGAATGACTGCGATATCTGAAAAAATTTTAGACGACTTACGAACGATGAAACCGAAGAGGAAGGACAGCAAGGTTGATGCAACGGCTGAAGCACAGGAAGAGACCCAAATGAAAAGAAAGCGATGCGCTAAGTAAAAAAGTAAAGGAAGGAACACTGTCTTCCAATAAGAAAAAAGAAACAAAGGAGGAAACGTCCATAGGGGAAAGCAAAAGGGCATCATGGCACGCGCCCAGTCTCCAAAATTCGAGGGGGGATCCAGGTCAACCTAATACCGACCCCTAGAAAAAGGCAAAAAGACTACTGGCACAAGCGGACGGGGAAGGGACCGAGGGGGGGGGACAAAATTCGGGGAGAAAACATCGGAAAGGAACCAATAGGACAAAAGGGGGGGGGGAAAAAGAAAGGAGGGGCGGTGTTGACCATCGAACACAAAAGGGGAAAGAATGGAAACTCCGGAGAAAGCAAAAGGTTGCAAAAGAAAAAGCAAAAATCATTCAGCGAAAAAAGAGGGGGGGGGGAGAAAGGCCCTTTTATTATACTTGACTCGCGAGTGAAAAGGCGGGGACAAATGGAACCCGTGTCGCCGATAAGGGAGGAGCTTGCTGATAGTCACAAAGGGCAAGGAACGGATATGTTTCAACGGATTGTGAATCAGAGCCGACAGTAATGAAAGACAAAACGAACGGTACGCTGTCGTTGATGAGCAATAAAAAGAAACGCAAGAGAAAATCAAAAGGCGCAGAAGTGAGGTCTGGGGAAGGAATATTATTCGGCCAAGTTGAAAACCAAGCCAGACGACCGAATCTCAATCAGAAGGGGGCATGAGGGTCCTAAAAATGGGCGCGACGGAAAAGTGGGGTAAGTGCTCAAAAACGCTCGAGGAAAGCAAAAAAGGGACTACTGAGCTTTCTTGAAAAATGAGAAGCACAAAACAACGGGAGGAGGGAGTAACACGAGCCGAAAGAACAAATGAGACAAAAATTGGGGGGGAAAAAAAAGGGGGGAGAAGGTACGCTGTTAGGCGGAACAAAACCCCCCCCCAACCAACCGAAGAAAAAACAACCCCCCCCCCAAAAAAACCCAAAAAAAACCAAACCAAAAAACCAAAAGCCACCCGCAACCCCCACCAAGAATACAACCCCCCCCAATACCAACAACCAAAAACCCCCCCCCCCAAAAAAACCCCAACAAAACAACCCCCCCACCCCCAACCCCCCACCCCCCCAAATACCAAAAAAAAAAAAAAAAAAGACCCCGCCCCAAACCCCCAAACCCCAAAAAAACCCCCAGCAAAACACTCTCTCTTATCAATATTTAGGTATCAATTGGATAGCTTTTTTATTCTATAATCATTTTTGTATCATCTAAGTTATGGAAAAGGTAAAGACTGTTCGGTGAAAGGGGTGGTGGAACTACAAAAAACGAATCAAAAAACTTCTCGATCGGGATTATGGCTTGGAAAATGCGGCCCTTTAATCATCAACGGCGGAGCGGGTCGTGATATCTCCAAAGATCTGCAAAAAAATCAGGGAGAATTATCACAAAGACTTCTGGACGCACCGCTCGAAGGCAGCAAAAGGGGTTATCAGCTAAAGGGAGGGTTGGAAAATTTGGGGGCGCCGTCAACGACGGTCTACCTTAGAATCAGGAAACCCGGGTTTATATTAATGGTGGATTGGGGGAATCTCACAACGCGTTCGTGTTCGTGGGTACGAGGAGAAAAGGAGGAATGGTGTGGAATTCGTCAAAAAAAAATCGGAAGGAAGGTGTGTCCGAGGTTCCTCCTTGAAGTGAGGAAAACCCGGCAGGAAGAAGGGGAACTTTCGTAACTCAGAGGGGGGAAAAAAAAAAAAAAAAGTGACACCCGCTTGTTCCAAAGTGATGCCAAGGGGACGGGGGGATAGGGGAGGGGAGGTCGGGTATTGCCAACCGGAGTATTGCACTCGAGGGGAATGGGCTCTTGATCCAAGGAAAGGGGGGGGGGTGGAGGAAAAAAAAACCATTATTGCCGGGTATGCAAGGAAGTCGGGGCAGGAAAAATTCTCTTCCCAGGTGAGAGGAGAGTTACTGCGCCGAGGGACGTGGGGAGGGCAATCGAATGTGTCTCACTTTGGCAACTGGGCAGGGGGAAAAAGGGTTGTCCTCGTTAGAGTAAGGCGGTCAAAGTGCCAGAACAGAAAGCGGGGCAAAACAAAACAAGTTCACGGACTGACACGGGCGAACGGAAAAAAAAGAAAAGGGGAGCTTGGTCTGCGGCATGAAAAGAAAGGGGGGGGAGTCCGCAGGGGACCGGTGTGTGGGGGGAGCAACGGAAAGAAAAACGTGGCGAGCGACCGAAGGTAAAAAATTGGAAGAGAAAAAAGCGTGAAAAGACAGCGGGAGAGACATCTTTTCAGGGTAGTGGAGGGAGCAAGGTCGGGGACGGGGGGGTCCCACACTCGTCGTTACACGGCCTTGGTGAAGAAAAACGACACCGGGATAAACAAAGGCAAAAAAACTCTTTGAAATAATTCAGCTGACGGAAGGAAGGGCAACACGGTCGGTCCGGGTGGAACAGTATCGTTTGGAGCTGAGTGGGTTGTGGAAACGGCAATAGAGGGGCGGGGGAGAAAAGTGGGTCAAAGTAAGGGGGTAGTTCACATTAACTCTTTCGCCTGAACAAAGGGAAAAGAGGGAATGCTCCTGGGGACAGTGTCCAGGGGTCAATTGTACAGCGAATGGAAAGATAGGAAAAGGAACTCTGATATGGGATTTACAGAACGAGCAAAAACCGAAAAAAACAGTGAAAGCACCCCTCACTCCTGGCATAAACGAAAAAAGAAAAGGAAGTAACAAAAAAGTGGGCAAGAGTCGGGAAGTATTAACAAAAAAAATCAGGCCACGAGGAAAAATCCAGGCGAAACACAAAAAAAGGGAACCAGCGCAGAGGACCTTTTGACTGAAGGTGAAAAGGAAGGGGCTGGGACCCTGACGTCTCGAAAGGATGAACGCGAAGCAAGGAAGGAGAG
>Ga0179593_1556248_pt1 | contig 18701 bp, 15 predicted proteins | sample CZODoug2_1_08_16_FD_185931 | JGI IMG/M metagenome (GOLD analysis project Ga0179593, IMG submission 185931) | Vadose zone soil fungal communities from Angelo Coast Range Reserve, California, USA - CZODoug2_1_08_16fungal (PacBio error correction) | ecosystem: Environmental > Terrestrial > Soil >...
TACGCATGGAGACTATCAGAGGTGGGCGCGTCTGCAAAAAAATTAGGAACAAAGACGAGCAATCTCTTACGCGGCTGGACCAAAAATGGCGTTCCTTTCAAAGTCGAGCGTCAGTGGTAATGGCGGGAAACGACAAGATGGCCTAAAAAAAGAAAGGGAGGTGAGTACGAATTACAACATACTGATCATCTCGCATCCGGAGCCTTCAGTGCGGGGGTTCACCGCTACGCTTGTTTTCGGGGCTCGGCGCAGGCGTGCGTCCAAACTGGAAGTAGTCATGGAGCTCGCTTGCTCGGGGAATCTCATGGGAGCGCATCATCGGAACCTTCGTGGGACCGGGATCATTGAAAGTCGCAAGCGAGTATGTCCGCGCTCCGCCGGCGGTCATGGCTGAACATCGGGAGGCCGCAGGAAATCAGTCCGGGAAAAAAAATAGAGAAGGACCTGAGCTGATTCGATTAAAAAGAAGGATCATAGCAAAGTGGTTCGAACTTGCCCTGTCGCGTTTCCCCGAGGGTCCGGCTTAGGGAGTACGAGCACAAGGCACAGACCCAGGAAAAAAGAAGAAAAAACGATGTGAGACTTTCGGTGGGAACGGGGTGATGGAGAAGTGTGCAACTTCGAAGAGGGTGCGACACTGTCACATCGGCCAGCGGGATGAAGGTGGAGATAGCATTTAGCTCAGCAAAAGGCCAGAGTGCGCCAAAAGCAGCCGTCGTGGCGTCCAGCAGCCCTGGGCGCGGACCTTCGCTCAAAAAAAATTCCTGAGTCGATCTCAGGAGCGCCATTCAAAGGTGAGAAGGCTCTTCGTATCAGCAGCGTGCCAGCCTCGAGTCCTTTCCATGCTGACGCAAGTGGGAGGATGACAACGGAATACGTTCTCTCAAATCAGCCGAAAGCTCAGGCTCGCCCTGGGATGTAAACAGAGTATGGGAAAGCGGAGGACACCTTCTCGGACGAACCTTTTCTTAAGGCGTCCGTATCGCGAAGAAAGAGTCGGGGGACGTGTTCCGTGAGTGCGCAACCCCGCGCAGTCCGTCCCTGCTCGTGTATAGGGGGAGAGGGTTTCGGGTTTCTCTCTCCTCACACAGCCGATGGATACGAACTACTGGGGAAAAACGAAAGAAAAGGTACTTCTATTTCAATTAGGTGACATATATCCTCAAAAAAGCGGAATTGATCGCAGGAGGAGCAGGGGGAGGGTCCCATTACACGACTTAGACGCCATCACACCCGCCGCATTTTCACAGGGACCACCCGCCTTGGGTACGAACCCTCCATAGGGTGTGAGGAAAGGTATCACATCAATTCCAACTTCCGGTAGGTCATCACCGGCCATCTAACTCTGTGTGTAATCTACACAATGCAACTATTATTATCATTCTTCATCAGATATTGGGGGATCGTTTTCAAAAACTAGGACCGGAAGGACGCAACAGGGCAAGTTGGGGCTGATCAGCGTGGGGCAGCAGATCTCGGAAATTCAGGGGAGCGCAAAAGAGATCCAAGGCCTCCCCTGGCAGCGATGCACGCCCGAGAAACAGTGGCGCTGCAGGGGAGAGGCAGCGCGGGCAGAGAAAGGCCGATCTCTCACAAGGAGTAAAAAGGATTCGCACATCTGATTAGAGGGACGACAGCTTGGAAACAAAGAAGAGCCAGGTGTTGGACGACGACTCATCGAGCTCAAAGCCGGGGGGGGACAGTGAGGCTCTCGACTGAATACCATCTTTGACCTGAGCTCCTTCCAAAGTGGTTCACTGATGAAACGTGTTCGGGCCTCTGAAGCATCCCTCTACCTTATCAAACGAATGTCCGGAGCGGCTTTCAACTGTGTGTTCCTCAGAACTCGTAGACATGGTATAAACAAACCCTGACCGTTTGGGTAGAAAAAAAGGGGGGGGTAAAAACTCATTACCCATTGACGGGTTGAATGGCGCGCAACGGGTTGCTCGGGCATTTCACCCAGGTGGTGTGTGGCAACGGTCAAAGCAAAGGATCAAGAACTTATTGCAGCGTGGGACCTCTTCGACTGCCTCCTGAACAGACGAAAGGGGAGCTCGAGTGCGGGCCAACGGGCCTGAAGGAGGACTGCGCTTGGGGTTGCGCCGTTCACGAGCCTCAGACCGGCCGAGGCATAAAAGCCGACGCGGTGGCCAAAAACCAGCGCACTGAGCTAGAGGACTCATGAGCCAATGTCGACCGTTAGAAGGTGTATAGCGGAGGGGACCTAAGGTTTCCGTCACACCACTGGGAGCGGCACTTGGCGAGAGGCGCCGCCGAGGTCCGTTTATGAACTCATTGGCGGGATCAAGCATGGGGGGCAATCCCTTCATTTGGAGGCGGAAGCAGGAGTCTCACGATAAGAAAGAAACCCGCGCTCGCCTGTCCGGTCATATAGAGCCTGGGACGGTCGCGTGATGGTCGATCATACATCTGCGGAGGCGACTTGGGCTACGCTAGGCGCATTGCGCCATCTGGTTCGGGTGGGGGATGAACGAAATCTGCTCATCGAACTCGACAGCGGGAAAGTCGTTATGTTGCAGTGTCGAACTCATTGCTTCTAAGGTGAGCAACTTTGCAATAATAGAGCACTGGATCGAAAAGGTCATCTTGAGTCTGGGTGTCTTTCAGGAAAACAGATCTCGAACTTGCCGAAGTCCTGGCGAACCAGGGCAACCCAGTTGGGCAACAAGCTTGCCGCATGAAGACCGTGGGAACTCGACCAGACGGAGTGATTAACACCTGAGGGGCGGTTTCATACAAAAACGGACGGCGAACAAGAGGTCTCAAGTTGTAGTCCTCCTGATTCCATCCCAGCCCGGGTGCCTACAATGGGACACGGGGATCGAGCGTCAGATTCTTTCACTAAGCAGGCCAGCGACATCCTCTAGTTACGTGAGGAAGCTGCCGCTCAAATGGAGGAAGGACGAAGAACAAGGGGAAAATCGGGAGAGAGATCAACGGCTCCAGATACTCTGATATGGGCTTCAGTAATCCAAGAAAGCCGGAGGGGTAGTCCATCTTGTCAGGTGTCGTCATCCCAAATACACACTGAAGCGATTTTGAAAGGACTAAAGGAGGGGTGAAGGAAACGGCGCGCAGAAGGGGGTCTCTCGCCGGAACGCTCAGCCTTGGAGGGTGCCGCGCAGGAAAGGCAGAGCAGAGCTGCGCATACGATTCGCACAGAATCAAAAAAATGAGGAGAAAAAGGGGGGGGGGTGGCTGCATCTAGGAGAGGAAGGACTCTGCCGGGAAGGAGCGGCCCTCACCCGGTCTCTGGCTTGCGAGATCCACGTAGAGAAGCGGACACGAGCCTTTCACTCACCCAACGCATGGGGCGTGATGGGGACCCGGGGGTCTTTCATGTGAAAGAAACCCGAGGGGAAAAAAGAGAAGTTCTTTAGGCGGACGAAGGCCCTACGGAGAATCTCCTATCTGGAGAAGGCGAGAAGGAACAGCGGGGTTCAACCGAGACGTGGTCTTCGGCTGGAGCGGTTCAGGACCCTCTTGGCAGCTAAAAAGAATCGATTGCAATGGATGCTGGCAAGGATAGACCAAGACCCTCTAAACGGGTTAGCGAATCATCTTCTGCCGGGGGCGGGTGAACGGGAATCATGGGCCGAAACGCGAGGCTCGCAGCTTGAACGGTCAAAAACAGAGGTCTGGACCCGAGAAAGCGGGAAGAACGTACGGGGCTGTCTTGTCCACTAATCTCGCGAAAGCTGGGTGAGACCAAAGCGCGTGCACTGGTCGCGGGGTCCCCGGCGGGGGGGGAAGGGTAGGAAGGAGCTGGTGATCCTTACACTGGCACAGACACGCGACAAAGGATAAACCCGTGCTCCTTTACTATGGTTTTCTGGGAAAGAGGGGCAACTTCTGAGAGGTAGACAAAGGCACCATTGCACCAGCCTGAAGTGCTATTGTCGTGATGAAAGGGGCATTCTTGCTACAGAGCTGCGTCAAAGGACCCCACTGTCTGAAACCTTATCGCCGTCGTTGTTAAAAATCGGCGCAAGACCCATGTCGCAGATCGCTACCGCAGCGACAAGGAAGAGAATACGCGGCTTCCCAGCGAGCGGCACCCAACAGGTTCAGCGGGCACGGCGCGCACAGCTCAGGAGGAAACTTGCCGGAAGCCACTAGGCCGATGTAACGGGGAAAGCCTCCGGCGGCAACTCGACCAGTGGGATGTTGAAGAAAGAGAGGGGGTCCCGAGGGGAAGTCTCGTACATCGCGCACGTCGGACAGGAGAAGGAGCTCGAATCTGCTCAAGTCTCTCGACGGTCCTCGCACCTCTCTGGCAAGGTGTCCCAAAGTGGAGGGGGCGTTCTCGTTACGTGGGTCTAAAAAGAAAGCTAATGGATGAGAACGGAATCTCGGGAAACAATATCTAAGCAGAAAGTATTTCAGTGATTGACGGCCACCTCCCAACGAATGCAATCAGACAGATTGATCGATTCGCTCGACGGGCCCATTGGGACGCCGAAAAAAACACTGAGCAACCAGAGGGGCCTGCGGAACACCCTTTATCACTACCCCTAGGTATCAAAATTTAAAGAGAGGGGTCGCCTCGGCAACCAGAGGCAAGAGCTATGAAAAAGGAGGTGCAAGATAGGTTGGAAGAGTCGGATAGAGGTACCTTACAAAAGCGGCGCACGGGAGGCCTTGAACAGGGGCCCAGTACCCACGTAATCTCTTTATGGAAAGTAGAGCCTCTCAATCGGTGGGGCGCTGATGCGGGGGGCGGCGAACACAATGGCTAAATTCTGGGGGGAGATCACTGTCCAGGGAAAATTAAATAGGCACGCATAAACAACACCAAGAAAGGAAAAGTAGAGCAGAACTTCTTGTACTGCTGACCTTCTACGCGGCCGTGGAAAGAACAAAACGGAAAGCGAAAGTTGGTTCTACATCACGGCATCAGCGATGCAGCGCGAGACGGAGCGATCCTGAAGAGACGGGGGGGGACCACGCGCGGGCGCTCAGGCACCTAAAAGTTGAGTTTTGGAGGAGGCGTAATAGGCCGATCGCCTCAGAACACCAGGTCATGCGTCCATCCGGGGCTTACGCGTTCCGAAAATTAGGAAAGGGTGAGGACCTAGAAAGAAGGGGCCTGGGCTGTCGCCTGACACAGGGGCGGGTGGAGTGGGTGGGGGGGGCGTTCACCATGGTTCTGTGTCACAGAAAGCGAACCGAGAGATCAGATTATTTAAGGAGTGGGTTGTCGGCCCCGACTACGACCTCAGCTCAGAGAGGCGTTTCCGAGGGGGGGTCCGCTTCTCGCGCCGGAGGGACTGCAGCGGGGTCAAAAAAGAGGGGAACCCGGCTCCGCTGTCCGCCGTAGAAGGTCGACGCTGCAGATGAAGCTGACTGAGAGATGAAAAGAGAGAACGACGTGAAGTTTACGAGTCACCGGGCACCTCTAGGTAACAACTCAAAGGTGTTGGACAGGAGACTGTCTGAGATGGACGCAGACGTCCTAACATAAGTGCCGCAGTGGTCGGAAGAGAAAGGACCAAGGCGGGCTCGCCCTGGTCTGAAATCCTTCGGGAACCTGTGAAAGGGGACCTTCTAGCCCACGGATAGGGAAGGGTTAGTTTCCGGTACGCTTTATCGAGGTAACAGGGGTCGGCGCGATTTCTAAACACTACGGGCGGGAGCTTGGGCTCCAGGCGAGTTGATACGAACGGGGAAAGAAAAAAAACGAACAAAGAACTGGGCGGGATGGTGCGTGTCGGAGGGCTTAAATTAAGAGATGGGTTTGTTTTTGGGGGTTTTTGGGTGGGGTGGTTTGGGGTTTTGGGGTTTTTTTTTTGTTTTTTTTTGGGGGGGTTGGTTTGGTTTGGTGTGTGGGGGGGTGGTGTTCGCATACCCCTAACCGTAAAGGCAACTGAACGAAGATCTGTGGTGAAGATCTCGACAGTCGAAACGTTCCTGTAATCAAAACTCATTGGAGGACACCACTGGGACGCATAAGAAGATGTAACGAAAACAGCTCCGGATTGCTTCTTACGGCTCCTTCGCAAGACAAGAGGTCACCCGAAGCTGGGAGAAGCAGGCGAGAGACGCGATTTTCTGCCTACATGATTACGTAACTCAGGACAGACTATGGCCCGTGGAAGCGAGCTGCTAGTCAAGGGGACCTAAAAGGATTCCATTGCCTCCTCGAGTCGGCCAATAGGAAAGCCGAAGAAGAGGACGACCGGGGAAGACGAGACCCCACCACGGGCCCCCGAGCCACCACTTCCCAGAATTACAGTATCGGGCGTCCTTCGAAGAGAAAATGCAGGCCAGGGAGGGGCGGCATCATGAAACCACTGACTCGGCCATGTTGAAATGTCGCAATGAGGGTGCCGCCAGTGGACGCGCTTCTCAAGTCGGTGCTCGAAACCGCCTCAGGGACTGTGCCTCTCCTGGGAAAAAGGAGACGGATCCTTCCCGAACATCAGAAAAAACCAAAACAACGTAGTGAGGTGAAAATATATAGATGTGAGCATCTAACTGTATGGACTGCGGCTTCTTTTCCTTAAGGGGCAAAATGACCCGTATTGCGTGGCGGCGATAGCCAGGCAGCAGCGCTTACAACTCAAGCAGAATGGCTGCCTTTCAATCTCCCGCGGAAGTTTTAGAAGTTATTCGGAGACCCTCCTACATCCGGCGTCGAAGGGGGGACTCAAGTTCAGAGCCTAGTAGCGGAGAACGTTTGCAAAGGGAAAGTGGAAAGGGGGGGGGTCACCGCGCCTTTTGGTTAGGAGGGGCGTCTCGCAAGAAGGTCCTCTAGATACCTCAGTAGGCGGGAATGGCGGCGAAAATGGGAAGATCGCAGAAAAAAGTTGGGCGATTCAGCGGAAAATGACACTGCGGGGGACCGGAAGGGAAAGGCCAGCGGCGGATCCGGCTTCTCCTTTTAAGCAGCCGTCGGGACAAAGACTCAAAGTCGTGCCTAACCCTTATAACCTACTGGCGTCTGGGAAAACTAAAGAAGGCCAAGCTTTGGTTTAGAACAAAAGGCAGGGTCGCGTTAAAAGTACTTTCTTCACTTTCGAAAGGAAAGATGGGTCTATATAAGGGAAAAGCGTCAAGCTCGACCTAGGCCCCGTGTCCTTTTACGGATGGGTGTGCTGCAAACAAGCGAAGCCCTGGTTGGCGAAAAAGCACAATGTCGCCCCAAAGGTACGGGGGAGTTCGTGTATCGCGGAGGACGGATCAAAACGACCAACCAGCCTGAGCAGTCAGGGGAGGAAAAGACACGCTAAGCCAGCCCTGACAAAAAAGGGGGTACCGAAACGAACAACTGCACTCCGCGCTCGTCAGCCCATCAAGCCCAAGACTGGGATCGGCGACTCCGGCGCAGCGCCGCTCGCATTCTTGAAAATTCTGGCAGAACCCAATTCTGCAGATTAACACAAGAAAGGGAACTAGTGTGCCACGCCAAGCCGGGCAACTGAATGTTGACGGACACCTCCACTATTGGCGAGAAGGATGTAGGAGAACTGAAGGGGAGTCCCGGAGAGAGTTCATCGCGGCATCATCGAAATGCTTGGGGCCGTTCGTTCGAAATCGCTGTACCTGCCTAAATCTGAGAATGGGAGCTCTGCCTTATCGTGGAAGACATCGCAACAAACGTAGAAGGAAGGAAAGGCTCGTACACGACCTCTGAAAAGTCATAGAAGCAGTGAGGTCAGGAGGCGTCCCCCATAGGAGATCCAAGGATGCAATAAAAAAAAATCTGATCTCGGGGTAGCAGGAGTAACCAGCAGGATAACTCCTATCACCCCCGATTGGGCCACCCACAATACTGGTCTCTTTAAGAAAAACAATTTAGGCCCCCAGGAAGGTATTTCATAATAGATCACCTCTACCTAATTCATCAAGTTGGAGATGACTTACATAGTGGTGTGTATTCGATCGCGAAGACGCCTTTCGAAGCCGAACGTCGGGGAGTGTTTTCTTCCCTTTTGGCTAATCCACTTCTTACCGATCTCTGGGTATCACCTCTCTGCCGCTCCTTCCTCAGCTGGAGCCGATCCGCGCTGGGAAAAAGGGCGCGTGTTGGATCCACTGTCTGTCAGGGGAAGTAACAGAAGAGGTCCTCATAGCTCAACAAAAAAAAAGAGAAAGAGATAGGCCTGGAATATTGGCGGAGAGAAAGGGTTGAGCTAGGAAAAACATCGATTTTGGTCGACATGCAAAGTTCACGCTGCACAAGTCTAGAAGCTTTCGATGGATAGAGATACTTAATCCCTGATCCAGGGGTTATGACCATAGAGGGGATCAAGGAGGGGAAAAAAGGGGAGCTCGTTCCTACCGGAATAGATCCCCGGGGAAGAACCCCCTATCTAGAAACACTCCGAATCTTCTTTGCATGTTTCCGCGGAGCACCTCTTAAAAAAGGGGAAAACATACGTACCTTCCGGGGGGGGGAGGCTAAAGGTGCAAAGACTCAGTCACCCAAGGGGGGAAAAGTCGCAGGCTGTTTTTTGATCGGAGGGAAGAACCGGTGGCTGGGTCAATCCGACCAAGCTGATTTGAACATTGCGGGCATTGTCGACGCCCTTACCGCAGAAGAGCTCGCAGTTAACGAGTCCAGCGACCCGTCACGGGTGTGAGGACTGAGAAACCGATAGCGATAAACCGCGAAAGGCCGAGGACCGAACGGTATCAGGCGGGCGCCGCCTCACGAAGAGGGAGTTGCTAAGATTGCGAGCGGAACCTTTGCAACGACGAATTCGAGTTCAAAAAGCTCCGTGGGAAGAGGGGGTGGTCCGTCAACATCCCAAGGGGGGAAGGTGGAAAGCGTCAAATAAGATAACGCCAATAGGCTAGGCATCTGCCGCAGGGCGGCCACAAGCTGGCAGGCGCAGCAGGGGAAGAAAGTCTAATTTATTTTGCCTGCTAGCAGGTCCCACTGGATCCGAGCTGCCTGAGGGTGAGCGAGTCGGGGCGGGCGACTTTGTCGGACCACGAATGGGAGCAGGCTGGGAAAGGGGGTTGCGGGTGGGGTATGAGACTTCGAAACTCCGGAAAACCGCGTCAAACGACATCGTCAGACAGGATCGAGGCGGCACCAGGCTTCTAAAGTTTACACTTCAGGGAAAAAAAGAAAAAGGGGGGAAGGGGAATCGTACGGTCGAGCTAGGTCATGTGGAATCGCTAGCAGAACGGAGGGCACGGGGGAACGCGACACAGTGCACTCTCAGGGGCGAACAAACAAAAAAGTAGGGAACTCGAAGCCCAGCCCGGATGTGAAGAGTAGGAGAAGGAGGGGCACCTGATTTTCAATCGCGACTCAAGACTATACGGAGCCGCGGGGAGCCTCAAGAAGGGCCGGTCCCCAGCCGGTTCAGAAGAATTCAGAAAGCAGGAAGGGAACGATCCCGCGCCATCTCCTTGCCTCCTCGTGGATCTTCCAGAGGACCGAGGAGGAAAGAGAGGTCCGGAAAAGAACCCACTTTCTCTGTGAAAACGCGTCACGGTCAAAGGAAATACTCGATATATCTGGCGTCCCTTTACTAGAATCAGAGAGGGCTTGGTCGGCAGGGGCATTCAATTCTACCCCAAGAAAAGAGTGTGAAAAGGAGAAATGAGTTTTTTTATGGGCATTCCGCGGCGACTCCGAGGGGGGCTCTAGACTCCGTGTGCATTGGCCGCGAGGCAAAACGGAAGCGCAGGGGGTTCGCAGAGACTCACACAAACAAAAAGGGGGGATAAAAGAGAATGTGTAGAAGAGTGCTCGGAGGAGTCTGGAGCTTCACCTCGTGCACCCTTATTCGCGTGGGACGAAAAGAGCCAAACATCTGAGCAGGCTCGTACAAGGAGGGAAGGGAAGAAACAGCATTTCTTTCCCCTGGAAAAAAAATGTCTCCACAGGGGACATGAGCACGCACACGCCACGCGGCCTGGAAAAAAAGTTCGGGGTCACGAAGACGCAGACGTAGGTCGCGAGGGGGAAAAAATGTGCTCAGGGGAAGGAGGAGCGGGGTTCACCTCGACAAAGGGGTACGAGGACGCATTGCGCGTTACTCTGGTCCTCTACCAGTATGCAGGAGAGGGCTCACTGATGGAGCCGCTCTCCCCTTTAGTAGAATCAATAGGAAGGAGGTGAAATTGAAAGCAGGGAACCGGCGCGACTCGGCCTCAAAGCGTCGGTCGCAAGGCAGAGCAGAAAGGTCCTAACCCTATATACGAAATGCAAACTCACGTCAAAAGGGACGAGGGCATATTGCCACTAGTACTTCTAGAAGCAGCTTGTTGGGTCGCCCACGAGCAAAGGCGCTCGGCACTTTGGGGACGGTTCGAGAGACTTGACAAAGGGCAAAAGACCCGAGCGAGACCGTACATCCCCCTTTAAAGGAGGGGGAAAAAAAGGGGCAACTTCGCTGTACGAACACGTCAAAAGAAGGAGTCGTTAAGCGGGGGGGGGAATTCTTGGCTGAGAAACGAATTGCCAATCGCGAAGGCACCACAGCTGGACCCAAGCCTCCGTAAGTCTCTCATTAAAGGAGAAAGAGCTCAGCGAAGGGGGGCAGCTCCGTAACGGATACCTACAGCGAGCCAGGACCCTAAACGCGAACGACCGTCGCGCACTCCATCTCGAGCCTGTAAAAGACAGTCAAGAAACTCGGCAAGATTTACACCGATCGAGGGCGTCAAAACCTCTTTCAAACTCTCACCATTGGGATGTTGGGGCGAAAAAGAGGGGACCGGATTGGGAAACTCTTACAGGAACGCGTCATTAACGTTCTAAAGGCCCATTATCTGGGGGGGTCAGACATCCTACTGCTCTTTCCTTTATTCTTCTTCACTGTGAAGTTCACCATTTCCCGTAAGCTCTCTCCCTTTGATCGGGGTGTTCTTAAAGGGAGTCCACTCTAGGACAAGTCTCTCTCTGCGGAAACTCGGGGAATGACTCTCAGGGATTATTTGGCAATTAGGTGCGGCGGCGATCCCAAAGAATGGTCAGCTTTTAAGGCTTCTGGTTCAGCCTGGAAGTGCAAAAATGGGGAAAATAAGAGGAAACCCAGCCTGAAGTTGGACAAAAGCCGGGTTAATTCGGTGAACCCGCACAGGTTAAGCAAAAAGTGGTAGTCATCACCTTCCCTCTAATACGTTGAAAGCATAGGGAAACATAGCCTCCGACAAGGCGTCGTGGAGCAAAGGTAATGCGAAACGGTTCCATAGGCCATTGGGGAGGAGAAGCTAATCTCTCGCACGTTTGGCGTCATTATAACGCGTGGGACAAGTACCAATTATCGTTTAACAGGCTCTCGATCCATATGAAAGGGCCGGGAAAGGTTTTAGCTGATCAAAAGGCCTGAAGGGAAATAACAATTTCTCGCAGGTGGAAAGAGATCATCTGTCTAAAGCCTCAAATATATGGGGAGTCCGAAAAACAAGACGTATGGGAGTATGAAAGAGGGATGCTTCATATATGGAAACTGGGAGAGAAACCTCTTTATCGTCCAACAGCAATAGTAGTGTTCTGCATCATCTTATAGCTGGAACCCGCAGAACGGCGCGGCTCAGAGCCTTGAATCCGAGAAGGGGAGGCCCGCTCTTGCTCAAGGAACGGGACGTGTGTCTCGTATTCCTACCGGGACTACAAATGCCAGCAGCACCGCTAGAGACAACGGGAGAGGAGCATCTTCTTTCCTAGTGGGGCACCAGGACTGAGTCCGGGGCTTACTAGGGGAGTCCCTGCAGTGCAAGGGAGTAAGGTGTCGTGGGAAAAAAAAAGGCAAAAACCGGGGGGGTTGCCAATTGAAGCATTCGTGTTGTTTCTCCAGACTTGAGAAAGTGGGGCGGCAAGCTCCATTCGGAAAAGAATCGATCTTTGGGGGAAACCCCAAAACCCCACGAGTTTTGATATCCTCTTTATGACGCCTAATACTAACCGAAAGATGGAGATTCTTTTTCCAATAGGTAAAGGAAAGAAGCCCGGAATGCTCTGGTGTGAAAGTGCTATAAAAAAAGACAAGGAAAGGATCCGGGGAGGCAAGGGGGGTTGTCCCTTTAGCGAGCCGTTAATAACGGCCTCCAATGCACGAGGCGTGATCTGCTGAGACGAGGCGAATGGTCGACGTGCAAGTTTAATAGGTCATCGAAAAAGAGGGGGGGACCTAAAACATCCCACTTTTCGGGTGCATAGGCAAGGCATTGAGGACCAGAGTGTTATGCCTGGCGGTCCCCAAACAAAAAAACCCACACACCCCCCCCCCCCGCAAAAATGTCAGCTAGCTGGTCAATGGAAAGGGAGTCACGCTACTGGGGGGGGGGGGGGGGGGGGGGGGGGGGGGGGGGGGGGGGGGGGGGGGGGGGGGGGGGGGGGAGGGGGGGGGGGGGGGGGGGGGGGGGGGGGGGGGGGGGGGGGGGGGGGGGGGGGGGGGGGGGGGGGGGGGGGGGGGGGGGGGGGGGGGGGGGGGGGGGGGGGGGGGGGGGGGGGGGGGGGGGGGGGGGGGGGGGGGGGGGGGGGGGGGGGGGGGGGGGGGGGGGGGGGGGGGGGGGGGGGGGGGTGGTGGGGGGGGGGGGGGGGGGGGTGGGGGGGGGAGGGGGGGGGGGGGGGCGTCTCCCCTTTCCTTGGGCCAAGGCCGAGATGATAGTAGCTGAACCGGGGGGGGTCAGTTATCTAGGGAGATGGGCTGCGTTTCTCTAAAGGTTACTAAGAGGAATAACTGTCAGATGGTTTCTGGCTTTGGAAATCTCGGAACTATAAGACGAACTGGGAACTTCCCAGATCATCTTATGGAAGGTTTGGGGGAGCAAAAAGTCTTCTAGGGGACCATTTTTCGCCCAAAGGAAATAGAAGTCTTTGCTGTCCCGTGGCAAAGTGTCAGGATCAAAAAGAACTAAAAGGAAACGCCGGGGAACGCGGCACGCTCAGTTTAAAAAAAAAAGAGAAACATTAAAAGCGGGGGGGGAAAAAAAAGAGGAAGCCGAGAACGGGGATTATCGAAGGGGGGGAAATGAAAGAAGCGTCGGCAATTAGACCGACTCCTTCTGCCGCCGGCTCGAGAATTGGTCCTCCATTTTCACCCGAATTCTCTCCCCTTGTAGAGAGCGGTGAGAAATGATAAACGAGCAAGCTCCATTTCCTCCTCTTGAGCGAAAAGCAGGGAATCGAGCGCGCCGAGAAAAAAGACACCACTTTCAGGTGACAAACGCTAAGGAGGAGAACGGAGAAAGCTCTTATATGATCAAAGAGGGAATGAACTTCCAAAGCCAGAAGGATAGGGGAAAACGGGACGTTGTCGTCACTGACAAAAACAGGCAAAAATTTTGAAAGCACGCCCTTCGTGGTTTAAAAGGCCTCTTGGGGGAAGAGTCTCGCCGCGTTGTGAATAAAAAGCACGCAATGGTTCGGTGAGGCCCGGGGGGGCGTGCACTAGGCCTGCCGCTCCTAGATGAGAAAATAGATCTCACAAAAACGGATGAGAAAGTAGAGAGATGTTCGCATCTGCGCTGGCAGAAGGAGGGGGAGGGGGGGACAGAGGGCTCCGTCAAAAACCCTGAGTAGGTTCAATTCTGATAGCCAAAAACAGGAGCGCGTCAACACTCTTCTGTCACACCAAAAAAATTTCTTTCAGGAAAAAAGGGAGAAGATTCGGGGGGGTAGACTGGTCAAGGAATACATAACACTCCCAAGCCTAAAAAATCATCTAAATAAAGTACGCCCGATAGTAGGGATTCCCTTTGCGCTCGAAATTCCGTTCGGGGGGTCAAACGTCTAAAGTGGTGTTAGGACTTTCTCTGCTCTTTAAAGCTCAAGAGGAACTCCGAAACTCAAGTGATTGAATTTATTCTGATCTGCTTAGTGTAGACAGCGTCCCGTTAGCGTAATCAGGCGTCCTGCAATCCTGGGGAAGGGGGGAAAAGGGGCAAATCTCGAAATCGCTCAGACTTACAGGCCGGGGACTCGGGGTAATCGGGAAAAAAAAACCCGTATCGTATCTTTTGGAGGGAAAGTTACCACAAGGAAGGGAAAAGCTTTGGACTCCCAACTGAGCTCCCGGCGATACCCCGTCTGCTGGGAGAAAATGTTAGAAATAATGACCTTTCACGACCAAGCTCGCCGGGGAAGGAAATGCAAAAAGTACGGGTCGGGGGAATGGGAATAATGTTGTCAACTGAGAAGACCGTTAAGGGGGAAAAAAATCGACCGCGGATCTTAATGAATGGTTCGAGGGTTAAATGACGCTCGGGTTCAGGGGAGCTCATCAAAAAGCACTCACCAAAAAAACCCCCTGAGAAAAAAACCGTCGTGGTTAAAGGAAATAAGGGGGGGGGAAAGAAATTAAAGGACACTAGCTCACGATAACCGGGAATAAGATCTCGCGCCAAGGAGCCGGTTCGAAACTTCGTCTTAGGAAAAAGACTGGAGGGGGGGCAGGGCATGCTTAACACGACATTCGGGGGACAATATGAACACGTCTTAGGGCGGCAATACAGCCAGTCCAGACTAAAAAAAAAAAGTTTGATTTTGGGCCCACCTTGGGCGCTGTGAACTCTTAAATTCCGATCAAGTGCGACGTCTCTCGTTTCGGCCCAGCATCTCGGGATCATTGCGAACCTGGAAGAGGCAGTGCGCACACGCGGGATAAACAAAGGAATCTTCTCCTGGGTCTCTCAAGGGTGAAGAGCGGTTCTCATCGGAGCAACCCCTCTCAGGGAATTCGATAATAATCTGAAAGAGTTTAAACGGGCTAGCATGAGATATTAGTTCTATAGGAAAACTCTACCACAAACCTCCTTAAAAAGAGTAAATTAGAGTCTTAAATTGAAAGGGCGTTCCCCAAAGCAAAGTAACCTATCCAACCTTCGCTCCCTTTCAAACCCGCAGGGGGCCTGCGGACCACGCAATGTTATCAAGACCAGTAATGGGGGGGACCTCTGTTGAGGGGGGGGGGTAATCTCGCGCGGACAACATAGGGCAGATCATGTGCAGTCCGTTGTAAAGGGGTTCTGAGGCGAAATGAAATCGAGTGAATGTCTGAATCCGCTCATCAAGGAGGTTGGGAGGGAAAAGAGACAGCGCTGTAACCAGGGGTTAGGAGTCTCGGCGAACCTCTCTGACTTTTATCGGCCTTTATCGCTGACGATGCCTCTTGCTGGAAACAAACTTGAGCTAGGGGTAGATCCTGAGCGAGCAGGCAAGTCCAAAAAAGGTGCGCATAAAAGATCACGCAAAAAACGGAGGGGAAAAGAGAGAGGGCCTAAATGGGACTGCTGGCGCCTAGTAAAATGCATCCCCCCCAAAACACAACCCCACACAAAAAAAAAAAACCCCGAGAAAGGTGGTTCGACCCATCTTCATCGAGGGAGAGACAATTCAGAGTTCGGTCCGATCTGCTCTCGAAAAAAGACCGGCTCTTGGGGCTTTCCAACGAGAGGAGCAGACTCCCACTTGATCTCTCTGGAAATGGGTACTCAAACCTTTGTTGGCAACCTAGAGGAAAATTTATCGACTTCCTGAAGCCATCCTCGGCAGTAAGTCTGGGGGAAGAGCGGACACCTCTTCTAGAAACCATGGGAAGATGAAACCTCGGCTACCGGTTGCGTGAGCAAACCGAGGGCCTTTTGGGCCGTTGAGGAAGAGGGTTCTTCTTCAGGGTTCGCAAGGTTGGGCAAAAAAAAAGAAAGATCAAGCTTGTGCATTCGGGGGGAGGAAAGAATGAGTAAGCCTCCTTAGAACTCTCAATCTATAGCATTTTTCAAAAACGAGTATCTCTCGTCGACTTCCAATTGCAGGGGGGGGAGAGAAAGATCACCTAGCCGCTGTCTACCCGGGAATCGGGGAAGGGATCAGAGAATTTTCTCGCATCACTTGGCCACGATGATCGAGGGTTGTCAGTATGAAACGTCGCCCGGTGGCTGGACGTTCTCTAATTTGGGCGAGTTCATCGCCGGGAATCAGGGTGGGAGGAAAAAGCAAAGGGCGTTAATTTCCTCGCAAAAAAGTGTTCTTATATGGGAACGCAAGAGGAAAAAGAAGGAAAGGCACCGCATTGGGCGGAAGACAGCAAATTCGGCATCTGCGCGCCCTTTCTCCGGAAGAAGTTCTAAGGGAAAGGGGGTCTCTCCGTGTGCCGACTAGGGGGGGGTAAGGGTACTTGGAGGTGAGCTAGGGGGTCAGCTGCCTCGTCTCACTTGCGAAAAACTAACTTCTTCTCATTTGGGAGAAAGGGGGGAGGGTGGTGAAGCTACTAATCCCCTCCGAACTATAAAACAAAGAAAATCGCAGACGGGATCTATTTGAAAGGGGGTAGGAACAGGGGGGAGGAAAAAGGTACAAGACAAGTCTTTCCATAACCCCGAAAATTAGCAGCGAGGAGGTAAAGAGCGAGGTTAGTACAGTCTCGAAACATCTACAATCGCGTTACAAGGACGCGACGAAACGCGCCAGTGGTCAAAACAGCTTCTCAGGTATAAGGTTTAAAGAGGATGGGTTAGAAAAAAATTTGACCAGAAACTGACTGAAGCATTCAAGAAAGCTGCGCCTCCTGGCGAGCGAAAAAGGGAGCACGCCATTATTCAGCCCCATGCCGGTTAATACAAATGGTGTCGCTCCCCGAAGCGCGGTCCATTCACGGTGGAGAGCCTGCCCTCTCACATTGGCCTCCGGGACCAGCCGGCTCCAACCTCGCCGAGCCGAAACCCACTGGGGGGGGGGGGAACGCTGGTCTGCTGCAAAAAAGACCAGATAAAATTCGAAAGGATTCGCGGACCCTAAAGAAAGCCGGATCGTGGAGTCCAGGAAAGGCATCAGGAAAAGTCTACCACATGAGCGGCTACATTTTTTAAAGGTCACAAGGAGGGGAGGGGAAGCAAAAAAGTGAACGCGAGAGAGCCTGGAAGATCGGACGCAAAACCTCCGGGTGAGGCCGCGCACAAATCAGGGGCAATGCCTCGCCTCGATGAAAAAGCTCTCTCAAAAAAAGAAGGAGATTAAAGAGGGCGCTTCGAGCGCAGGCAAGTCGGATGCGCTAGGTTTGAAAGACGTAAAAGGAGGCGCGTGCGGCTAGAAACATCGAAGCAAAGGGAGCCGGATGCTTTCACTCCACCCAACGGGCAGGGGCAAAGAACTGAAGAGGGCATGGGGTCGACTGTGATGCCGACACTCCCTCTGAAGAACCAAAAAACCGGCTGTGCTCGACGAATGACGCCCCGAGCAGCCCAGGAAAGGATGACCTGTTGCGCGCCTTCAAAGTTAAGCGGGGACCGGAAAAAAAAAGGGGGGGGGTCTTAACTGCTCTTCGAAGTGAGCCCGTAATCATGCTACCCAGGAGGGGGAAACCTGGCGCCGGCTAGTGAACTCATGTAGCCGCGAATCCCAAGTATCGAAAGGAAAAAACCTTGGGACGCTGGACCATGGGGAACAAGCTGAGACCGTCTCCGGACGGAAAAAAGGGGTAACCATCGTTCTGCCGGCGGGAGCATACGGGAAAAAACTCGAGGGGGCTGGGAAGGAAGAGAGAAAAAACTACTGGGGAGAATAAAGCTGGGGGTTCAAAGGTGAACTGGTCGTCGTTCAACTGCAAAAAGGTTTGAGGACGGACACATGGCACAATAACCCTCACTCTCTAGGGAAGAAAGTTCAGGGGGAGAGTAAGGTTGAGGGGTTCTGGAAAGGGTCACTTCGAGCCCTGGGAAAAACACGGGAGAAAGCTATCTGAAGCGGTCTAAGGTCAAGGCGGGCCGAGCCTCATCAGGAACCTCACCATCTTAGAAAAAAGGAAGAAGAAGGGTTAGCAAATCTAAAAAAGTACGCCAGACCTGAAGGGCGGCTCTCTAACGCTACCGGCGAAAGATCGCGCCAAGGCTATCAAAAGGTCCCCCTTCCAAGTTTGGGCCCGGGGAGGAGAAAAGACTGAGGAGCAGTCGCCATCGGGAAAAAAGCAGTAGGACATGCTTCGGTCGTGAACTGCGGCATAAAAACTCGAAATCTCCGCAAGGCGACTCTTCAAATATGGGGAAAATTTGGGGAAATTAAGAGGGTGTGCCCGGAGCTTTCTACATTCGCTAAAAGGCGACAGGAGGCGCCTCGCGCGGAACAAAATCGCTCAGTGGCGCGGTGCGTTAGTGCGGCCGAAACAAAGCTGATACCGGAACCTTCATCGCGATCTCAGAAGGAAGAAAGGGTGAATAGTGGTCAGAGTCCGCACACCGGGCTGAATCCAGAACTGCGCGACTCGGCTGAAAAAATCGTGAAAAAAAGCTCAGAAAAAGAAACGCAGGGGGAGTAAGGGCTTCCGACCGAATTCTCTCCCGGGGGCTGGCAAGGAAAAGGTAGGTGGAGAGGGAACATCAAAATGGTATAAACGGGGCACGAACACCCCATCCTGCGCTGAAATGTGTAAACACCCCGAAAGGGACTGATTCGGGAAGAAGGTAGCAATTCAAAAGGGGAAAAAAAGAGACATCACTACTCGCGGTGGAATCTCCGAGGACACACAAAAGATGAAAGCTCGTTGACCAGATCTCGGGGCAGGAAAAGAGAGACGTTTCCAGAAGGTACCAAAGGGGGGCTGTAAGAAAGAGGGCTCCACGTTTTAAGGGGAAAACAAGCGAAAGTGGGGCCATTACACAAGGGCTCGGGAAAAAGGCAGAAAAGCCGACTTAAAGGGTCACTCGTCGAGGAAGCTTAAAGGTGCACTGACGGAAACACCGAGAGGCTCGTCTCCAATCTGTGAAGCGAAAAGTGCCGC
>Ga0179593_1652425_pt1 | contig 18701 bp, 27 predicted proteins | sample CZODoug2_1_08_16_FD_185931 | JGI IMG/M metagenome (GOLD analysis project Ga0179593, IMG submission 185931) | Vadose zone soil fungal communities from Angelo Coast Range Reserve, California, USA - CZODoug2_1_08_16fungal (PacBio error correction) | ecosystem: Environmental > Terrestrial > Soil >...
GGCCTGCGTAAGGGGACTGCAATTTACTTCCATGGGAAAAGTTCGAACAGGACATAGGAAGGACGTGCTTCTTTTCTGAAGGAGGGTTAAAAACTCTTGGGGGATGACTCTGGGTACAGGACGCAAGCAGCATTCGCCGAAGAGGAAGATTCGAAAAGAAGAAAAAAGAAAGGGCAAGGGCATATGAAAAAGAATCTGGCGGCCTCAAGGAGGGAAGGGGGTGCGAACAACCTCTATTTCAAAACGGAAACAACCTGGCCACACAGCACCGTTTACGCTCTGAAAGAGGGAACCCCCCAGAAGAAGGGAAGGAAAGAAAAGTTTGCGCAGTTACTGCACGGGGGGGGCCGGCTTTGAACGGGATGTCGTGATGAGGGGGGAAAGGAAAATCCCAATGCCTTGTCAGAGTGTTATCTAGCGGGAGGGGAGGAGGCTTTTAAACAAAGAGAAACGCCCGAAGGAGAAGGCGATTAAAAAGCGAGGAGACGTTCTATCTTGGAAAACGTTGCCTGGAGGCTCCTCTACGAATTGCCATCATGAGGGATTTTTCCCCAAGGGAGGTAAAGTCGCAAACGGGGAGAGGTAACGTTTGCTTCGTCACGGTGGGGCAAGGAGGTTTATTGGGGGAAGGCTTATCAAAAGCGATAGACGATTTATAGCTATCAATCAAGAAGGACCAAATTTCGCTCTCTAAAAGGAGGCAAATTGAACTCGAGGGAAAAGAGGCAATGGGCTTTCATCGAAAAGGGGAAGAGGGAGGGACGCATAGAGTCCAATTGACGTAGGCCACCAATTCTTGCCGGCGAAATCGCCTCTCCCAGAGTGTTCGAGAAATGTAAAAAAGGGTACTACCCTTTCAAAAAAAAAAAGGGGGAGCTCGGAGACCGTCCTTTGAATTGGAGGGGATGGGAAAAGTACGTAATTAATCAGAGGAAGCAGAAGTTCTCTTTTCCAAGAAAAGGGACCATCATAGGAAGGGTGGACACCGCTCCGCTCATCAAGTACAGGAAGCCTGGGTGACCTATCGCGGCAGTAGGGGATGATTCTCGTTGGTCCTCTCGTATGTCAGAGGAAGGGAATCAAGGCCCAATATGGTCGGTTGCCTATCGACAGGGGGGGGGGAGGACTATGGAAGTCCACCTGCCAAGCGGAGGGAAAAAAGATCCGTTGGATGGAGTGGAGAGTCTGAAATTGTGCCGGAGGGGTTGGTATAGGGGGAAAGGGAAAGAGTTCCTAAGGAGGAGAGGGAGACAATCCGGGGAATGAGTCGGGCACCTTATTTTTATCGGCCGGTGGGCATTCTTCCGGCTGCGGGGGGGAGGGATCCCAACCAGAGAAGCAAAATACATTTGAACGTGGATGGATAGCGTTAGGACCTGACAGGGCTAAAAAAAAAGCGCAACTTCGAGCGTAAGTGAAAGGACGAAATTTCCTGTCTCTAAAAAGATTCGGCAGAGGGAGTTGGCGCACAAAAGGGACATCTCACACTCGATTTAACACCGCTTCCAATAGCCAACGAATGAACTCGTGAAAAGGAAGGAGGTCCGGGACTCTTGGCGATCATGAAGAAAAAAGAAAGGAGACCTAGAGGGGATTCGCAGAGGCCCAAGGCAGGGTCCGCGACAACAAAAACAAAAAAAGGGGGGGAAGACCCGACTCGTACAAACGGGAGAGTTGCCTGTGTTGGGGGACGGGGCAAGGGCGACCCCGTCTTGAAATGGGGGCAGGGAAAAAAAAGTCTGTGAACGCCGGCGGTAGAAAGCGTCGCTACTAACAGAGGCGAGCTGCCTGAGGAAAGCAAGACAAGGTGATCATCCTTACAGCAGAGGGGGGGAAAACCTGGGGAGGAATCGTGGAACCGCAAATAAGATTTGCGTCGCGAATCTTAATCGAAAAAAGGATGGTGTTCAAAACAAATAGGCGCCACCACAGATATCCACGCGATTTTTTGTCGACGGGGGGGGCAATCACTGACTGAGAGTCCCTTTTAAAAGAGGGATAGTCTGCATAAACTAAAGGGAAGCAATTACCGGGATGCGGGGGGAGAGAAAGTATGCGCTGGATTTCAACTCTGCAAATTCTCCGGAGGAAAGAAGAAGAAGTTGTTAAAGCCGCGCGAAAAAGAGGGGAGAGTTTTGCAGGGTTTGCAAAGTGCGTCAGCTGGAAGAAGGGGATTCAAACAGATGAGGGAGCCGTAATTTATCGACAGAAAACCGGCCAGCTTCATCGTGGGGAAAAAGGACGCACCTTCTCTCATACCTCGTCTCGCTTTCCACGAAAGAAAGGGAGCTACAAAAGGACCTGAAGCGTCCGTAATCTCTCTCACAAAAAGAGGAAGAGAGGTACTACGACCGACCGCGGGGAGACGCACCCATTCTTTCCGTGGAGGAGGACGTATTAGAAGGGGGGGCTCTGGAAAATAATGGCGTAGGGGATCTAACCTTCATGCACGATTCGAATGTTGTCAAGGAAAAATGTGGGGATCAGCTAAAAAAAAGGGAAAATTGCAACCCTCACCGAAAAAAGAGGGGGGTTTTCCGCGCTGCTTGCAACAGAGGGGAGGTGGATAGCCAAGTCAAGCAGCGGAAGAGTGGAAATATCGATAAGGAATGGGAAAGGCCAGCAGACCCGAAAGGGGAAAGGAGGTGCCGGCAGAAGGGATTACTTTTATAAGAAAATTCAGACATTTAGGTCGGAAAGGGATGTGCCGTTAGGAAGGGGGGGACGAAGGGGGAGGGGTATCGTGGGGGGAAGAGTATGCCCTCTGTGGAAAAGCCTGTTTGGCATGAGGGGAAAAAGGAAGAGGACGCTCTAAAGGAGTGGCGCTCACGGAAGTGGGAAAGGCACGCCAGGAAGGGGCCGGTCCGGATGATCTTTTCAAAGGGGGGAGGATGAAGCGCTGAGGGTACAAAAGAAAGAAACAGTCACCTCACCTGGGGGGTAAAAAAAGAAAAAGAAAAAATCAACAAGGGGAAAAAAATATAAAAAAAAAAAAAAAAGGAAAAAAAGGGGAAAAAAAAAAAAGAAAAAGAGGTTTAGGTCTCGGGCATAAAGCCCGGAAATAGATGTCGGCCAGTTCTTAACCAAGATCGAGAAAGGGGGAAAACCCAGGGGGGAACTTTCTTAAAAGGATACTAATTCGGTCGCCTCATTGCAAAGGAGGTCAGCGGCGTCATCATCAAGGATCGCCGATTCCCGGGATTCAAACAGTTGCGAAGGTCGTTGCGGGAGGGGGGCAGCGGTGGAACGATTCGGAGAGGGAGGGCCGGTGTGCGACAAGGGAGGGGGAAGAGCAAAGCCAATTCAATCGCTCTGGGGGAAAAAGAACGAGGAGGTGCAAGAGAGTGCGCCGTGGAGGGAAAAAGGGACGAAAAAAATCACCGGAAAGCCAAAAAGAGCGCCACGTTACAAAGTAGGTGCGTCGTCTCAGAGGAGGGAAACGGTCACCGCGAGGACTGGCCCAACCCCCGATAAAAAAAGGAGAGAAAAAGACCATCAGGTCACCGCTTTTTCTCGAATGAAAATCTGTCTCATGCTCAAAAAAAAAACGGTACGACAATTGCTACCGAAAGAAAAGACCCTGTGAATCCATCCAGATAGGGGGGAAAGGTTGACTTTATGCTCCTGAAGAGGGGCATTCAGCAATTCTATCGAAAATACTCGAAGGAACCGAAAAAAGAAAGAGACCTATAAGGGGTCCTCCGTAGAACTATCAAGCGGAACCGGAAAGGACAGTATTATCTTATAGGTAGCCGAGAGTACGAAAAGGGGAGCGCTGCAAATTCGAAAGGGACCCGCGACCTTCCGGGAATTCGCTCTCAAGACAGAAAAGGAAACGGGTGCGCATTCCGCAAAAGGATCCAACAAGGAGAACTTGTCAGTTAGAAGGGGAACCTTATCGTACGCAAGAAAAGTGAGGAAAGTCCCGTACGGAAGCCCAGATCGGGGGAGTCATCAATTAGCCGATGGGTGAAGAGCAGTCAGGAATCGATACACGCATGTCAAAAAAATAGGTCCCAAATTGGATAGTAATGTCTTCCGTCAATTGGAGAGGGGGGGGGAAAAACTCTAAATAGAGAAAGGTCATCCTCCAATCGCCAGAAAGAAAAGAAATGTTTTGAAAATCGTGGACCCGGCACCTACGAGAATTACGAAAGAAGAAAATTCACAATCTAAAAAGAAGAAGCATTTCTTCACTTCTTCGGGGGAAGGAAAAGCAAGATCCACTCGTCAGACGGTGGAGTAGCACTTCGCGTTGGTGCCGAAGAAGACCTACAATATACGGCACGAAGAAAAAGGAAAGAAAAAGCTGATCCGATCAGGGGGGGGGTGGTCAACGATGCAACCAAGGAGAAGACAAAACCCCCAAAAGGAAAGCCGGCCAAAGGGCAGGAAAGGAATTCCATGTTCAAGGCGGGTTCTACTAGAGGGTCTAAAGGCACAGAGGCTGGTGCCAGGTGGGGAAAAAGGGCTGAAATAGGAGGATTTCAACCTTAAACACGAGCGAGCGCCCTTATTCTGGACTTGAGGCGTCCAGAGGAAACCGAAAGGAGAGGGGGAGAGGAGGGACTATTGGAATATCGGAGGGAGGGGGGGAAACGGGCGACCACGAGGGGGAAGAATCAAGAATTTTCGCAGCACGAAAGATCCGTGCGAGTGAGCATGGCGCAAAGGACAGGCGAACGGCATCGTCTTCCATCAGAAAAAGGGGGAGAGTCCGCAGCCCCCAAAGGAGAGAAAAAAAAACGGGACTATAGGGAGGAGGGGAAAAAACTCGGGAAGGTCCCTGTATTCAAGGAGGGGGAAAGAAAGGAGCCTTCCAGTTCCTCGCGAAAAATCTGCCCTTACTGGAGGAGGAATACCATTTGATTAAAAGGGGGCGGGCATCTATGACTAGGGAGGGAACTTTCCCGCAGAGAATTCCGCAAATGCGACGATATTCGAGATCCTGCGCGGGCAGGGGAGACCCGTTCGAACTTCCATAAAAGGAACGGGGAAGTGCTGAAAAGATATGTCAGCCCTTTTGGGCCCAAACAGGAAAGACGGCCTTGAAAAGAAAATCTTACACGCAGAAATCGCATCTTCCGCATGGCCCTGGAATTGTGGAGAGGGGGCTTGGAAACGGGGGGGAAGGTACGATCTGTTTGCGGGGGAAAGAAAAGTCCTTTGGAGGGGGAGAACTTCGGAGGGGGGGAGGCTGCGTTGGGGAAGGATGAAGCCGTCAACACAGGGAAAAAAGGGGGGAAGGAACTTTGAAGGAGGAAAGATATTTCGTGCATTAATGAAAGGGAAGGAAAAGGAGTGACATTTGGGAGCCAAGGAGAGGAGGAGTATTGCGAACGATGCTTAAGGGGAGGCGTTTGCGGTCGGAAAGAAGGATTTTGGGCGGGAAAGGAAATACAAAGGGTTACTGGGGAGAAAAAAGAAAGATCAATCAGGAAAAAGGGAAACTACATTAACCGAGAGGAAGAGCGTGTATCCTCTGAGAACGCGTCGGGGGAGTGGCAGATCGTCTGAGGTTACCGAGGCCAATGACGTCTGGAAAAAAGAAACAATAAATTCGAAAGAAAAGTGGTCGTACGATCAGGTAACGGGAGGGCTTTGGGGGGGAGAGGGGGACCCAGGAATAGGGGCTCGTCCGCGGAATGGGAAAAAGGGGGAAGTGCATGAGTCTCGCCGCCAAGTACGGCGCAGGCTCTGTCTTGATGGCCTATCCTGATTTATAGCATATCCGCTGCAAGAGTGAAAAAAAGGCCGATCGAAGAAAATCGCGGCAGGTCGATTCGGATCTGAGGGTGCCGCGATGTCGAGATATAAAGGGGGAGGTGCCGATCTACATGGGAGAAAAAAAAAAAGAGTAGTCAGATGTAAGAAATCTGGCAGAAGAGGGGAGGAGGGGGGGAGGTATCGGTCGGGGGGCCGGCACAGTTTGAAAAGAGGGGTGTTCTAGGGGAAAAGTCCGAGGGACTAGAGGATACTGATCAAAAAGGGGGGGGCGCGGCCAGGAGGCTTCCTTCTTTTGATCAAGGGGGGTGGCAGGTCCGGCCGGCGGGACCGGCGTGAAGGAAAAATTCTCTGAGAAAAAAAAAACGTCGAGAGTTGGGGAGATGTTATTGAAAGGAAGGAGAAAGATCCCAGAAACCGCAACTCCTAAAGAGTTCCGTTTCTCTTCGGAAGAGAGGGGGGGGGGGGGACTTGTCTGCGGACATAAAAAAATTGACCACTCAATCGCAAAGGAGGAAGGTAACAAAGCCATCCGCCTCCAGGGAGAAAAATAGCAACATGCGATAGAATCGGGCCAGAACTTGCTAAAAAATGAAGAAGAAGAACTGACCTGCGCTGTTGCAAGGAAAAAGAAAGGAGTAGTGGTAGCACTGTCGTATTGGGAAGGGCCTTTAAAAAGAACTCCGAATCTGGGAGGGGTAAAGAATCCTGGCTTGATGAAAAAGGAGAAAAAAATTGAACCCTTCTGTTATCCGGAAAAGGGGGGGGGGGGGAAGACCAATACTCCAAGACGGGGATGTCAGGATACGGAAAGAGGACCTTCAAGACTCAATTTGAACGAGGGGAGAGGAAAAAAAGTCTTCCTTGACTTAAAATGATGGGCAAGAGAGGAAATCGGAATCGTAACGCGCCTGCCAGGGAAACCAACAGCCGTCATTCTGCGCAAGAAAAAGGACGAGTGTTTTCGGGAGACCAATCACTAAAAAAAGGAAAGTGACATGCCGGTCCCGTTTGAAGAAGGAGGAAGAACATGGAAAGGGAAACGCGCCAATTCGTGATGCGGGAGAAAAAAAGGAGAGATTGGGACATAGCCGCGCGACCAGGGAGCACCTCACCATCCATCTTTGGGAAAAGGAGGAAACAGAGTGTAAGGGAAGGGCGGGTTGCAAAGGTTTTGGGGGGGAGAAGATGTGTACGGTGCTGTGACCAAGAGGAGCGAATCTGCAGGGGAAAAGGGGGATCTCATCAACCAGACTCCAATGAGTCTATCGGAGGCACTCAAAGAGAAGGATTTGCAACGTAGAGGTGAGATCCAGCGGTCCACGGAGGGGAGGGTATAATCTCTCCGAAAAGGAGTCTGGGGGGAAAAGGAAAGAGGATTACGAAGGGAGCGGACTACGGTGCGAAGGAGAACACAGCATGCTTTGAAGAGGGAAGTGAGTGGCAGGACCAGGTGACGATCCGGGAACAATTCATTGAGGGAGCTCCAAAGACCTATTCTCAAGAGCGGGGGGAAGCACCGTCGAAGAGCGTGAAGTTACGAGGGACAAACCTTTTCAAAAAAGAAGACCCCTACGGAACATCGGAGGGAAAAAAGGAGGTTGCGGCATGCGCAAAGGGTCCGCGCGGGAGTAGGGAAAAAGGAGAATCGTAGAGGGAGGACCACAATCCTAAGGGGGAAGAGGTTCGGGAGATGTCGTGGATGAGACGATGCGAAGGGTTGCATAAAGAGGAGTGGTGGCAGAAAAGTCGCAACAATCGCGAGGAGGGAGGGGGGGGGGAAACGAATGCCCGAGGGCCTTTTGGAAGAGAGGAGTCCGATGAAGAGGAGGTTACGTTGGTAGGAAAGGGGGGGGGCAAGAGAAAAACAAAGGGGGTCCACTTAAAAGGAAGGGGCTCGGAGGAAAGGGGGCCGACGGCCGAGGCGGCGTATTTTGCAGGGCGGGGCACCGCTCCGGGAAAGAAGGACCACGAGAGTGGCGAGGTTCGCCATGCGGGAAATGAAAAGATCGGCCGGTCAGTGATACTGACAGTGCAAGACGGCGACACTACACTTTGCGGGAGAACTCCATGTCAACACTCATGGAAAAAAAAGAAAAGAGAAGGGGACTAAGGGCTAAAAAGGAGGGACAGCTGCTCTATCGAAAGGGAGAAAGAGTTCTGAAGCTTAAAAGGAAAGTATCGATGGCGTGGAGGCCTTGGTAACTTGGGGGAATGTTAGATCAATGAAGAAGGCCGAAGATAACTTCAAAGGGGCAAGGGGCACTGACGGGAGGATCTGATGCTTCAATAATCACCGTCTATCCAACAGGAAGTTCAAAGGGGGGGAAGGAAGATCCTGCAGGAGCGCAGCTCCGTGAAAGGAAGGAGAACCAAAAGGAATCGTCCCTACCTCAGAAAAGGCCACCTCCTTATGATCCCTCTCGAAAAGAAGGAACCAGACAAAAAAACAAAGCACGTAAAACACTTTAAAGAAAGGAAACGCATACAGCCTGATCCGAGATGGAAGGGGACTTTATTCTCTGGAAGGGCGTTCATCAATGGTCGGGGGGAGGGGGAGGGGGGGAACAAAAAGCTCAGACAACAACGGAGCCTAAGAATTACAAACAGGACCAATGAGAATAAAAGAGGGTGAAAATCGCTGAGAGTACGCCCATTCTCAGGAAAGAAGAAACCTAACAGCGCCAGGGGGGGACTGCTCTAATGAAGCGGATCAAGTTCAACGCAAAGGAGGTCAGCGGAACGATCCTATAAAACGTCGTTTCAAAGGGGGTAGAACCAGAAAGGTGTACCAATCTTTGGAGAGACTGGTCCTTCCTGCCTGCATTGTGGAAAGATACTTCCTTTTCCTCGGGAGATGGAAGAAGGATCAAAATAAGAAAAAAAAAAGGGAAGTACTCTCTTCTATAAAGGAAGAAGAGGGGAGCTTCAAAGGTGCACTGAACGAAGCTCTAAATCGAGTCCCATCGGGAGGAAGAATCCGCCGACGCGACCAAAAAAAAAGGGGGGAAGGAGGGGGGGTGCCCGCAACTACGAAGAAAGGGAAAAAAAGAATTAGTCACGCATCGCACTGCTAGAAAAAGGTGCATTAGGATTCTTCCACTGAAACAGGAAAAGCGGACGGTCCATGTCCAAGAAAGGAGTTTATCGAAAAAGGGGTGGGTCGGTTTAGGAACCAGGGAAAGCGCCGCAACACTCCGCCGCTCGAATAAAAGAGGGAAAAAAAGGAAAAAAAGCATTGGAAGGGACACCCCAAGAGCGAAAGCAAACCAAAAACTTTCAAAGCCGGCCAAAGACAGGGTAAAATGGCACAATGAGCGCACTTGAAAAAAGATGTACGATTTTCGTCAGTCAAGAGAGAAAAATCTGGGACACTTAAATGCCAGGGTAAACCTTGAGCACATGCAAGGGCCCGATCTCCCCTGGAAGGGAGGGAAAGAAGGCAAAATGGATCTCGAAGAAAGGCGGAATTACGGACTGTTGACACAGGCGAAAAAGAGAGATGCCTCTCAATAAACGGGTGGGGAAAACAGCAATGGTCGCAGCACAGAGAAAGGAAGAGTGGCATGGGGGGGGAGAGAAGAGGCTTGTCAAAGCGATGAAATCATGGGGGGAGGGAAACGAAGGGGAACTCAGTTGAGGCAAAAAACCCCTTCTGAGGAGGAAAAGAGAAAAAAGGCGAACTGCGTAAAGTGAGAAGAAATTGGACGGGCAAGCGCTGGACACCGATTAGGGGAAAGGAAGGCAAGGCTCAAGAGGGGGAGGCTTACTACCATTGCTTTAAGAAAGAGAGGGGATTGGTACCTAGTGGTCGCAGGGTACTCCATCCCATCAAGAAGTCGCCGATAATTCTCTCAGGAGAAAAGGAGAAAACATGTATAAAAAATTTCATAGGGAAAGGAAGTGTCGATCGCCTTTAGGGGAATGGAGAGGGAGACATCAGACCGTTGGGGGAAAAAATGGCAACCAGCCTCCGTGCCATATTGGGAAAAGTAAAAACCTCAGTCGCCAGGGACCTTTCAAAGTTGGAATAGTTGGGGCCGGGGCTTTGAAGTTGGGTTTTTGTCTTTTCGGAGATCGTTACAGGCCCAAGGAAAGAAAGGGGTGATCGTCGCGTCGTGGGGGCCAGGAGGAGGCGTGTAAAATCAAAAACGCGCCGAAGGGAAACCGCTCTTGACTATGGGACGTTAGGATCTGGAAAAGAAAAATGAACGTGACAGGAGAAGGGGACCCATTTTCGAAGGGGTATTTGTGGGCGAACGTCGTTAGGCAGTTGTTGCGGGAAAGAGGGCCAAAATTGCAGTATTTTAGGGGAAGGAGGGAGGGGGGGAGACCGCGATTTTCCTAAGAGGAGAGCAGTTCCAAATTCGGACAAGAAAGAGTGAATTCAAATCGTCAGCGAGTCGAAAGGGGGGTTCATCTATAGGGGAAGACTTCTTTGACAAAAACCAAGTACGGGAAGTCTTCAGAGAAAGGAAAGAAAAGGCCGCTCACCCTCGGGAAATCGGGAAAGTTATTCGGAGCTTGCAAAAAAAGGGATGGGAAAGGCAGTTGACGCTTCGTCTCTGAAAAAGGGAGCCGCATTCAGGAAGAGGTCGGGGCTAATTAAATTAAACAGAAATCCACATAAGGAGAGGAAACGAGTCATTGCCGGAGCCTGTTATTACTTGCTGAGGGAATCGAGATTCAGTCCGTAGAAGAGGCGGGGCCTCCGACGAGAAGAGGAGGTCTTTTAGGAGGTGGTCCTCTGAGTTCAGCGGCGGAGAGGATCAATATGTTTCTTACGCTGCTGAAAGAACAGAGAAAAAAGAAAGCTAAAACCCCAATCTGAAAGAATTTTCTTTTATTTTGGGGGGTCGAATGTTGGGGAGGGGGGAGGTTACGGGGGGGGGTTTTAGGAAATAGGGCTCATATTGTTAGGGAAAGGTATACGGGAAAAAAGATTCAAGGTCGGGAAGTAGACCTTATTTTTGGGGTTTTTGGGGTTGAAGGAGGGGGGGGGGGGGCAGGTCCAAAAAAAAGGGCCGAATTACCCACCAAAGAGGAGCACGAAAACTTTTCTCTCGGGGGTGGAATAGAGTGATTTCATTTAGCGTTCTCATTCTCAAAAGGGGAGCAACTCGTAAGGAAAGGGGAGGACTGCGTTGACCGGGGGAAAGAAAGATAGTATTTCCAGGGAGGGGACATTATCCGGGGATCCCACGGCATCGCACGCATCTATAAAAACAAAAGCGTGAATCAAAAAGAGAACTCGTGTCTCTCACAACAGGAGGAAGTCTGCAAAAGTCGTTGCATGAGTAAGGACGGCTCTGGAAAAGAAGGAGGAAATGGTTCCCGAGAAGGGGGGGTCCGCCCGGAAGGGGGTTCAGGCTTCTTACAACGCAGAAGAGGGGAGTTGCATGGTTTTAGGAAAAGGGCTACGAAGACAGCCGGGGGGACGGGAGTTCAAACGCCCGGGGAAAAAAGCGTCGGAAAAAACTGTTCCCTCGCGGGGAAAGGAAAAAGGATTCATCCTGACCGAAAATCATTTTAAAACCCGCTCTTGAGCTTAAAGGAAAGGGAGCACGCTGGGAAAGCTCTCTTCAAACAGAGGGGGTCTTAACTCTGCCTGGGAAAACATCCTTTCATTCTGTTCCACCCTACATATCAGGGGAAGAGGGAGTCACCAAGTGGAATTTCACCTTTAAACTGGGTACTTCTCCAAAGGGGAAAAGGACTCCAAACGCTTCCGTCCAAGTCGGGATGAGGGAGATCGGGACGCCCGTATCTGAGAAGAAAAGACGAAAAGGAGAAAAAATTAATTATCATAAAGCAAATAGGAGAATCAGAGAAGAACAACGTAGGGTCGTTTGGGAGGGGTATGGGGTTTCAAAGTGTTTGTAAGGGGGATTGACAGTCTTCTATCCGGGTGCTTAGACGGAGAAAAAAGTATCGAAAAAGCGCAATGAGGGGAGGGGCACTCACCTCAGTCGCTGTTTCACTGCAAAGGAAAAGTTCGGAAAAAGTCATTCCTGCGACGGAGGGAGAGAGAGCAACAACACAATTATTATTAAAAGGAGAAATGAACGAAGAAAAGCCATCATGATGAAAGAAAAGGGGTTAAACTCGAGGGGGGGGGTAGAGAGGGCCTCTTCGTTCAAGAGGATAATAAGGGGCCGGTTCTGGAGAAGTAAGGCTCCGATCGGAGGGGAGAATTGGCAAGGTCTAAGAGAAAGTGTGCAAACCTTTTCAAAAGGAAAGAAAACTACTTTGGGGGGGACAGCGCGGCTTTCAACAGGGGGGGGGATTTTTCGTAGGAAAAAAAAGAGTACTACGGGGGGTCAGAGTTTCAAAAAAGATACGTGCAAAGCATCCCGACTTGCAAAGGGAGTTTGCTGCAGGAAGGTCATTTCGTGAAACGCTGGGAAACTGTACCTGGAAAGAGACGGGAATGTCACGAGTCTACAAAAGGAAAAGGGATCGTAGGGGTGGGGGGGGAAGGAAGTTCCCTTCTTTTGGGGGAAAAGGGGGAATTCAGCTAGAAGGGAAGCCTCGCCAAGGGGGGAGGGGGGCGCGCACGAGCTCTTTGAACTCTCATTGGCCATTGGGGTCAAGGGGGAAGGTCCCTTATATCCTTGGGGGAGAAAAGATCAGAGGGCGGCAAGTATTGTTTCGGCGCCGCGCGGAGGTAGAGACGGTCTCTAAGAGTGCCGGTAGAAAAATTGACGATTCGAGAGTGGGACTAAAAATACTTACCTGGGATGGGGGCGGGACACTACGACTTTGGGAAATCGGGCGGGGCCTCAGGAAAGGGGGGGAGCGAGCATATCGAAAGAAAGGTCCCGGATTACTGTCAGAAGAGAAGGAGGTGGCGAATTTCACGTGAGTGGAGGAGGAATGGCAGTGGGGAAAAGGTATCGAAGAAAGCTTGAGGGACGCCAGTGCCATGTCATAGACATCAGCTCTGTCAGGGGAAATCGTCTTCGCGTGGGAAAAAAAGATCGCTTTTGCGCCGGGGCAAGGGAGGCTTGGCAAGGGGAAAAAAAAGTAGATCGCCTAAGGAAAGGTTTGCGTCGTCAGAGGGGAAAAAAACGGCAAAAAATTTCCGACGGAAAAGAGATAAAACTCAGGCAGAACGCCCATCATCCTGCAAGGAGGATACGGCCATCCCTAGGGAAGGGGGGAGGCAGGCCTCCTCGCAAAAAGGAACGTAACTTTTAAGGAGTCCACTCAAAGCCACGAAGGCTTCTTGCCGATCAGGGTGATGGCCGTTTACTTGAGATCACAAGAGAAAGACATATTGGCAGGGGGAATTCCAGGGCTTACGCACACAAATAGAATAGACACCAGACTGTGTCCCGCGATCGTCGGGGAGGCACCTTCCCAATAAAAAAGGAGGGAAAGGGGAATCCCAGTACTCCCACATCCGGCATTCGCCCAGAAATTTGTCGGCGAAAGAATTTTCTCTCTCAGAAAAAAGGACAAGATGCCGGGCGAAAGAAAGAGAAGAAGGGGGTGCAGTTGTCAAGGGGAAAAAAAAGGTAGAACCACTCCTAAATCCGGGAAAAGGGAAAGCTTGGTGAAAACTCCCTTCCGCTGGGGGGAGGGAAAAGACTTTTCCTCGGTCATCAAGGAGAAGATGTTCAGACTATAAGAGGGAAAACCAGGGGGCCTCCGGGAGAAGGACAACGAGTTAAGGCATATGGGGGGGGAAAAAATTGGAAAAAAAAATAGAAAATCGTAGTCAATCGATTGATCAAAAACTACGCGACCAATACACTACTGCAGGGAAAGAGGGCCGCCGCAACGCCTACGAGGGGGGGGAAGGAGGATCCATTCTGGGAGGGGCGAAAAAACGAAAAAGGATGGTCACTTCGTCGAGTAAAAAAGGGGAAGAAAACAATATCTCAAAGAGGGTCCTCTCAGGGCAGCCGGGGGTGCAAGGTGTAGCCTCAATCCGGAAAGGGAGGGGCCGCACACTCCCGCCTCTCAAAAAAGGGACAAGGGTGGTGTTCAGAAAAAACCCACCCAACGTTCAAAAGCCGGCAAAAGGGAGAAGGCTCCCATTAAAATCGACGGCGGGGTAAGATTTTCTGCATTCAAAAAAAAAAGAACGGGGGTTAAGTTTGAAACAAACTTGCTGAATATCCGAAGGAAAATTTCACTCAAGAGAGAAGCTTTCTCCATTCCAAAGAAAGAGGAATAGCGTCGGGGGCATGCTGAATTCTGGGGAAGCGCTTTCCTTGAAAAAACAACTGCTGCTAAAAAAGGGGGGAACCGCATTTTCGGCAGAAAAAACGTGCGATGGGAGCAGAACACCTTTCCTTCGAGGGGCTCAAGGGGAGTCACGGGGGAATCATGCCGTCAATTGCGAAAAAAGGACGCTTTCTCAAAAAAAAAAGGAGGGATATGAAAAGAAGGAAGAGAGGGATGCGTCACTTGACCTGCCAAAGAAGGGTCCTTTAAAAACTCAATCCAGGCGGGAAAGGAGGGAAGGTGCTGAGACCAAGGGGCGGTTTCCCACGCTGTGGAGGGGGAGAAAAGAGGCCAGTTTTCCATCAAGAAAAGAAGGAACCGCAGAAGAAATGGAGGCGGGGAATATGACCCGTCGAACGTCCAGAATCTTGGCGAGAATGGGACTTTAATGGGCTACAAGGGGGGGGGGGGAGACTTTTGCGAAAAAAAACCGGAACGGCCTGACTCTCTTGAAGAAAAATCCCATTTCCCGGAATTGTGAGAAGCTGTGGCCGTCTTTGAACGTTGGGTTGGTTTTTTCTTGAGGGGGAAGAAGGGGAAAAAAGAATGAAAAAAGGAGTGTTGGGATGGGGGGAAGTGGTAATTCCCGGCGGGAAGAGAAAACGCCGAAAACGGAGAAAAAGAAACAGAAAAAGAAAGTGGAGTGGAGCGGTGGGGGCGACTTTCTATCTTGAGGGTGGCATGAATGCTATAACTGAAGTGAAAGGAAGGGGGGACATTTTTTTTAACAAGGGCGGGGGGGGCTGCTTGAGAAGGAGTTATAATCTCGTATGAGCGGACCCACATTGCAGTAGTGGGGGAAAGTGGCGGATGATCAATCTATGTGACGGGAAAGGTGTAGGGACTCTCAACAGGGAAGGGGGTGCCACACCTTCAGAAAGGGAAAGGCGGGTAATCCCTGATGGGGGAACGGGGGGGAAAAGGGCGTGGGGTTCCGGCAATCTTGACCATCTGCTACTTTGATGGAAGGCCAGGACGTGCTAAGAGGAGGGCAGGTAATCAAAAAGATTACTATCAGTAAACCGGAAGGGGGGAGAAAGGGCAAAAGAGGGAGAAATTCGCTCGCTCGTCCGCGGAAGGGGTAGGCCCCCACGTTGTCCTAAAAAGAAAAACAGACGGACGCGGTGGTAGAAGAGAATATCTCCCTTTGAGGAAGGGAGGGAAAGGAAGGGCTATATTCACCGCACTGCTCATCCTCATTGGGGATGGAAAAAAGGGGGGGTCATACATATAGAAAGAAGGGCCGCGTTTCTGTCCAACAAAGAGTAGAGGAAGGTTCGGGGAAATCGACTTGCTGAAGGACGATTCTTTCAGAGAAAAAACAGTCTATGAATCAGGGTGTTAGTGATCTGGAGGGGTGAAAAAAGGGAGGGTCTCGGGAGCCTGCGCAGGTGACTATATTCTAGAGGGGAAGGGGCAGCGAGTTTCGATCAGGGGACTAATGCCTGAGTGGAAAGTGTTGGGGCAGGAGGGTTTACCATTCTTTGAGATGGAAAAAAGAAGTTCTCGGATCGAAAAGAATGTGAACTTGTCTATCAGGTTAGGGGGGTTGAAGCGTTTGAAAGAAAAGAAAGCAGATTCAGTGCAACGCGAAAGAGGCACCTTTCTCGTCGAGAGATTGAACCTTTGCTGCTATTAAAAGAAAAACGTTGAAACAAAAAAAAGGAGAACCTTTAACAGAAACTTCCATCAACAAAGAGTTTAGACCAAAAGGCGAGACATGCAGCTGCCGTCAGTAAGAGTGGCGAGCATGACGCGGGAAGAAAAAGCTGGTTAATGAGCAAAGTCCGCACGGAAAGCAAGGTGAAGAACTGCGGCGGAACAAAGACGGGAAAGCTATCGTTTTGCATGGGTACGCACTGGCGAAAAACCTCTTGATAAGAGGGATTAACTCGGGAGGTTCGCGAAGGGAGACAATCCTAAGGAGGGAGTCACCTCTCTGATCATATCGAAAGGTCCGTACCTGAGAGAAAATCGTTTCGGGGCAAAGCGGAGCATCACGCTGCCAAAAGGGGGGGAAATTCTGCAGGAAACTTCTCCTGCCAAAGGGGTGGGGGCCCAACACCTGCATAAATCAACCCCTAAGGAAAACTAATTGGGGACGGCGGACAATCACAAAAGTGCCATGAGTGGCGTCATCGTATGAATAAAAGATGCTTCTGGCCAAACGATGCCTCGAATAGGGGGTAGTCCCTTATCGAATAATTTAAAAAAAAGCCGCTCTACCAGGGAGAAGAGCAAGAAAGCTGTTTGAAAGAATAGTTTCTGTAATCGTGAGGGCGAAGTGTTTGGGGGGGGGAAGGGAGATTACGCGATAAAGGGCTCCCCCAGAAAAAAGGTTCCAGAGTAAGGGATAGAAGAAATCGCATGAATTGAGTAAGAGTCGGCCATCAATAAATTCCGGACTCAAGAGGAGTGCTTGAGATCCAAGGGGAAAAACCGGTAGAAGAGACGGCCCGTGAGAAGGAGTATTATTGACCGAGAGAGATTACGACGAAGGCGGCCTACGTTGCGACCTCTGAAGAAACTAAAAGTGAAGGGGGAAGGGGATTGGGAGTGGAAAAGGGGGGAAAAAAAAAAGAAACTGCCACATGCAGGATAACCTTCCGGAGCGATCAAGGATCTGTTGCAAGCACTGTAGTAGACAGCGTCAAATCTTACTCCAAAAAAAGGGAAAAAAGACCGTTCACACCCAAGGGGGAAGGGGATTGAATCAGATGATGTTGCGGAAAAAAAAGGAAAGAAGAGGGCACATGGGCTTCTAGTCCATCAGACAAGGGGTCTTCAGCGTTTCGGCCGTTGAGGGGGATGCATAAGAGCGCAGAAGGAAAAGGGCTGAGATTTCAAAAAAAGGGGGGGGGGCCCGGGCGCCCAACAATCGAGGGGAGTTAGGGGTGTCGTCCTATGCCAGGTTTGGGGGGGGTACAATCCGAAGGGTCGTCCATTGGGGGGACGGGGGGGGGGAGAGTTCTCTCAGTTTTCCAAAGAGAAAAGGGGGTCAACTTGAGTGGACTGGGAAAAGGAATGATCCTTTAAAGTTGGGAGCAGAGGGGAAAAGGAATTGTGTCGCGGCGCCAAAAAGAAGATTTAAAGGGGTGTGGGGGGCTGCACGGCGTGATCTATTGTTCGCAGGTGCGTAAACCCATGCCCAGGGGTCCAAAGGGAATACTGACCTTGAGGGGAAAATACTACTCCTCCATTGGCAAAAGCGCAGGGGGCCAGCGTCTTCATCGCGAAGAGCGCCAAAGTCCCGGAACGCTTAGAGCCGACGGACACGAGTTCCTTAAAGAAAGGGCCAGGGGGGGAGTGGCTGAAGGGTGTAACGGGGGGCGCCCAATGCTCAGGAGGACAGCCAGGTCAATGAAAAAGGATCGAGATGAAGGAATACCGCGTTGCTCAGGGGAAAGGAGGCAGAATCACCGCGATCCACGATCGCAAACGTTCAAAAGGTTGAAGTCGCTCCTCTCAGGTTGGGGGGAGAAGGGGGGGTGGGGGGATGCCCACCCGCCGAAAAAAAAGAGGCTAGAAAAGGAAGCACGTCTTCCGCCGAGGTCGGCATCTGCGGCAAAAACAGGAACAACAAGAATGCTCAATAGAAAAAGAACGACGCGAGCCGGAGTCGGTTGACATGAAAGGCTCTGAAGAATTCGCTGGGCAAGTCTATCGGGGTCAAAAGAAAAAAGGAGGTGACTCTCTCAGTGAATGGCGGACCAGTGCACCGAGACACCTGGAAATCAAGGCGGACGGACCAAGGGGGGAAAAATTAGCACGGAGCGGTGAAGCGTTCCTAAGGGAGAAAGCCCAGCAGGAAAGATACCAATGAGCAAGACCCCGAGGAGGGGACGAACTCGTCTCTCAAAGAACATATTCACTGCCGTGCGCAAGAAAGGCAGGACTAGACGATCGCAACCGCGAGTTTGATGTATAAAAGAAGGGAAGAAAGCGTACTCCAGAGGGGAAAAAAGGGACAGCCGAAAAGTCCTTGGCCCTCGGTAATAAAGGTAGCCGATTGTCAGACGAAGGAGATCGAGGACCACTCCATTTGAGGAAGATACGAGTATAAAGAGTCGGGAATGTCGGCGCGCACTTGGGGAGGGAGAGAAGAATCGAGGAAAAAAGAAGCGACCATACCCGGAGGAATGTTTGCAATCGTTGGAAAAACTGAATATATATTAATAATAAAAATGGGGATAGACTTGTAAAGGGGTAAAAGTCTGGTCACTTCGTCGAGGAGAAAGAAAACGCAAATCTCAGAGAGACGTTTTTCATAGAAAGGGAACGTTGTTCCGTCTTTTGAAGAAAGAATCGACTCGTCCCTCCCCCCCACCTGAAAAAAAAAACCCCCGCGCGGATCCCCCAAAGGGAAAAGGGCAAAGGGGAAAAAAGAAAAAAAACCACCCCCAACGTTCAAAAGAACCAAAGGGCGGCCGAGGCGAAAGCGGGTACAGCGCACAAGAGCGTCCCGGCCAGGGGGAGGGGAGGTTTGGGCCCAAAGGGAAGGGGGGGAAGAATGAAGGCAAAAAAAGAAAGAGACACTGATTCTGGACGAGCGGGCGCCAAGTGATCTCGAAGAGCGGCAGACGGGGAAGGATTCGGCGAAGGCAGGGCGGGGAAACGGGCGACCAAAAGAGGAAGGGGAGGGTGGATCACAAAACGGACACGTCCGGGCTAGGGGGGGAAGGGCGAAGCAGAAGACATGTCCCTCATTGCGTCATCAATTTCCCAAAGGGGGGGGCCACTCC
>Ga0179593_1463161_pt1 | contig 18700 bp, 26 predicted proteins | sample CZODoug2_1_08_16_FD_185931 | JGI IMG/M metagenome (GOLD analysis project Ga0179593, IMG submission 185931) | Vadose zone soil fungal communities from Angelo Coast Range Reserve, California, USA - CZODoug2_1_08_16fungal (PacBio error correction) | ecosystem: Environmental > Terrestrial > Soil >...
GCTCGGGGGCGTCGACTAGTAGTCTCCAACTAAAACAAGGGCAAGACGCGTCGTTAAAAAAAAAGGAAAAGGCTGGAAAAACGAGCGCGTGAGGGGAGGGCCGAATGATACCGATATCGAAAGTGAACCTCTTGATCACTGAACAGAAAGCCAAAGCAAAAAGGAAGGGCTGTGAGCTGGGAGGGCAAGGGAAAGAATGTGAAGGCACCAAAAAGGGTGAGAAAAAAGTGTGGTGGCACACACGCAGCGTCCTCTGCCGTCCCAAAAGGGAGAAAATCCGAATCACTCCACACCGCAAGACTGGGGCATACGTGTTCCACAGAATAGCAAAAGGACTCCAATGAAGGGGAAAAAAAAAACGTGGTGAAACGGAGGGGGATCCAGGAGATTGTGGCCTCACTGGCAGAGAGGGAGGGGAGAATTTCAGACGCTGGATTTCTTACTCAAGGGAAAAACTCAAATGGGCTGCGGGCAGGAACGCGGCGGACGGGTTTCGCGGCAGAGTCACCGAGGGGAACCTGGAAACGCTGGATAAACAAATGGGGGGGGCGGGGTGGACATTCACGTCCGCGGGTGTGTCGGAGTGACACGGTGACAAAAGAAAAACACACGGCGGAAAAAAGGGGCTAAAAACGGGGAGTTTGCAGAGGAAAAAACCGTAACGACGCAGAAAACATCGGGGAGGGGAAAACAACGGAAAGATATGCGGATGGGCCGTGGGCTGAAGCGGACACAGCCAGAAAGTCAAAAACCCAAGGCCAAGGCCGGGTGTTGGAAATGAAACGGGCCCTGACAAAGGGAATCAACATGGGCCCGAGAAGTGCAAAAGGGTCGGTTGCGCCAGGACCAAGAAGGGAAGGCAAAACAACTGGAAAGGCCACGCGGGCATATAGCTAAAAAACAAAAAACGGGGTTTGGGGAAAATAAAACGGGCCACGAGACAACAGTTCAAAAAAGCGTACCCAAACCGCAGAGAGATCAGGAAACACAAAATCTAGAGCCACGAAGACGGAATACAGCAAGCCGCAAAAAATATTGAGTCAGTGGGAGTTACGGGTGCCACAGCGAGTGGTCCCGGTGAAGTGCCCACTTGGTTTGGTTTATTGTCGGGTAAAGCAAAATGTGGAAAACCTTAAACGGCACGCCCAAATGAAAACAACTCAAAAAAAAACTACCCCACGGCACGTTCACCAAATGGTGCTTTGCTATAATATAAAAAGCATGGTGACTGCTGCCGCACGAAAAAACGTAGGAAAATTGTGCATGCCATGTGAGCGCATATTTAACCCTAGCCAGACACCGCCTTTGTTGTTGTTGCGCTTTGGTTGCAAAACACGAACATAGTCGGCGACAACTCCCGACGTCCAACCTACCAACTTTTCCCTGTCGAGGTTCGAGGGGCGGAAAAAAGCCTTTTGCGAAGTGATCAAAGACTCTAACATCCGGAGGTGAAATAAGGAAGTGTTGCAAGAACAGCCGGAGGAGAAAAGGACGCATAAAAGCTTGGTTTCAAGGAACAGACATATACCAGCGGCAAAAAAAACAGCCTAGGAAAAAAGAAAGGGGGCGACGTCGGACAATGCCGTTGTCACCGGGAAGGGTGGCGATTGCCCAAAAAGGAAGATACTCAAAAAAGAGGGCGAACTCGACGATGGTATACGAAACTGGGGGGACCGGGAATAGCCGCAAAGCAAAAGTCTGGGAAAGGGCGGAGTCATTGTCCAACGACTATGCAAACTTTGGGTGGGCAAAGAAGTTGGTCGGACAAAACTTGCGCAGGGCCCAATGGCCTTTCCGGAGGGGGGCCAAGGGCCACCGACAACTAAGGGATGAAACGGGTCGGAGGGAAGGGGGGAGGGCCCTCACGGAAAAAAGGTAGTGGACATACAGTGCCTGATCTCAGGCGACAACAGAAAAGGAACAACATTCCCGGTCAGCAAAGGGATTCAAAAGGAAAAAGGGAACGAGCGGAAGTTTCAGCAAAAGTAACGAGAAAGCGGATTAGGTAAGGGAAGCGGACACGACGAATCATGAAGGACGGAATTGTCCAAAAGCAATACCAAAAAGGGGGCTATCAAAAAGCGTGAACAGGCTTGAAACAAACAAAAAAGCTGGACGCCGAATTTCCAGGACTCGAAAGGGGACAGGCAGGCGCGACCAATAGTGGAAAAGCAAACCAGAACAAAAAACGGCGCAGAGCGCTCAGTATAAAACTTCCTTTAAAGATCGTGTGAAAAAAGGGTGTCTGCCTTCAACGAAAGCTGGGACAAGCAGCTAGGGCGGAAAGGTGGCGTGCAGTCGGCCGGAGAAAAAACAGATAAGGCTGTGAAGGAGGGGGATGGGAACCGTGCAAGGACAAAAACCATGGCGTGGGGGCAAACAGGAGAGGACGGAAACCAGTTCTGCGAAATCATCCGCGAAGCCGAGCCAGCCGGTGGCATACGAAGAAGGACAAATGAAGGGGGGCCACGCCAAAGCCTCTGGAAAAGGGGGGGGAACAACAAAACACACCGGGGTGAGGAAAGGAGGCCACTGCGATATTCGAGAGAGACAGACCAGAATCGACACCGGCCTGGGGAGACACGGGAGATTGTTCACCAGATAATGAGGAGGTCACTAAGCAAAAACGCTGACGAACGCCGCGTAATACCGCCGAATTCACAGCAGGGAAAATATGTGCATGACCGGCCGAGACGAAGACAAAAAGCTTTGAGCCAACTAGCTCTTACAAAAGGGGGAAAACCAGTGAAAGCAGAGTGGTTGCGTAAAGAAGCAGCGAAGGGTCGGGAGAAAGTGGGGACAGGCCCTTCATGGCGGGATTCAAAGCGGGGAGGGGGACACCGGGGTGCAAACGCCAAAGGACCCAGATGTTTGGAAATAAGCCCCCCTGGTTCACGATGGGATACAAAGGGGACCAAGCACATCACCCGGTTTAAGAAACATGGGAGGGAAAAGGAGGGGAAAGCATAGAGAGTACACCCACGCTAACAAAAAAAAAACCCTACGCTTGAGAAAAAACTCCGGGAGGCGCCCCACCCAATGGTCCAGCAATGAACCATTAAAAGCAAAAAAGGAATAAATGGTCATCGGGTGACCAGCCGAGAAGCGGGGGGGAAAAATAGTAGTCCACGAAGTTTAAAACCCAAAGCAGGCACGTCCACCAACTTCTTTAAGACACAAAAAATTCTAGGTCAGAACGAATGGTCGGGCCGAATGGACCCAGCCGGAAGGTCAAGGGGTGGGGGCCAAACAGGGTTTCGCAACACTCGGGGACCAAAGCTTTACAGAATGTCCCAACCCAGTTATTGGGCGAGAAAACTCCAATTGCTTTAAAAACTCTGGGCGCCATAGTTTGCCGAAATAAAATCGGCACGCTGTGGGGTAGCTTCGTTGTGGGGGGGAAAAGAGGGTTTCGCACCATGTGCATGAACGAGAAACGCATAGTCCTACGGAAGCCTTTTGCACGCATTCAACCGTCTGGGGAAAATGGGGTGTGCGCCCTGGAAACGGTCCGTTTGGCATTTTTGGGTTCGAACAGCGTTTATAGAAGGACGCTGAAGGGTCAACACAATTCAAAGAATCAAAAAGGGCTTGCGTCAAGGGTTGGGGGAGCAAAACTAAACGCAGATATGTGACACGAAAGAGAAAAGGAACAACGTTTGGTAGGGAAACACGCAGGCACGGGTGGAAAAAGGAATGCATTGGGAGGAAAAGAAAGCGGACGTATATAAAAACGGGGGAGGAACTACCAAATGTGTTTTGTCGTGCGCCAAGGAAAGGACACAAGGCCGTGGCAGGGGGTAAAGAAAAAACAGGATGCGGAGATAGCGATTCGTAAAACGCATTTTGGGGGAGCATGGACAAGGAGCAACAGGGGAAAAAAAAAAAACGAAAAATGAAAGCTTTCCCAAGCAGGTGGCCGCCGATGGAAACGAACAAAAAAAAGAATTGGGTACAGATTTTTGTTCAGGCGGGCTCGATGCGTCCGCCTGGATCGAATGTGGTGGGGCTTTCCGGAGGGGGCTCGCAGGGGGGGGGGGGGGGCGTGGTTGCTGAAAACAAACCGGACGGGAAAGCAAAAACAAAAAAAAATAAGACTCGAAAACCAGACAAGCACAAAGACGTATACCCAGTGCAACGTGGTGGAGGTCCCGGAAACGGAAGGGATAAACCCAAAACAAGAAAATGACTGTTGCAGCAGAGCCGCACCGTAGCAAACGCGAGTGAACAGATGGATCACTCCAACCGGCAGACCAACAGTCCCTTGTCTTGATGAAGTGAGGGAACGCCGGGGTGGTTCAAAAAAAAAACCAGTCGCGCAACCATGGGGAAACCACCGGCTAAAAGGTGGTTTCAAAGACAGACCGGGGGGGAGGACGGAGTGGGGTGAGGTTGACCGCCAAGAAAACTAAAGAAAAAGGGAAAAACCCGTGTTTGGAAAAAGAAAAAACGTGACTGCCCTGCACACCCACGGTGGGGAAAGAAAAAAACAAAACCCCGGCCAGTGACGAAAGACGCCAGAAACATAAAAAACTGACAAAACGGCCGGCCAAAAAAAAGAAAAAAATAAAACGAAGCCAACGCGTCCCATTCCCAAAGGAAAAGAAAAGTGAAGGCCCGAAGGGAGAAGAATACTTCGTGCCGAGGGGGGGCCAATCGCAGACACGAGGGAAAAACCAAATCTCCTGGGAAAGGGGTTTCAGAAGTGTCGAAAACCCGAGGTGGCCAAAAGCGAGGCACACGGTTCGCCTTTGGGCGCGCCGAAAAAAAAAGAAGGCAAGGAAGGGGGAAACGAAGTGGGTCAGGCAACCCCGGGTGAGAATAGCTTTGGTTTCAACAAAAAAAAACGTCACCTGAAAAAGAGGGCCGGGAAAGGGGTACGCCGTTCAGACGGGAAGAAGGGAATTGCACGGTTTTTTGAGTACGATCGGACAAAAGTCAGCACACCACGCCGTCGAACGTGCCCAGGAGGGGAAACAACGAAAGGCCCGGGGGCGGGGAACGGACGCATGCGAAGTGCGGGTTTGACGCCCAGCAAGATCAGACATCAGATGCAGGGACCACTGATGTAACAACTGCCACACCTGCAAGTGCTTGGGGGAGGAGGATACTGCGAGACCACAAAGGTCAGAAGAACCGTTTGCCGAGGCTGCAGCGCTGGTAAAGAAAAGGCCCAAAAACCTTGCACAAAAAAAAAACAGGGGGGGGGGGGGATATGGGATCATTTAAAAAAAAAACTCCGGAAAAAGGGGACAGGGGTCAAAGATGGGGGGGTGAGTATAATACGGTTCACAAAAAACAAATTGATAGTGGGACAGGCTTATCCAAAACAAGAGTGAAAGATGATTGGTATTAAGTTGGTAACTGGACGAGTCGGCGTCCCCACCAAAAGGAAAAAAAATGAAGGGAGTACACCCCCCCAAAAAAGTGGAAGGGCGCGCAAAGGCCCTCTCGCCAAAAAAATAGGCGAGACACCCAGCGGATTCGGCAAAAAAAAAATGGGAACCCCCAATGTTTGACCGACATTTAAAACTTACAAAAAACCCGCATGGAACGAGTCCAACGATGGCCCAGAAACAGCAGGAGGAGGGGGTGCATCACCCGCACAAAAAGGGAAAAGAAGGCGGCGAAAGAGCACCCCTCACAAAAAGGGAAAATTGTTCTGAAAGAATTAGAACGCCAGGAGGGGGGGGGGGTAAGGGGGGGGGGGGGGGGGGGGGGGGGGGGGGGGTAGGGGTGACGGCGCAGAACGCACACCACTTTCCTCTTGAAGGAATATCGGCGTCCCCTCGATGAACTGAATGAAAAACGCAAAAAAAAAAAAGTCCCCCAAGTAGTCACACAATAAAGATATTAAGAGGAACTTTCGTACCGTTGTAAGAATCGGGCGGATTAGCCATGAAGGTAGCTTCAGGGGCGGAGGGTTGGTTGTGGTTACACGAGCAGGAAGGAGGCGGATAAACTAAGAAGAAACGCAGGAAAGCTGGCACACCCGGTATCTAGAAAGAAACGGCAACACCATAAAGACCAGGGGGTAGCACTAGAACGCTTTGCCGTCGATTTCGGGTCGGAAAGAGGTGCACGAGCATTATGGGACACATGGGCTGGAAGGGTAGATGGCCGCCAGGAGGGGAATGGCAGAAACGGAGATGAGGGAAGCAAATGAAGGAGTCACTAAAATAGGCATTGCGGAGCGATGAAATATGGATTTGCGAAATCGAGGCGTACAAGTACGCAAAAGCATTCAAACAGAGATTCCGCGGGCTTAAACGCGAAATGCAGATCCCATGCTAGGAAGGAGGGGGCTCAAACTCATAACGATCAAAGTGTCAGGTCCCACGCGCTGGCGAGGAGAAGGTGTGAAGGGAGGGGGCGCCGTCGGTGAGGATAGACCCTAGATTGAATTAATTAATGGGGCACAATAACAATAAGAGAAAAGGAAAGAAAAAGAAATCGGACACGAGAGACAAAATAAGGGAGTGTGACAGAAGTAGCTCCAGTGGGTATAACGTAGCACGATGGGGGACGAAGGGTTGGCACGCACAATGGCAGAAAAAAGGAGGACGGAATCCGTGCTCTGGAATCCGAAGGAGAGGGGGGCTACGAACTGACAGAGAGGGTACCCAAAGGATTCCCGGGGTAAAAATAAAGGAAGGGGGAGGAAAATAAGGGACAGTAGAGCGAACGACGGAAGGGCGAGGTGAGGGATTATAGAGAAAAGGGTGAAAATCATACGAACCTGTCCGGGGTAGCACGCACTCAGACACAGAGGGGCCATGGAAATCAGGCGACAAGGCTCTGGGAGGGAGCGGGCGCGGACACTTTCAACAGTGACTGGGAGCGGAGCAGCCCAGCAGAAGGATACGAAGATGATGAAACTCCAATTGAGGATGATCCTCCATGGTCGAAAGTTCAGAGAGGCAGCGGCAGAACGGGGAGAAACAAAAAAACAAATATCAGAGAGAGGGAACAAGAAAGCAAATTGCAGTACAGGGTAAGGACACCATGGATGGACGGTACCGGAAAAGCAATACCAGACGCCTGCGGTAGGCCGGAAGAAAACAAGCGAGGAGCGGCCGACGGCATAAGGAGCGTAGAAAGACAGACATGAAGCAGGAACTTGCCTAAAAGAGCGAAATAAAGTCTGAGAGTAAGGGGGTGAAGAGAAGGGGACGTCAGGAGCGAGATGCATAAGGTAGTGGAGATAGGCGAGCCGATGAGGGTGAAGAGGGTGGGACAGGATGGGTAGGTACCACTTAAGAGACAGGAAGATAATGCCCCGCCTAAACAGAAAGTTGCCGAGGTAGAGACACGGGGAGAAGAGTGAGGGGAGGGGCAGAAACCAGGCCCGATGAGGAGTCTAGCCACAGAAGTGAAAAAAGTGGTGTTGCCAGAGAGACGGAGCGGCAGCGAGGTAACAGGGCCGAGAATGGGGCGAAGGATGGGTGACAACGGGGGCTTATATCATCAGCTGCAGCGTAAGCAGAAGCAACGGGGTACGGGGAGAGAGGAATGGGTAGATAACCGGCACGGAGGGAGAGAGCGCCAACCATGGCAATTAAAGCTATGTGCTCGCCAACAGGAACGCGATCTAGGGGGAGAAAAGCTGAAGGAACACTCACCATAGGCGGCGAAGCGGGCTGGGGGAGGGGAGGGGAGGGGGCAGAGAATGGTGTTTCGCAGGTGTCGGCTATGAAAAAGAATTGAAAATAGCAAATAAAAAGGCGTCAACGTGGGAAGGATAATAAACCGTACGGGTTGTCCATAGGCGCCGGGAAGGAGTATGACATGGAAAAGTGTTTAAGTTGCGAGGTACCAAAGAAGAAAAAAAACCAGGGGAAAAGGGGGGAGAGAGGTAGTATCGTGCATGTTGAAGGGTCGGGGTTGAAAGAACGAACCAAAAATGAAGGGGGTGAAAGGGAATTCCTGCGAAAAAAAGAGGAGGAGGACTGGGAGCCAGACGCTCACGCACCTTGGCGAATGGACCCGAAAACGGCACCTTAACAAAAAAAATGAAAAACAAGGGCGGACAAGAAGAAGGAAAAAAAGCTATGCCAAAACAAGGGGACTTGCAAGGGAAAGCTCAAATACAATATCGCAACGGACTTTTGATCTTCATGTTGGTCATGGGTTGGAAAAAACGGGAGGGAAGGGGAGGTAGCAATGAGCGTTGGTATTATCGGGATAGTAAGCCACATTCCCTGAAAAAAAGACATATGCCAGTGTATCGTGTGAGGAGAGATTGTCAAGAAGAGTCCGACCCAGAGAACAACGTGCAAAGGGGTTAGATATGATTTTTGTATGTGGTGAGGTAAAAAGTTACATGACTCAAAGGAAACTACGTGAAAGAGGGAAAAGGGAATGGGGCTGACGGGCGACAGGGGGGTAAAAGTGCTTGAAACAAAGCGGGCGAAAAGCGGCGAATAAACAAGAATAAAAAAGTACTGAACGGGAGCCGTAATAGGTGAAGAAAGGGGACAAGAGTTATGTCGCAGCCGAGTGGCTGAAAAAACGTGCTATAAAAGAGGTGATACGTTATCACAACTAATAAATGTGAAAAGCGCGTTAAAGAACAAGCCTCGGGAGGGGAAGCGAGCCGAGTAAAGAGAACAATTGGAAACCAGCAAAAAGAAGGCGTTGGGGAGTACGACCTGATAGTCTTATTCGTACTGGAGCAACTGGTTCCGACGCACAAAAACTGCGTGGTACGGAGCCTGGTGAAGGGATAAAAAGAAGAAAGGGTAGCTAAAAAAAATGATAGCAGGCTGCAAAATGACAGGAGGGGTAAAGGAAGACGGAAAAAACAAATAAAGGGGAACAGAGCTCACAGAGGGGGATGGGGGCAGTAAGATAAACGCTCGTCCACAAAAGGGGCGGAGCAAAAAAAAAATCCAGGAAGAGTGGGAGTAAGTAGGACAAAGCCCAAAGCTCATTCACGAAATGGGTAAAATGCAAAGAAGTAAAAAAACCGATACGAAATGCATCGTTAGTCAAAGGGGACAGGAACGCAAGGGGGAGGGAGCTTAAATTAATAAATACCTCGTACCGAGTGCCAAAAAGATCGGTATGCCAAAAAATCTCAAACGATATAAAGGTAAAAAATAGGAAAGGGAGAGGGGAAATTGGGAATGAGTATATAGAAAAAACAACGTTGGGGACGCAAAAAAAAAAAAACGATGAAAAATAGGACGCGCAGAACAACAACTGTTGATGTGTCACGGCGTAACGGGTTGGAAAAGGCTCCCGAGTTTAGGGGGAGTAAAAAAAAGAAGAGAACCTAGTACGAGGAAAGGACAGGATTACGAATGAAGTAAGGAAAAGTGGAGTGACTGGTTTTGGGTCAAAACGAAATGTCACACAAGACAACACTGATTTTGTCACAGACGGCTGTGAAAGAAAGAGAGACCACGGGAGAAAGGACTACGCAAAATAGTGAAAAGCAGCTGTCGTTGATCACTGAGCGCAGGAGTCGTTTGGGGGAAGGAATCGCCCTAATGCAACGGAGAAAAGAGGGGAAAGATGATGGGAAGGAAAAAGGAACGAAGGAGCAATTAAGAGGAGTTATCAACCCTAAAAAGGGGGACTCAAAGGGGAGTGCTACGTCCGTAAGAAAAAAGTTGGGGGAAAAAAAACAAAACGCGGAAAGGGGAGAGGGTAGTTCGTTGTCACGACTGAATACACTTAGTCCACGTTTTGGAAAAAATACAAATAGAAGAAAACATATCTGGGCAGAAACCGGCGAAAAAAACATGACTGGAGGCTCCACGGAAGAAGGTGAAAAAGGGGGAAGTTGGGTTCGTAAAAGCGTGTAGCTGTCAAAACAGCTAAGTTCGTCAAAAAGAAACTGTTAGGAAGAAGAAAAAGGGAGAGGAAGAGTAGTGGAGGGATTGGTGAGATCGGCATGACCAACAGGACCAAACACCGGTAAGAAGTTGGGAGATGGATATCGGGAATAAGGAAAAAAATGGGCGGGGAAAAAGAACCGTTCAGGGTGTACATGGATTGGGAACAATCCTGTCCCGCGGCTTGGGGGAGGAATGTTGAGGGATGAAAGCAGAAGCCACAGGGGAAACAACCACACCATCAGGAGCAAGGAAAGGCCGGGGAGGTCCACTACCAAAAGCAACATGTCGGGGGAAATATCAGAAAAAATAGAAACAACTCCTCCTGCTCGGGGGGGTACTGGGGTATTATGCAAAAAAAGAACTAGAAGGGAAGTTACGGGGGAGAGTTGGACACTCGTATCGGAATGGTCTCACGAGGTTGCATGTGAGGAAAAGAGTGCAGAGCCGCCAGGGGTATAAAGGACAATTTGTTGAGGAGCAAGAGGAAAGAAACCTGAGCGGGAAAGGACGGAGAGAATCATTATCGCCATTGGTTTGTATGTCGAGCACAACCACAAAAAGTTCAGAAAACAGCACCGGGTCAAGAAAAGGATGGAGGGGAGGGGGGGGAGAAGGAAGAAATTCAAAAGAGGTTGAAAGGAAATAAGACCAACGAAATGGACACCCGGAAGTAGACACGACTAGAGTAAAGGGGACCTGACGGTGGTGGCCTCAAGAGAGGGACATGGGGGTAAGATTGCAAAAAGGCGGCAAGAGGAAAAAACAAATATTTGTGACTGAAGGGAAGCACCTCACCTGCAGAGAGTAAAGAAGGAAACGTAAAGGAAAAGAGAATGTCCCGTGATTAGAACGACGCAATTTCGAATTTCATTGGCGAAATGGCCCGGCTCGATAGAAATCCATCAACAGGCTGGTAAAAACTTCTTGTATCAGGGGGGTCTAGGGTTAAACAAAAGCGAAGAGTAGGCGGCAGCCACAAGGGCAGAATCTTTGAACCGAACAAGTCCGTCCAAGACAAAGGAAGGAAAGGAAAGAACCGGCAAAGAGTCACCACAGGAAGTCGTAATCGGTTCGGGATACAAAAAACGTTACAGGGCTGATTATAGAAAAAAAGAAACGTAAAGAAGAAGTGACAGGGAGTGGGGCGCCGCATGAGAAAAACGACTCAAAAAACCCTGCGGTCCAAGCCTTGTTCGAGGGGGGAGGGGACTCTCACCAAAACTGAAATATCAGAAAGGGGCGTGCGCAACACGAAAGAACGCCTAGGGAAATCACACCTCTACCGAGTCTTTTAAGAGAGTAGACACGCCAATTAAGTCAGCACATTGAGCAACGAATGATAAAGGTGCGCAAGGGACGAATGAACGAACGAGGGAAGAGAAGGGGCCTAAAGGTCTAATACACGGAACAGACAAGTCCAGGGAGCGGAAGCAGGCTAAACGCACAAGGTGAAGGGGACGTGGGTGTGGGCGAAAAAAAGGAGAGTAAGTTTTCCTAGGATCCATCAATATCAAACCGGAATAGTCCGTGCAGGGGCAATAAGAAAGAAAATTAAGGCCTCGGGGCTATCCAACGGAAACGTAAGCAAGGAGGAGAGGAGGAGCGGAAGTAGCGGCAGGGAAATACGAGACGGGGTGCACCAGAATAATCGAAGAGGACCTTTAAAAACGCGGGTCCTCAATGGTAAAAAAAAAAAAACGAAAAAAAGAGGGAAAAAAAGGGAGACTTAGCAGGGAGCACACAGCGAAAGGTAAGTCAGCGAGGGCGTGAAACGAACCACAACTGGGGAAATCTAATTGAGTACACTGAAAGGAAAGAGGGGCAGGAGAGAGGAAAGGTAGTGGAGGATACAGTGAAGATGGTAGTTGGACATATAAGATAGATGCAAAAAAAAGTGGTTAAAAAAAAAAGGAGGAAAAGGACAAAATCAAGGTAAAAAATGACGTCCGGTAGGGAAGCCGAAATAACGAAATTACTGGGGCTGAGGCGACAACAACAACCCGAGGAAAATAAAAGAAGTACTTGAAAATGGAAAAAAAATGAAGTAGGCATCAAAGTGACGAGGGTGGACGGGAAAAGAACTTGGGGGAGTAATAGACGAGTCCGACGAAATTGAGGGACAACTCTAAAAAGGGTATCCTACACCGGAAATAAAATCTAGAAGAACAATGTCGGGTGAGAAGAGTAAAACAGGGACCCAAGGGGGCGGTGGGGTTTCGGGGGGAAGAAAGCTCAAACGACTTGCTGTGACAAACCTGACAGGAGAAAAAATTCCAAATAGGATTGTTTTTGCTCTGAAAGAAAGAAAGGGGGGGACAGCAAAAAGGAGATGAGTCGGGCCGCTGAGATCAGGCCAGCTAAAGGGTCAATGGACCTAAGGATAATGTTAGAAGGTCGCGATCCATTGGTGGGACGGCAAAAAATGCCTGAAAAAAAAACAAAAAAAAACCGAGGAAGGGAGGATAGGCGAACGCACATGCAATCTAAAGTTGGGGGGAAACCCACCCTTGACTCATAACCGAGTTGGAAAAAACATGGCAGGTTGAGGTGATTGGAAGATCTCCTCTGTCCAGAGGATAGAACAAAGGACACAGGAGCTAGAGGTCGTTCAAGGCGGCCTCTAAGAATTTCGGTGGCTCACTGCTTAGCCGGGCCGGGCTAAGAGAAGTTACCAAAAGGAAGGAAAGTTTGAGCAAAAAGAGGAAGGTGAAAGGGGGGGAGGAAGAAGCTAAGGACGAAATGGGCCGTAGGGGCGGGGGGAACCGCAGTTCTCGGAGGCCCGATGTGAAAGCTCTTAAGACCAAAACTAGAAAGTTGGACTATTCGGAGAGAAGTGGGAGAAGAAAATCAAAAAAAAGAAGGTTCCGGCGTCTCATACATGAAGTGGAACGAGTAATAAGCAAAAAATATCGTATTAAAGAACCGGATCGGAAAGTCAAACAGAAACCAGGTAGAGATTTTAAAAAAGGGAACACGGGGAAGAAACTAACTCGTCTATAGGGGCTCCGGTCATGAGCGACAATGAAAAATAAAAGACTGATCACGAGGTAGTGATTAGAGAAAACTGAAAGCCTTAGTTAAAGAACCTATAGGTCTGAGCACTTACGTTAGTCACGGATAGAAAAGGCATGAAGACTTGACTCAGGAAAATGTGAGGGGAACAAAGGAGAAAAGATTGGGTGATGGGAACGAGGGAGAAGATTTGGAGAAATTCGGAATACTACTGAGCGTATTGGCTTACACACACAAACCGTCGTCCAGGGCTATCAGAAAAATATTACCGAAGTTTAAAAAACAGGGATGAAGGCAGTAGGGTAAAACTGATGGGGAGTTCTTAATGAGCCCACCCGGTGGAAGCTCGAGTTGATCTTGCCGCGTGACTGGGGGAAAAACTTAATCGCACAGACTTTTCAAAAGTTGTGCCGCGGAACCGAAACAAAGAGAAGAAAGGAAGAAGGGCCTTAATAAAAAGGTCAGAAGTCTGACGTCGACAAGAAGAATTGCAGAAGAAAAAAAACCTGTCCCCGACGGGCAGGGACCAGGCTCAGGAAGGAATGTCCAACCTATGAAAGGGATACACAAGTCCGAGAGGGAGAATCTGACAAAAACAACTTAAAAACACGAATTACCAGGTAAAGGAAGGCTTCACAGCTGGATTATTTCTCTATGGTACAATGCGGGGGGCCGTTTTGGGAAGAGAAAATGCGTGAGAAGGGTGGTGGGTGAAAGAAAGGAGTGAAAAGCAGGAAAAAGGAAGAAAAGCAGAAAGGAGGCCGCTTTTTCTTAAACAGCGGGACCACAATAGATTCACAGCGACGAGCCTCCTGGGAACAATAAGAGAGGTTAGAAGGCAACGTGGACTTCATATCTGGGTGGTCAGCTCGGGAAAACCCACATCAACTAAACTGAGTTTTATAAATGGTAATTATTGTGGGAGAGGGGCTACTTTCAAAAAGAAAAGCGCATCGTTGAGGAAGAAAGGATAAAAGAAACGAAGGATTTGGTGCAGCTGAAAGAAAACAACGTCAATTTAGAAAATATGGGAGCTGGAATCGAATAGCATAAACCAAAAATATAGAAAAAGCTTACTGGGGAAGCAGTATTTGTGTGCACTGCACATCACTCGGGCAAGAAAAATGGAGGGAAAAGGGAGAAAATCGAGGAGTCTTGTTAAGGAGCTGAAAAAACTGAACAAACCACGTAAACGAAAGAGAGGAACTAACGGGGCTTTTTCCGCAAGGGTCTTGCGGTACCAGGGGAGCAATCAATAAAAGATAAGTGGGGGACGGGGGGTTGGTGTCTCTGAATAATTCGAAAGTCACGCGGAAAAGGACCACGTTCTTGAAAAAACCGTGGGGGGAAGAATTGTGAGGGAAGTAGGGAACCGAGGAGGTAATTCAGGAACAGATGGGCCAAACGGGAAGACTAAGAATAAAGAGCCTTCCCCGAAGGTTATTACTAGAAAAAGAGGGGACGAGAAGGTACGGGTTAAAGCCAAGAAAACTTGCAAACAATCCAAACTATGGATAGGGGTCAACGAATAGATACACAGATAATACTGAAGGGAAACACGAATTAAAAGAAAAGGGAGTTAATCAAGGGCGGGGGGGGGGGGGGGGAGGGAGGAAGAAAAAGTGTGAGTATCGTGTGAAAGAAATAACTCCTAAGGTGCCCCAAAACCTACTTAATGGCCAAAGAGAGAATAAGTCACTGCAGATATTGTCATGGATCTCTCAAAAAACACAGAAGGGGGGGTAGAGATAAGGAAAAATGAAGAGGAAAGTGAAAAATGGCAATTCTATGATTTTGGAAAATTACCGGTGTCACTCTGGCTCCCGGGGGTATCTCCCGAGGACACTGCAAATGGTTTTAGGGGGAAAACAAAGTAGGATCGGAACTATGAGGGAGAAAGGCAAGGTAAGGTTCACTGAGGGGGAGTAGCGCACGTGAAACAAAGAAATCGAATGGGGTGCCGCGCCTGGGGCTGAATCCTTCACTGAAAGCGAAGTCGAGAGAGGGGGGGCGTCAAACGGGAGGACCACTGCTAGCGTTGATGGGCGACAAAGAGAGGCGAGAGTTGGGAATCCTGCGACGCAAAAATCGACGGGACAAATGGGCAAGCCTTCAGGGGTCGCAAACTTATCAAAAGGGAAGGGGAAAAGGTAAAAAGAAAGACACGCAACTGATAAACTATATTTAGATCTGACGGAGTTCGATTCGAGAATGGTAAAAGAAGACTGGTACACGGCGGGTTACGTCAGTTCTAGGGAAGGGGCAGAGAGGAGGAAAAACATTAGGGTATCACAATGTTTGCACAAAAGATTAGAGAGAAACCAAATGCTTGTCAAAGAGACACAGGCACTGGTGGAAAAGGTTCCAGAGAACGGGTGAATACTTGGTGGTGGGAGGCTCGACCGGGGGAAAAAACGCGGAAGGGGAGACAAAGGGACGGTCGCAGAGTGACAAGTATTTAGGTGGCTTGGAAAGGGAGGTGTTTGAGGAAAAGCGAACGGAGCTAATCACACAACAAAAGAAGATCCGAACTAGGATCTCGCTGTTTGTGAGGTTGGGGGGAAAGAAAACCGAAGGGGGGGAGAAACGAAAAGAGAATTGTACATCATGAGGGGGTGAAAACAAGACACTGCGGGTGATGATAAAGGGGGAGTACCGTGCAAAACTCAAGATAACTACAACCCAAATCAGACTCAGTGAGAAAAAAACTGAAAGTTGGAGGACACATAAAAAGGAAGATGGAGTCCAATCAATCAACTCCAGCACAAGCGCATGCTGCGAGTGATGTGTAGGAGTCCGAAGTCGGGTCGGAAGTAGATGAGGGGGCTGGAGGGAGAAAGAGAGGGGAATGGCAGTTCTGTGAGTAAGGGGCCAGATAGCCCAGTGAAGGGGATGCCTTGGTTGGTACGCTACTAAGGGCACACCTTACCATAGTTGGAGGAAATTAAGGAGGAGAAACAGTGTTGGGGGGGACTGAAAGAGGCAAAAAACGAAAAGTTGGATTTCATAAACATCGCCCAGGCATCATCGCATAGGGGTACGCGTGATATTCCAGCAGTTGGGGGGATAAACTAACACGAGAACTACGAAGAAAAATGGGAAAAAGATGTCCGTAATGATCCGAATATAAGAAAGGGTTACCGGGTACGGTTCGGTCAACGACACTGGGGACTAACATCGTAAGTCGAAAGCGCAAGGCGCAGAAAGCACAAGGGGGGACGGTAACGACGAAACGCACACGAGGGAGCGGTAACAACGGTCGAGCCAAAAGGCATTGACCCGTCGGAACGAACAAAGTAAATTGCGGGCTCTAGAAAAGCAAAAACTAAAAGGAAATAAGAGAGGGAGAACTCTGTGAATCGTCGAGTGAGGGGGACTCGTGCAAATAAGTAAGAGTTTGGCCGAAAATGAATCGGAGAGCGGGAAAAAAAGCTCAGGCATCAAGGCAAAAAGGACTGAGGAAATTAGGAAACCTGGAAAAAGAGGAGTAAGTAGGGACATCTCAGTGAGAAGACGATCCGAAAGGATGATGGAGAGAACACTTGGAGAAACGACAGATAACACAAAAAGGTCTCGCAAGGGGGAGAAGTAACTGAAAAAAACACCACCAGTGGAAGCGAACGACAGACTCAAAAGTTCAGGAGTTCAGTAGATACCAAGATCCAAAATCTCCGGTAAGCAGAACACCGACTGAAAAATATGTCAGTGGGCTAAAACACAACAGCAAGAGTGAGCAGTAATACTCTGAGTAAATGGAAGAGAAAGATGGACACCAAAGGAACTGCATCAGCGTAAGGGTTTCAAGTACGATCTGTTCTATGGAAGGGGAAAACGAGACGTCAGAGAGCCGGTACACAAGATTCCAGATCCCTGAGAGTCAGATGAAAAGCTCTGACCTCACAAAAAACATGGATTTTCGGGGATAGAACCAGGCTCGAAGGTGAAAACAGTCAAGGGACAAAGAAATGTGAAGTAAGTTCTCCGAAAACTCAGGGGAACAAGTAAGAGGTCCATAATGGCCATGCAGGAGTCCTGATGCTACGAGGGAAGGGGGACGACTATCAAGAGAGATTGGAGAGAGTAAAGGGTAGGGAAAAAAAGTTAGCCTGTTATGGAGTACGAGGAAGTCAACGAGTACTACATCGTCCAGTGGAAGGATAAAATATCAGTAAGGGAAGTGGTGGGTAAAACTCTCATCTTAACTGGGGGGGGTCATAATGAAAAGGGATCGGCAGAAAAAGTCGGGTAGGAGGGAGCGGTGATTTCAAGAGGAAAACACACAACCTGGGGATAATTGGTTAAAAAGCAGTCGGGATAGAAAAAGTGATAACTACGGTCCAAGGTAGTATGGTCGGGTGTTTAACCATCACGGTTGAGCTGGCAAAAACGTGAAAACTGGCTGATCCGCAATGATCCTGAGTCGGAAAAAAAAAGTGAGTCGGTAACTTTCTCCTCCTAAAAAGTAAAAAGGAGAGAGAGACCAGACACGGCAACTTCCGATGTATTCGACCAGTCAGCAAAGGAAGGAAATGGGAGAGAACAAAGGTGCGGGGAATAAATAATGGAATGTAAACGGGTGTAGATTAAAAAAAGGAAGTCAGGGATAAAGGAAAGAGGAGAAACGAAGAAAAAGAGCTGTCCGGATGGTACTCAAGGATAACTGGGTGTGTTTCCAGGAAGGGGTCAACCTACAGATAAGAAAAGGGCTGTTGAGACTGAGTCGGGGTTGGAGTCCAGGGAACCGTGTAAAAAACTAAAAGGAGACTGTAAAAGAGAGCTGACACTAGTAAAGAGGCCAGACAGGGGAACATATAACAGGTTCGATAGAAACGGCATCAGGGTAACGTAAAGTCGGAGGGAGGAGATGAAAAGCAAAGCGGGTAGTTAGTGATTCATATGGGGCTAAAAAGTAACTCCAGCTGCAAGGGTAGGGGGACGATGTGAGATGTCCTCGGACACGAAAGGACATGGGAAATTCGAGAGGACCGGGGGTCAAGCAGAAAGGTTCGTTAAAAAGTCCTGGAACTCGCACAACAAAATTGAAGTGTTCAATACAAAGCGCTAGGAGGGACGGGAAATAAGCTGGAAAGACCCGAACGTACGGTACGAAAAGTTTAGGGTGCAAGTTCTTGGGGGAGACGATGAAACTGGGGGGGGGGTCTTAAGGGGGTACGTACAAAGTCAGAAAGGTGACTCGGGACAGAGGGTCACGAGATTGTCTACTCGAGAAGGCACCTCGTATAGTTTACCAAGTGAACTCGGTAAGCAGAATAGACTGAATGGGGAGACTGGGAACAAGTAGCAGGAAAGTGAGGTGGAGGGGGTGAAATAAGGAGGGAGACGAGTAACTTTGACGGGAGCACGAGGGCGTTTAACAAATTGGGAGCAATAATCTCAACTTAAAATGTTGTTGAAGCAGAAAACAAGACGGATCACAAGTGGTTTTAAGGGATATGTCGACGAAGCGAACACAGAGAGGAAAGGGGCGCCGAATTCGAAAAGGCGGCAAGGGGGAGCAAAACGGAACGAGGGAAATGTTTGAGACGACGAGTAGGTCACGAGGTGGGGGACAAAGAAGGGGAAAGGTGTTCCTATAATGGCTCTGAGTAGGCGCAATTTAATATGAATAGGGCCAGAGGGAAGGATGGAGGTCAAAAAAGGGAGGGAAAGCTGTGGACAGTATAGGAGGGAGTACAGGAAATGGGGTTGAATTAGTAATAGTTCAGGGATCTTGGGAGGCGCATTACCTCTGAGCAAAAACCACACACTGGGTGTCACGTCGAGTTTCGTTCCGGACCGCCGGTGGAGGGGTCTGACATGCCCAAAACGTTAATCGGGGTTGC
>Ga0179593_1526919_pt1 | contig 18700 bp, 6 predicted proteins | sample CZODoug2_1_08_16_FD_185931 | JGI IMG/M metagenome (GOLD analysis project Ga0179593, IMG submission 185931) | Vadose zone soil fungal communities from Angelo Coast Range Reserve, California, USA - CZODoug2_1_08_16fungal (PacBio error correction) | ecosystem: Environmental > Terrestrial > Soil >...
AAAACGCGTGAGGCGTTGTGCCCAAGTGCAAATTTCTGGCTGCGCATCTTCACGGGGGGGAAAAAGAAAAGGGTAGCACAGGGAAGGAGAGGGTTAGTGACCAGTAAAGTCATCTAAGGGTTAAAACTCTTTTGATTTAGAGGGGAGAGGGAGCCAACCCAGAAAGGTCGGAGGAATGGCGATCTTATAAAACAGCCTCTCCGGAAGCTCTTGCAACAGAGCACGCTTATCAAGGAGGAGCCGGCGAATGTCGATTATCTTCGAATGAACCACCACCAAACGCCCTACGAAGATAGCGACAAAGAGTTAAGATGTTCGAGGCCGATTCGAAGTCTTCTCATATCGGGGCTGCTGCATTCTGCTGTCTCTTCCCCCTGGAATGGTCAAGAACTTGAATTTTGTCTGCTTTACGCATCATCTTGAGGTGCTAGCCCGAACACGGTGAAAAAAAAGGCAAGGAGGCAGGTGGGGGGTGTCATGCAAACATGAGATTCTGCGAAGGGGTTATTTCCCGTCCCGAGGACAGGGATAGTCATGGGTGGAAAGCTGTATGAGGGAATGACTACACCAAACTCATCCACCCAATGGAGAACTGTACTATTGACACTGTCCGGGGGATCATTATTAAGGTCGATCGACATCCGTCGGAGTAATGCGTCCAGAACAGCTACTTACAAGCTCCGCGGGGGGTACCAGAGCATGGGAATCGGAAGACCTCAACACCAAGGACAACGTGAATGGGAGCGATTCACTACCAAGACTATGAAGTTTCGCACAATGATCAAAAGGGACCTTTCCTAAATCGGCTGGCTTGACCTAGTGAGAGAGAACGCAATGCCTCCATAGCAGTCTTTAGTGTTCGAACTTAAGGATGCAAGGAAGGGGAATCGGGGCTAATATTTTTCATCCCTGACTTGAGGGGGAACTCTGCGAAAATAATTTCCAGGCCTCCCTAACTTGCTGCGGAAATTGGATTTGAAACGATCTCTTGGGCACGCAGACCTATCTTGTCATACGGGGGTTGTCAGTAAGAGGACTAGAATCATCATCCAGAAAAGCTCTCAGACTGGGTTGTTCACGCCGCACGGGGTTGGAGGGTTGGGTCCAAGAAAAAAAAAAAAAGAAGGCTTGTCTCAAGAGAGAAGTTTCTCAAAGCTGCTAATTACTATTGCTTTCCTTTCGGGAGCGGGGAAAGGCGCAGGGAGAAAAAGCGACAGAAACCAGGGCCTTCACTCATACGCTTTTCGTCCAACATACACAGGCAAGAGGGGAGTTCTGTATATTTAATCCGTCCGTGCGTGCTTGCTCAAGAACAAAGGCCAAAAAGGAGACTACCCACAGCAATAAACTGCGGCGTTGTGTCCTTTCATTGCTATCGGGGGCGCTCCGGTCGCTGTTCGCAAGGGAAAAAAACCCGTTGACGCGAAGTCATTGAGTCGTTCTGCTCGGCTAGGGGCGACCAATCCATATCGTTTTACGGGAGGCCGGCGCGTTATTTCACGTAAGGGACATGACGGGTCCGAAGGAGATCATCTAACCCCTGAGGGACCGGGGGGGGTCGCGTTTAGTGCTGATGAGGAGAACACGCGACGAAAAAATGAGCCCTAGGGAGCAAAAACGTTTCATGCTAAAGTATCGTCGTAAACAAGGGCTTGGAAGTCGACAACTGGAAATTCCTCAGGACGGCTATTATACAGCGGACTGAAATGAGGCCAACCGTGTACTTCTTGATTCATAACCCAAGGGGGGCTGAGGTATAATACGGGGGTTTCGTCTGGACAAACATATCGTTTTGTTTTCTGAACAAGTGATAAAGTGGGGTGGGCTCTCAAGAGGAGTTGGGGGGGAGGGGGCGGGGCAAACTGTACAAGAGCTACGAATCCCATGATGTGCAAGCCAATATCGGCCGTACCAAAAGGTTTAAGTGTTACGCTTGCTCTCCCGGAGGTGTGTTTTTTTTTCAGGTGGGCAAAGGACGATCTCAATACATCATCACGCGAGTGTCCTTCGAAGCGTCAGAGGGAAAAAAGGTGCAAGGAGGGTTATCGGTACCCATTCGGCTCTCGAGAAAGAGGGACATACTTTACGGAGGTGGGTAAGGCTGCCCTCGCGGCGAGCTCTCTCTTTCTATTCTTGCAAAGGAAACGCATTAGGACTGTTCTCGTCGGGGGGGGGAATGTTATCTAAAGAGTTCTTTCTTAGAAAAGCGAAATTAGGGGGATGGGACCGGGGGGCGCAATACGTCCACCCGTCGCGAATATACAGCTGCGCCAAGCTTCTGGCTGAATGCTCATTCGCCCGGATAGAGTAAGAAGGAAGAAGGTGGGGAACCGCAACCGAGGTCCTGTGGTATAACTAAAGAAAAGACAACGCCTGAGGTGCCAAAGGAGCTGTGGCAAAGAGATAAACTAAAGAAAAAATTAGAAAGACGGAATACGGTACCGGGATGGGATCAGCATCAAACCTATCAGGAGGGTTCAGGACCGCGAGCTGTCTGAAGGAAGCATCACTGTGTTGGTATGGTCGACTACCTTTCGACACCTTCAGGTTTGCAACGTGGGCGAGGGCCGCTTTTTCCTCCGCGCCTTAAAATCGCGAAGTCCTCGAGGGGGAGGTTAAAAGGAGTCAGATTCTCAGAAAGCTCGACCACCGATCCTACGAACTCTAGAATCACACTTTCAGAGGATCAGAAGAAGGTTTTCCGGGTCAGGTTCAGCCGTGTGGTAATGAAAGGAAGACACAACTCATCAATTCTAATAAGGGGGGCGAATGCAGCGTTTCTCTATTCAACTCCATGCTTAGTCAACTCTTCGTGAGTCAAAGGGTGAAAAGAGCAAAGGTCAATAGGCGACGGGGCTTAGTCGAACGTCAAACAACACCGAGTTTCGACAATCCGGGAGGGTTAAAAAGAAAGGGGGGCTCGGCGGCGAGCAATACAAGGGGTTCTTACTGCAAGCTACCGAGGAGAAAACAAACCGCAAAGCATCTGGGAGAAAAAAAGGTCGTTGGGCTGGAGTTAAAACTCATTTGTAGAATACTGCTCAGCGGAGGGCGGAAAAAACGTGCAGCAATGGAATGGCGAAAGTAGCATTAAAATCCCTTGAAAACTACACCTGGGGAACCCAGGCAAAGACAAGAAGGCGAACAGCACTTACAAGTCTCGCAATGTTCATCAGAAAAATTGAGGTTGTATGAACAATTGGGGAGGGGGGAGGGTGGTCGGACTCCGTTTACTACTTAATACAGGAAAAATTGTCGTGAATCCTGACATGGTTTAAAACCAGCACTTTCAGAGAAGGGGGGAGATTAAGGCGCGAATCTTGCGCGGTCTCGGGGCAAGCGAAAAAATCTACAGCTCACGGAGTTTGAAGCTGAAAATATATTCTGAGATCACCTCATTGGGTAAAACAGAGCTAATGGAAGGAAAGAGAATCAGAAGCCATCAAACCACGACGAAGACATTTTGATTCCAAGGGGGAACGTTCATGTAGGGCAGAGTGAGGAACTTACGTAAGAATTTGCAAGAGGCTTTCACTCGGGTGGGATTGACGAGTGGCGATCTCTCAAAAACAAACTGAATTATGGAACAGATATATGATTGCAACTAAACAGGACCAAACAAACCCCTCGTGAAAAAGCTGCATGGACAAGAAGCGTAGAACGGGGGGGGCCGAAGGCCAGCCAACATTCCAAGTAAGCAATTTAGAAGGTTTTGCGCACTAGGGGAGTCGAAGGCGGGGTGGACGGGCACTAGTCCGAGTGAATCTTGGCGCACCAGGGGGTTAGAGCAAGGCGTCCGGATTTGGTCAGGGGCAAAAATAAGGGGGGAAAATGTGGAGGTCTTCTATACTTCAGCTCACAAGAGCCGCCGTAGGACAGATTTAATTTGGATTTTACCAGTGGACGGGCAGGGAAACGACGAAAACAGGGTCGGGTTGCTCGCACGACATACAGCACCCCACAACGTGAACCTTTGCCGTAGAGGATGACGTGAAGAGCAAGGAGGGCGGGCGAATTCAGGGTGGTGCCACGAACAAGTACCGTACTCTCAGTGATAGGTGCCGATCAGCAGAGCACGGGGAGTCCTCCAGATAGCTGCCCTTCCAGGATTACTAACTGGGTTGAGGCAGTCCGGCAAAGTTCGTTAGAAAAGGGATTGCGTAAAGCAAGGGAGAGTTGATTTAGTAAAGATAACTTAGGGTAAAGCCTAATCTGGGGAATAACGAACGTAGGGAAAGAAGGTAGGACTCGGTGGTTGTGCACATGTTATGAGGAGGATAAGGTAAGTGAAAGGATGATTGTCGCAGATGGGACTGGGCAACTCTGTTTGAATAATAGAGAACTTGGCAAGGTTCCAAGGTATAGTAGAAAAAAGATGCACGGCTCAGAACTAACTTCTTCGTTGGGACTCAGGAACGTACCACAAGGTAGTCTTACCATATGTCAACTGCCAACCACTTAGGGGACTTATGCACTTCTAAGTTATGGGTTCTGCGGAGTTCTGCGGACCGTTGTGGATCCAGAGTATAATTACCGTCCCTACGTTGTACGTCAACGAGAAATCTAGATGGACGGAAGGGCCTGCAGGAAGGCGGCGGATATCACTCAACCGCGAAACAGCGAAGGGGTTCAGACCAGTTAACGTGACATAAAATTGGGCACGAGTCATCGTCCTGAACCTGAGAGGGATGGATGATGCCACATAAAAATACAGGTCCGGGCTGTGGAATGGTTTAAAAGGGGAGGCTGGAATGCGATAGGAAACATAAAAAAAAAAAAAAAAAAAAAAAAAAAAAAAAAAAAAAAAAAAAGAAAAAAAAAAAAAAAAAAAAAAAAAAAAAAAAAAAAAAAAAAAAAAAAAAAAAAAAAAAAAAAAAAAAGAAAAAAAAAAACAAAAACACCAAAACACAACCCAACGGTCGTTGTTCATGTCGTGAGGCTGCCCAAGGGCGCGAGGCTTAACCCATAGCTAACCAAAGTAGTACCTAGCAAGTGGGGATAATTAAGCATTTGAGGAACCTAAAGATTCACTAGCTTGAATCGGAGACGTATTTGGCCTTGGGGTCTCGGAGGCCCCCCACTGGCCACACACTTGAGAGTGAAGGAACGGATCTATCTACAATACTAAAACCCAATAAATAAACCTATCCCATTAGGATGCCCTCTATAGAAAAAGCTATCTCCTCCTCGTAGGTGCCGCCGGAAGTAGTGTTAAAAAGTAGGGATCAAGAAATTTCCGTGTCAGAGCCCAACTTCAAAGTTCCGCAAGAGATCTAAGAAAGGGCTAAGAGGAATATACCTGCTCGACGTAAAAATGAGCCACAGTCTGTATACATAGAGATCTTCCAAGTCACTTTCTTGACGGGCATCCTACTGTTGCTGAGAAAAAGAATGGGTCGCGATACGATGTGCAGGTGACTAAGAGACTCCATTCACGGGGGCCTCTGCCCAGCCTTTCGGAAGCTCAGGGTCAGCGAAAAAAAGCTGGTTCTCGCCAACCGCCAACCAGGAAAGTCCGAAAGAAGCCCGCCTTGCAGGGGAGCTTCTAGGCAGGGCAAGCGGTCGTTAGTGAGCGGACGCTCTCAGTCGGCCGTTGCTTCCGAGAAAGCATTAGGGGTTAAACAGCACGGGTAAGACGGGGATCATAACTCGGAGGGGGCCGGGCCCAAGGGCGCGCCTCTCTTATTCAGCGGTTAAAGCTGGGTGCTCGGCATGCAAATAAAAGCTAAATATTCTTCAAATTGGGTTATCCGCGCGCAATCGTGGAATACTTTCCAGTAAAGAAGAATCTCCACGCGGAAAACGGGAAATGTTTGGGAGGCAATGAGAATTTAGATAAATCAGGACTCCAACAGGGGAGGGGCATTCTTTAAACCTGGGCTGTTAACTGGGAGCAGATGCCGGAGAGCATGACGACCTAAGGACCGGACCACAGAACGAATTCCGCTGAATTGGGGTCAAGTTGAGGGCTGGACGTGCGCAGCAACGGGAACAAAGGCGGCGTGACATTTTTGATAAGAGATGCGAGAATCGTACACTGGTGAAAACTCAACTAAAAGGCTGTAACCTAGGGGTTCATTCTTTGGGTAGCACTTTCGCCGGTACCCCGTAACAAGACAGGCCCTAAATAAAGGCACTTCGCACTCAAAGTGGATTGAAGGCCATCGTCGCGATCTCCCCGACCTGTGGGACCAAACTCTAGAAAAAAAAAAAAAAAAGCAAGAGGTAGCGGGAAAAAACAACTGAGCTGGCTCAGTTCTTGAGGGTCCGATGGTCCGTACGGGGAACCCCACCACCTCTGACCAGATCTTATGCGTCCGTCGGCCTTATCGAATCAGCCGTCATCTTGTCAGTACTGGTTCAATGAACGTAGGGCTAAAGGTAATCATCTACTTCGATTCACATCGTAGAAGAGAGTGGACCCACCTGGGTCATCCATCCGGTCTGGAAAAACCCCTCATAAATTCAGTGGAATGTCCGCTCGCGAAACGGAGGGGACATCCAGCTCAGGCCAGTACTTAGCCAAGTGGGAGAAAACAATCGAGGATCGTCAAAGGGTTACCTTTGGGAAAAAGCCGTCGATCTCAAAGGGTCCTTGTGAGTTATGTGAGGAGGTCAGCAGCGAGAGGAAAGCCACCAGGAGTGAAACAGGTCCGTATTAAAAGGATGGCGCATTACTCTCTACGAATCTATCGAAGGCCTGAAGCCACGCGCAGGGTGGACGAGGAAAATCTGAATACCGGGGGGTGCCGCGGATGCATGTGCTTGGGGTATGCTTAACGATACAGATTACAAACCTTGCGTCGGAGCCGCGGGGGGGGAGGTGAAAAGAAACGCTTAGAAGTTCAGAGACAGGGGTTGCCCTTGCCACCCACCACGAGGAGGGGGAACTTAACAGTCGTCGGCGAGGCAACAATCTCTGGATTGCCGATTACCAGATCAATTTGACAGGGTCTTATCTCAACAGAGTGGGAAGCAGAATAAATATTGAAAGAGTAAAAAGATGGAGCGCCATACGAGTCGGGACTCAGGAAAAGGAGAAGGAAATAATGGACGCATCCCGACGGGTGTGGGTTGGAGTCAGGCGCTAGAGCATCGCCTCTAGAGAGCGCCATCTTATACCTCGGGTGGGGAGAGCGTCAAGGTGAGCTCAATTCATCTCACGAGCGCATTCGACTAAAGGGAGGGGGTGGCGAAAAAAGGAAGACAGCCACGAGAACGCGGGGTTCACCGTAGATGAAGGCATCCCTTCGAAACAGAAAAAAAGGGAACTCGCAAAAGCGCAAGTTGCAGGGAAGAAGTATGCTCGAAAGAGCATGGCATGGCGGCACCAATGAAATCAAAGACATCTAGAGACAAAAAACGGAGGAGGAAAATATATATATCGGGAATGGCTCAAGAGGGGGAAAAAAAGGCCGGCAAGATAACGTCTTGCAGATCGTCGTCACATGCACCTGCGGAAAAGAAGCTTAGTGAAGGGCGATGTTTCGGCTTGGGAAAATCAAGGAGAAGGTAATCTACGGGGGTTGACTAGGTTCTCGGGGGGTGATGGGCGAGAATGGTCGCAAACCAGAAATGTGGAGTAAGACTGCAAGACTCTGGGGGAAGGAATTAGGCCAGATCCAGTAACTCCGAAACTAGAGGAAGGCTATCATGGCTAGCGCGCGAGGCAGGATTATACCGAGAAATTAATCCACAACCAACGCCCGGAATGGGGGGGTACTCTACCCAAGGCGTTCAATAGATCTGAGGAGGTCAGTGAGAGTCACTGGAGCATAAATCAGGGGGGTCGGCGAATACAAAATGACGGGGGAGAAGTCGGAAAGAAAACTACTGTTCATTGGATCTGAACTTTCCATTGGGGCTGGTACGGAAGAATCTTGAGAGGAGGGATCGCCGACAACGAGTGCAATGCAAGGGTTTTTGACCCGGGAAAAAAGAAAATGCGGGCGAAGCGGAGGTGCCCGTAAAACAAATGGCCCGGCGATCGTTTGAAGCTGGGGGAATTAAAGGAGTGACATCACCCGCAATCAACCCTCCTGGGAACCAGAGGAGTTTCACTCTGACAACCAGTACGGGGCTCTCAGTAAAGTCCGAATCGGAAAACTGGGAGACTGAATTCTCGAAGAGTGCCGAAGAGGACTCGATTGGGAAGGGGACGATCATTCGAAACATACGGCAAGACCTCCACTCACATCCCACGTTATAATCGGAGGGAAAGATCACTTAACAACATATCGAAGGGTCTCGCAAATGGAATTTCATCCCCTGCCTGCCGAGGGCTGGCTGGAAAAAATAGTGCCGAGCTCGGACGTCCAGAAAAGCAGGCTGATGGGGGCTTCGGACTCAACCCTACTGGGGGATGCAAGGAAGTGGAACTCATTGTGCGAACCGGTGCAGCAACGCGATATGAAAAGGCCTACGGCACCTTGGGAAACATATACTGACAGAGTCTTCTGTAATTTGATGGAAAGAACGATGAGGACGGACAGCAAGAAGGTCAGAATGGTGTTGTGAAAGGGCACCTGGCCGATCAGAAAGCAGTAAAAAGGGCTGTCCATCAGCAAGTTTTGAAAGCCTCCCGGGGAAATTGGGTTTACGTCGCTTGGTGCGGAGAAAAGTTGGCTGCAAAGCTCAGTTAAGATTCTAAGGGCCGTTTCATTTCTGTTCCTTGATTTACTTGGGAAAGTCTCAAGGAGGTACAAACGAGCAAACCCCGTTCCTGACAAAGAGAAGAACGGGTTGCGGAAGCAAACGGGCCTGGTGAAATCCAGTCTTAGGGATGTCGTCCGCAGCCTGTGTAAGAAATGCTCCACGAACAGTCCAGAAAACATAGGAAACACATACTACGAAGTTCTGTGGGACGGGTCCGGGGCGAGCTTGTCTAGCTCGCCGATCGCCATGAACAAAAGACCACCCGTCCCGCTCCTGGCATTGACGCTGTTTCTTGATTAGACATCTGGGACATAGACAAAAGAATCATCACGGGGTGGTAAGAGGGGAAGTGGGCGCGGGAATTCGTAAGGGATCATGGCATGTCCGATTCAGAGAGAAGAGTAACCCTGGGCCGAAAGGGGCGAGTTGCCGGACATGCAATGATCCCCGAAGAGGTAAGGTAACAGCGCGCGCCCTTCCAAGGACGTAATATGTCAGAGAGGACCCAGTGAAGGGGTGTCATAGTAACTACTGCGTGACAGGGCCGCAAAAAACCGATGAGCCGCGCGAAAGCTCCTCGTTAAAAGCCTCTCTCGGGCCTTCAACAGGGCGGCGGTCAATGAGAAGGAATTGGTGGGCGGTGGAGCACAGCTCTTTGGGCGAGCGTACCAAAAAAGAGGGAAGACGGGTGGGCGATGACACAGGAATTTTGGATGATTCTGTGACTCAGGGACCTAAGGGAGGTAGCACATATTTGATGCCGGCCAAAGAGACGCCAAAAGGGGGCGAGTTGGTTTTCAAATCGTGCTCTCCCTTAGGGTTTCAGTTGCATGGAGCGACCGATAGGGATATTCACCTCTATCAGAGTCCTAACTATTCTTCAAAAAGGCGGGACCTGTTTGCAGTTCTCTGACAAAGGAGAGGGCTACTCGAGAGGGAGACCAACGGGTTTAAAGGGTGTCCGGGTGTCGTCCCACGTCTAGACTCGCGAGACCTTCGGGGAAGGTGGGACAAGCACAATTTCTTCGCGGTGTCTCGGTCATGTGTTAGAGTGACGGAAGATCATGTATGGAAAAAAAGAGAAAAGTCTGTATTATCCGTGGGGTTAGCCCTCGAGAGCAAAAACGGCAGCCGGCGAATCATATAGGGGACGCAATCTGGGGAGTTGTAAGGCCGTGAAGAAACTGGGGTCTGCGACACGTAAGACACCGGGGGAGGATGGTTGACCAGACAAAAACCTCTCTCCGGGTAGACGAATGAAAGAAACATCCGGTGGGGGGAGATGAGCTCTTTGCAAAACAGCTGAGAAACCCTCACACCAATGGACCTCTATCTTAAAAGGGAGTTGGGGCATCAATACAAAGGAAGGGTGGGAGACAGAGATCTCTGAGCGGACATACTGGTTGTGTATTCTACTAAAACGGATAACCGTGAGGTGGGAGATTTGGGCTAGCCTGGCGCGCCGCAATTAGAAAGTTATCACGCGCTAAAAGCAGCGGGGCTGTAAAAGATAATTCATCGTGAGAGGGGATCGCCCACGAGCTCTAGCTGCAAGGATCCAGGAAACCTGTTAGAGGGCTGTCCGCCTAACGTGTTGGGCGAGGCCGGAAGTGTTCACCGAAGTTTGTTAAGAACGAGTAAAACAAACCAGTCTTCTGAATGGCGAATTCCCAGTGTGTATCGAGTAACGGCAATTGAACGGAAAAACTTATCAGAGGCATTCAACTGAGGCGGGCATTCAAACCTGGAAAACGTAAGCTGTTTACGAAAGTTCGGCCGCGGATACATGAACCAACTGTTTCCACAAAACAGAGGGACAATAGCGAAGACGTTCGTCTGCACGAGCTCTTCACACGGCGCGAAGCTACTATTTCACGGGAGAAAGGGAAAACTCTAAAGGGCGAACACGAATCCCCCGAGTGGGTTAGAAGAAGGATTTCGGAGGGCACCCCTAAGGGTGAGGAACAGGGTAAAAAACATCTCTGCGCTGTTCTTAACTCAAACGGGTAAAGTCGCGCACAGTAGCAAATTAGCTCGGCAAGATCCAGTATTTCCACCCAGGGGTCACCTACTAAGGAAAAAAGGGGGGGGGAAAATTACCTGGGCGATGCATTCCATCATCCTAAAATACTTCAATGTGTCTCCAGTTTTGGGAGGTTGAGGGTATTATGTTCGTCGGCTCTACTGTAAACAAAAGAAAGGGGGGGGCGTGACAAGGGCGGCAACTTTTTGCCAAAAAAAAAAAAATTGAATACGGGGGGATTCCTGGATAGAAGATCGGGAGGGCTAATGTTCGGGAAGACGCCTACATCTCAAAGGGGTGCAAAACCTTTCCAAGTCCTATTCGGAGAACACATTGGGGGTGGTAACATATCGTAATAGATTACTAAGGAACCTTCTCGCAAACTTCGAAGCGAAGTAGTACCAACTTATGAAAGGGCAATTATTCGGGTCATCTGAGGGGGGGGGGGGGGGGGGGGGGGGGGGGGGGGGCGACGGGGGGGGGGGGGGGGGGGGGGGGGGGGTGGACGTCTGAGAGAAATCTCGGTAGAGCATCTTGCACGTCTTCGGGAGGGCCTCTTAGATATCTCATCTACAAAACAACCCCTGATTTGGGGATTCAGCCGACTATCTCTACTAACCCTCAAGACAAACTAGGGTCACGCTGGGCTTCCTAGAGGGGATCCTCCGAATACAGCCAGCATGCCGTCATAAAAGGGGACACGGGCAACTAGTGGACCGCCGCGGAAAATCGTCGAAGTCTTTTTGAGGAGGGGGGGCAACGAGTACTCTTATGAACTGATCTGTGCAAGCTTTTTGAGAGGAGAGATTCTGATTTGCACAAGGGGTCAGAACTCGGTTATATGAGGAAGGCGTCAGCACCTAGAACTTCAGCGAAGGGAGCGCCGAATATCAACCGGTTGAGTGAGGGAAAACCAGTTGGAAGGGGACGGAACCAAACGTTCCTTTCCAGCAAGCGTAAAGACGCCCTCACAAAACGACACACGGGAGAAAACCTTGGCCAAGTTCGAGGGGGCGAAAAATTCTCAGCAAATCGCGTGCCGGGTGAGAAGTAGGGGAGTGGAAACGAATAGGAGACGGCTCGATCATAAAAAAAGTGTGCCGAGAAAATTGCTTCACTGTGTGCCGCTCCGCGCGCAAAGGTCATTCTAAAAGGGAGGGAGGGTGCACGGACCTGGAACCGATTCGTTCTCCTCAGAATGTAGGGGGGGAACAAGGAGGGGGACGTAGAAATTTGCAGTCGAAAAGAGAAATACTTCAACGATTCTCCTCCTAATAGAGAGAAGAACGTTTTTACTTGGAGGGGGGAAACTCGGGGGGGGGGGGGGTACAGGTAATGACAGCGGCTCATTGGGAAAAAAACATGAGATTACGCACATGTGAATTGTCACCTACGATTGGAAGGGGGGGGCGAAAGGTTATCAGTGGAAGAGAGAGAACACATGCCGCGGGTATTCTGCCGATTTAGAAGGTGGATTGGTTTGGGGACACTGGAAAAAAAACAATGATTCGAAGATCCGGCAACCAAGGTAGAGAGCACTTCGAAGGGGTAGTAGCGGCTGCCTAGAGAAACGTTTTCGTATAGGCCGAGAATACTTGAAAAATCTTTTACGAAGCCGGACGGACCTATATGGAAAAATAAGGCGCTAGCGTCACTGATTCGAGGGGGAAACAAACGCGAAACAAACACGTTCGCCAGGGGGAGGCTAGCCTAAAAACATTATGACTTGTAAGCAGAAGGGGGTATTTCCCTGCCAAAACATGATATTTATGGGGGGGAGGTTAAAAAGAACAATGCCAGTGTCCTCGTTGTATTGGTGATCCAGTTGGGGTAGGAGGGCGGGGAAATAGGGAGCGTTGCCCATAAGGAGTTGATTTATGAGGGGTCTGTTGAAAACCCAGGCGCGAGTGGAGTAAAAACGACTCAGGGTACCGCCTAAAGGGCGAAATTAAGCATTGGGAACGCCAGAGGTCTAGGAGCTGATCGGCCAGGAAGTGAAGGTGGAGCCTCGAGGAGCCCAACGTCATCCCGAAAAAGGGACTGTTCAGAAAAATAACGAAGAGACCCTCCGCCCAAGAAGTAAACCGCGCCGCCCAGTCTTACCCATCTCGAAGCGGAGAAATCTCGAATGGAAGGAAAACGGCATTATGGTCTAGAGGAGAGAGAAATTTCCGTGGTCTCTCCCGAAGTGAAAGTGAGTCCGAAAGAAGGGTTCGAATACCTGGATATAGGGGGAGGGCATAAAGACGGCGCGCTTCCCTGAATTAACAACAATCTTATAGCAACACCAGCAGAAAGGGACCCCTGGAGGTCGGCCGATCTGGCGGGGCGACAATCAGGGATCTGTGCAGGAGGGGGGGTATCATTCAACTTAGATACATCCCAGTAGAAGAGCGTAATAAACATGCACTTTCTGAAGTATCCGGGGGAAAGCGCGAAAACTCTCTGTGGAAAAAATCAGCAGACAGTCCTTCAGCGAAAACCGGAAAGGTGAAGTTTGAGGGACATAGAGAAGGACAAGGAGGCTTATGTACACCAGTCTGTATTTCGGGAACTGGCTGCCCGTAGATTAGAAGGGGCGATGAAACCATGACCGCTACCCGATGAGGTCAGAAAAGGGTCTCGAGTAGGTAGGCCAGAGAAGAGGGGGAAAGGCATGCAGCAAAAAGAGACAAAGACTTGGGCCAGAAGTTTTAGTCGGATAGGGAGCATCGGACCAGGAAAGTCAGGAAACTCGCCACGGGGCAAGGGGAAAACTGATTGGAGGAAGGAATCCTCTTAGAAAGACCACGATCAGTCGCGGGAACTGTGCTGGTCTGGGAAACGGGCACGCAAGAGCGTCGAGAAAAAAGGGGGATAGAAATCTGAAGACAAAAAATTCGTCTTCATGGGGGTCAGATTTTAAGGGGGAGGTGCTCGCAGCAGAGAAACCGGAAAGTGATAACGCAAGGGTAGGGGGAAAATACAGAGTCGGAAGAAGTGCATGGGTTTGACTTCCGCAAGGGGGTGCGCGTGACGGCGTCGGGGGTCTGGAGTTTAACCTGGTGAGCCGTGCCACGTACCCGAAAGTCCAGAATTACGGGGGGGTGGGGGGGGGGGGTGTGTTGGGGGGGGGTGTGTGTGGGGTGGTGGTGGGTTGCCGCTCACTTCAGGACTCACTGAGTGGTCTTACTGCTAAGCGAAGTATGCCGAAGCTCATGAAAAACTCCAGGCTGCGTGGGAACCAAGCTCTGGGGCAATCATGGTCCTGACTTTGAGCATTCGTACAGGGAAAAAAATACAATCTTCCCCTCCGCTTTATGTTCTATCTCGTCTTCCATACTGAAACCTGGAGCTGGCGTGCTTTACAAAGTCGGGCAGGCAGAAAAGAAGGAGAGGGCTCTCACCTCGTAGAAATGGAGGTACCTCTTTCTACTCACTGGAAAGACCCCAGGGGAAGCCTTCGGTGGGGATGAATGTCCGATCAGAACGGGTTCAAAAAATCACATATACCGTCCATGGCGGGGGAAGACATGGTTTCGAAAATCTCAGTCGGATGAATGGGATCTGAAAAGAATCTCGCAACTTGGGGGCATGGTGAGGGGGTAAGGGAAAGTAGGGAAGGTGCTCGAAGGAACACGAGAGTACGTCCATCTGGACGGGGAGCGGGTCTAAATTACCTCGCGATGTAAAGATCTGACAAGTACAGGAAAAGCGCCCACCGGACAGTTTCCCAGGACATATTCAAGAAAAACACGGGGCAAATGGAATTCTGTTGGGGGATTCACTAATAAAGCGGAAACACGAATCGCCGGAAAGACTGGTAAGGGGCAGAGAAGCTCTAGCAGCAGATGAAAAATTTTTTTTTTGAAAACCGGACAACCCAACACCGTCCAGGCTTTCACTTGCACCTTCCGTAGGCGAGCCGAAGTCACGATGACTGAAGGTAACAAGAAGCATTAAAGGGTTTTCGACCAGGACAGAAATGGCAGCAGCAGACAGGAGGAAAGGCAGCACGATGAAAGGGACTCTAAAACTTTATAAGAAAAAAGAAAATAATTTAGCGGTGCAGGAAGGGAGTTTTGTTTGGGGGTGGATTCCTGGCGAAATCATCCGCTCGCGCGAAGAAGACAAGCTTAGAGACAGGGCAGAGCGGTCATTGGAATAATGAGAAGAAAGAGGGGAGCGAAAAATTGGCGGGTTGCGAACTCAAACGAAAAAAGGAAATGAGGGTCACCGTAGGCTGGAATCCCTCTGCTAACGCAGAACAGGAGGAAAGGGGACTCACTGTGGGGCCAGCAGGAACGAAGACAAACCATTCTAAGATTTACAGGGGGCACACGATGAAACATAAACCGAAATAGCGAAACAACAAAAACGGAGGGACAAGAGAAGAGTCTCAGGAGGCAGTAGTGGTGCAGTCCAATGGCGCCTGCTGAAGAGGGAAGTCACCTGCAAATTGACCGCTGAGTACTTTGTCAATTTGAGGGGAGTAAAGGGCCATAGTCTGGGAAGAATCTCGGTGAAACGCGTTCGAGGTGGACCTTTTGTAGGGGGGGTCCCCGTCCCTTTAGGGAAGGGTTCGCCCACAAGAAAGGGGTGGTCGGGCCTGCCGCACGGGGGGGATGGGACCGGGGAGATCCATAAGGCTCTGCAACTAAACTATGGGAAGCTAGAGGACGGAGCGCGATGCGGTGATCGACTTTAATCCACCAAAAGACCACAAAGCACTAAAGAACGTACTAGGATGACAAGTCTGCCGTATCCTGAGGCGAAACAATGAGAGGACCCTTTCCAGAACTTTTCTTAGACTAAGGAAATGGTATCTGCTGTCCCACTCATGAAGGAGGGGAAAATAATGGGTCTGAGGACTCAGAATCAAGTTAGAAATGGATCTCAAACTACGGGGAAAGGGAATTAAGGAGACAGGTGGTTTGGAAGGCAAACCTGATCATGAGGAGAAGAGAAGAGTTTAACCGACGGAGCCGAAAGATCATTTTACGCTACAGGGGAAATGGGGGAATAAACAACAAACATAATAAATCCTGGCACCCATGTCTGAAGCGGGAAGGACACTCCGTAAAGAGCAAGCGTCCGTTCAGATATCTTCTATCGGAAGCCTCCAGAAATACCGGTCCAGAAGCGAATAGCGTGTTTGCATAAGAGAGTCCAGGACCTCCGGAAAAAGAAACCCTAATCACCAGGCACCGAAGGGGTCTAAACAGAGCACTGGACGCCTCCTAGAGAGCGTGGAAAGGAAAGGGTACTGGTGGGGAAAGCCTCCTCTCGTGCTTTAACCGCTGGACGAGATAGGCCAGTCCCTCAGCGGGGGAAGTAGGAGGTCGTGGTCCACATGACTTATGCACTTCAATGGGAAACTCTGGTGTTGAGACCGAGGTTGCAGAGCACCATCTGAAGTGCCTTCTCCAACGAATACCAGTACGTAAAAAAGAGGACGGACGGAATGGTCTCATAACGGATGGAACGGCCTAGGTTAATTGGGGCTTTGTCAAGTCCGGCCCGTAAAGCCAGCAGCCCGTATGACGCTCAGGGTAAAAAACAACCTGCACCTTGGGGGTGTTTGTCGTCTACTGGGAACGACAGATCGGAGTGGCCTGAAAAAGCCAGGGAGGAGAATTGCCGTCATTTCTGAATGGGATTACGGGGAAAGCTTCACAATCAAAAAAGGGCAGTCACAGTCGTAATACTTGAGGTGGAATGAGCACAAGGGAAGTGTGCGCGAGATTTGAAAATGAAGGACCGCTTCACAAGCGGGGTACGAGAGATCAACTAAACCATGCCCTAACTCTGCAAAGGAAGACGGGACATCGGAGGTTGGGGCCAGGGGTCCGGAGGGGGATAGGGGGGGAGAGACGACTCCTGCGCAAGCACCGCAATCAGTGACAGAGAAGAGCTGGGGAAGTGCGTTGTGAGGAAAATGCGCCAAAATGCATGTTTGACAGTCCGTGGCTGCTGGTGACATGTATAGAGCTGGTCGAGGTAGACATATGAGAGGAAACTCTGACACGCATGGAGGGGGGGGTTTCTCTTTGCGAGGCTTACTGGAGAAAAGAAATCTAAAAGAGGACGCACTAGGTCTCACATGCATGGTCCTAAAGAGGTAGGCTCTTGAAAGTTGCTGAAATAGCCTAATGAGTTCCCGATCCCTCCATTACGCGCGAAACGAAACGCCCTAGTGTCCTCTCGCGGGACAAACTGCAAACATTCTTTCTGTATGGAAGACTGTTGGGTGTACTGGAAACCCTCTCCGTGGGGGTACGTCGAAGCCCACGGAAGGGAAGGAGAGTGATGCTTGAACGAATGAAACTGTTAGCTTGGTGCACCTGTACCTAGGGGCTACTTACGAAAAAGGAGTTAAGAATGACCCAATATCGTCCGAAACTGCCATTTCGGTAGCATGGCTCAGACTGGGTGTTCACAGTTTTCGGCGAGGGCTCAGATATACTCCTCTAAATGGAAGGAGACTCAAAGTACTGCTCGAAATAAAGGGGAAAAGGATTTCTGATACAAGGCATTTGCCGCGATAAGGAGAACATCTGTACGTGGAAGTCTACCTCAATCGGAGGAGACTAGAGGAGAGGGTCCGCCAAGAGGGAATGGGGTTCAGTAGGGAGAAGGGGGGGCGTTCGTCTTCATGCAAAAGAATGCGGGGAGGGTGGACGTGGTGGGCGACCTAAATCGCACCAGAGCCGGGACGAGACTCGCGCACTCAACTGGAGGGACTAAGGCTCATTCGCCTAAGAAGGATCCTGGGGAGCTCGTGAAAGGAAACTCGCGCCTGGGGACAGGAAAAAAAGAACAAATGCGTATTACAGATAGAATTTTGCCAGATAAAAACTCAGGGCACAACCATTAACCGTATAAAGGGCCGGATGTGAGGCAGCATCCAAGAAGGAAAAATAAGAGAAAGCTAGGAATGAGCGCATCACTGGGGGGGGTGTTCGACGGAAGGAGGAAAGTCGAGGGGTTTCGCGGTGGGCGAACTCTTTAGCGAGGCGCACTCCTTCACTCGTCGGGAAGCAGAGGGAGTCAACGATCTAGCTCGATCTCGCCAACCTGAAATAGGGACGCCTAAGAATCCTTCTAAGGGGGAAACTGCCACGTGGTTGAAGGTCCTCGGTTGGAGAAAGCAGGTGTTGGACGACGAGTGAAAAAAGGCAAATCAATTCAGAAAGGCGGGCCGAAAGGGGGTCTCTATACTGGGAAAACGCCAAGGGTGGGGGGGGGGGTTTATTATGACTTGGGGAAGGAAACGCGTCGGAAGTCGACTGAGAAGCATGGACTATTCCAGCTGTTCGGAAACTGTTGGAAAAAAACAACCGGGAGTCAGAAGGAGGAATCGTTCGGGGATTGTCAACTAGACCCGGGCTTTGATCGGAGATCGAAGTATGTTGTCTCTGGGCGACTTTACTCGACTTAGCTCAACGCAAGGAACAGCGGGAGAAGAAAAGGAAGTTCCTACATGACACTCCAAAAGTCCGTTTAATGCTCAAGGAAGCTTGTGGCTCAACGGGGCCGAATGGGGAGGGGCGAAAAGTACATGAGCCCAAAGGCTCGCGGGACCCGTGGTCATCCGAAAGAATGCGCACAGAAACCCGTGCCTCGCATGTCAAAAATAAACCTCGACGTCAAGGGGGAGAAAAAGTGTGGCGTACGGGGTGATGGGGTGGGTCGGCAAGACTTAAACCTAAATTTTGTCGTTCAAAGAGGAATGCCAAATGGGGGGTCAAGCAAGTCATACGGGTGAGGGAAATCTTAGATCGTGCGCAGAAGTTCGGTAAAGGCGACTACATCACAACTGATGGGTAAAAGGGAAAGACAACGATACCAAAAAGGTGGGACAACCGGATAATAATTAGTACGAGGACCATCCACCCAAACGTTGAGTTCAAGTATCTGGCTTGGAAAAAAAATGGGACTGAGAAACTTGACATGATGGCGGTCAATTCTGAAACTTCTGGCAGGGCGCTCCGCTCGGGCAGATTGAAAAGGACTGGGTAGTGGGAATTGGCCTCGTAGCCG
>Ga0179593_1586278_pt1 | contig 18699 bp, 8 predicted proteins | sample CZODoug2_1_08_16_FD_185931 | JGI IMG/M metagenome (GOLD analysis project Ga0179593, IMG submission 185931) | Vadose zone soil fungal communities from Angelo Coast Range Reserve, California, USA - CZODoug2_1_08_16fungal (PacBio error correction) | ecosystem: Environmental > Terrestrial > Soil >...
GAAAGTTCCTAGGTACCAAACGGAAAAATTTAATACCTACGGTCAACAAAATCCCAGCAGGTTTAAAGTCGGGGGATGCTAATGGGGTTCCAGCGCGAACTGGGAATGGACTCTTAAAAGGGCTATCGAAATGGATTCCAGGCGAAATTTTTTAAAAGCAACAAAGGGGCTATTAAAGGGCGTAAAAAAGCTGGGGGACTGTCGGACGAAGGGGTTAAAGCACTCTTATTAACGCAGAGGGCGCTCACCTTAACCTCAACCAGTCAAAGGACAAAAAAGGCGCCGCTCCTCCTACCCAGATGGTGGGACGCCAACCCCGATTTCGACGAAAAACCGACAAACAACCTCATTACTCCCGGGCGGGGTAGGGACAAGTGACCAGCGTGAATGTTCCGAGGTTGGGAGCAGATTCAATGGGGGTCGGCTGAAGGAGGTGGAAGACGGTGCGGCGAATAGGCCACCAAGAAACAGCCTTAAAACACCAACAAACCTCTGAGACAACCAGCGGAGTCAAGGGGGAACAATACTGGGACTGAAGGTTGGCTCTGACCGCTGGAAATACGAGGGAAAACGAAGATGGCAGAAATGTTGAGAAACCAGCTGGCCTTCGGGGGGGAAAAGGCCGCTCAACCTGACCTAGAAAAGAAGACCATCTGGTGAAAACAACGCCCATAGCGACCTCTTTTGGCCCCGAAAAACGCTTCAAGGTATTAAACTCAGCTTCCTACCGCGAAAAAAGTACAGTGACACACGCGGGCCCCAACACCGTTTTCAGTGGTGGATCCTCTCAGCATTCCTCTAATGGTTTACGCCCCCCGCCCCCCACCCTCACACAACAAACGCCTACTATATAGGAACAGGTGTGCGGTTGCATCGGATGGGAGCAGATCCCTTTTGCAAAAATAACTGAAACAAAGAAACAAAGCGGCGGCCGGATGAACCTCCCATGGTGTAGGAGACATTCGACCAGCTCCAAAGGAGGTAAGAACGTGTAAAGTTCAGTGAATGGCGCCAAGCAATCAAGGAAAAAAGACAAGGGTCTGGCAGTGCGGCAAACGGAGCTTAAGGTCTAGGAAGTGTGGGAATGGATGGTGCGAAGAAGAGAATTGTTGTCGAAGTTGGGCAGCACGGAAAACAAATCGTTGGTTCCTCAAACTGGGGGCGTCGCGAGGAATGGCTGAAAAAGAGGGCGATGGAAAATGGGGACTTGAAAAATGGTATCTTGATCCATTGGCTGGGGGGGGTGGGGCAGGGAGGGAAAACGAATGGTAACCAATGATGCGTGCAGGTGATCTCGAAGGTAAATCAGCGGCTCGCATGGTAGTTTTAGAATTGGATACGGAATGGGGAGGAGAGTCGGTTCGTTTCCTTGTAAGGTCTCGCGTTATCAGGGTTTTCCATGATGTATTGTGAATCTAACCGGATTATCCTGCGACAGGGATGGGGGCCTTCATCATTTGGGGGCGGGGAGGGGATGTAAAATTCACCTCGCTGCTATCGCCTTCCGGGAAGGCGTCCTTCCTTGCAGGGAGTATACCCAAGCTTAGAGGATGACTGGGCGTCGAGATAGAATTAATGACATTTGATCTGAGGTCTTCGACCTGGGGGAGAAATCAACTGGACGGGGGGTTCTTAACCTAAGGCGGGTTATGCAGCGAAAAAAAAAACCAGAATAGCTGGAGGACGAAAGTAGGGAGTCGGATGCGCCGCGGAGGGAGGAGGGGGGGGGGGGAGGGGGAGATTTCTTTAGGATGTAAGAACGGAACTCTCTAGACGCGCCGGACGATGTGAGCTTTGCAGGAGTACATGGACTTTGAAAAGAAAGGTATTTGGACATTCATAGGGCGCTTGGCTTTCGACAGAAAAGGCTCAAGCAAAAAACGATCAATGGGAAAAAAACTCGCAGCGCCAATCGTCTACTACAAAGGATGGAAAACGTTGTGGGGTAAAAGCAAGTACGGTACTCACATTGATTGCGGGCTTGCCCAGGTAATGGTTAGCGTCAAAGAACCCGAAAGGGAGGACGTGCCGCCCAATAGGGGGGGTCATCTTAGGATTCAGGGGATTCGCAACAGGGGGTTGGGGGGTGAGCTGCATCGTCTTTCTTCAAAGGCAGAGGATGTGTTCCTCTTCGTACATGGTGCAAGGGGAACTCGGAGAAAAAAAACAACAACTGAGGAGAGGTGAAAGATGGTATTGTGTATCCCGCTGAAAAAAAAATGAAATAGGACCACATCAACTAGGCTGTCAGAGAAAACGCAGGGAATATCATTACTGGGAAAACAAGGTGGTTCTGCCGCCCAACGGAAGCAAGAGAGAACAAATCCTCTCCGAGGGGGGGAAGGGCCCCCCTGGGGGACCATTTGAACTAACACACGGGGATGGGAAGCGAAATAAAAAACTGGCCGTACCGTAATAAAGGGGGTCAACACCGTGGAAGAAAACAGATGGGAGGGGTGACTGAAAAATTAGCTGATATGTTGTCAAATCTCACGAAGAAAATTCTATGTCAAGGGAAAGTTGGCCTCGAATCGGCATGTCAGAAAAGACAGATCCACGGACTAAGAACCTTCATGGTGGAATCTCTTCCTAAGGGGAGCGCGAATCGGAAGAACAAAGGTGGGAGGTCAACCTCAAGGCTCTCCGCTCTCCGCACCTCCGCGGCTGAATCCTGCCCAACCCTTTCCCATCGAAAGATTTCTCTTGTTTAAGGCGAGACAAAAGGCCGCCTTCGAAAGGGCATTGACCATCACGTGAAGCTCGAAACAAGGAAAACTCACCTCAACTCTCGAGCAAAAACCTCTCGCCTTGGTCCGGGAGAAAATCGCGACGCGGGGGTAGAAACTGGACTAGAGGGGGGGGTCTCACTTCATCTCAGGCGTTCCCCAGGTAAGGGGCCATGAGAGACGGAAAAATCCGGGGCAAGTCATACTTGAAGCGGCCGCGGGGTACGAAAACCGCACGCAAAAGGCCATCCGGAGGATTGCTCAAACCACCTCGGCCGCACTCCGCCTAAAAATCGAAAGCTTAACACCTAAGACGAATCTCCCCAAGGCATATCCGCATTCCGTTCCTTCGCGACTGTGTATGGCCTCCTTATTAAGTGCTCACCAAAGTAGGACTGGAATTACCAAAGCACCCGCAGGGATAAAAGTGACGTCGGATCCGTCAAGGGGCTACAGACAGTTCCCCCTCTCGGATAGAATAACCTTCAGAAGAGGCCCTAACACTCTCTCCCCCAGGCCGAGAAGTATAAGAGGACGAAGATCTGCGCAACCCAAACCCCCAATCAGCTCATATTCGCCCCAACAGAACCGAGAAAATGGGACAAAAATCCGCGGAAAACGCGGCGCTCGACGGTCCTACAACTGAAGAATGTGGAAGAGGAGGGGGAGGGGGATATGGAGTGGGGCTCCACAAAAAAAGTTCAGTCTCGGAAACGGAAACGAGGGGGGTCAGCCATGGCATACTCCTGGGGGGAAGCACAAGGGGGTATGAACAAGAACCTCAAACTTCAGGTGGGTAGGGGTTTAAGGCGCAAATGTATAGTGAAGGGGGGGAAATAAGAAACCCCCTAAGTTGACTTCCTGTGGATCGGTCTTGAATCGGCACAAAAAAGTCACGATCCTGATAACCTAAACCATTTTGGTGAACCTCCGTGAAAAATTCAAAGCAAGGAAATCTAACCGAGGGAATACACTGCGCGTGGACATAATAAGGATCCTCGTTGACGCTTCCTAAAGAAGGTTAATGGCCCTGTCCAGGAGGGGAAAACCATCAACCGACAAGAAGTTTGGGGGAAAGGGAGCCAGTAAATACCAACATTCGCAGGTGAAAAAAGCAGTGGTTAATGCTAAAGGTCCGGGGTCAAGACTGCTGTTTAGCTGAACCGAGGTATGGAAAGGGGGCCTAACGAAAGCTGCGGGGGAAATTCACCAGGCCTTAAAGGACAAAAAAAGGGAAGGAGGGGGGAACAAGGCCAAAATAAACGGCTCCATCCCTCCAAAAATTATGGTTATGAGGGCAAAGATTGGGGGAAAAAATCGGAAGTGGGTCTGGGAATGTGAGGCATGTGTAAAGACACGAGTTCAAATGAGGCTGCGATACAATCGTATATCTCGTGTCTTGTGGGGGCGTAGTCATGGGGGGGGAGGCCCGATGCAAACATAATGAGACCTGGTAGCCCAGTGAGGGCACGGAGGGTTCACAAAGGACCCAAGTCTAGCTGGAACAGGAAACAGAAGATCGGAAAAAAAACAGTCATAAACGGATTGGGAGGAAAATTGGGAGCAGGGGTCCATGTCCCGAAAAAAGGTGATGAGATATACTGGGAAACAGATCTACCTCTAGATACTCCCCACTAAATTGGTTCCCTACGAGGAGGATCGGTGACTAAGGAGGTACGTCATAGGTCGTTCCTCCTCACAGTGAGTCTCATTCGGGGGAGGCAAATCAGGTTTCCTGCCGCCAGGTTGAAACATGGGTGCCAAAAAAGCTGCGAAATGAGGGTAACTGGAAGTCGGACAGGAACTGAATCCATGCTATGGTACAAGCCCAGGAGATAAGGCGAAGAAAAAAATGACAAAGGCTAGTAATTGATCCTGTAAGCAGAAAACGAACGAGGTGAAGAAAGAAGGAGGAACTGGCACATCACACATTGTCCAAAGACTTCAAAAAGCGGTGGGTGGAGGAGATTTGGGGTATCAACCACATATAAGGAGTTGTTTCTTATGATGGTCACTGGGGTTCATGGATTTGGTGGGTTCGCCTTCTGTTCTCTTTTTTGAGGTGACTTTTTTTTCACGGTCGAACTGGCTCTTCGTCTCCTTCACCCCAAAAACCGATTCCTCTCCCACCCCGCAAGGGAGAGGTCCACCAGACGGTTAGCCATGAACCGGCGATGCGAATGGAAAAGCAAAGACAAAGGGGGGGGGGAAACTGAAAAACAAGAAGATGAATGTGGGTCTGAACTCCCAAAGGGAACTTTAAGGGAAAAATGATGGAGTCACCTCGGACCGGCGTCATAATTGTCTTCAGGGGGGAACTAGACAGTCAGGGGGTGGTCTTAAGGATTCCGCGGAAAAAACAAGTCTTGCACAGTCAGTCGGGGGAAAAAACAGAAATATCCTCGAGTGGGGAGAGCACGCAAAACCTACGAACTAGGACTCTTTGGGGTTTCTATGCTACCCGTTCATAGACAGGGGTGGGAAAGTGAAAGGCAAAAAAAAACCTGCGAATTACATGATGTGGAAGATCCAGATGAGGACTAACGGATCGGTATAAACCTGCTGCAACACTAAGGGGAAAAGGATGGGGGGAGAGAGATTCACCACCAGAGCTCGCGGAAGGAAAAGGTAGAAAATTGGCGAAGACGGGGAGCCGAGGGTTCGATTCTCAGAAACAGGTGTGCGAGGGATGGGGTTGAGGAGGGAACACAGTAAAGACTTTTTCCTTACGGTCGAGAGGTGCGCGTGTGGAGAGCTTGTGGTAGTGAATTGGGGGCGCATGGGGGATTAGGGAAGGAAAGCAGGAGGGTGGGTCGAGGGGCTTAGCACTCTTTCCTCCGATGTCTTCCGAGGTTGAAGAATTCCGGAAAGTTACCAAATGAGTGAGGGTCTCCTCCTGAGGTAGCATTTTTGAAATATTAAGTCAGTGTCAGGGGAAGACTTTGGCGTCGTTGGGTTACGACAGAAATGGGAATCGTGCCATTGGCCGGCAAGTACAGGAAAGCGGGCCCGGCGGGAATCGCCGTAGGAAGGCCTCAAGGGAGTGGGGGAGCGAAGGGGAAAGCGGTCGCGCATGGCAGGTCTCGAGCCATTGTCATGGCGCCTACCAAAGGAGGATTGGAAGGGCGGTATACTAGGAGCGTGCTAGGTGCAGGAGATTTAGTTGGGCGGTCTTGAAGGGGGTTCTCTAAGTAGAAAAAACTATGGATTCTCAGCTTCGGCAGGTTCTTGAAGCACGCAACAAAAAAGCCTAAAATTCTCTGTTACAAAGTAAACCATTGACTTGTAGGAGGGGAAATAAAAAACGCTTTTTGATGGCATTGGTAGGGGGAAGGGGGAGGGGGGACAAGACATCTTACCTGATCATTTCTGAGGGAGCGCTTGGCCGGGCCATTTGGAGGCATTAGACATTCAGAGGATGAGAAAAGATTTTTGAAAAAGACCGGCGGGCGCGGCCCATTGCAGTGCTTCCGGCGAGAGAAGACTTGAGAGCAAGGGTAACCACCTCATCAATCAACGAAGTCGACGACCAGTAACTGTAGGGGGCAAAGTGCCCTAGAGCCATGAAAGAGGCAGTGAGAACGTAAAAACGGACCCATTAATAATAGCGGGCAAAGAACCCTCAATGGTGGCTCGGCCGGGAAACTCAGAATGGCATATATTGCGGGGGGTGCAAGAAAAACGTGTTTGTGGACAGAATCGGGGGGCAGGACAAGGCGACAGCGATCCGCTGGTCCGCGGAAGTTTTTCAAAGGATCACAATCTCAGAGAAAAAAACGGTGAAGGAGATTGATGTATAAAAAACGCTGAGTAGCGAGAACCTGTCGACGAAGAAAAGAAGGCCGAAGTCCTTCGGTGTCACCAACATGGGGGAAGCCAGTCAACAAAAAACCCGCAGATAAAACATCAGAGAAGGGGGCGCCGAAGCCCCAGGGAAAAGGGGGCCGTGGGAAAAACTCGAGTTTTTGTGCAGGGCAACAAGAAGAACTGCAACCGTAGCTCGGGGCAAACAACGTTGACTCTCCCCGATACTGGGGGGCGGAAAAGATCTAGCGGAAGGGGGGTTGTTACGAGAGAGATGCTATCAATGCAAAAAGAGGAGTTCAATGCCGTCGGCAGTCCAAAAAGTGAAAATTCTACATCGAAAAGTGTGCCTGAAAACTGCAGCAAGCGGATCAAAAGTGAGGGGATATATAAAAAAAACGTCCCAGTCATTGGAAAAATCCTCCCTCCAAAAAAGAAGGGCAATGACAGAACAAACAACACAAAAAAAAAAAAAAAAAGAAAAATAAAAAAACGAACAAAGGACGGGAAAAAAACAAAGAAAAAAAAAAAAAAAAAAAAAAAAAAAAGAAAAAAAACAAAATACAAAAAAAAGAAAAAACGTCGGGTAGAAATCCACTCCCTCCTAAGCGCAAGGCATCGAGAAATCTCAGAGGGGATTTATTACTGCTGCAGCACCGCCGTAGTCATAAAAGACAGTTCCATCTACAAGAAAAAAATCTCAAAGAACACGAAAAACTCTCCTGCAAAAAAGAGGAACAGTCCCGGAAACGACACTGGAGGTTCGAAAAACTCCCGGGAAACGGAAAGGAACGGAAAAGTCGCGTGAAAAAAAAAACCGCGGTGTATTCGAAAGGCATCAGGAAAAACATGAGAGTGTTTCCCCCTAAGAGGAGGACTCGGACGTATCGGGGTCCGAATGAAACTCCAAAGGGCTTACCCCGTGGACTCCCAGGCTTTTTGAAGGCCTTGAAAAAACCAGGCCACTAACTACGAAGGAAAACCAACAGTCGCACTGATAAATCATAAAAAGAATGGGCCTCCTCCTTGACTTACTCCTGAGTTCCTCAGAAAAAAAAAGCTTCCGGGTTCCCACGGGGATCGTACTAGTCCCTCTCCCCAAAAAACGCTAAAATAAATTGCAATCTAAGGGAGACATCTCTCAATCATAAAAGAGACGAAACATCTACAAAAGTCGCTCACCGACACCTGGCTCCACTCGAGGGGCCCTGCGTGACCTTCCTCACAGTTTCACCCATAGGAACAACCCGGACGAGGTGGAGTCGCAGCGAAAAACGGCACAAAAATTCGACCCTTACCAACAACCGAAAAAGGAAAAAAGGCGACCTAACTAAAGATACACCCCGTTAAGCAAGCCACCTGAAGTTGTTAAGCGTCAGGATCAAGAGGGGGGGCGGGGCGCATCCCGAAAAAAGTAAAGCATTCTTTCTAAAAAAGGCAAGCGTGGGAAAGAGAACAAGAATATTCATGCCATTGTCCTTTGTGCGCGATCAGTCGTCACACTAGACATGGAAAGAACAGATCCAGGCAAAAGGTGTTTTTGTTTGGGGCGGAGTCCGCAACCACCAGTTATGACGGGTCGCCTAGAAATCAATAAAAAAAACAGTGGGAAACGGCTTTGGTCAGGGGGGGAGGGGTCTCTGCCAAAATCGTGCGTCAGACAAAATGTGGGGGGGCACGACGTTGAATGCGACGAAGTCCATAAAAAAAAAAAAAAAATGGCCTAATAAAGAGTTGTCCATAAAAAAAGTACGAAAGGCCGTCCGAAGAAATTCAGGAAGGGGCCTAGAGGGGTAGGTGTGAAAAAAACCGAAGAACAGTGGGAAGAACACACAGGGACGACAATCTCGCCGTGAATGAAGCATTTACACGCCGGTCATTGTAGAAAAACCGGCCTTCGTTGAAAGGCTGCTGGGGGTTGGGGGGAAAACGGACCCGGAAAAAGGGGTTGGAAAGTCGGGCCACGAGAAGGCGCGGGTCAATGAAAACGGCGTTCCCGATCCGATCAGGGCTCCAAAGCTCAGATACAGGGAACCGGTCAGAGACGGAAGATGTTCCCCCTTTATTAGAATAATCCGAAAATTCCCTCGATGTTGTGTGATTCTCGATCAAGGGGGGGGGGAATAGGACTTCAGTTTTTCTGGGGGGAGTTTTCAGTTAAAAGAGGGGTTATTCGAAGTGGACGAAAGGACGTCTCTTAGGACAATCTCAAAGCGGAAGTAAAAGCTGGTTGGTGTCTTGGTGGGGGGGGATCATAAAATCGTAAGGTGTTTCTAAAACATACTGAGCCTACGCCCAGGCCATAAAAAAAGAATCAAGTTTAAAAGGCAGCCTTCCGGTTAGAAAGCTGTTAAACAGGTTTGCAGAAAAGAATGACGATGAAGGCCGGGGATCAATTAAAGGGGATTCAAGAACCTTATGGGCTGTCCATGCTGGCAACTGTCGTCGATACTCGGCAAAACACGCTTCGGAGTCACGGGACGGAGCATCGGCGTGGATATGCCGCTGGTAAAAAAAAGATTTTACTCACTAAGGAAGTACATGCGCTAGCTTTTCAATAAAAATGGATCAGAAACTTCGAATTGTCCGCACTTTATGATTCGGGGTGAAAACTCTCTAAAAAGAATTTCAGGGCTGTATCTCTATTATGTTGGTTAAAGACAAAGACGATCGTCTTTCTACAAAAAAATCCAAACGCTTCTACTGGATCCTGATACAAGGGGGAAAGGCGCGAAATGAACAACACTGCTTGCCCAAAATTAAGAAGGAACTCCGAGGGGGGCCCAGCTGGCGACCGCAAAAAACATCTGAGAGGGGGGGGGGAGTATGTAAAAGAAAATCGTACGTGCATAAGGTTGCGTTTGGTCGATGATGATGTTGGTGCTGTGGTGATACATCTTTATAAACCACGAAAATCGCGAGAAAAAACATTGTGCGGCCTGAGGGATCTGGACACCTGCTTAAGGTTCTCCATGAAAACAAGGGGTGAAGGGCTAATAATTAAGAAAGAAAAACGATGTTTCTTCACCCCAGGGGGGCAAAGGTATTGCAATCAAACCTCAACCGGGACTTTAGCGGTACAACTTTCCCATTAGGGACTTAAAAGAAACACTAGCGCTTTGACTTCGATGGCCAAGCGCTTAATTAGAGGGGATCGTACTCCTAGTATTCCGGCGAACCAAACCGGGGTTGAAAGGGGGGGCAAGTGGGCCAAGCTTCCTATGAGTGTGACAGATCAAAAGCCACTCAATCCCACGCGGGAAGGGAAGTGTTAAAAGGGGGGAGGGAATTTCTTAAAGACATGGGTTTAGAAGCTTTAACAAACAGACAAATATCCTACTTTGCTCTGGTTAGTGGTGGCTAAGTACAGAACAGCTATGGAGGCGGGGGGGGGGAAAGAAATTCGTGATGGGGGGATCGAAAAAAAAGGCCGGGACAACTGAGAGGAAAAAAGTCCAGGTGGAATGCAAACGGAAAGGGGGAAAAAAAAGAGCTTGGAGGAAAAGGGGGTGAGTTGCTGTGGTCGGGGGGAACCGAGTGGTGGGTCGAGGGGTGCCAGAAGCATTTCCGGGACGGAGGGGGGCAGGAGCTTAGGAAGGCTCTCTAGGGGAGCGCAGCGGATTCTACGAATTGGACAAGTGTCAGGGAGGGTTGTCTGACCTTTAGAGTCCCTCTTTTAGGTAGACGGGGTCCTTCTCCGACCCTAAGGATGTCGATGCAAGAAGACATTAGTCTTAATCGCGAAAAGCGATCATTCTGGAGATCCGCACGGGTAGCGTAGAAAAATGGTCGGACAAAAATGACTTTGGGTGAGAAAGCCGTATGGGCCGAGCAGATCAACGACGGGGGGAACACTGAACCGATTCGTTGCCTACTTCCGGGCAGATCAAAAAGGAGGATTTCCGCCGGCACTAGGAAAGGGTTAAGACGTCACTTGTCCAACAAGGTCAATCAACTCTCAAAAAGTTAAAAGTCCGTCAATGCTGAGGTCAAGGGAGAGGAAAAGAAAGGAGGTGGGAGGGGTTTCGGGAGTCAATGTTCGATCTTGGGCTAGGGGGGCCCGGAGTGATCCGTGCGGGTCTCGGCGGAAAGGGGGTCAACAGTGGAAAGAGGCACTTCTTTTTGGAAAAAGAAAGAAAGGCTGCTGTTGAGCAGAGAGAGGAAGCCAATAGCGGGGGGAGGCAACGGCGTGGAGTAAGTCTACTAAAACCTAAGTTGTGAAAAATGGCTTATGCCATTGTGCTACTGACCGGCGCAGCAAGCTCACTGGCCAAAAAATCAATGGCGAAGCCCTGCCGAGGACGATGCCGTAAGAGCAAATGAACATTCTCGTATTAAAGGCAAACGTGTGGACTGGTTGGAGAGACGTGCGTGGGTCTTCCATTGGGAAGGGGGCAGGACGAAGAGGGCCTGTCATTCATATGGGACAAACACTCGGTCCGAAGGATAGCGAAAAGTCTTTTCTAGAAAAGTGTTACCCCTAGCAATAAAAGCGAAAAAAGGGTTGGGTGGGAGACGACCAAAAATAAAGAGTTAGCGGGGAAAGAACCCAATGTGGGGGAAGGGGGACCAGAGTGGAAAGAATCTGGGGCGGGAGGTGACGTTTGCGTGCAGTTTGGCAGAGGAGGTCAGCACCACGGTTGGTGAAACCAAGGATGCACAGGGGAGGGAAAGACGAAGAAAGATTAATCTGCTCGCAGTCCAGGGAGTGCAGAGGGTATCACCTCTAAATCTCTTAAAAAACAAGGAGGAAAAGATTTATTGATGTGATCACGACAAGGTATAACCAAGAGATTAATTTCCTGCTTGAAGAAGGCCAGCCGTGGGTAAAAAAAAAACTTTTTGGCAATGCCCCGCATCGTGAAAAAAGAAAACAAGAAGAAAAGACCCAGCTTCTGCTCGGGGAGGGGACGAACCCCATTATGGTCAGTGACGCTACCACGCTAGTTGGGGGGGGGCATCTAGCCAATCCTACGGGGGGATGAAAGGAGAATAGCAAATCCTGAACAGATACAGGATAGGAAGATTAAACGCTCTCTAGGGGGGTAACAAGGCTCGAATGAAAAGTCTATCGTGCTGACACTAGTAGAAAAATGGCACCGCCGTCATAAAGGATCAGCAAAAAGTCAACTTGGATAGAATAAAAAGTCCGTTAAAAAGAAGTGAGGCATCAAAAATCTGCGCTATGTCTATCGAAAGGCACGTCTGAAAGGAAATAATCACAAAGGGGGAATAAATAACCTGACTCTAATCAGACGAGCTCCACTAGAACCGCCAGGGCCTTTCGCTAAATATGCAATATATTGCTTGCCGAGGAGGAGGGAAAAAGCACGCTCCTTCGGAGAACGCATGAAATTTCATCTCGACACATTTCCGTGGGAGAAAAGAATATGCGTCGAAAGGGAGGGAGAGAAAAGAGGAGGGACGACCTTCCTCTAGACGCATTGGGGGGGGGGAGTCTTTGGTAACTCCCTTACAGGAAGGAGACGAGAGAGCTGGGTTCAGGTTTCATGAGGCGGTAACATTAAATTTTAGGGAAAGCAGAAAATGAGGGCACGTGAACAAAAATGGCGCGCGCAAATAACGGGCCGCTTGAAAAAGCCAAACTCCAAGGTAAACTGGCCCTCACGAGAATTCCTTAAACCCGCGACCTACTACTACCAACAGATGGCCTCAAGTAACGTGTCCCATCGGGGTGATCAACTAATCTGTCTCTTCGAGGAATCACACATGTAGGCTTCGTGGAAGAACAAGGATGTGTGACATTCGTCCATTCCCGAGCAACCCCTAGTTCTTCCCTCAAGCCAACGTGACAAAAGCATTGGTCGGAAATCTCAAGCCTAGAAGACTACCAGGATCAATCGCCCCTCCCAAGCTCTCCCCCCGTAAAGCAGAACTACCGGCGAGACCAGCGCAGAGGCTAACGGCACAATGCGACCCCATTCGTCGAAGTCTGAAAAGAAAATCCCTCTCAACAAGAGACAACAACAAAACTCGGCTCCCGTCCGCCTCAGCAAAAAAAAGGAAAAGGGGTGATCGGCAGATGAGAGGAAGGGGCGCCGGCCTCTCTCTTCAAAAGAAAACATAGTGGGAAAGGCCAGGGAAGTCACCTTAAACAATACCAAATGTTGGGGGCAAAAGAGGAATCACTCGGCAAGTGTTGGTTTGGTGAAAGAGGTCAGGCAACAAAGGGGTAGGGCTGTCCACGGACATCAATTTCACAGAAGAAGGTGCGAGTGATTGGCTCTGGGGTTAGGGGGGGGTAAGGTACAAATCAGGAATTGACTCGGATCCACCGGGAACCCTACTCACCCGGGGGATCGGTACATGCTGCCCCCTTAATTCAGATCACGCGTTGTGAAGTAAAAGGGATTGGCAACTCGACACATCAAAGCAGCTATGTGCAGGGCCTTCCCTTCCTCTAAAAAAGTTTCAGGTTGCAGTGGCCATTGAGAGTGGAATTGTTTCTAAAACCCCATGCTCGGTTTTTCTTAAAAACTTCGGAGAGTGGTCATCATCTCGGATGAGTCGCATGAGGGCTCCGTGAAAAATCCCAGGGTTACATTTCGACCCCCCTCATTCGGTGTGAACTCACAGCCTTCAAGAGGGTATTTGTCTACTTCCCTGAGGGAGTTGGGTTCCGGAAAGGTCCATGCTCACTCCTGGTTCTCTCTAAGACATAGAGCATTGGATGAACAGGCCCCAGGTTCAACAAAATGGCTAGTCCTACAGAGCAAAATTCGCACTGCCTCGTCACCCGACTAATGGATGAATGAGGTGCACCTCCCGAATCTGGTGAGACGACCTTTCATGCTGGCCCGATCAAGGTGCCCCCAAGGGGAACATTCCCTTGGTTTTTCTTGAAGGGGGGAGTATCTCCATCATTTAGTTATGACCTGCCCACCCGGTGAGAGAGTGAAGGGTTTGAGTGAATGTTGCCGGGTAGCAGTGGATGTCGAAGGGGTCGATCTCTGGGAAAAGTCCATGACACAACCCAGATGCATCTGCTCCTCCACAGCCGTCTCAGGTAAATGTGTTCCGTTTTGTCTCCGACACTTCCTCGGACTGGGAGGCTGGGGAATAGCTAACCCCTCCTTTAAAAACTGGGTTCATCCCATTTTCCCAATAATCGGGACGGTTTAACGAGGCAAAATTCCATTGGGAGAGCTGGAAAAAAAAAGGGGGTCAGCAGATCGGCAAACGCCGGCATGCCAAATGGGGGGGGGGGGGGGGATAGGAATGTCCCGTTGCCGGACTCAACCACTATGAAGGAAGGTTCTTTACAGTCTGATCGTCTAATCCAAGATAGAATCGCAACAACTTCTTAGACAATGAAGATAGACTCTCAGAAAACTGCCTCGATCATCCACTCAAAGATCTTGGGAATACTGACGTGGGGGGCACGGGAACATTCGTCTCACATCCGGGTCAAATGGGCAGTTCTTACACGGGTAGCTAGAGGAACATGAATGCTGGAGCGGGGTGGAAAGCGGCTTAGCGGAAGGGAGGGTCGGGAGAGAGAATCTTGTGTTTAAACAAACTTCCGAAGCAGTTAGCTATAGACAGCCTCCAAGCTCTGATTGAAGGGCGAGGGAAAAGGGCAGACGATTGGAACAGAAGCGAATAAGAAACACGCTTAAAGAAACGGGAGAGGCGCCGATGGGGACGAAAAGCGCCGACAACACAGCGTAAGCAGGGTAGAGGTGGAGCACGGGGGGAAAGTTTTGGAACTGTGAACAGTATGAGATTTGGGGGGTAATGATTGTTGACAGGGTTCATCTCTAAGATGCACAGCCTTGACAGACAAGAGGAAAAAAAAAAAAAACCCTCAATAGAGGGTCTTTAAAGTTTCAGAATCAGGGGGGAACCTTGTTTTCAGGGGAAGCCAACTGACTTTGAACGTAGAAATGGGGAACGAGAGGAAGCGTTCATACCCCGGGTACACTTCCCAGAGGGAACTGGGATTCATCTCACCCCAACTACGTTAACCCGGGGTGCCCCTGCATTCGGGGCACCTGAGTGAAGGCGAACTGTATTAGAGCCAGCGAGTTCAAGTTCGGACCTCGGTCTATGGGCGGTCCTCTTTACAGGCACCTAGTCTTTCCACGAGCCCTATATTTGAGGAGGGGGGTTATATCAGTGCCTATTCCGAGGGTGGTGGACAGAGCAACAAGCAAAAGCGCACGCCCAACGCGTAAGGCAAAAAGAGTGTGAATGAGTCTATCGACGGGAAAAACTGGGGGGGGGGTACTACTGAAGATTTGCCAAATCAGAAAACACTTGCAGAGGGGAAGATGTGTGACGCCTAAACATTTGAGTGTAGGGGACGAACATGCTAGACAAAAGAGAACAAATGCTGACACACGGACTGGGGGCTTTGCCTCTAAGGGGCTGGAATGTCTAACGAAATACCACCTTGAAGGAGGAAAACCAAGTTCTTATTGGCTCGACGGGCTGGTGAGTCATCTTTACTGGGCGGTACGCGCCCCAGGTTGTCTCGGGAAGAGGGCCTCCTTCGCCCCTTATTGGGGTCGCCTTTTTTCCGGACGAGGCTGCTCCTTCCTCTGACGGCGTTTTGGCCGTGGTGACGGAGTTTTTGTTCTACTCTGAGGGATCCTTTCGGCACTCCGATCAGTCTTCATCTCATTCCCCTTAGGACGCTCCAAAGTGAGGGGGTAAAGTAATAAACGTGGGGTCTCACTTTTAGGGGGCAGGGGTACGCCGGGGGCTTGAGGGGAAGACTTGGAATCCAAGATCGTAGGCAGAGACGAAGGTCTTAAAAAAGAATCATTGTGGGATCCTTGGGAGAAGTGACGAGCATGGGGGAGATTGGGGGAGGAGGGGGGGGGGGTTGGGTAGAAATCATGGAGTGATGAACCGTGAAAAAAAATTTTGTTGCAGAACTCTACACTGGAGGTCAGGAACCCGTATGCATGCCTTCCTGCTCTGTCTAGAAATTAAAACTTCACTCGTGACAGTGGACCTTCGTCTGGCTTCTTCAGTCGACAAGGGCGGCAAAAACTTATAATTTTCGTATTAAACTGGATCTCTCTTGAGCGGGGTGGCTCAATTTATTTTCTCTATTGTCGGTGTCGAAAAGAGAGAAGTGGTTGTGTAAGGTAAGAATCTTTATCATGAGGGTGGTACTCAGGCTACAGTTGAGCGTTCGACGAAGAGCAAAGAGACAGGGTATCTGGTAGATGCGACTGAAAGGCTTTATGAGTATCTTAGGCGGAAGTGGGGGAAGGAAGGGGGTTTCATTTGAGAAATGTAGGGTGGGGATGTGGGAATGATCACTGGGGACTGGGATCTATGCGTATGCAGGGAGGGAAAAGGTTTGCAGTCCAGGAAGGGGGGATCATGGACTCTCTGGACGAGCTCCGCTTTGACGGGGTTCACACTGCTCTGATCTGCGCGAGGAAAGCTACTGCCCGTGGTCGAAGAAGAACTTTCACGGGTGGATCATGTTAAACCGATAGCATCTCGGACCTCTAGTCTCTAACAGTTAGGTGTTAAGACGCCAAATGTGGGCCTAGCGCCATTCACGGGGAAGGACAGGAAAATTATGGTGCTTAGCACTGCCCAAAATACTTTTGGATGCAAATACTCCTTATTTTGGGTCGGAGTGCCGCAATAAGAGGAGGGGAACAAGGAGGCGTGCGGTAGCGCGGGTAAGAAAAAAGTTTGGGGGGAAAAAGGCCAGCTCACGTGGCTTCACTTCTATAGATCGGGATAGGGACTGGGGGAGTCAGGAGGAGTTGGCAGTGGAACACAGAAGAAAATTCTAAGAAAAAAAAAACGAGAGGAAAGACCGCCACTCATCTGTGGTTCCTGAAGGAGGGCACAGAGGTCCCCTTCCGCAGCAGAAAAAAAGGATGAAGGTCTCTTGAAGAAAGAGAAGGGGTCAGGAAGTGGTCCAAACATTGGGGTCTTGCAACGAAAGCTCGGAATTACACGCACGTCCAATCTCAGCAGCTTCTATCTCTAGGGCGGGGGGGAAAGAAAACCAGGGGGGTCTTGACCTAAACGATAGGGTTAAGGGAAACTAGGTGAGCCGTGTTCCAGAGGGGCGAGGGGAAAACACTTGGGTATAGAAGTTACTTTAAGAAAGACTTCCGCTATGCGGTTGAAGAAACCATGCCAAGCTAATCTAAAGGGATCGCTGCAACGTCCGATAAATGGGCCAGCCCGCGGCATTGCAGCAACAACTATCAACGGAAGGACGCTGATGCTCGTCCGGCCGAACCAGATCCTTAATGACCAAGGACGACACATCTTGCGGTCACGGGGGAATCTATCCAGAGAAATGGGGATAGGGGGAGATGCCCGTATGTTCCCAGGCTCGAGCGCACAGGGGACGTCTTCCGCCTGGGGGGGGGCACCCATCCTCCTGCGAGGTAATAAACAGAATCCCACGCCTTGAAGAATAACAAAGACTTTCTGGGGGGGCCGCGCGCTGCATCGGGGGCCAATCGCAAAAAAGGAAGTGGGCCCATCCAGCTCGAACAGGGATACTAACAGCTCAAATCTTATAATAAACGAAAAAGCTAGGAAAGCCTATAGAGAAACTGAGAGGGAAGCATTTGTAGCGTGCTTTACGGGAATGAAGCTGGGACGTATTCTTTGAGAAGCTGGGAGCGTGTTGAACATGTAAAGCAGGGGGGGAAAACTTGTTCCCCACGGGTCAGGTCCCCACTCCGTGTGCTTTTCCGATTACCAATTCCCCAGATGCAAGGTCGGGCATTCTACGTAAAATGCACCCCGCAAAGGGAAACAACATATAGGCGTAAGAACTGTCGAATCCAGCACGGCGGGGACTCATTGATGTTCAGCGATGACCCCCCGTAAATGGGATCACAAGTTTTTCTTCAGAGGCAAGGCTCACCCCGGTAACGGAATCAAAAGGCGGCAGCGAGCCATGGGAGGTCAAAGAATAGCTCGTAAATGAGGAAAGGGGATCGCACTAACCGTAGCGCCCCATCCACAAGGTCTGAAACTCATGGGAACAGGCACCATTTCGACGTTGGGAAGCTGAAAAACCATCACCAAAGGGAAAACTCCGAAACGGAGAAAATTCTAATAAGCCGTCCCAGGGAACACCTGCAAAACTTGGTTGAAGAGCCGTGGGAAAACAGGATCGGCTTGTCGCCCCCCGAAATTATAGGACAACAACGGAAAAAATCGGTTCAACAATGTGGAGCTGTCCTAAGGTTCGTAAGCCCACAAAGGGGGGCTGTACCCGCCTCCTCTTCACGTTGTGGTTTTTGGTCAAGCTTCAGACGCCACAACTGTAGAACGAGAGCGGAGAAAAGGTTTCAACAAGGGAGTACGTGGGGGCTTAGAAGGGGGGGAAGGGCTGAAAAAGACAAAAACTCTAGAGTCTCTTGGTAACCACGATAAAGTAGTGGAACGACTTTTAAATAAAATACCCTCGGACCTAAAAGGAAAAAGAGTTCCGCCGTAAAATTAAGCGCAGTGGGGAATAAGATAAAGGCTAATAAGGACGTGACCGATGAAGATCAAGGAAGGTGAATATAGAAGTTTATGGTTAGAAAACAAAAACTTCAAAGGGGGGTTTGCTCAGGTAAAAAGGTCGGCGCTCCCTTCCAAGGAATGACAAGAAATGAGGCGAACCGTCCGGGAGTTGTGAAAGGAAAGAACGAAGCTTTTATTGTATCGGCAGGGGTAAGTGGGTTTACAGGGCTGGGCGAGAGAGTGAGCAGGCCTAACAAGGAGAATAATTAACCTACATTATCGAAATGATAAGGAGGGAGAAGATTAAATATGGTAAAAAAGACTCCATCAAAATACCAGAGTACAGTGTGGTTTTGATCGCCGGGTGGAAACAAAGGCATTTCTTATTTGAAAGGGTACTTGAAAGAATGTGGGGTATTTGGAAAAGATTCGCGCTAGGAGGTAAACCTAGTCTTATTATTAAGAAGGACAGGTGGGTGTGGGGGGGGTTATCTCCTGAGTCATGAGACTTGACGGAAAACATAAAAATTAAACTTGGACAGACCATTCACAACCGGCGACGCCTTCAAACTATAGCAATGGGAGGTCGAATCTTGTAAAAGGTTTCAGACCAGAAAAAATCCGTAGACCCGGTGGGCATAGACCGTTCATTCGTAAGGAATAGTAAATGGGGGGGAAATAATCGGCATATAGG
>Ga0179593_1605377_pt1 | contig 18698 bp, 17 predicted proteins | sample CZODoug2_1_08_16_FD_185931 | JGI IMG/M metagenome (GOLD analysis project Ga0179593, IMG submission 185931) | Vadose zone soil fungal communities from Angelo Coast Range Reserve, California, USA - CZODoug2_1_08_16fungal (PacBio error correction) | ecosystem: Environmental > Terrestrial > Soil >...
GAATTAAAATTCTCTAAAAGGGGGAAAGCTAGAAAGAGGGGCCTTACGAGGTTAATTGAAAGATGCTCTTTCATGGCTAAATGGGGGAGGGGAGGTCTATTTTTCTGGTGCTGGGGTAGGAATCGCAGTTTGTGATTTTGCTGGCTAAAGGGAGATCGGAGGGGGAGGAGCCCCTTGGGGATTAAGGGAGGAAATTGCTCACAAAGTACTCCCAAAAGGACGAGAAGAAGAGGTTCCTGGCCTCTCAGAGAAGTGGCTCTTACTGTTTTCATTAGAAAAGGTACTATCCTCAAAAATTAAATGGAAAGAAAGACGATGTCATTGAGAAAAGAGGAGAAAGAGATCCGGTTTTGGGGTGAAAAGCTCTCTAAGGAAAAAGGAAAATCTTCTCTCGAAAGGAGGAGGGGGAGGGAAAGCCATTCAGTCTCGAAAAGGTTTGCCTTTTTCCCGGGGATCTCTTCGGAGGTCTCGAAAGAAGGGCCCTCTATATGTTTGGGTGGTGTGGGTTTTTGGGGGGGGGGGGGGGGGGGGTTTTTTTTTTTGTTTTTTGGGGGGTTTTTTTTGGGGGGTTTGGGGGGGGGGGTTTGGGGGGTTTTTTGGGTTTTTTTTTTTTGTTTTTTTTTTTTTTTGGTTTTTTTTTTTGTTTTTGTGTTTTTGTTTTTTTTTTTTGGTTGTTTTTTTTTTTTTTTTTTGTTTGGTTTGTTTTTTTTTTGTTTGTTGGTGTTTTTTTTTTTTTGGTTTTTTTTGTTTGGTTTTTTTTTTTGTTTTTGTTTTTTTTCTTGTTTTGGGTTGGTTTTTTGTTTTTGTTTGTTTTTTTTTGTTTTTTTGTTTTGTTTTTTTGATTAATTTTTTTTTTGTTTGTTTTTTTTTTTGGGTTTTTTTTTTGAGGGGTTTTATTTTTTGGAATTTTTTTTTTTTTATTTTTGTTTTTTTTTTTTTGGGTAGGAAGGTGGTTTTTTTTTTGGAGAGGAGTTTTTGTTTTTTTTTTTTAGGGGAATTTTTTGTTTTTTTATGCGCGCGAATGAACACCCCCCCCCCCACCCCCCCCCCCCCCCCCCCCCACGCAAACCCCAGCCCCCCCCCTCGCCCCAGAGACCCCCCCCCCCCCCCCACCCCTCCACATCCCCCCCTCCCCCCCTCGCACAAAAAACCCCCCCCCACCCTCCCCCCCCACCCCCGCACCCCCCCCCCCCCCCCCCCACCCCCCCAAAATGACCCCCCCACCCCCCACCCCCCACACCCCCCCCCCCCCCCCCCCCCCCCCAGTCCCCCCCGAGCCAGAGACCCCCCCCCCCCCCCCCCCCCCCCCCCCCCCCACGAGCCCCCCCCCACCCCCCCCCCATCTCGAAAAAAAAAAGGAGTATTAGGAAAAAGGGGCTTGTTCGGCCGCGGGGAAGAAGCGCGGACGAGGAAAAAAGGCACACGAACACTGGTCATATCCTAATGCGTGAAACTAAAAAAAAAAAGAAACGACTCCGCGAAAGGTGGCAGGAGGGAAGAGGAACAACCGGCTCTCTTGGAAGGGGTAAATGCAACTGGGATGCGATACAGCGTCAACTTGGTGGGGCTTTCGGGGAGAGAATGACAGTGGCGCCAGCTCGGGCGACTAACGATTTTATTAACGAGGACGTCTCGAGAAAACAACGTGGGTAGACGGGATCACGACTCTAAGGTGCAGCGGCCTCGCTCTACCCCGAAGCACCTCGAAACACAGCTTCGTAAAACCCTAAACATCGAAATTGGAACCAACCAGTTCGACATCGAATGTGCATCTCGTCCTCAAAAGGGACCCGCTCGCGACCAAGAGACGCACGTCCGTGAATCCTTGAGCCAAAAAGGTCTATCGGGATAGTCATAGAAGGCCCCAAACCGACGAGAAACGCCAGCCTCTGATTCTTACTCTTAAGGTATTCTCCAACGCGTAGGTCAACCAAAAAGGAAAAGCTCGCAGCAATCCAGTGCCTGAACGTCCGATAGAAAGCGATGTGGGGGAACACGGCACGCGCCGGCCGGACGCTCTGCCGCAGGAGGATCCCCTCGAAAAGCCTCTTGTAGAGAGGGACAATGCCCTAACAAGACATGCTTTCCCAGGAGGGGGGGGAGCTCAGATCTCGTTCAGGGGGTTTGGAGAAACGAATCGCATCGATGTGCATAGATAAAAGATTTCTTAGAGGAGGGCCGACTTTTTGGAAAAAGGTGCTCGCCCCTTTGGCGAAAGGGGACCAAAGCTGAGTCGCCCCCGCAGAAGATCTCAAGGGAATATATGCTTACCCTCCCGAGAACGATCCGTATGGGTCGGGCAAAGGCGGACCGACTTCTGCCGGGCGTGCCCCTCAAAAAGGCAATACCACGGAGTGTACTCTTCACAAATCAGGATCGGTAGGTCCTACGCGAGCGGCCCGGGAGAGGCACCGGTCCCTAATCCGGGGGGGGGGAAAATCGCCAAGAAGGCACCGAAGAGCACCCGAGGGTAAGCCCTTTCGGGCGAAACTCTCTAGAAAAAACAACGGGGGGAGAATTTTGAGAGCAACAAAAGGGATCTCGCGGTGTTTGGGTTTTGGGTCTCGTGCTCCTCGAGAGGGTACGAGGGGGGCCAATGGGTTGCGATGACGTCTCGCCGTTCAGGACTAAAAGAAAAGACGTACTATAAGGGAAAAAGTGGGGGGGCGGAGTGAGGGGCACACAGGAATTCGGAGGCAATCAGGCGGAAAGGAATTTGACCGACCAAGGATCTGTTCTCGTCGGGCGGAAGGCGCTCAGCTCATCTTCCAAGGGCTCTCCAAGAGGCGGGGCGCGAGGTTCTCTAAAAACGAAAAATGATTGGGAAAAAAGGCTCTCCCCTCGCGGACCGGTTCGGACCTTCTCTAAGCCCTAGGGAACTTTTCAGGGTCATCCCCTCGCTGCGAGGGGTAGTCTCTCCGCCCACCCCGATTTCAAAGAATTGCTTCTCTCCTGGGTCCTCGTTTACGAACTGTCGTGAAGAGGCCATTGGGAATCTTCCAGAGCGTATCTGCCTCACGAAGCTCTCCGGGGCGGGGGCCAACAACATCGGGTTTATGATCCCCGTGAGCACTTGAAAAAAACTTCTTTGCTTCTAGATGGGGGGGGCGGGGGGTCGGAAAAAAAAAGGGCTCATCACTTCATCTTCCTACTCAGGGCTGGCGGCTTCTTTCAGAGGAGGGAGCTGGTAAGAGTATTTTCTCAACTTCCTCCCTTGAAAGTGGATCACGGATCCTTTCGCTGAGGCGAAATTTCCCGGAGGCTTCACCTAGGAATCGAATCTTTTCATCTCTAAGTGGTCTGGGGGGTCTATTTTTCTGGGAGGGGGCGGTCAGGAACGCTTGTGTGTTCCATTTTCTGGAGAATGGAACTATCTCGCAGTGCGCAAATCGTGAAGGGGGGGGAAGGAACGGGCGAGACCGATGTCTCACCCACAGGAAGAAGCAGAGGGAATCATCGGGAAAAAGGCGCACGGAAGGTCAGGCGAACGCCGAAGAGCCAGAAACGACCAAGTTCCTCGCACTCATCCTCAGGGCAAGTATCGAGATGCGCCTAGGATAAAGGGGGTGAAGAATCGAGGTCCTTCCATAAAGAGGGGCTTCTGGAGGCTTTCGTACCTTCGTTCTGTGGTTCAGCATTACAGAGAAAACGTGTTCGTGTGCAAAAGGGGCAAAGTGCGCGCGGGCGCCGACCGCAAACCCGAGGGGTTGGGCATGAAGAGCCACAACCAACAACGAAGGGAGGAGGAAAGATATATTAACCCCAGGAGGTTCGGCGCGTTCGGACGAGCGACGGAGATGAAAAGGAACAATTCACACGAAACGTCCACCTATCCGGATGGGAAAACTCACAAAGGAAGGGAAACTAGCTCCGCAAGCTCACGCTGCTGAAGCTCTGCTTCCACGAGGATCTAATTTCTCCTCTCTCAGAGAGAGACTCTATTAGGATCGTCACTTTGAAGGGCGGCTCGGAGCAGTTTTCGCGCTAAAACGTCCAGGAAGTCGCCAGCTCTTCGCGGAACGAAAAAGAACGCGCTCTCGAATCAGGAGAACCGTGGGTAGGAATCTTCGGGCGCATCAGCTCCTTAAAGAGCATCCCGCTCGCTACAGAAAAAGCACCTCGAACACACTCTTCCTGGGAAAAGACAGAAAATCGAAATTTAACACACAAAAGTGGTCGACCTGAGGAAAAAAAAGAGCGTCATGAACGGTGGAACGGCCAAGAGAGGGAGAGTAAAAAGGCGCCGAAAAGCCGGATCTGAAGTTCCAGGGAAAGGGAGAGCGGGAAATAGTCATATAAGTCCAAAAGCTAGGAAGGAAACGCCATCCCGGTAGCGGACATTTACTTTGAAAGCGCTTAGCTTCCAAAGGGAGAGGCCACGAATAAAGAGGGGTTAACTTCGGCTCGAAAGCTATGGTTTAGAAACGGCCACTTCAAAACTCTTCCAAGCCGGAGGATCACTCTCTCCAGGTGCCAGATTGCCAAACGATCGCAAAACCTTGACAGACCAGGAATCATCACGTTGGATCTCGTGCAATGTTTTTTTGAAGGGAGAAGACGAGAGGTCGACTCCATCAGTGGAAGAGTAAAGAATCGAAGGAAACCGGTCGCTAGTGCGCATAAGTTTGGCGCTCATTGTCTCAAAAGGGGACTGCGCGAAATCTTGGAGAAAGGATTAAAAGGGGGGTCGCGCCCGCCAGACAGCCAAGATCCGCACGGGGGAAACAAGAAAGACTTCTTTCCGGAAGCCGAAGCGCGCAATACCCAACTTGACCCGGATAGGGAGTCTTCAAAATCTATAAAAAAGGGGAAGGGAAAGGCCTATCGCAAAATTGGGCACAGAAAGGACCTACCCTCTCCCGAGAGAATAGGAAAACCCCAGAAAGCAAAAAGGGAAAGCCCTTTCGCGTGGGGGATCTCACACCAACAACGGGAAAAGAGATATGGTAGGGGGGAAGGGGATCCTCGCTTTACTGTGTCAGTTGCTCCTCGGGGGGGGGAAACGGGCACGAGAGGTGTGCGATAAGCAAGCAGGGGACGCCGATCGAGTTTGGCAGGACGTACTATCCTTTGGAGGGGGGAGGAAGGATTGAAGGAAAAAGGGAATTCATCATTCTGAAAAGGGACCGAAAAAAGGGACGATCTGATCGGGCGGGCGCGATCGCTAAAAAAGGACCCCTGTTTCGAGAGGTTCTCGAAAAAAGAAAAGGAGGATACTTCTCAATTATGGCGACAAAGGGATCCCTCTCTTAGGGGAGTTTAAAGAGATACCAAGAAGAAAGAAAAATGGAGTCGAGCAACTCTCGGGGAGGGGGGTTCAAAGACTCCAATTGCAAAACGGCGCCTTGGCCGCGCAAGAAGGTTCCTTAAGAGAGGTTGGCCAACCGAGGTAGAGGGATCCCAAGGCGGAAGAACGGCCGAAGAGGGCCCGTGGCGAAGGAGGGAGCCGACGTGTAAAAGGGACCGCTATGAAAAAAGTGGAGGAGAGCTTGTCCGGGGGAGGGGGGGACCGAAAAAAAAAGCTCATACCACTTCAAGGGGAAGCAGGGCGGAGGGCCCGGGCGGGCAGAGTAGGGAGTAGGGAAGTCTATTACTAGGGGGGGGGGCTGACACTTCGAAGAAACCTTTTGGAGGGAGAAAGGAGGGACCCGGAGACCGGGTAGCGGAGAGGCGCACATTTTAAGAGGGCTGGGCGGGACCTTTTAAAGGGAGGACAGTCAGGGCTCGATGGCATTTAGGGCTTCCATTTCGTGCTTGGGAAAGAAGTTCGGTCACGGCATGGAGCGTTTGTGTTTCGGGGACGGGGGCGGGTTAGCGCGGGGGGCGAAAGTAAGGGAAGGGGGAGAGGAGCTGAATCTGCAGGAAAGATGTCTCACCCACGGAGAGGAAGAAGAGCGCGTTAAAAATTCCAATCGAAGCACTGAAAAAGATCAGGAGCGAACGAGGGAAGGGGAAGAGAAAAAATCCGACGCAAGGGAGGATCGCTCCTCGAGGGTAATTCTCTCTAGGGAGAAGGATACAGATGAAGAAGTTTTTCCTCCTAACCACTGTGCCAAAAAAAGAGGAGCTTCGAGCCGCAAATCGTTTTCGGGCACAGAAGGTGAGTTTGGAGTTCCCGCCATTCAAGGGGGAAAACGTGTGGATGTGCCGGGGGAAAGAAAAGCTCTTTCGCTCTACCGAGCAGTACCCCTCTATAGGGGGAGATATAGCAACAAAAAAGGGGATTAAAATTATATATTAACAAAAGAGACTTTTTCGGAAGAAGTCCTATCTGCTACGGAGATTCCCCAGGGAAGAAAAAGTTCCAACGATCATGGGGGGACTTGTAAACTCACAATAATAAAGAAGCCAGGGGGGGGTTGGTGGGTTTTGGTGTTTTTGGTATTTTTGGGGTTTGGTTTTTTTTTATCAAGATAACGCGTCTGGCCGAGTTTCGCGCTGAAGGAGCGATTTAAAAGAAGGCCGAGCGATAAATGGGAGAAGCAGGGAAAACTTGGTCGTGGGAGGCTCGTACGGGACGCTAAGGGCAATACCTGGGAAGGCGTGTAAGAGCGCGGAAGGGGAATTCACGCTCGATCGGAGAAAAAACGTGGGGGAATCTTTCTGGAAAGGTCAGCTAAGAAAGCTACTGGAAAGGAAAACCTAAGTAGGCCCTCCAAAAAAAAAAGCTCTCCGGGAAAAGGAACCTACAAAGAAACATCTAATTGAAAAAAAAAGTCGACATGCGATAAACTCATCTCTTCCTAAGGGGGGGAAGGCATGCTCTTACAACGCGACCAGGAAAGGCTTCAGAAAATAAGGGAAAAGCCACATTTCCGGGGGGAAGTTTAATCGGAAAGAAATATACTTCGCAGGAAGATCAAGGAAAAAGAACGCCAGCCCTGAAGGTGGGGAAAGAGTTAATTTGTCTGAGACCTCAGGTCCCCTACACGAAAAGCTAGGGAGAACGAGCAAATCGTACAGTAAACTTCTGAGAGAAGGAGGATGTGGGACCACTTCCACTAGACGGAAAGCTGCCCACGTAGGAGAACCGCTTCTACTCCGGAAGAGAATGGCCTCAGAACAATACAGAGGAAGATTCCAAGGCATATACACTTTCGGGGGGCAATGGGGGGGGGGCTCGGAAAGTCGAGGAGGGTGGCTCGCACTCAGTTAGAGATGTCGGTCTCGAACGGGGAAAGGACGAACCGGGAAGATAGCCCGGGGGGGAGAATGGGAGCCGGCCAAGATAGCGAGACGCATCTGAAAAGGATGAGACAAGGGCGATCTCGAAACAAAAGACCCGATCCGAAGGTGGGGGAGGTCCAATTCAGAAATGCCGAAGAGTCATATGACCCTCAAACACGCCTAAACCCCACCAGGGTTTTTTTTTTTGGGAAAAAAGGATAGTACGGGAAAGGTAGTCCTGACCGGCGGAGGGGGGAAGTCGCACAAAAGCAACCAGTCCAGGGGGGGGAACACGCCCCGAAATCGGAAAAGGACGCGAGTATCCCTTTCAAAAAAGAGATCTCAAAAAAGGGGAGGATACAAGGAGGAGGGCGAAGAAAACCCGAGTTATACGAGAGAGGGGCCGAGGATCCTCTAGGGGAAGTCGGGAGGAAAAAAGTGCGATCGGCCGGAGAGGAGCAGTCCTGAGGTGCAGAAGAAGCAAATGGGAGGATGAGGGGGAACTGAGTCGTAAGAGAAAGGAGGAAAAAAAAGGGGACTTGTTACCGACACGGGGGGGGAGGAGAGTCGGGGAGGGCGCTATCGCGAGAATTCGGTCCGGGGGAACAAGGATGCGGGGCGCGCAGATCGTGTGCGTCTGCAAGGATGGGCAAGGGGAAGGATCGCGGACCGGGGAGGCGTTAAAAAAAAGCTAGCAAGCGAAAGAAGGCGGAGTTCGAGACAAATCTGAGAGAGACGCCAAGGGAAAAGAAAAGCCGCACCGGGAGGAAGGGATGCCTCTGGCAGGAAGGTCTTGTAGAAAAGGCCCATTGGGGGGGGAAACTCGCCCGCGCGGATCATCATAGAAGAAGCGCCCGGGGGGCCCGCTGGGGAGGTCGGCAAAACATCGCGCGAGCAGAAGGGAAAGGGCCCGCTCGGGGAGTCTCGCAGGGGGGGGGTGTCTTTTACAATGCCGGGAGGGAAAGACTTAAGAAAAAGGAAGACTCATTTCTGGGAGGTTACGGGGGGAGGGGGAGAGGGGAGTCTTTTCCGGAGGCCACTGCTAGAAGAACTGTTTCTAAAAAGTTGAAAGATCCTTTTCTCTTCGAAAAGGGAACGCTCTATCGGGGACAACTTGGGCTCTTAAGGGGGATTCTAATGGGAAATTTTCTGAAATTTCGATGTGGAGGGGGGATATGTCTGTCAGGAGTGGTTCGGGGGGGCTACTGTGTTAGGGCGCTGCGCTTGCAAAAAAAGTAGCGGATGAAGGTAGCTTACCGGAAAAATTCTCACCCAAAGGAAAAAGCGATCCTATCGAAGGGTTCCGAAAAAAAGAGTTTCCCAGAAAGGTCGTCACTCCGACGGGGGAGAAGGGAGGTCTTACGAACTATCTAAAAAGGGACTACGGAGGAATCCTAAAAGAGATTTCATTTAGGAAAAGCTCTATGATAGGGGGTTGTTACTGTAGTCCTCGGCCCACTAAAAAGGCTCTTCGAGGAGCTCGTTTAAAAAATTCGTGAGGAGTTTCCCGAATTAAGGCTCGTGGCCTCCGTGTTAGAAAAAAGGGAAGGGGGCCGAGGGACGCGCGTGCGGAAGCGCCGACAACTATAGAGGGGGGGACTCAGAGATCACAACAACAACGGGGAAAGTAAAAGGAGGGGGGAAAAAAAAACCGCTATAGCGGGAGGAGACGGTAGTCCTCACCGAGATGAAAGGGGGGTGCCCCCTTTCCCAAGGAAGAAACTGTCCAAAGAAAAGTTTCTTAACTCAAAGGATTTGAACTAGATTCTAAGGATGAATCTCAGCGTCGTGGAGGGAAGCTCTTCTTCAAAGGAGCGCGGACGGAAAAGAAGAAGCAAGGATTCTTCGTAAGAAAAAAGGGTCGGAGGGGGGAGCTCGGGCGTGGAGAGAGGACAACGGCCAGGGGAGTGCTCGGAACGGGAACCGCTCTCTCGGACGAAGTCCGCCCGTGGTGGACAGTGTCTGTCAAGGACCCTTCACGACGAGGAGAAAGCCGCGCGCGAAAACCGCGTATCCAGCACCAAAAAACGCTCAGTCAGGGGACATACTCACCCTAAGGGACTTGAAACACCTAACGGTCAGGAAACATTCGAGATCAACGCGAGCGCGTCAAAGACCGGTGCCGTCAAAGAGGGGAAACGCATGGGCAAAGAGAAAAAAATCGCACCGGCTAACGTTAAATCCGTGAGCAATTCAAGGGAGGGAAGACCATCGTCATAGACTCCCGACTAGAAACGGAAACGCCGCCAGGAGTCTGACTCTAAAAAAAATGAGCAAGGCGTAGGTAAAACAAAAAAATCTACCAAGAACGCTGTAAGGGGGAACTTACCGTTATTCCCCACCTCGAGTTTTTTTAAAAAAGTCCACTCTCCTGAAGGTGCGCGACACTTGAATATTCTCTGGAAGCTTCCGCTGCCGAGATTTCCCAGTAGTCTCAAGAAGGATTGCCTAGGACAAGCTCTCATCACTTTAAAAAGAAGGTTTCAAAAGGGGGGGTTTTCTTTAGAAAGCGTAGGGAGAGAAAAGCATTTTGGGGTCTTTCTCGTTTAACGAAGAACCTTGAAAAGGGCTAGGGGAAGGGCGCCTCATGGGGAGCAGATAGGAAAGGATGCGCGCCCCTCATCGGGAGAGAGGAGGAAAAACTATCTCCCCGCAAGAAAGGGGGAAAGATCAGAAAGGGAACAATCAGTTTCAGAGTCTGAAGGAACTCAGTCTTTCCCCGAGAGGACCCACTTTGAAAGGGGGAGGGGGGGGGAGGTATGAAAGTGATCGATCCGCGGAAGGGAACCCATTTTCACATCCCGGAAGGACGTACCCGCGCAAAGAAGGAGAAAATCGTACAAGCGAGCAAGACGGGTTTTCAGGCGATCTAGAGAAAACAACACTTATTCTTAGGGGTTCGATCCACCCGAAAGGAGAGAGAGTCGGTCTCTCAATCAGGGGCGAACGTTTCACTTGAAGTTGGGTAAGGGGGGCGATCGGCCTTCTCAAAAAGGAGAAAAGCGTTTGCAGGCTGGGGCAACGGGGGGGCGGAAAGTGATGGTCAAGCCTTAAGGAAGAAAGGCCTAAGGGAGGGAAAAAGGGACCTTGTGACCGACAAACGGAGAGAGGAGGTCGTGGCGGAACGGTCTCTCAGGGTGTAAAACAAAGAAAAGTCCGGCTCTCCGGGAGCGCAGCTCGGGGGAAGAGCACAATGGGGAAAAGGGCGATCACGACGGACCGTTAGGGAAAAACGTCGAGACCGACAGCGGTCGATCAAAGGGGAGTATTCTCAGGCCAAACACGACTTCATGAGGGACGGGGAAGAGGTCAATCATTTCAGGGTTCCGCGGGAAAGCGTAATGACTTATCCTCACGTGTCGAAAGCTCCTTCCTGAGAGTCTAAAAAACCAGAGCGAGCCTACGTTCAGGGAAGGGGAACCGCTTGGGAGGGGGAGAGATTTTCCGGTGGGAAACGTGGTACCAGAATCGCATAAGAGCTTCCAAAGATTCTTGAACTTTAGGCCTATTGGGAGGGTCTGGGATTCCATAAACTAAGGTGGAAACCCTGCCGAAGAACCTTTTGAAAGGTTTCAAGGGAGATGCGCTTCAGGCGTAACTATGGAATCTATCTGGGGCCCTGGGGAAAGGGACTCGATTATGGGCAGCTCGAAGGGGAAAAGGGTCTGGTGTTCAATGTTGCTAGGGGGGAGGTTGTCGTATGTCTGTTCCTTGACATAGGCTCGGGTTTTCTCTTTTCGAGAAACAAAAGCGTTTTAGCAGCTTCTTGAACCCGTCTTCGTTCCTTCGACCCCTGGGTCCTAAGGTATCACGCAAAGGGAGCCAGCTATCCTATAGGAGGAGGTCATCCAAGACGTGTTCCTGAGAATGGGGGGCGCACTGGTTGGAGAGCAACGCCTTAAACGACAAAAGGGAAAGCATCTCATCAGATATTTCATGAAGGTCCGAAGAGGAAAGGTTGTGACGCAAAGAAGAACTGCCCCTACCGATTAGCTAGAGCTTCTCCAAGGGGCTGGAAAAGGTCTTTTTAGAAAGAAAGTCAGGCTAGGGGGGGGAAAAGTTTGCGTGGGACAATTGTTGCCGTTAAAGGGGGCATCGAGGAGGGGATGCGGCCAAGGGGGGAGCCGAAAACCGCGATCGGGGGTTCGAGACTCTCAAAAAGGAGGAGTATTAAAATATAGAGAGAAGAAAAAAAGGGTTCGGAGAGGGAGGGGAACGCGCGACTGCGGAAAGGGCACACTAACACGGGAAGCCTGAATTCGGTGTAAGCACAAGAATGAACGATCGCCGCAGCAGGAGGGAAAAGGGCGCGCTGCGTACAAAAATCTTGAAAAAAGAGAATGCCCCTGGGGAGAAAGTCCCTGTTTTACTGGCGGATGGACTTCTTTTTTCGAAGACAAAGAACAGGAAGTTCGAACAGCTAAAGGGGAAGGAACTATTGGGGGAAAGCGAGGCCCTCGAGGAAATGCCCAGGGGACATCTGTGTCGAAAGGACTCCTTCAAAGGAAAGAAAAGGTGCAAGCCGAGGACCAGCAATCTGAGAACTCCTCTCTTCGGAAAGAGCACCCAGAAAAGAGAAGAACCCCATCCCCTTGACTCGCTTCCCTACAAACGCGGTCCTCCCTTTCAAGAGAGCGCTGACAAGGGACGCGACGCGCAACGAAATCCGTGAGACACAGGGGATAGCAGTTTAATCCATGTCAGAGCCCCTCCTCCCATCGAAAGGGGCAACTCCAGAAAGTGAGTCAGGGGAAGTGGTATGAGACGTCGCTGGGTCCTCTACACGGAGGGAGACACTCATAAAAAGAGAAAGTGCCTTAGAGGGGTTTGGAGGCAACTCGAACAAGGCGGGGAGAGGACGCCGTTATATGGGAGACGAAGAGGAAGATATGAAGGAATCGCACAAAGGAGGCACCTAGGCCATGCTCATCACGGTTCTTTGAGGTGCGTCGCGAAAAAAAAAGAGAGAGAGGTGCTCGAAAATTGAGGGAGGAGTTTGGACCGCCTAGGGACGCAGGGGGAAGCCTCTTTGGAGAACGAAGATAGACAAAAAGAAAGAGAGCCCAGCACGGGTTGAGAACCTTACTATGAGAAAGTCGTCGAAAACCTACGGAAAAGTGGAGGGGCAGGGAAGTTCGGAAAGGGTCCGTCTGCCCCTCACACTGGAAACGGATAGTACCAGGAATCGATCGGGAGGAAAAGCAGAGAAGACCAGGCCGGAAACCCCATTGGGGACTCGGGGAAAGGAACTCTCCTCTGAAGAAGGTAGCAAAAACAACATCCCAAGACCGTGCGAGTAAAAGGGGCGGGTTTTATCTAAAAGGAAAAACAAGGAGGGGAAGGAAGAGATTTTCCTATCCAACCAGAGAGAGGGTGCTTCTGGGGAGGGGCATCCTCTATGTTCAGGGGACGGGTCACGGAGAGGGGATTTGCCCATTTTTTTAGGAGGGAGCACGTCCAGTACTACCTATCGAGAGGAAGGGGGGAAAGGGGGGAAGGTGGGGTCACGCCGAGTATGAGAAAGCTAAACTTATTGGGATGAGGGGCTCTTCTGGGAGAAAGCGAAGAGGAGACATCTGACCAATGATAGACAAGAGAGGGGGCGCACTCTGTCTCTCTTATCAAAAAAAAGGGGGGAGGAGCGACCTTTTGAGGAAAGGAGAGACCGAAAGAGGGAAGAGGATGGATTTCTAGTCAGCTAGATGAGTCCTCTACTCCAAAAAGGGGAAGCTAGCAGAAGCTGATCGCCTTGGGGAAGAAATTTCTGGGAGAGGGCAATTGGGCCCCCTGCAAGGTCTTATATCTGATAAAGGGCTGCCGTCACGGAGAGGGCGCTTTTCGAAAAAGAAGAGTCTATCCTGGAGCACAACTTTAGGGGGGAGGGTCGAAGCTTGGCCGTGTAGGGAAGGCGGATACACTTCAAGCGGCTGCGTTGGAAGTCGGGAGATCGGAAAAAGGGCGGAAGGGAGATGACTAGTTTCTGGAAAAGGGGCCCGGGGGGAGCGGATTTCCCTATCCGGAAAAGGGAAAAGCTTCGAACATGGAAGCTAACGGGGGAAGGGCACTTTGGAGGAAAGTGAAGCGAGAATGTCTAAAAAAGGGGTGAGCGATGTTCCGTGTCTTGAGAGGAAGATCTCTTTTGGGGAGATGGGGGCTACTGCGTGAAAGGGGGGGGGTCGAAAATGAGCGTCTTGGGGGGAAACTTGTCTCCCTCCAGAGGAGGAGGTCTCATTGAGAAGTAAGAGTTCATCCCAATCGTTCCTCTCATAAAGCCAGGGTGCTCACTTCAGGGGGAAGGGGCAAGTATCTAAAAGGGGAGAGCATCCAAAAATACGAAGTGACCTGGAAAAGACGCATAACTCTATAGCTCTCAGGAAAGAGGGATAAATATATCAGGGGGGGCAAGAAACAGAAGGAAGACGCCTTATCTCTCAGCGGAGCTAGGGTCATTGTCACCGGATTTTTTCAAAGGAAGGCTCGTTTTCCCGGGGTCGGGGGGGGACCTTGTTCCCTTTTTGCAATCTCCGGAAGGGAGGAGGACCGAAGAGAACCCGCTATATTCGGGGGGGGGAAAGAAACACAACAACGGAGGAGAGGAAGATAAAACCCGCTTATTAGGTTTCGGAGGCGGCCTCACTCTCTACAGGGGGGAAAATTTCCCAAGGAAAAACAAAAAAGGCCCACGATCTTAATTTCGGGAAAAATGCCGAGAAAGAGAAAAGAAGGGGCTCATGAGATCTGGGGAGGGGCGCTCTGCTTCACAAAAAGGATACCTCGAAGGGAAAAAGGCGATAAATTAAGGTATTAGGGTCAGAGTCCATGGGACTGGAGGTCGTAGCTTTTTCTAGAGACACGGCCCGAAACTCCAGAGTCGGCGGATCCCTCGGGAGAAAAAGCTCTTAATCATCGGCGGAGGATCGGGCCTCCACGTGGTAGAAGGCTTGAGAAAGGCAATCTCCTTCATAGAAGGGTCTCATCAGCGAGATAACCGCCTAGGATCCATCCCCTAGGAGATAGGCTCTCTGGACATTACAAGATCCTCACCAAAAATCTAAATTAACACAGACCATTGGCTATATGAAAGATACTTCCTCCGGGAAAAGTCCCCGATAAGCGGACCATTTGAAGAGGGAGGAGCACCTTCTCCTTTAAAATGCCACAGGGAGGGAGAGGTTTAATCCCATGAAAAAAAAAAGCCTCCCGAAGAGAAGAGAAAAGAAAGCCCTTATTCTTACTCAGGGGTAGGATTCCCAAAGAGATGTCAACGACACTGCAAGAGACCGCCACGTAAGAAGGAAAATCCTGAAGGGAGATTTGTTGGGAAACGCAGGAAACGCCGAACTGCCGGTAGCTCAAAAAGGGATCCGACTAGAAAGAAAGCGTTCCTAATGGCCGAGAGAAAAAAATGACTTGCCCATAAAGTTCTCGGAACACTTGAGGATCTTTGAGGGGGGGGGGGGGAAAAGGGATCGACTAGATCGAGAGAACTCGAACTCCAGAGGGTCTTTTCCAGAAGAATGGGGAACTCCTTAAAAAAAAAGATTGAGAGTCTTTGGTCTCCTCATTGAGCAGATTCCATTTGGGGGGGGGGGGGGGGGGTTGGGGTTTTTTAGAGGAGTCCAACTCCTCTTTGTTATAAGGGGTACTCCTTCAGAAGAAGACTCTCGCCAAAAGAAAAATCCGCACGGGGGAGGGGTCAGTTACGAATTAGCAATCAGTTTTCCCAAAGGGGGGAAGTACCCTCAACGCCGGGGAAAAGAAACGTTGCCCCCGGAGAGAATGAGCGGTATTCATACGGGGGGGATCCGCCATCTCACACCTGAAACAGTGCCCCAAACGCCAAGAGCACGCTGACCCGAGAAGAGAGGAACCCGTGAGGGATTCGAAAAGAGGAAGAACGGGGAGGAGGAAAAAAAAAGGGAGGGTGAGCTCAAAAAGAACTTTATCCAACTCTGGGAAGTGCCAGAAGAGCGGGGAAGGGGGGAGGTAGGGTTAAATGGTGGCGATCGGCAAGAACAGGACTAAAAGAATTTTGGGCTATACGGGGGAAAGTGGGGGGGGTTGGTTCTAGCCACGCAGATCGGAAGGAGCGGAAGACTGGTGGGGACACCTTGGAGGGGAGCTTCGTGAGGGAGGAGAAAAGGGAAGGCTTGCGGGGAAACTCCAAGGGGTCGCTACACTAGGTACAAGGTAAGCCCAAATTTGGGTAGATATCTACCGGTCGGGGGTCAAACTTCTATATAGAAGCTGTATTTCTAGCAAAAGGGCGTATTCGCGAGGAACACTTTCACGATCCGAAGGGGGGATGCGCCTTTTTCCGAAAGGAGGTTCGATCGGAAGGGGGGGGAGAGCTGAAAGGGAGTAGATCTGATAAAATCACTGGTCATATCTCTGCCTTCCGGACACCATCGGGTTTCGAGCCGAGGGAGGTTTAATCTTTCAGTGCTTTATTCTAAAGGGGGGTTCTGGTTACCTAAGAGCTACCCGTAAATCTTCCTACGGAGTTCGTGTTTGAAGGGGCAAAGTTCTTTAGGACTTCTATGAAAGGGCTGCAAGGGGAATCGCCTTGTCACGAGGGAAAGGAAACGGTGCGCGTAAAGAAGGGGGGTTCCGCGAAGAGGGGATAGCAACGTGTGAGGGAGACTTTCCTCTCGAAGGGAGGTTCAGGTTTGGAGGGTCGATGGGGAGGGTTTCTTCGGGGTTCAAAATTCATCGCAGAGTTCGTTGATTTCAGAAACGCTTTTTCTCTCCGAGGGAAAAAAACCTTAGAGGTAGGGGTAGAGAATTAACGGAACCTACATATGTAAGAATTTCGGCGCGAGGAGGGAAAGGTCATAAATTCAGAGAGAGAGGGGGGGGGGGGTGAAAAAACCCGCCCCTTCCTGGCCAGGAGCAAGGGCCTTACGAGAAGGAAACCTACCAGAAAAGGGAAGACCTGTCGGCCTTTCTCGGCGAATCGTCGCCCGCTCGAGAGGGTGCCAAAAGCGCTCCCCGCCCCTCCGCGCTGCACGGGCGCTTCGAGTTGCGGGAAACGGATCGTGTGGTTGGCACGCAGGACTCGTGTGCCCCTTGGCCTTGTGCAGGGGGGTCGCCGTCTCGGGCAACGACAGAGAAGAGGTATTAGCGGGGACATCTAGAGAGACACAACTTATTATTATTAAAAGAGGGAAACCTCAAGCGGGAGGCGCGTTCTTAACAAGGAGGGCCCCATGGAACAAGGAAAGAAAAAAGAGCATGACTGGCGGAAACCAAAAAAGAAGGGCATAAACTATCTCCTCGGAGAGAGTCTGGGAAGGAACTGCTTCCACCGGGAAGGAAAAGACTCGTCAGGGAGAGAGGAATACTATAGAGTATGATAGCATTTCAAGGGGGGGAGTCTTTCTTCTCTTAAGGAAAACTCCTTAAAAGGGAAGGAAAAGGGAGCCATCTCTGAAAAAAGGATAACGGAAATCGGAGACGACTCCCTTTTTGGAGATTTAGGAGCCGTTCAATGAAAGAGAAGGTGCAAATAACGCGCGGCTAACCCCTCTTAGGGACTAGAAACACCATCTCTCGGAGGGAGCCACTAAAACATCAAATTGGTAACATACATCTACATTAGGGAGAAAGACGGTCTACAAAAGGATTGAAACTATCATCTCGGAAAATTTGCTCCTTCTACGCACCCCTTTAAGTAAGTTGGAAAATTTCCAGGGGAAGAAAAGGATCCCATAAACAAGAAAAACGAATCCCTACTCTACCGCAAGGGGGAGACTCCATCCCTTAGTTAGGGGGGGGGATCTCCGCGCGGAGGTAACAGAGGCAAGCCGCCAGGTCCAGGGAAGGGGAATAGAAAGAGATTTGTCGAAGCCACTCTCCGGCCGGAAAGAATTGTGAGAAAGTCTACGCCGCGGGGCCGCTAGAAAATGGATGTTCCCAGCAGGCGAGAAAAGGCTCTTTCAAGTTGTCTACGATAGGGGAAGAGGGGAGGGGTCGTAAAGAAAAAGGGGATTCGATGTCGGTATAGAAAGGGAAATCCGAACCGGCACGATTGAGAGGAATGGCGCCATCATTTTAGAAAGTGCTCTGAAAAAAAGAGAAAAGAGCACACTAATAAAAGGAGCGAGAAAAAAAAAGCCGAAATCAGAAAGGTTCTGTAAGGAACGACTTTCTGAAAGACTTCAGTCTTGCCAAGGACCAACAGGGGGAAAAAGAGAGGACGGAGGAAAATCTATCTTTAGGAAAGAGGGACTGCCGATGCGAAAAAAAAATCCCGACTTCGTGACCAAAAAGAGCCCCCCTACGAGGAGCAAAAACAAGAGCACAAGAGATATAACTTTACGGGTGGTCTCAAAAAACGAGCGGAGGGAAAAGAAGAGAGGGGAAAAACCCGAAGGGATACGAAGAAAAGTGCTCATAGAGGGGAAAGAACACGGATCCAGGGTCTGACCATTGGTTTTTCTATCGGAAGCGCAAGACTACGATCGATTTGGGAGGCAAAGGGGGGAGGGGGAGGGGAGGGAGGGGGTAGGGTGAAAAAGAGTCTTACTTCTCCTTCTCAAAAGAAAAAGGGAGGATCTTTCGTGACGGGGAGCTCGCTCTCTTCCTCGGAAATACAGATTGCGGAGCGCAGAAGATCTGCGACAATTATTGCGAAGAAAAAGGTTCGGAGGGACGGAAGAGACAGGAATCAACGGCACTTTAGGGGGGGGGGACCCTCGATTCTATCAGTAGCGCGACTAGAACGCGCGCACTGGAGGGGAAGGCCTCGGGAAGAAGGGGGAGAAACGGGGGCCATTGAACTAGAGGCAACGCTTCTTATATCAGGAGGGGGGAAAGGCCGCCTGAAGGAGAAAAGGTGGCCAGAAAAAAAGCAAAGAGCCGACGTTTGAACTGAAGACCCTTTCTTCCTTGGAGGGCCGTGAGGAACCTACGCGCTGAGACCACTTCAACAGGAAAAAAGAGGGAGTTTTCCAGGGGTCAGAGAGGTCTTGCCTTAGGGAAAAAAGAGTCCCTGAAGGGAGGGGGGCACGGATGGAAGAGTTTTCGCTTTCGCAAGGGGGGTCCGCTGGATCACCGGGGGGGGAACAGAAAATGCTTCTTCTCGAATGGGGGGATGTTTTTCAATTCATGTGCTTGGGGAAGAATTTCTTTCGGGTTTTTCGAGGAGGCTACTAGCGGCCGCTTGCGCCAATTCAGGTCAGGGAGAGTCCACCTGGGCGAAAGAAATATTCTCCCCCACGAGGAGGATCCGATAGAGAATCCACACATTTTCCTCAGATCTTTCGCCGAGGGTCCTTTTTTCCTGAAAAAAAAAAAAAAAAAAAAAGAAACGAAGGACGACATCCTAACATTATCTGATGGGGGAATCCTCGGGGCTCTTGAAAACTATTATAAATGGGGGGGGGAATCAGCAGAATGCCAGACTTCGGCTTCTCTCGGATAGTGCACCTTCTTTCTTTTTATTGAAGGGAAGCCTGCGTGTGGCCAAGGGGGGAGGGGACGTTTTGCCCTGGGAACAATTCTCGCTTTTCTTCCTACCTCGAAAAAGG
>Ga0179593_1793389_pt1 | contig 18697 bp, 16 predicted proteins | sample CZODoug2_1_08_16_FD_185931 | JGI IMG/M metagenome (GOLD analysis project Ga0179593, IMG submission 185931) | Vadose zone soil fungal communities from Angelo Coast Range Reserve, California, USA - CZODoug2_1_08_16fungal (PacBio error correction) | ecosystem: Environmental > Terrestrial > Soil >...
AAAGGAGAAAATTATGGCAAAGGGGGTGTAGAGGGAGAGAAGGGGTTTTGGAGAAAAGGCTAAAAGAGGGGGAAGAAGGTGATTCAAGAAAAAGGTGAGCAAAAGGACTGGTTGCTATTATCGTTTCAAAACGGAGTAAAAAAAAAAAAAACGGGAGGGTTCCCGATAAGATACGGCGAAGGGTTAGGGAGGGAGAAGGGGTGAGGTCTTCAAGCGGGACCCGAAAACTAAAGACCAAATGAATAGGTGCGCCAAAGTAGAGAAACCCCGTCGAAAAAGTGAGTCATTTTGGGAGGACGCCTCAAAGATTAAACGCGATCGACTAGGAAAACCTCCTCGGCTAAAAAAGGGGAAAGGGGGGGTTGGAAGCCCAAAACTAAATAATTGAAACCCAAAGAAGCCGTTCTACAAGGACTTTTTGGCCTATCAATAAGGGAGTAGATTCCAAAGGGAAACTTCCCGAAGGTGGAGCGGCTCCCTTCTAAAAAGATTAAACCTGGTCATCCTAAATGACGGGGGGGGGGGGAAAGGAGGGCATAGCTCAGAACAGACAGCGATAGGATAAAAGGAAGAGGACGTAGACAGAATTTAAACGCATGCAAAACAGAAGAAAGGGGAACGATGCTAGGTTCACGTTGAGGGCGAACAGAAAGGCGAGGGGAAAAGCGGGAAGAACTCTTCATCAACCCGGCACAGCACGATCAGAAAGTCCAATGTGTCTGGTTGCGAGAAAGCTGGGAAAGACGGGAGTAGGAGCGCACAATTGTGGAGCTTGAGCTTGGAAGTAGGGCGGGCGCAAAAAAGGGACGATCACGTGGCGGGACGAGAGGAAGGAAGATCACTTTCCCAAAGCGTAGAGGGTTCTTGCCATACGTAGCCATGGCTCTCCTGAAGGGGGGGGTCCCAGCAAAAGGGGCTTTAGAGGGAGGGCAGACCACGGAAGGGACGGCCCTCAAATGAGGGCAGGTCGGAAATGGGCTTGTCTAAGACAAGAAGGTGTTGGAAGGCAACCAAGGCGAGGAGAGTCCAGGGGGGGGGTGGAAGCACCATGAAAGATAAACATGACAGGGGGGAAATGGACCCTTGCCAGCGGAATGAAGGGTATCCACCCTGTGTAGCAATGGGACGCGCGCTGTGTTAGCAAGAAAAGCAATGTAAGGTGTCAACAGGGGGAAGGAAGATGCGTCAAGGGAGGGGGGAGCAAAGCGAAATCCTCCCACTAGTAAATCATTGTATATAAGGGGGAGGCTGACGAAACCACGAATTCAACTTCCGGGGAAAAAAGGAAGGTCAGAAAAATCTTGATCAAGCCGGGTCGGCTGATGAGACAGGAAATATGAAGGCAATGGGGGGGCCCAAAACCAAGCGCATAGAGAGGGGGTGTAGTGGTTCTAGTCGAAGAAAACGGTGAGAGCGATGCGCGGGGATAGGAAGACCTTTACGAAAAAAGACGGGAAAGGGAGGTGGGGGAGCTTTGGTTGAGGTTTCTAATGCAAGATCGGAGATCACGCTTGCTGAAAATTTCCGAGACGGAAAGGGAACAGCACGGGGAGCAGAAAGGCTCAAGCGGTGGTCAGGGACGATAAAAAGGGAGTTCAGGGAGCAGTATGCCGTGAAGGGAAGAAAAAGGAAAGAGACTTGCTGGAGCTTAAGAGGCATTCATTTAAGGGCCTCCTCAAAGAAGAGTCGGAAAGCCTCATAAGTAGATCAGTGTAAGTTCCTATCCGTTAAAAAAGCGGGTCTGCATGTGAGAGAAGGACTCCCTAGGGTTTCCAGAAATCAGAGCGTTAACCACCGACGTGGACTGGCGGGGGAGGTTGATCGGCGTTTGATGGAAAAATCGACCGAGAAAACGAGATGGCGTTTTTCAGGGACTGGATTTACTTAATTGGAGTACCGTAACCATCAGGAAGATATCTCGTGAAACGGGACGGTTTCCCGGAAGAGGTGGCGATAGTGGGGGGGTAGGGGGGCTTCTGCAGAAGTGGAAAAATCGCCTCGCGGATTGAAAGTTTCAGAGGAGGGGGGACCCTCAGGGGACGCTCTTTGGGTCAGACTCTCAGATCTCTGAAGTAAGGGAGGACATAAATTAGGGAGCAGATCGACCCACACCCAACCTTTAGAAAAAACATCTAAGAATGAAAACGAATCCTGACCCTATAAACATTATCTCTCTTAATTATATTTCTGAAGCCAGGGAATGATGTGGAGGGCGTTTTTAGGAAGCCAGTCTTTATCAACAAAGGGGTCTATGCCGAACCACCTACATACCTGATAGGGAGAAATCCGGGGGATGCGGTCTTCCAATTGCCGTTCTGGCAAGGTCAGGGGAAACCTAGAAGGGCGATCCATGGGACGCGGGAGGGATTGAAAGACACCCTCAGGGAACTAGCATGTGTCGTTACATTAGATGGTGGTGTTACAAGAAATTCGGATATCGGGGGACCTGATTAAGGGGGGATTGTAAGATTAGTCGATTGGGTATTTGATAAGGTTTTTCAAGCGGGATTGGGAGGTAATCTAAGAGGAAAAAAGACTCCTAGACTTTAGGGAGAAGTTCGCAAAAATCAGGGAAAGGGAGCACGTCAGGCGTTCCTGCCATGGAAACAAGAGCACATCCAAGGGGAAGACTTTCTGGGGGGGGTTGGTATATAGAGCGTGAAAGAACAACCGAGCAACCCCCTTGTAACTTGGAAAGTCAAAATGGACTCGAGAACGAAGGGAGTAACGAACGCAAAGGAATTACTCGAAGAATTAGAACGGGGTGGGGGGGAACCAAATTAATTATGGCAAGGGGAAGTTTAAAGAGAGATTCTCAGTTTTTGCGTAAGAAACAAGATGGATCGTCTTAGAGGGATGGTGGAAAACAACTCAACGGCTTGGGGGGGAATTTTACGCCGGTTCTGGAAAGATGAGGGGCGTCTCCATCCCTTGCTCGATGTCCTTCCGGAACCGGTCAAGCGGAAACTAATTCTATTAGCGGGGAAAAATTGGGAAGTCCGTACTTCATTCCAGGAGAAACCTAGGAATAAAAGGGGGGAAGACGAATGTCACTCGGTCGAATAAAAATAGCAACACCAGGAGGGGAGGAAAGGTAAGATTAAGACGGAATGAAAGTTGACCTCTCGTCCATAGTTTGAAAGAGATGGACAGAAGGAGACACCTGCAAGGAGTGAAGTTAGGAATAATGCCCGAGAGCGTGAAGGAGGTCCGGTGACAATAGAGCAAAGGGTATAGGTGAAATCCGCTAATCCGCTACGAAAAATTCGACCGTAGGGAGTAGGAAGCCCAAAAAGGAGTCTATCGAATCGGGGTGTAGGCCTCTCACTGGTTGGATTGCGGGGGAAACAGTATAAAGCCTGATCAAAGGGGAAAACTGCGGCGCGTGCAAATGGCCTGAATACGAAAATAAACTGGCGTGGAGAGTAAACGAGGGGCCCAAGGGGAGGGATTGTTCCCTGCTGAATGACTCCTTTCCTAGGGGGTGGTGGAGATCGTCCTATATCACAATAAGAGGAATCAAAAAAAAAAAAAAAAATGGAGCGATGTCTACTGGAAGCAATGGCGTCGAAAGATGTTCAACATCCATACAACCGGCAAGGGCTTGGGATCGAGCGTTATCGTGGTTTCCCGAGACAAGAAGCTCACAGAAATACGCACGAGATCTACTCTCCGCCGGGCTGCTGTTTTAGGTACTAAGTCTATAGGGCGCTACCGCCCGAGGTCACTCTCAAAATAGAGGCATGGAATGTACCCAGCTTATTCTCTGTCTATTGGCCACATTACTGCTCTGCACAGGTGATTGGCAAGCGTGAGGCAGGGAACAACCATCTAGAAGTCATAAATGTGTCAGAGGGGGTCTGAGGAATCGCCGGGCGACTTGCTGTAGACACCACTTCGACATACCACCAGAACTCTTCAATAGGGAGTGCGTCAAAGGGATACTCCTCTCATATGGGAAGACGAGGTCCATCGTAAGTTTAATTTCGCGTGCAGTTGGGAGGGAACATGGGGGTGTTGGTCGGCCAGACATACAACCGTTGGACTAGGAATGATATCTGTAGCGGCACGGGAAAGGGGCAAAACGGCAATTATACTATTGGGGAAAAATCTAAAAATAAACGCCCCTCTCTTGAAGATCGGGTGCTAAGCGGAAAGGGACCATCCAATTCAAAAGAGAGGCTATCGTCTCACAAAAGGTAAAAAGCCGCATCAAAGCGGCCGACAACTTTCGGTTTGGTTTGGAGATCATTTCCCGAAAAAACGGCGGAAGGTAAAATTAATAGCTTCCAGTTAAGGTGTCATCAAACTCTGGAAGTGTGAGCGCTCATGACAAAAAGTACGACCTTCCAAGCGTTTTTATGGAATCAGAAGAATACCGAGCCAATAAGTACAGCGTGAGGACAACAGGGTAAAAATCAGAGCGGAAAATTCCCCTCAAAAAGCAATCAGGCGGAAAAACCAATCAGCCCCTTCGAAAGAAGGAGGAGAAAGATGTCCGGCTCACAATGGGCGAAGATAACAGCGTTTGCAAATCAAATGGAGGTCACTGAGAAGGAAGCGTTGTGCAAAAAACCCGTGGGAGATAGGCCTCTGCAACGAATCGTCGGGCGAGATGACTAGGTCCGAGGGGAGCTAAAAGCAGTATGGGGCCACCCAGCTAGCTAGCAAATTAAATCTACTGTGGAGAAAGTAGCGGGGGAAGGCGTAAAGGGGCTTGTCCAGGCGCAAATACCGCACCGGGGGCAGATGACCATTGCCAGGAAAAGAAAGAAGAGGGAAAGGAGGCCAACGGTGCTTAGGCGAAGCTAGTAAGACTTGGGGTTGTGAACTCAAACAGGTAGGGATTGCTCCCGGGGTGCGTCGACGTTCCCTGATCGAAACAGGGAAACAGTCACTGGCACGTTACCATCCAACGGGCGTATCAACCAGTGCAACGTCGGGAGAAAACCTCGTGGCAGGTATCAACAGTATAAACCTGGCAAGATGACCACTGTCACTGTGAGGGACGCGCGAGGCCGGTCATGGAGGGGCATTGTTGATCTTAATCGTTTCCAAGTCTTAAAAAAGAGCCAGCGAGGGTGCAAAAAAAAACCGAGAGGGGAAAAACGCAGGAGAGGCAATCAAACTGGAAAACAGGCGTAGAGAAAAGAAGGGACCAGAAGCGTGTACCAGGGGGAAATCAATCAAACACAACATCAGTGGAAATTAAACGCGAGTGGTGGCTGAAAGGCGGGGAGGGAGTGTCAAAAGAACAATAGAAGCTCGGCGGACAAGTCGAATTCAAGATACGACGTGCAAGGAAAAACAAAATTAAAATGAAACAAAAAAAAAAGATACGGGGACTCATTCCGCTACGTTCGGCTAAAAGGATCTGAACAGGGATCTCATTCGACCTGGACGCTGACGACTAGAAGAAAAACAAGGGTAACAATCGCTCAGCCTGAAGGGGAGGCGGAAGTCTTTACGTAACGCGGCACCCCTCAGGGTACAATGGACGCAGAGAAAGCAGTGGGGATGAAACGGACGAAGAGCTGGAACAAAAACCGGGATATCGGGGTTGATGGCGGATCGACGTGGACAGTGATGACACCGTCTAACAGGGTGGTGTCGGGCGAAGGGGCGGAAACGAGCGGACTTAAGCTGGTAAAAAGGTGGACCCAGGTGAAAAGAAAAAAGAAAGGGCAGGAAAGACACGCGCATACTCCCGAATGTCCTGATGCCAGCGGCGTCTAGCCGAATGAAGCGGCGGAAACTGTGTTCCGCGGGACAAAGATCGATTAATTATGCACAAATGACAAAAGATCGGGTAACCACAACTGCCCCGGAAGTGGGAAAATAAGGGGAGTGTTCTGTAAAGGAGTTGAAAGTAAGAAAAGGGGATTAAAAGATGCAAGTTACAAGGCTGCGCTCGTATCCGCGGCGGCAGGGAAATCGGCTTGATGAAACCGAGCTAGACCGACAGTATGATAGTGGGACCCCACGGGAGGAACGAACATCGAAGGGAATTAAAAATAAGTAAAAGGGAGAAAGAAACAAGTGCATTAGAATCTGTCGCCGGTGTATCATAGCAAGGGCTACCTAACAGTCGCGTAATAGGGAAAGAGTGCGGGTGAGGAGACGTGCTACGGGGAGAGGGGGCAGTGCAATGGGCAGACGGGATAACTTTCCGAGCAGACTGGGAACGTATCGGGTTGGATGACGAAACTGCGAAATGGTCAGGACAGGTCAAGGTGATCAAAAATGGGGAAGGGAGAAAAAAGGGGAAAGAGAGCTGAGCTAGAAGACGCAAACTGAGAGTGCATCGACCGAGATGGGCAGGAAGAGGGTGAGGAAGATCTATTAGACTCAAAAATCCAAGGGGGGAAAAGACTGGAACTAGAAAAAAAGGAGGTTGCGCCGAAGTATGCCGACAACCGCCGAAACTGTCCGGGCAAGGATCCGATGGTGAGTACGGAACATAAGAGCGTACCCGGTAGATCGGATCCTCAGGGAAAAAGGCAGAGGGAATCCCAACAAGTACTTCGCAGGTGTCGCCCAGTATGTGCGAGGGGGGAGAATAGACAGCGGAAAACGCCAAAGCTATAATCAACAACTGGAAAAGCAAAATAGAAAAAACTGTGGGAGTGGCAATCAGGGGGGGAGAGAAGCCGGGATAGCTCCGACGGACACGGTCGGGGCTAGAAGCTTTCCAGGTAGAAACCTATTAAACACGGGACAGTGGGGTAGACGGGAGAGTGGGCCAACAAGGCCAAAATTCACGATGAATGGACCGTGCAGCTTACAGAACTCAAGAATTGGCACTTGGGGATCCGCAATCATGGGAAGAACCAACATCAACTGCACATGGGCAGGAACATGTGAAAAACAACAGGAGGAGCCTCCCAAGCTAGAAAACTTGGAAAACTCCACGACGTGAGACGGTAGATGAAGAGTCAAGCAAAAACACAACGGAGGAGGAAAAAGTGCCGAGAATCATCCAAATCGACAGGAGGTTCCAGGGCGGGGTGGGAGCGGACAAAGAGGGGGGGTTACTTGTAAAGCACAGGTATGTAAACAAGAGGGGGGGAGTCGGCAGCGCACTGGGATGGGGGATGCATATTGCGGGAAAAGAGAGTCACGCAACTGAGTACATAAGTAAAAGGCAAAAAACATCAATAAATTGATGCAAGAAGCAGCCGGGTGCAGTAGTAGCAAACGGGGGAGAAGGCGCACTGGTAGGCCATAGGCCAACGTTAAGCTTAGGACAGACACAAAATGAAGGGACAACGGTGTGCCACAGCGGGATGTCCATGAGAAGCGTGCGCCAAAAGATCAGAAGAACCGAGACACAGAGTAATGTTCCGGTGGCTTTAGGGAGCACTGCGTGAAAGCCGCGGCGAGGGGGAACCGAGATTAAACAACGGTGACTTGGGGTGGAAGTTGCCTTTTAAACCTCTGCGGAGGGAGAAGAAGGAACGTAGAGGGGTCGAGCGCGGGGATTTGAGGCGCCTCCGCGATGCAATTCGAGTATGTGAAAGGACAGATGGGAGACCAGGAGGGCAAACACACTGCAAGTAGCCAACAAAAAAGTGTCCAAGGGGGTCGGCGAGAAGCCCTGTCAGGGTGGCGGAGAAAATAAGACAAGAATAGTCGATCACCAAAGTATCGATGAGACATTGCGTACAGATGGGGCAAAAAGTCCAACTAAAAAAAATATTCGACCGCAGAGAAAAAGGAAATCGGGAAGGTAGTAGCGACTTGCTACAAGTGTGGAATCCAGGAACGAGATTCCACCCTCGGTCAGCTCGAGGAAGGAGAAAGCACTCGGAAAATAGTCCAAGTAAAGAGCACTATGGAAGACCGGGCATGGACTGACCAAGTTCGGTTTAGGGGACCGCGTCAGGAATTGCCAACTAAATAAGAGGGGGTACACGAAGCGGAAGGAGCTTTATGGATCTTGGAGGGAAGTCAGGCAAGGCAGGTTGACTGTGGACGTTCCAACCAGAGCCCGAGGGAAACGACTTCAAAACTTGCGGGAGGACGCAGATAGAACAGTGCGGCGTGATAGCAGGCGCAAGTCATTTGCGCCGTCGGTGGAAAAGGGTGCTAAGAGGTGAGTGACAAGTAAGCCGCGCTAAACATCCTTGACATGAAATCAGAGAGTCAGACCTTGGGCCGTTGTAAAAAGCCCAAAAAGGTCTTTACGGCTTATGTTGTGTTGTACGATAGAACCTGACGTGGGGGGATGGGTGGTCTAAGGGCCAGGGGTAGTGAAAAAGTGTTGAAGAGTCACCCTGAACGAATGAGATGGATGTTCAAGGTAACCACCTGCTGCTATCGGGATCCCGCCAAGCGCAAGGGAATGAAAACGGTCTGTCCACTACATTGGGATCCCACATTGGGTAGACAACGATGAGCGGAGGAGCGCGAGTTCGACAATATTAGGAAAAAAAGGACAGTAAATAAACGGACATGTTGGGTGCAAAACAGGGGGCTAACGCACCCGAATCACGGTTCGGTAGCAATTCTGAAGAAGAAAAAGTTAAGTCTGGCCATGCGAATGACAATGAATTCAAGTGATTCGAGGGGGCAGGCTGGACCTACACTGCAAAGGAAAAATTAACACAGTGCACATATAAAAGATGGGTAGCGGAAACAAGCGGGGGGTTTCTCTGCATCGAACAGAAGGAACCAAGGTATAACAGATGAAAAAACGAAAACGGACTGGCCACAGACCAAATATAAAACAGAGGGGCCCGAAATCTATTAACAATTGTCTCTGATCGCGTATAATTTTCAAAGAAAGGACCTTGACGCTGGGGGGGGCGGATGAAGGGTCGTACGCGGAATTAACCTCATGCACATCGAAACAAAAACGGAAAGGACAGCTAAATCGAGTATTAGTTTTTGGTACAGGGATATCAGATACTCTTGGAAAGGGACTCTTGAAGTAAAGCATAACTCGAAGGTCATCTGAGCCACAGGCACATTGCTGGAGAGTAGTCAGTCAACGACACAGTGATCGATAAACGGGGAGGGAGAGTGGGAGAATAGGATCACGTCGGCGAGCGCGAATTTGGGAGCAGGACGGTAGAAGACCTGGGCAGTTGAGAAGCATCGAGCACAGGGTCTCTGAAGGGGGGGGGGGGTAGGAGCAAAGGCAGAGAGCTTCAAATTATGGAGCACAGAAGTAAAACGCCTCTTCGCGGGGAAGACTCCTAAGATTGTGGGGCCCGGGCTGTCTAGTGTCCGAAAAAGAGCACCCCAGGCATCCGGGACCACGTCACAGACATCCAAATGCGTCAGTAGCGGATAGTAGCGATCATAAGACGTGCTAGAGCTGCGGACATGTGATCCTTGGGGTAAAAATAATTCATGGTATCGCTAGTCGGGGACGGGAATGGAAGCCTCTGGAAACGAAGAAGAAGAGAACAAAGGGAGAGCGGAAATGGAACGGATCTGGAGACATTGGCAGGTATGTTAATCGGAAGCAAAGGTGGTACAAAAGCCAGAAGCTTCGATCCTCAAGGAGCAAGCGAAGTCCTTGGAAGTTTTGCGATGAAAAGGTCCAATTGTGAAAGAGGCAGCAAATTGATAATATTCGCCGGCTAAAGCTCTATGGGAATCATTGGGGGAACAAAGGGAAAAATGTTAGGGAGGGGAGAAGCACAGACATTTATCGAAAGACCCCAGGACACAGGCTCTCGGTCATAGGTGGCATTTCGGGGGGAGATGCAAAGCGGACCTGGTCAGACCCGGTTTGTAAACTTAACCGAGATCCTACGGGGAAACAAGTTGAGGGGATTGCCGGACACCACACAAAACCAGTCATACTCTAGCTGGGGGACAATGACGGCACTCGCCGGCGTGCACGAATGGTGAAGGCGAAAGAAAAAAAGGGGCAAGGGTCCAATACCTGAAACAGCGGCGAGATCAAATGCCAAACCCTTGCACAACCTGATTCAAAGGAAGGGGGAAAGTAGTGGAATCGCACCCGGGAGGACAGAATACGAGAGACCGCGATACATTCAACAGTTTCCGAAGGCAGGGGACGGATGGCAACAAATCATTTGATACGCGGCCGAAATATGGTACATGACCCCCCACAGGGTACAACACGTAAAAAAAACCGTCAAGGAAATAGCCCCACAAATCAGCGAGAGAGATTTGCAGTATAGATTGGTTCGTGGAACCGGAGGGGAAGGAAAACAGAAGGGACTCTGTAGGTGATGTGAGAGAAAGAAAGGGGACGAATTAAAAGGAGGTCTGGTCCTGTCCCTCAGGACCACAAGAAAGCGCGGAAGAGAGTTATCATTCAATGGATTAGGTGAAAAGCGTCCTTACTATATCTTACCGGGAGAATCAGGCGAACCAATGAAAAACATAGGCTCTTTACCCGGAGGTAGAGGGTGGGGATGTCTTGCGGCGGTCAAAGACGAATGGTGAGGAGGGAAAGATAGTCCACACAATCTAGAATAAAGTGCCGTCCATATCCGGGGTGGCATTGGGGGGGGAGGGAGAGTGAACAACAAAAATACGCAAAAGAACGGGGCAGAGGTGGCACGAGAGGGGAAGGTGTCCAGGTCTTGTATCGTAAAAGGGGGAGCCATTAAGGATGTTAGAATCGGACAGCTATCGTGAGTTCTTAGAGACGAAAGACTGGCAGTCGTGAGCAAGCAACAACAAAGAAGGGTGTTACCAAAGCGGAACTCGGAAAAAAAATGGACAATCCGAAAAAGACTCACCAACTCGAAGACAAGAGATACGTAAGAGAAGGTGAAACCGGGCATTCCGCGCACATCATTCCAATAGGGAAATACCCTGGAAAGCAGGCGATAAGTCGTAAACGCAGGGGGATCGAGGGCGGAGACGGCCATAATTCTAAGCGAGTTGAAACTTGGTAGAAACTAGTAAAGGGGCAGGCGGGCATGGTCGGGAAAAGAAAAGCAACTAGGTGAGAGATCTGGTCGTAGGAAACCATGGGCCGAGACCGATTGCGGGCGAAAATCCGTCTGAAGGGGGATCTGAGTGCATGGGCACGGGGAAAATCAATCGACAATTGGGGAGACAAAAAAGGATTCCGCTACCTTGGATAGAATTTGACCGTGCATTGTGAGTGCGGGAGTTAGCGGAATTCGTAGTAGGCGCCGGGACATTCGGGAAAAGGTCGGAACCGGCAGAAAGCGGGAGGAAACTGTAATGACCCAACGTCCCGGACAGGGGGGCTCGGAAAGATAGTCCTGAACTCGCCGGATCAGCGCGGTGCTCCCGTCCCAACTTTGTATAGGGAGGGAGACAGGGAAGCTTCACAGGAGTAACCAATTGTATAGCTGGCGTTGCAGAAAGATTGCAACAACATAAATCAACAGGGACAGGCCCACAGGGGAGGGAAACTTGTGCAAGGGAGGGGAAGGTCAATGGTCGAATACTGCGGTAAGAACAAGCAGGGGGGCAAAAAGCCGTCGCTCCTTTCTGAAACTAGATCTAGGGACAAGGAAAGGCCACAAACAGGCTTGGCTTCGCCAACAGGGTAGGAGGGAGGAGTGGGGGGAGACAAGAGTATATCAGGTGCATGTAGTATGAAAAAAAACTGACGACCAGACATCCTAACTGGAACGCGGGACGGACAGAGAGGTTAGCACACCACAAGTCTCGGATGACAAGACTGAGATCTGGACAGACACCTACCTCCGGAGACCTGTAAACCGAAGTCCAACTTATAGGGTGGACGGAAAAGGACACAAGAGGAAGCAACCCGCGGCCCACCCCGTGAGTATGACGACGGGGGGGGCCCGCGGGGGACGGATGCCGAGAAAGGACACGCGACCTGTGGCGCTTTTGGGTTCCATACCACGAAAGCGTCGTGGCGACAGGGAAAAGCAATGGGCGATCGAAAGAAACACATCGGGGGATACCGATCCGTGATCGAGGCGACGCGGGCGCTGGGGATGACCCACAGGCATAAAGGGATAAAAGCCACAACAAAGGAGACGCGGCAAAGAAGGGAGGACTGGACACGACACATCGTACGGAGAGCGTGATGAACCGTACAATACCAAAAAGGATAACACGCGGAGTACGTGGGGAAATGGTCACTGAGGTGAAAGGGGACCCGTGCAGATGCGATCGTCCGAGCTACATCAAGAAGTATATGGGGGCCGAAGGGAACAGAAAGGACGCCGCCTAAGCATGGGGGGAAAGGAGAAAGTGGTATTGAAGAAAAGAGCATTCAGAAAAGTCAGCCGGGGCAAGAACAGAAAGGAGCTTTATATCGCACGGCCCTCAGTAGTACCAAGGTAGGGTGGTGAGTCCGCTGGTTTAACCAGAAGAGGATGAAAAAAAGGCGGTGAGAAGGCCACGGGAGGGCATCCGAAGAGAGAGGGAACTGCAGCCCTCAATCAAGAGGGAGAAGAAAGACGCGTAAGAGAGGATCTGCGACGCCTCGGCGAGCGCGGGTCAATTGTAGTTTGGAAAAGAGAACAAGGAGAGGATCAGACCCGAATCTGGGAGTGAGGAATGCAAGCGGAAAGACCAGAGAGTGCTTCCGACTATCATGCCGGTGGTCGTGGTTGAGAGGGGGGGGAGGCTTCTATTAACACGAGAAGCGATGTCGTAAATAGTAAATAGTGTAGCGAAAAGGAACCTAATGGCCAGCCTGTAATGGTCGAGGGGCTGAACCGTACGAATAAAGCAAGTGACCCAGGGCATGTCAACAATGGGGTGCCGAATCGTCGAGGATTGCATGGGGAGAATGGATTTGGAAAACATGCAACGCTTGGGAGAAAATGGGGGGGGGTGAACGGGGCAGGCATCGTCGCGTGCAGTGTCCCGCACGGCATTATGGGGAGGGGATTCATATAAGGGGGTGGGGGCTGGCTATGTATGGTGATCCTGACAACGAGCGTCACAATGGGACAGGTCGGAAAGTCAGCAACTTGTTTGTGGCTGAAACTGTCTGCATAGACACGTACAAAAAGTCAACCGTCAAAAAAAGGGGATGGGGACTAGAGGGCTTTCGTTAACTCAACCCACGCGCAAAGCCGTAACCGGCGACAACAAACTTGGTTACGGCGAATGCGCACGAAAAAAATCGACGAAACCGCCTGAGGGGGAAGATGGAAGATGGTAACCAAACAGGGAAGTGAAATTCAGTCCAGATCAGCGTGCCGACTGACAGTAGATGGCAGAAAATCACGGTTCGAAAACATTGTAGGGGAGGGGATCGAAAGAAGAGGCCACGAGCAAAAAGAAAAAAAGCCATAGGAAACAAAAAGTAGCTTCGCGATGGGATCGATGGGGGGGTCAGCGCCGGTGGGTAGAGTGTGACGGCGGATACTAATGTACAGGGGGGGATGGCCCGTCCCAGGAAAAGGGGAAACCCCTGGGCAGGCAACTATCGCGGAGAGTGTGAACGTTAGGCGCTAAAGGGGGCCGCTTCACCATTTTGCCTGAACGCTCTTCTTGTAAGGACGGCATAGGAGGACACCAGACAGGAGAAGCCTTACACTTTTGCCGAAGGAGGAGAGTGGGAAGCCATGGAGTTGAAGAAGGTACCCATCGCGACTGCCACACCTCCAACGCCTAGAAGCGGTCAATATCTGGAGAAAGTACATGCAAAATCAATGCGGTGCCGAGGAATTAAACCTGAACGGGCACATGAGAAAAACTGATGTAATTGATGAAAAAGAAACATAAAACTGGCTTCAAGGTGGTAAAGTGTATACGGTTAAAAAAAGATATATCCTGGTAGAGGAAAGATAGGTTGGAAAAACAGCAGGTAAAAAGGAAGAGGTGTAGCCCAATAGGAGGGGTCCAGGAAGTGCCTCCCCCAACATGTGTAGCAAAAAAACAAGGAAAGAGTGGGAAAAAAGGCTGGGTTCGAGGACGAGAGGAACTACAGCACAGGGAAACGTCCAAATACTCCTCGCACACAAGAATTGATGACTCTTGAAAAGTTTCCTCTTTGCTAGACACAGTCACCGCGGGAGATAAAAAGAAACGTATAGCATTGGTGGCGCCGGTGAAGGACCCTCAGGATCACGTCTCCTACGGGGAAAAAAGCCGCCAAAGGGGAGATCACTCAACCGTTTCTACCCTATTCGGGCAGTGGGCTGTAAACAACACATGGTCGAGGGTCTCTAAAGGCAAGAGGGGGTGGCGGAACACGCATAGTAATGTAAGGACAGGGGGAGGACGCAGGGATACGCGCGCGCCGATCGTCTACAGGGGGGATACCTTTCCGAAAGACGGTTCAGGGGGAAGGGAATCGAAGGGTAAAGCTCGCATCGGTCAATGCTCAAACCAGATGTAAATATCTCGTAAAGCACAGGGCAAAATGAGGGGTTACGCCAAGACTCTGCAAGAAAAAAATTAAGGGAAGGACACAACCCCAATCCGGGCAGTTCCCCTAGGTCATGAAAGGTCGGCTGGGAACGGGATAGCGACACAGCGTACGTCCTGAAAGAACGCTCTCTCCAAAGGAATTGGGGGGAGGCTTAGGGGGAGTTCAGCCCGAACTAGGAAGACAGGGTGTAAGCGGGTTTCAGCCCGCGGCTTCTCCAGCAAGAGGTGAATGAATATTAAAAGCATACTACGACACCAAGAGTCGGGTACGGGGATGCGGAGAGACAACGTTTCGGGAAGGCAAAGACTGCAGCAAAGGAACTTGATAATCGTACTTGCTATTAAGGGAAGGAGGATGTTAAAGGCCGTTAAGACCTCTCGAATCTAGACTGGCCTTCTCGTTCGCATATCAGCGTATACATGTCGGCGTTGCACTGGTGGGCAACCTTGCGTGAAATAACCTTCGAGGAGAGTGAAAAAGATTGGGTCATACGTTATCCGCTGAGATACGGTGTGTCGCAGGTCAAATGGGCTATGTCAGGGGCGACAAAAGGAAATAAGGACAGACAGCCCCAAAGGAGGCTCGGCCGACAGGGCATCCGCAGAAAGCTCCATCAGGGAAAAAGGAAGAGAGGCACGGGCGGGTGGCGGGGAGCAAAATGCGCTCTCGGGCGCGACGCGGTAGATCGCCAGAATGTTGACAAAAGTGCATTAGTGGAGAAAAAGGGGACCTTTGGGGTCGCACCAATAAGGAAAATCTCGGAAAATACAGAGTACAGAGTTATCCAAGATACCGAGCCAAGTGCCATGAGTGGGGAACTGCGAGAAGCTGATAAAGAAAAAACGCTCGTCACGTTACGGGTGACTTTAAGAGTTAATAGATGAACCCTCCTAAGAAGAGGGGGAAAGTCTCACGTTGGTACACGGGAGGGGGATACGGGAACCAGTGCGGAACGAAGCTTGCGTCCGGATGAAACAGTGCAAAAGGGGGGCTCAAAAAGCTCGATAAAAACACCCAGGCAGAAAACGAATAGATTTAAGGGGAAGAAAAGAGAGGGTAAAAAGGAGGGGTCAAAGACCAGCAGGCGCGAATGGGGGGAAAACGAAAGGACGTAATCGGTTCTAACTCAATGGGCGCACTATGGGTTGGTTGCGAGAACAATCATTGTTTATTCTAGGAGAGAAAGGGGGTTTAAAGTTCAGGTCTTGAGGAGGAAAAACGGTCGTGATAGAGGGGCGCGCGTGGGGAGGAAGTGATTAGGCCAGGGGATGTGCGAGGGAAAAAATTAAGTTGGACCGGAAGGCCGGGAAGCGGCCGCAGTAGAAGTCCAAGGGAACAAAGAAAAAGCCTTCTTCTGTCGTAACGCCAATATCATTGAGAAGGGAGGAGCAGCTTTTAGCACTGGCCACTGACTGAAAAAAAGGATGCAAAAACCTCCCCTCTTCCCACTGTTTATTAGAGTTGAGGGTAATACGCATGCGTCCATCTCTGGGGGGGAATGGATTTACGTGGCATTAAGGGGGGGAGGCGTTCCAGGGAACAAAAGGAAAGTGCTCGAAGGAGGGTCAAATCCGGGTTTAAGGGGAGACGTTCATGGGGCTACAACCTGCTAGGGGGGGGTAGAACAAAAAGCAGAATGATGTGATGGTGTAATCCGGCTTTCAATTCAGGAGGGTTCAAGGGGGAACCTGAAAAAGTCTTCCTTTCAAAAAAACTTGGTGAACGGGCTTGTGGGAGGCCGGAGAGGGTACATGGAATGCAGGAGAAATGAAAAAAAAACCGATCGTTCGAAAAAACTGGCGCCCAAGCGACGGGGAACGAAGGTGAAAATAACAGGGCACAAGGGGGCCCCAGAAAGTAGGTAGTCTTTAAAAATGGGGTAAACGCTTGAAGCTCTGAAGGGGCAGCAAAAGAGAGGGAGTTACCGAGGAGGTTTAAAGGGGAAAACCCAGGGCACTGTCAAGTGATAGAAGAAGGGCAAAAACGCCCCAGGCCGTTGAGAGCGCCAGGGGAAAGAGGGGGACCAGAAAAGACCTGACTTGTTATTGGGTATGACATATTCGGGACATGGGGGAACCAGAAAGGGTCGAAAAAGTGCTTAAGAGAGTCTCCCCGACCAGTCACTGACCGGTATAAATGCGTGAAGCAGGGAAAATTTAAAAGAAATCTGTCGCGGTGACGGCCATGAATAGGGGGCGCGGGCGCCTGTGGAGGGGGTTGGAACTAAAATGGAGGGGGGAAAAAAGCCCACTGGGTAGTCGGGGTTCACAAAAGGGATTTGAATCTGTCAAAAAGTGGAACCCGGAATTATCACGAGACGTCGGGAAAATGGAAACTAGAGGCGAAGCATATAAATTGACAACCTAGACAGGGCAGCAAAGAATTGGCGGCAAGTTAAGGGGTCGCGTGCGGTATAGGCGGTTCCTAGCTGGGGGGAAGGGGAAATTTCGAGATGAGTCCCGCGCTGGGGAGTGAGGGGGAGATGGGGGTATCGGATAAAGGAGGGTAACAATTGTAGCTTTCTTGGACAGGGGGGACTTCTTAGGGGGGAATGGGAAAAGTCAGACAAAAATCATGGACCCCGAAAGGAATCCCGAAAGTTAAGACAGGGATAGTGAATCAAAGTGGAAAGGTCTACAATTCCTTCCCATCGGGGACGAAATTTTTTGGTCCTTTCAATGGGCAAGAAGGGGAATCACCAGGGGTATCAGAGAAAATCACCGTGGCCGGCGAAGATGTTAGAAGGCCTGAAGGGGAAAGAAAGAAATCTAGAGAAAAGAGATTAGGACTGCACCAGGAAGAAGACGAAAAGTCAGAGCAAGAGGCGAGAAACCGAGAAACGGATCTGGGAGGTTGTTCTGAGAAAAGATCCAGAAAGAGACTTATGAAAGGCTGAAAGGGTTGTAGAGAAATCCAAGATAAGGGAGGACCTTAGTAATTGCCTATCGAAGTGAAGCATGGTCGCAGTTTAAGGCTGTTTTATGTTGAGCATGGGATAACTCTGATGATAGACTGAAAACTCGTCTGGGTTCGATCTGACCGGGGGGGGGAAAAAGGAACAATGGAATGAGAGGGACATGCTGAAAAGAAGGGAAGAAAAGGAAAACGCTGTTTCGGGAGTAGGGTTTCAGACGAGGAGCAAGAGGGAAAAGATCGTCTTCTTTAGGGGTCCGACGGAACGTGATGTCGTTTGAAGGACCTGAAAGGGAAAGAGATTACCGTGCAACGGCGGGGAAAATGGGTGGGGAAGGGTGGAATCAAATCGGGATAATAACGTGGGGGGGAAAAATGGGGATGGGGGGGATGCGATTATCTCTATCGTTCGCAAGGGCTGGGAAAAAGGATAAACTCGCTAAATTTCCATCGACTGGAAGATTTCAAGGTGGACTAAAATGACTCATCTTAATGGGAACATCCTCTGGTGACATGGGGAAGTGAATTGTGGGGAGAACTGAGGCCAAGGGACAACTGACCGGCGGGGAGAGCCGAAAGGGGGAAAATCGGTCACTTCCCCGGTAGGAACAGAGAATGTCTCTGAGGGAAAAGGGGAGAAAGAAAAGAAAAGTTGTAAAAAAAAAAGCAAGCTTGATTATCCGAAGGAAGCTCTTATGGTCGTCCACCCAAAACGCAGGACAGGATTCACAAAAGGGGGAGATACTTCAGGAAAAGCATTTGGGGGGGGGTACTCCAGCGAAGAACCGGGATAGATTCCCTGGACGATTGAAAGAGAGAATTTCCTTGTGTTTGGCCCTAAACTCCAGTTACTGTCTTAGAGAGAAAATTACGGAGAAGCTCAAAAAATCGGAAATTCTTCGTGACAGAGGGGGGTTCTCAAGATGCTATAACAAAACAAGGCTGAAAAGAAGAGGGATCGAAACCTCCGAGTCGGGAAGCGCTCCTTTTAAAAAAATGGGGATGGTAGATTAGCCGTCCTCTATATCATGACGGGGTGGGGAAAGGATATAGGAAATAAAAAAAAAGGAATTCTCTAGCATTAAAATGAAATTCCCCAGGGGAGAAGAAGGAACCAGAAAGGGGGTCAAAGGCGACTTCAAGAATTCGAAAAAAGGAAATGAGACGACATTGACACTGTGGATGAGTTGGGGAGAAGAGAAGAGGCAGGATAAGAATCGTGTGGGTGGGGGGATTGTGGAGAAAAGAGCGGCGGGGAAGAAAGGGGTCGAAAGTGCGGCAAATCTCGGATCGACGAAACAAGGAAGGGGGAAAGCCAGGGGCTCGAAAAAATTTCCGGGGAACAGAAGTGGTGAAAAAACGGTTCCCCGGTCAAAGGCGGCCAAAACGGAAGAGAGGTGCAAAGTGCGCCGGGAAAGTTTATAAGGGAAAAGTGAAGAACGAACTCGATATAGCGCA
>Ga0179593_1494117_pt1 | contig 18695 bp, 12 predicted proteins | sample CZODoug2_1_08_16_FD_185931 | JGI IMG/M metagenome (GOLD analysis project Ga0179593, IMG submission 185931) | Vadose zone soil fungal communities from Angelo Coast Range Reserve, California, USA - CZODoug2_1_08_16fungal (PacBio error correction) | ecosystem: Environmental > Terrestrial > Soil >...
CCCAAAGGTCTATGGAGGGAAAAACAAGTGGCAGAGTTTCGCCACCATCAAGAGGCAGAAGTCCGGATTCCCTCTGGCCATGGGTGTGTTGGGGTGACAGGATGTCCTCTCTCTGCCATTCTGAGGACGGCGAGAGTACTTCTTCTTAGGGGGAAAGGGGTGTCTAGGTGAAAAAGGTACTTCAACCCAGAAAAAGTGGTACTATATGTCGCCGGGACTCGAGGGATGAAGTAAACAAATCCGGGGGCCGACAGCTCCAGGAGTCGCTCACTACGATTTACATAACCTTGATCGTAAGAGTAGTGGTACCGTCTAACATTATCTCTAAAACGGACCTTGCACGAGCTTGGGAAATCAGATTTAAAACAACACTTTTCCTAGTAGTTCAGACCTGAGTTGACCGGTAAGTACAAGACATTATAGTCGGTGGGAATAAGAGGAATGAGGAACGGGCGGACGTAGCGCCCTGCAAGGGGTAGTGAGCGCGTTCAGAAAATTTGCCGGAGGACATGGCAGGCACGTAAAGAGAGAGAGTCTTAGGGAGGGGTACTGGGGAAGTGGGGTGCTGTCAAAACCATGAAAAGAAAGGAGGCGAGATCTTCTGGAGGGGCTGGTTGCTAAGAGAGAAAAGAGCGAAGGGTGTAGTCATCTGAGTATGGAATATCGTGCATAAAAGATCGCTACGGGGGAAGAAAGTTCCTGGTAGAATTCCGTCCTAGAAGCCACGAGGGGCATATTTCTGGGGGTAAAAAAATATCGTGTAGGAGCTTCGAGGTGTACGGAAAGGACTGTTATCATGCTGGGTATCTCGTAAAGTCCGGGGGATTGAGTAAAAGAAGGCGAATATGAACATTCTTGAGAAGAGCATAGTTTTCCGGAAGTCCATGAGACATATGGGAAAAGAGAGGGCAGTCCGTCTTGAAAAAGAAAGAGGGCGCCTCAACCGGGGGGTTTAGGTCTGTGATCCGATGAAGATGAGAAGACTTAGGTAGGGGGGGAACTACTGTGAGTCAGAAAGTCACTTAGGAGGAGAAACGAAGGAGAGAACTCAGAACACAGAGAAGAGGTTCGACGGGAGGGAAAGGGGGAGTAAGGGGGGTTTAAGGATCAAGGTAGAACTATACTTAGTAAAAGGTATGAATACTTAGGGGGATCAATTGGGGGGGAAGGACGCAGAAGAACATACGGTCTTGTGAAGAGGGAGGGGTCGAGGGGGGTGATAGCCCAAAGGAGTCTCCGTGAAGACTACTCCTACAAAAGACCAGATCGGAAAGCGGAAAGTCTAAAAGGATCATCATAGAGGGAATAAAGTCTTTCACGAATAATTGGCTGGAAGTCTCGGTAAAGCATTAGATGCGGAAGGGGGTACTGTGAATAAGAAGAGAAACGGAAAAAGGGGAAGGATAATGGTTTCTTTGGGGGGGGGCCTAAAGGGGAGGGGAAACAGTAGACAGAGGTCATAGGTAGCAGGTTAGGGGAAAGACGTCAGCAATAAGAAACTGAAGGTCATCACGAGGAACCAGGAGGTCAAGGTTGAAAGAAAGAAGAAGTGGTTACGAAAGGAAAAATAGTAGGAGAATCAGAGAGGGAAGGTAGCCAGAAGTGCACTCGGAGAAGGACTAATACGTTTTCTGGAAAAACAGCAGTAGAGGGTGGGGGGTCTGGGGGAACTGAGAAGTGTAGAGAGAGGGGTGAAGGGGGCGTTCCGCCCAAAGGGAAGGATTAAGGAGGGGGAAGGTACCTCCGGAAGGAGAGACAGCAGAGAGGGAAAAAGGGATGAATTCGGAGATGTTCCGTGCCAGCTAAAGGGGGGGAGGGCTGGGAATTACTACTGGCAGAAGAAAAGGAGTGAGAGATGGGGGGGACGAAAGGATTAGAGCGTTGCAGAACAGGGGTATCAGGAAAAGATCTTTAAGAAGGGGGAGGGAGAAATTCGATCGGACCCTGAATATTTTATAGGACTCTAGAGAAAAAAAAAGGCGGAGGAATTCCATTGGGGAAGGTCAGGAGGGGGTGGGACAACTCATTAAGGATAAGAGATAAAAACAAAATAACAAAGGGTAGGTATGAAGAAGAGAAAGAAAAAGGGCCCAGCAAAGGAGGAAGGTTGAAAAACCCCAACGCTGAAGGGAAAAAAAAAAGGGGATCGACGACAGGAAAGATCTCGGAGACAAGGGGAGCCGAGGCGGTAAGGATGAAGAAATCCGGAGTTAACGAATCAGGTTATCTGGGGTAGAAACGGTAGGAAAAGAAGGGGACGTGCTTTTCCGAAGAAAACAAGCGACGGGGAAGAAAATTGAAAAGTGAAGAGCCGGAACGGGGGGGGGACCTCATGAAATGGGAGAAGGGAGGTTCAATGCAAAAAAATAGAATTTAAAGCGAGGAGGGGAACGAAGGCAAGGAAGGGACAAATTGAACGACGGAAGTCTAAAAGGGAAGAATAAAAAAAGCTCAGTAAAAATAAAAAAAAGAGGGACTAAGAACTGAGAAGAGGTGGGACGCAAGCACCTTCATTCAATAGTCGAATGAGTGATGACTTTCCCAACAGGGGGTGACGAGGAGGACTGAAAAGAAAGTTTCGGCGGAAAAGGATAAGATCCAAAAAAGGAACTCGGGGGCGGGAGATAAGGGGTAGATTCAAGAGTAATTGTATTTGAGGTGATTAGGGAAAATAAGAAAAAAAAAAAAAGATAAATAAAAGGAACAGAGAGGGGGAGCCGTAGCGGGGACAAGGAAAGAAGTCCCAAAAAACGGGACTCATATTCTGAGGGGGGGCTCTGAGGGGGGGGGATTCGACGAGTCGGGACAAGGAAAAAAGAGGACGTCTAAATCGGATAAGAATCAAAGACGTCTTGCAAGAAGTGCCGGCACTAAAAAAAAGTAGGGAAGGAGGAACCCGTTGGGTAGCAAGGGTTGAGCTCGTAAAAGGGGGAGGAGGGGGGAGAGAACTGGGAACGCGGGGAAGAAGAAATCCGCTACAGGGCGGGATTGGGGGAAAAAAGAGGAGGGGGAGGCTTAGGGCGCAGGGCAAGGGGAGAGGGGGTAAAGAAGGAGGAAAAATGGGGGCAAAAAAGCAGGACCACCGATTTGCGGGGCCACCAACAAGTCAGAACAAAAGAACGGACGGCTCGGGACACGAGTAAGGATTTGGAGCTGATGAGAGATGGAGGCGGATCATCCTCCGTTACCGTCGGTAAAAGGAAAGTTACAAAGGGAAGTAAGGAGAAGCAAGAGAGAGGGGGGAAAACCCTAACCCAAAAAAGCCGTTGGGTCCGGGGTCGAAACTTCTTAAAGGAGAGGAATAAATCAGGTTCCCAAAAGAGACTGGGTGAGGGAATGGTAACTCGAGGCATAAACGGGGAGGGGTGGGGATGATGCCAATTTGTATGGAGGGGGAGGGCAAATACAAAACACATGGAGTGTAGAAGTCAACAAAGAAAAAATTCAGCACAGGAGAGGGTTATACGGGGGGGAATCTCGAAATCTAACAGAGGACATCCAGAGAAAGTGGAGGATTGATGAGTAGGAGGTGGGGAAAGGAAGAACCGGCATGAAAGGAAGCCGAGGAATGTGTAACCTAATTGCGGAAGATAGGTGCAGGAAAAACAGTCGCGAGGTGTAGGGAGAGATGACTGATAATCCTAGAGGAGGGGCTGTCATCTGAAGTGGGTTGGTCAATGGGCGTCTAAAGAACAACACGGAACAAAGCAACGCGGCAAGGGAAGAGCCTGGACGCGGGAAACCAGTGAGGGTAGGGAAGAAAGGAACGGGGGGGATGCATCCGAAGGCCTGACAGAAAAAAGGGGCATGGGCATGCAGGGACGCGGGGGCCCCGAATTCAAAAAGGGAGTAACCAGGACGGAAACAAAAAAAGGGGTCGAGAAAAGAATCAAAAAAATTAAGAAGACAGGGGGGGGTAAGAGGCAGGGGAAAAAACGAGGAACAGTGGGCGGGAGGTAGTACGATGTCACCAACTCAACGAAGAGGATCAAGGAAGGGTATAATGAGGAGAACAAAGTGAAAAGGAAAACCTTGAAGGGTGAAAATCAAACAAAAGGCACGGTGTTGAAGGATCCTAGGACGGGGGGAGGGCATGAATGGGGGGGAACACAAGAGAACGCATAGCAGGACCACTCCCAATTCTTAAATGCACTGACGCAGAAAAGGGGCCCGGAGAATTAGCAAGGGAAAACAACACCCACCTTAAAGTTCAGGGAAGCCAGGTAGTGACTAGGGCGCGGCACACGCGCAATGTGTTGATCACCACGCAAAAACATGGGGTTAGAGCTCGAAAAAAAACGGAGTCTTTAAATCGACCATGTCTTTTTCGAGGTCACATGTAAATCAATCGTTGTTCCGTGGGGACCCGAAGACAAGCTGTCAAGGGTAGGCCCATAAAGTGTTTGGTTTTTTGACCGTGCATGACTTCAAAGCTTTTCCGGCAGAAATTAAATAAAGGAAAGAGGGCTCGGGGGGGAGAACAGGTCCTAAAAGAAAGGTTGGAGAGGAAAAGTGCAAGAATCTGAGGAGGGCAGAAGGAGGGAAACTACCTAAAGGGTCTCTCCCTCGGAGTACATGGTGTATCGAGCGTGGAACCCAAAAAAAAAAAAACGTAAAAATGAGACGCGACCAGGAATGGAATCTCTTTGGAGAATATTTAACACCCGGGGGGCTAAAGTACTGTAGGATTTTCCTGGGTCAAAAAACTGGGAGGAGGTCGGTGGAAAAATCTAATTGAAACGGTCTGTAATCGGCCCTGCACGTTGTGGTCTGAAAATCGAAGGATTACCTCCCATGCAGGGGGCGGCACGTGCCGTGTAAGAAACGAGAGAAGGCAGTAATTGTGTCGGCAGGTGTGGTATTTGAAAAACCATGCCCCAGATACGCGCTCTATTCGCGGCTGACGCTCGACCTCTCGAGGTGGGGTAAAAAATCTAGAACGCATAGAACGCCAAGCACCTAGGCGTGGGAAATGGAAGTTCGCCGGAAAAGCCGCGAAGCCCTAAAAAATAGTAAAATTGAAGGGTAAGTAAGATGGCTCGGTGCGATGAAAGTTGGGCCATGGAAGAGCCATCGGTGCCGTTGAGCAGCATATTAAAAATTGGATTCATCGTCTTTTCCCGCGGGGGGCAGGAATAAGGGGCAACCTCTCGGACGCCTCGTGAATCATTTCCCAAAGTGTGTCGGGTGGCAGGAATTTCGTGGGGGAGGTCATCGGTGAGGTCGCGGGTGTCAAGATGCTGAAGTCCGACCTTCGTGAAAAAACACCGAGACGCGGGGGTCAGCCGCTTAAAGGGGTGAACGTTGTTGGGGTGCATAAATGTTGCGGACGAGCGAAGGGGTGCAGTTAGCAAAAAAATAAGTGCGGAGCCCTTGTACAGAAACCAGCCATCATAGGGCAGGCCAATCGCGTTCTCGAGTGGGGCTCAACGGCGCCAGGTCGAGCGCTACCTCCCACTCACTAAAATTCTCAAGGTCCGGAAGATCTCATCGCTTCGCAGTCGGCACTCCTTCACTGAAAGCATCACTTGAGCAGGCGCTGCTGGGGCGACCGTATCGGCGACCGTTAACAAGCGAGACGGTTCAGGGGTTGCCGGACCTGGAGGGGAAAACGACGACGGCGACGATCTTGTCAAAAGGGGTCGGGTTTGAAGCTGTAGACGACGCCGCAAGCGGACTCAATATAGACCGATCGTTTTAACCGATATGAAGTTGTTCATCGAAAATACGTCAGAGATCAGCGCGCAAGGGTTCTGAAAAATCAAGCAGGCCCGCTTCTTCAAGGTGCGGGCTAAACATTGTCGTTTCGGAGGAACAAAAAAAGCTTTCAACGAGGCCAGTCCCGGAAAAACCACAAGATGTACATTGACCTCGCGGCAGGCTCGGAGCAATGGCACGATCAGGCGTCTAGTTGACAGCCATCCCAAGAGACTTGGTCGAACGGCGACGGCACTTCCTGCGTCGTCGCTGGGAAAGCCCCGGCTTCAACAGAGCTCTCGCCAAAGCTCGGATCCGGTGTAAAAAAAACCACTCCCTTGTCCGAGCGGGAAAGGTGATCAAAATAGGAAAAGACCCAGGACGGGCGCGCTTTCTGGGGATCGGAAGGTTGAAACATTCATGCCGGGGGAGGCAGTCGACTAAACAAAAAAGAGGAAACGAAGAGAAAAAACCCGGAATAGGGTGAAGACACCGAAACACGCCAAGCCTCGCGCCGATGGTAAAAAACAGCTTTCTGCTCACCACAGCCCGGCGATCGAGAAAAACGTCAGGGCTCCAACTTTTATTCGTCAAAAGGTCTATCCGAGAAGGGCTTTTTCCCCAAGAGATACGCCTTGAAGTGGGAGCAGCCGGGCATAAACCTTGATGGAGAAAAAGAGAGAGGGGGGGGGGGGGGGGCGCCCATCCAGTGCAGTCTCATTCCGCCCTTCAAACCTTGGCATTCAAATGAAAAAAATAGGATTTCCCCGTCCAAAAGAAAATCAGTTTTCGCATCAAAAAAATAGTCTCCATCGGAAACTTCGATAAACATCTGTGAAAGACCGGCGCGCAAATAATGCACCGACGATGTTAACGTAGTATCTCAAAGAAAACTAGCGTCGCTAGCGTCTGCAAAAAAAGCGGCGGTGCGTGGAAGCCAGAAAAACTACCAGGCGACTGACAATCTCAAAAAGCAAGAAAAAAACCAAAAGAACCGTCTCTCGGTGGCGAGTTGATCGATACCAACAATCACAAAAGCGTTAAAACAAAGCCTATGAGACGCAAGGACTGGAGTAAATTTAACCCGATTAGCTGGTCAGGAGAAACCCTGTGTGACAAGGGAATGTCCGCTAGTCTAAATGGGAGATAAACGACCTTCAGGAATTCCGGAAGAAAATCCTCGACATCTAGGGAAAAAATAACGCGCTGGTGAAACGCTCTGGAACAAGGCTCAAAGAAGGGCACCTGTTCAAGAAGCTCCGCACCGGCTTCGTAAAAACCAAAACGTCCGACCAGAACACTTACAAACGTCTGAGGGGGAGGCTCTGCTCAAAGAGTCGTAGGTCCTCCGTGAACCGGGAAACGGGTCAATCTACGTCAAGAACGGCGACAAAAGACAATACAACCATCCGGTGGCGGGCGGTCTTCAACGCATGGCTGCAATCTAAAATGGACAAGCTCTAGGAAAAGGAAAACGCGGGAAACAAACGCATGAGCGACAGAAAAACCTAGTGCTTCAGTTCATCAAACGGACCGGCGTGACTCAACAAGCTATCTCAAGAAAAGAGCTAACGAGAGCTCTCTACCACATTCACCTCCAAGTTGTCGAGGTCTTCGATGCGTTGAAGGAGAAAATGACTTAACGAAAAGGAGGGGGAAAAAGCGTCTACTGAAAAATCGTCTTCGAAAACCCTCAGGGAAAAACACACCCCGCGCCGGCCGATCAGTCTAATTAAATGATGCGTCAAACTCCGCAGCACAGCAAACCAAGGCACAGACAAAGGACCGCATAAAAAAGTCGTCTCTCGCGGACCCGGAAAATTGGGGGGGAGCCCTCCCAGGAAAGGCGCATTCCGCGCAGAAACAACTTGGGCGCCTTACAGACGCGTTCTCATTCCGAGGTGGTCTTCCCCAAGGGGGTCGGTGGACGGAGGAACCGACCAACCCCAGTAAGGAAAAAGTGGGTGTCAAGCTGCACGGCAAAACGGCAAGACTGTGTGGTCGAGATCATGGAAACGGAAAAAAAAAGCCGACGTTCAAGTAATAAAAGAAGGTCCGTATGTGGACAAACAAAGGGTTCACTACCCTAAGGTCAATGCGTCATTCAAGAATTTCTTTAGACCTTCCTCAAACCAACAGCGATCCTTCTACTCTAAAAGGGTAATTCTTCGGCGCTCCTTTGCGCGTGAGAAATGCAAAAATCACACAAAAAGCCGGTCCAGATGGTCCGCCAGCTAGCAACGCTGCCGGGCGACAAACATGCCACGCTGGGTTGATAAAAGATACCCAACCGCATGCATCTACGAGGGGAACCACGGAGGATTAGTACAAGTGAGGCCAAATAGTGGGCGAACTCCTGGATGATACCCAGGAAACGAAAAGCGCCAACGTCAAAGAAAACGCCTGGAGGTCCGAAAGACCTGACTTTTGGTGTTGCCTTCATTCCAGCAAAATCAAACGCCTCATATGCGTCTGTCTTCATGCTTACTACGGGGAAGTGACCAGTCATCTCCCGGAATATGATTCCAAATTCCGCATCTATTTAATTTCTTGCTTACCACTTTTGCTACAAGCAAAATCCGGATGAAATCTCCCAAGGATGCCCTGATCCTGAATCGTGCTGCGTCATGTCAAGCTAACAGGGCTGTGCGCTTTGGTCTTAAATCTTAACAAACTTTGTGCCGAAAGGCTGGTCAATTATGAACATTGTCAAAGAAGGCAGCTTATAGGTGAAGAAATCTGATGAGCCCGAATTCTTACGCAAAACTGCAGGGTGGGTTCTCCGCGCAAAGAACCAAAAAGGGCCGAATGGCCGTTTATCACGACATCGTATCGCAAGGGCGTGTGGTAGGTGAAACGTGGTGTGCTGGTCGCCACATTCCAAAGATTCGCGAACTCTCTGCTCGGCGTAGTCCTGCGCGGGAACCTCGCGCATGGTGTCCATCGAGGCCATCGGCGCCTATCTCCTCTTCTGTTGAAGGGTTCTAGGTTCATCAACCTCGAAGCCCTCGACATGGAGGATGGACCGCTGGGTCGGGTGAAGAGGCTTCTCGTATGACACAGACATTAACGTACTGAGTGTAAGCATCGGCGTGTGGTACGGTGTGTGAAGCATCAAAACCGGGGGGGGCTGGGTTGATGGGAGAGGGGTGGGGCCGGGCTCTTTTTGACCCGGTGTGGGGGGACGGGGGACGAGAATTGTCAAAAAAAAAAGAAAAACAGAAAAAGAAAAAAAAAAAAAGAAAAAAAAAAAAATGAAAAACAACATATTTTCCTAAGGCTGATGATGGTCTGGGAGAACATTTTGGGGGGGCGTGTGGGGTCGGACAAAAAAAGAATGGAAAAATCGGGCTATTCTGGGGTCGTCTGCTGGTGGGGTGAATAAGATAAAAAAACGTAGGGGGGGGTTGGGCACAGTACGGGTCGTCGTACGGGGGGGGTGGCCACACACTAGAAAAAAAAAAAAATCACACAAAAATTGCGGATTCCGCGCACACAAGCCGACAACCGACCGTGCAGAGCCGCTTGCTCCGACGGTGGGGTTTTCCTAATCGACTTAGGGGAACAAGGTAATCCCTCTTCTGAAAATAGCCTCTTGCAATAAGCCAGCCAGCCATCGGGGGTAGAGCATTCTCGATGTTCATCCCCCACGCAAACTGGGCATCGCCTCCGCCACGTCGCCTAGAGAAATGCGTCCACAGGTCGACGGATAGATCGAGATGCGGCACCGGACGGCAGGCCGTCTTCATCATCGGCTTTTGAAACTCTGCGGTGGGGCGACGTATTAGTGAAGACAAGCGCCACGGGGCGCAGATACGCTTCCGGACAGTTCTTTGCCAGCGAACGCGGAGGTGTCATCTGGAATCTTGTAGGTGAGGAAAATCATCCGATGTCTGAACCGGGCAATAGTGCAAAAGAACCTGCTCTGTAAAACATGGTGACGAAGGACGTTGTTTCATCGACGCAAAAGCGAAAAAGTGAAGGCAGCGCCGGCGGGCGACCTGCACGAAATAGGAAGCGCGCGCAGGTGCGTAAAATCGAAAAAGTTGATTTCGCACGAACTTCTAGATTGCCGAAAAGACAAATGCCGTAGGACGTTGACATGGAATGCGGCAACGCGTACCGCAGAGCACGGAAAGGCGTCTAGATTGACCAACACATATCCACGGTCAAGGAAATATACGTCAAACAATAACTGGGAACTGAGTCGGACGGGTTTAACGGCCCCTTCAGCTTCGGGATTACGACATACAAACTCGATCCGGAATCTTTGCGCACACCTCGCCGCTGATCTGTGAGCAAGAACTCTGGACCATGTGCGCGCGATCGGTCTGGTTGCACCTTAAACAGGAGTTAGGCCATCGAAAATCAACATAAAAAACGGAGGAGGAAAAAGCAGATGCCCCCCCAAATAGGTGAAAACCCGTACAGACGGGCTCCACGAAGCGCGCCAGGGTAAAGAATCTTCATTCACCGTCAACAAAGATTCTCCTTAAAGGTCATATCTTGTATCGTCAAGCGAAAATTAAGAAGAGAAGCCGGTAGGTTCCAACAAACAAAAAACGCAGGGGCCTGCGTCCGGACCCAAAAAGTGTAATGGAGGGGCAAATCTCGAAACTGCCGACTGAAGACGAGGATCCAAGCCGCCGAGAGGTCCATTTACCCTACGTCATCTTCATCGACGAAGAGAAAAATATCGTGTGGACATCAACGGATCCGATGCAAGCAAAAGCACACTCGACTCACGAACGATTCAGGATGACACCGGGGAGAAAAAATTATAAATTCTACGATGGGTCGAGGAACGAATATCTAGAAAAAACAACGTCTCTGGGGTAAGCTGGCAAATTCCCGTCTTGAAGCTTAGGATGAGAAAAAAACTACCATCCCATGGCAAATCTCGTCAATTCGTAGGGGGCACTTGACGATCAGGCCGCTACACGCTGCTCTGCATCCTTCGCTGGGATCGGACGTCAAATCCTCAAAAGCTGCAAATAACGATTATTCCCAAATGAAGAGAAATAATGTACTCACTATGATAGATCAGAAGAAACACCGTGCGAAAGTGTAAAGAGCGTGATGCGCTGCGACCGTCGACGAGGGTTGCAAAAAAATAAAGAAAAAGACCCGAAGGTGTGACGCCCGAAGCTCTGTCTGTGCTTCGGCCGTAAGGGCAAACTAAAACTAAGATGCGGTGGCACAGAAGAGTTAAACCACAACGTAATTCAAAACAAATAAAAAACTGAAAGCGGGGCGCTGAAGACGAGGGGAGAATTTTTCGCTCTGCTCAGAAGGAGTAAGACGGAACTCCGAAGGGGACCGAAGACTCAAACGAGTGCAAGAACTAACGTAAGTAATCAATCGGGTCCGGCTGCCACAAAAACACACACATCCTTGAGGTCGCCATTCGGGACAAGAATTGCCAGCGCGGAAGATCGTAGACAGGAACACCGCGAGAAACACGCCTGGAAGATCCAGGGGGCAATAAAAAAACCGAACACCGTGGCTATTCTCAAACGCCATTCGCAAAACGAGCGTCACCGTTAACGAATACGACCATCATGTCCGCACAGACTATGGGCTGAGGGCGTCGCATAGGGGCAGAACGGAAGAGAAACGCAAATTGAAAAAAACGTCTTCGGCGGAAGGAAGCCGACAAAAAACACTGCAACGAGGATGCGCGGAAAAACGCCCCGAGTCTCTCAAAAAAAAAGTCGTGTCATTTTCTTCTCATCACAAAACCACCCACCAAAGAAACGCCCTCTGCTGTCGAGAAGTCTGGGGGAGCCGGCCAGTAGAGAAAATCAAAAAACTCCTCACGTGGATGCAGAGTCACCATGAGCGGAAAAAAATAAAAACGTTCATGGAGAGACCACTACGAGGGCAAGCACCTATTTCTTCACGGGGGAAAAGCCGAATATAAGTAGGTAGGGGACCCTTAAAATAGAGCAAACATTAAAAGGCCAAGTGGTGTCAAGAGCTGCCCAGCCAGTCAGACTTTCAAAGGATCATGGCTCGGTCCCACGAAAACTATAGAAAGGTTAGTTCTAGAAGTCTATATCCGCAGAAGATGGCGGACCCGGATGGGGAGGTCACTCCCCGTCCAGAGCTCGAACATCAGTGTCCAAAAGCCCTTTTCAACATCACCGAAGCAGGAGCGGACCGCTTCTTCCTGGCCGGCCTACGCCTTAAGATAAGGAACTTTCAGCAAACAACCAACAAGTCAGTGGCAAGAAACCAAGCTGCCGAGGAGAAACGGCGCCACGATTGGTGTGTAGAAAAAACTATATCTCCACCGAACATTCAGGAAAACTCAAAAAAACGTTGAGGAAGATTATGAAAGTGCTTGTTGTGCTGGGCTTCATTTTATGAGCAACACAAAGATGTGGACGTGTGACCAAAGAGGCAGCGGTTTCGACCTCGGGGGGGAAAGTACTGTTTTGTTTTTACCGGGGCCTGCCTGGCACATGCCAGGCGGGATCCTGTTATAGGGGGGAAATCGTTTCCGAATCCGAGATTTTAGGGACAGGGTCTTTCCTCCACTGGCTGGGAGATTGACTCCATTTCCAATCGTCTAGTTCTTCAAAACAACTCCTGGTCTCCCGAGACGGAGGTCCACTAAACGAAAAACTCGATATAAAAAGGGTACTCTAAAAGAGGCTTTTACCGGTCCAGAGAGCAAAAAGTCTGTGACCGCGCGGGGGCAACCTTTACAACCCAATGAAATCTTACTGGGCTCTATTTCTGGTCCAAGGAACGACGTCTTATTCGTGGAAGAAAAGAAAGAGGAAACGGAAGCAACGCAACCGTTGGGTCTGAAGAAAAAGATGCATCCCCGGACGGTTGGCTTCCGAAGTCAGGGATCAGCAAAGAGGGGAGGGTATCCGCTTTCTGTTGCGGGGTTTCCGGGTTGGGGTTGCTTGTAAATAAACCGATGCCCAGATAGATCGCAACTCTCGGGCGCGGAGGCAAGCTAAAGCAGCGCGATGTAGAGATGGCAGCACATGATAGGAGAAAATCATCAGCGGAGTCATGGACGGGGGGACAGGAAAAGACAAACTAGTACTAGGAGCGCTAAGGGGATGGGGCCGGTCGTAGAGGAAGGATAGGGACGATTACGGGGAAAAGCATGGAGTGAGGCAAAATGAGTCTTTACCTGCAACATGGTAACGATGACAAGTTTCGCTGATTAATCCACGGTTCCGAGAACGTGGCACCGTAGGGGGCAGGGGAAAGGCTGGGTGATAAGGTAGAACAAACCTGGTGAGTGGTCTTTTTGTCCTCTGACTAGGGAATAAAGTTAGTTTCTGCAAAGATGGACTTGTAACTTAATGTCTACTATCCTGATCGTCGAGAAGGCCCGCACCGACGCGGTGGCAAGCGGGCAGTGTTTCGAAAGGTGGGTGGGGGGGTACGAATCCGTGAGTACGAAGTATCGGAACAGGAAAGAAATTCTGTTAGAAAGATTTGAAGGGAAGAATCCATAAAAGCCTTACGGGAAATAGGGAGGGGTGGGGCCGGGGTAGGTTCTTGTCATTAAAAAAATGCTTACGGGGGGGTCTATCTCCCGAAGAGCTTGGAACCGAAGTGCGGAACGGGGTCGGAAGTGATCTATATCTGGTCGGGGAAACATGGGGAAAGACGTACGTATCATCGCTTGAACCAAGAAAACGAGGAAAAGATTGGGGACGACGATAGAAGAGAAGCGAAAATGAACGAGAAGGGTCTGGTTGCCAAAGAGCGTTTAGCCCCCGTCCCGAAGTTCTACTAGGGGTAATGGGGCGGATAGGTAGGTGCCCGCTGACCTTTCCACACTCCCTCCGCCAGACGTGCAGAATCACCACTGTAAGTTGTGGACAGAGAAAGTGGGGTAAAGGCCATCTGTAGGAGGAGAAAAGGACGAGGGAAGTCGCAAGAATCAAGACAGTCGAACTAAATTCTAAATACAGGGGATGTCGAAGCTGAGTAGGTTTAAGAACTATCTTTGGGAGGGGCCGAGAATGCGTGAGGGGGGGATTGCGTCGTGGGTGAACTGAAAAAGGAGGCATTCGCGGTCCGGAATATAGAAACTTGACTCAGCGTATCATTTGACCTAATGCGCCCTTGTCTGAACGAAATGCTCACACACTTAAAATGATTCGAGATTGTGAAAAGACCGCGTTATATAATTAACTGACTATCGGGCAAACTTAATAGAAGGAGTGGAGTAATCAAAAATGAATCTCCGGCTTGGAGTTTGAAAATATCTTAAACTTACTTGAGAGAGTACTGGGGGGGGAAGGGCGGGAAAAAGTCTGGGGGGTGGGGGGAAAAAGAAACCTTCATAGATTAGTTTGCTGAAGAGAATCGAACAAAAACAAATGAGGTGAGTAAATCATCTAGCTGGTAAAAAAATTAACTGATACAAACAGACCGGACAGAAAAAGGCGCCGAAAGTTTCTGCGCGGTAGGTCGCCAACTTCAGCCTTAGAAGAATACGAGCCGGATATAAGAGAGGGGGAAATCAGGTCATAGGTACGAAACGGGGGTAGAACCGGATGTGAAAAAGACCCAGCGATAGGCCGTGAAGTGACGCGCAGACCGCACACGTGAGGATGAGGGGAATAACTATTACCGCCTGAACCCGTGGAAAATCTATGGCGGAACAACTCTCTATTTCCTAGACAACCTAATCTCGACGGGAGGCAAGTGCATACCGGGGAAGGATTTTGTGGCAAAGAACGATGAAGTGTTGTGACAACAGGAATAGGCCAAAGGAGAAGGGGGGGTAAAAAAAGGCGCGAAGGAGCCGAAAGCCGATTGGGGAAAGGGATACAAAGGGGCTATCTCACGGAAAAAAAAGGAACCAGAGGGAAGGCGGGGAAGTAGAAAAGGGCTGATGCAATCATCAACTAAAGAGATAGGGAAGATTAGTAAGTGCATGACTTTCAAGAAACAAAAAAAAAAGGGGTAAGGAAAAAAACAGTAAGAGGAGGGGAGTAACTAAAAAGCGACTACTTTAAAAGCCTCAATCCTGAGCAACAATGAGGATAAAAATAATAGCTGGAAAATTTTCAGCGAGCTTAGACGAGAGGAAAGAACCCAAGTGGAAGCTGATTGGAGTTAAGGGGTAGGAGGAAAAACATCGCGACGGAATGGGGTGCAAGTTCGGAAAATCCGGCGGAATTCTCTGATGGAAAACCACGAGTGACTGCGTCATAGTTCTGGGGGAGCGGACAAGGGCGAGAGCCATTCCTATACCCATGGGTCCACTCAACTCTTAGGGTAAAATACCATGGGCAATTTAAGGTGTTCCCAACGGGAAAAAGACGCGTGCGTCAGTACACACTGCAAACGTCGGGGGGGGTGCTACCAAGTAGACTGGACACTAGAGAACGGGGCGGGTCAGTATATTGTGCAGCGCGTCGAGAGGGTCGGAATAAGATGGAGGGTGAGCTACTCAAAGCTGTAGGGTGTGGGGGCAGGGTAGCAGGTCAGGGGAAGAGGTAGACAGCGCAGTGACTAAACGATCAGGTAGGAGATACAAACAGGGAGGTCGGGGGGGAACCCCGGATCGAGAGAACGTGGGGTAGAAGGTGCCCTCTGTGGACTAAGTCGTCTGAGTGAAAATCTTACCATGGCTTCGTGAGTTTAGACGGTCCCGGCGACGAGGGGAGGGCCCAGGGAAGGGGCAGGCCCAGAGGTGGCTATCAAAACCCCTATTAACAGGGTTGTCGGAACCGTCTGGCAACCGTCAGGGGGAGCCCAAACGGTCCCAGAGAGGGGTCTAATTGGAAAACCACTCCGCCGGGAAAGCGCTTCGCCCATACCAAACCCACTTGCTAGAAGGATGGCAAAGATTGTACAAGAACTCGACTGAACACGCCGTGCAAACTCACAAATTCAACCAAAGAGATGTCACACTAGAAATCTACTAAAAAAAGACTCAATTCAAAGAACGCTAATTTAAAAAGCTTTCTCATGAGGGAAAGAGAAAGAAATTAAAAGACTACTGTAAAGGTGGAGTCGATTGCTCGGTATGACGGCAAACTATTTAGACGAAAAAAGGCGCTAGGTAGTAATATCAGAATACTAACGGGCTAGAGGGAAGACGCAAAGTCAAAAGAGATGGGCAAAGGGAGTATCACCAGAAGAAAAAAAAAAAAAAAAAAGGTCAACTCCCCTGTGCAGGGCTATGCTGGAGTGATAAACCAGAAGTGGGGGCAAAGAACCTTTCAGGGTGGGCAGGACATGGGAAGCGTATGTGGAAATAAAACGCGTTAATTCTACTGAAGATAGCTGGAAAAAGTGACGAATGTGATTCGAAACCCAGGAGATAATTCAATGCGACAAGCACGTGATCGACAAATACGATTGACCGGGGGGTTGGTTGTAGACCAACCCAAAAGAAACCAAACCAACACAGGGAAAAAAACAACGAGTCCCTACGGTGGTTCTAGATCATGGAAAGCTGGTGACAAGACTAAGATCCATCAAGGGTCGGGTAATATGAGGGAGAAGTAAGAGGGGTAACGGCAGGGGAAGCACTCCCCGATGGACAAGTAGTGCGAATCTCTGTCAATCTGGTCTTTTCAGAAAAAGGGGAATCAAAGGAACAGGGCGGAACTATACCAGGGTAGTAATGCTTCCGGGAGGAAAGGCTCCTTGAAGGAAGAAAAGAGTAAAGGGGGGAAACAAACAAAAAAAAGAAGTAAAAAAAAGCCTCTCTTGCAGTCAGGGTGAGGAATTCAGACAAGAAAAAGGGAAAAGGTGGGGGGGATCATCCATAAATAGGGGGCCAAAAGAAGGTTCAGATCACAAGAAACAACAAAACGGATTAAGGGGGGAGGGAAAATGAGAAAGGGAAAATGAAGGTTTGGAAAATCGCCTGGTTTATACAAAATTTGCTCGTTAGAACGGGAATAAACTAATGGAAAAAAAAAAAAAGCTTGAAAGGAAAGGGGTTGGGGGGTTGTGTTACGGGAAGTCAATTCTCCTTAAAGGGTCGTATTCAGGAATGAGGTAGGAGAACTGAAGGAATAGGGGAAAGAATGCGTAAGAACAATGGGAGAATATTCTATGTTCCGTCGCGGGGCGTGTCACTAAGGGGTAAGAATAGAAGATTAGAAGCCCGAGATAAACATTCCAGGGATCAAAGGGCAGGAGGACGTCCAAAGTCCTCGGAACAATTGAAGCGTCTTGGCGGCAGCTTGAAAAACAAGTTGATCGTAATTTTAGCGGAGGGGGGGAAGGGGAAGAGGACTAGAGGTAGGGGGAGGAACATAGAATTAGGAACGGCGTCAGGAAGAGACAGGAAAAGTTTGTACGGTGCCGCGCATCGAGCACGACCCCGGGAAGTGGGCGGAAGAAGGGACCGTTGGATAAAGCGACATAAAGGGGGAATCCTGAAGAGTTCGTTGGAGTTTACGGTGGTTTTCTTGATAAGCAATGCCAAAGATCTAGCGCTAGAGAGTACGTAGGGCGAATATAAAGAAGAAAGAGAAGTGTGTGGGGTGAAAGGACTGATGAAGGAATAAGGTGAGAACAGAGAGAAGAGGGAATTGACTTGAGAAAGGTGCAACGAAGAAAAAAATCTACGGTTCTGATAAACTGAGGGGTATAATAGAGGAGCATTGAAAAGTTAGGGTGAGAAGCAGTGAGGACATCATCCAATGGGAAAGTGCGTGAAAAAAACGGGAAAGGAGCTGAAAGGGGAGTTGCGCATCAGAGGGTTCAAGCTACGGACATGACACGAAGGGGAAATGAAGGGGTCCGAAGGGGCAGGGGGAATAAGGGTGGGAGACTGGCAACTAGGGGGGGGGGGGTGCGGAGAAGGGTTGGTGCCGAGGGGGTTCCGGACCTTCGGAGGCTGTGGGGAAATCGGGTTCAGTTTAAGTTCACTGATTCGGGTGACCGAAAGCCTGAGAGAGCGCCGAAACAAAAGGAAACCGCGGGGAATCCTCAGTGAGGGGACGAAAATGTTGGGGGAAGAAGGAATGGGCTTGACAATCGGAGTGGAACAAAGGGAGAGACTTCTGTAGAAAGAAAATTTGGAAGAAAGAAGGCCATACAGTTCTAAAAGGGAAAGTTTACATCTGAGGGAAAGGGGGGGGGATTTGATGAAAAAGAACCAGGAGAGAGGTAGTAGGAAGAGGAGAAAAAAACGGATAAACCATCATCTAAATGAGCAAAAGGGTTGTTCGAGGAGAGAGAGACTATGAGAACAAAATGCGGCAAGACCGTACTGGGGAGGAGAGAGATTAGAAAAAAAAACAGGGGATGGGCGGACGGAAGTCAAGGCAGAAAGACTCCCTTAAGAAAGTGACTGTCAGGTGGGGGAAACGGAATGGCCTGGAAACTTGGCTAAAAAAGAATACTTTTCATTCTGGAAGACGGGGGAGGGAATGGTGGAAAAAAAGAAGCAGAAGTGCCCAGACTCTATCAGGACCTCTAGGGGGGGGAAGGTTGGAAGATGTCAAGAGTTGTGATAAGCTAAAGAGAAGAGGCATACAAAAAGAGATAACGGGGCGGGGGTAGAAATGGCAATCATTATAAGCCGATACTCAGGGGAGGGTCTGCAAAAGAGGATGGTAAAGGGAAGAAAACGATGATTGGAGGGAAGAGTTGGAACATGCATTAAGAACCTAGGAAAGGCGTTTGGGAGCGAAAAGAGGGAGGAAGGAGGGGGAGGAACTAGAGGAGGGAGACTTTAAGTCCTGGAGGGTCGGGAGAAGTTGGGGAACGCATAGAAAAAAAACGTTTGTGGGAAGTAGGGGTCAGATTCAAGGCAGGCACAAATCTGAGAATAGGGGGGAAAACTCCAGGTAGGACTTAAGGAAGATTTACTATCGGAAAAAGAGAGTAAAAAGGGGTCTTCTTTAGACACTTCTATCATAGTCCGGGTAAGAAAATGTGGAAAGACTAATCTAGAAGAACAAAGGGGAGGCTCGAGGGGGGGGGTAACTTGAAAGGAGGGAGTCTTGTTTGTTCAAAGGAAATGCCGGGGGGTGGCCGGGCAG
>Ga0179593_1587428_pt1 | contig 18695 bp, 18 predicted proteins | sample CZODoug2_1_08_16_FD_185931 | JGI IMG/M metagenome (GOLD analysis project Ga0179593, IMG submission 185931) | Vadose zone soil fungal communities from Angelo Coast Range Reserve, California, USA - CZODoug2_1_08_16fungal (PacBio error correction) | ecosystem: Environmental > Terrestrial > Soil >...
GGAAATGGCCATAAAACTCCAAGGCATTTGAGAGGGAAGGAATCTCTAACACCAAGGAGGAAAAGAAGAGAGATACGTCAATAGGGAAAAGGGCGTCGCGGGGCCATTCCAAAGCTCGGTCTCTAGAGGAATGTGTCCTAGAAAGAAGAGGGGGGTGTTTCCTCTCTTGAAGGAAAAGGAAGTCGTCTCGTGGCAGGAAATGCTGTGGGGTTCTGGGGGGAGAGTTTCGGAAAAACGCTTAAGAAGAAGGAAAAGAGGTTGTCAGTATACTTCTCAGCGGAGAGCGTGGAAAAGGGGAGGGGGCACCGGGACTTGATGTGCAAAAAAGAGATTCTACTAGCAAAAAAACTGAGCGTTGGGACTGGGAGTTATGTAGTGGAGAATCGGTTAAAAAGGCGCGTAGGAGGCTATCGGAACGGAGGAAAGTTAACCTATCCTTAAAAAGTCCTGGGGGGGAAAAGAGGGGGGGGATGTATTCTCGGGCGCCGAGGGAAAAGGGAAGACCAAAGGGAGAAACCAATCATTAGGAAGCGGTGGTGGGGGGAAGTCCAGTGACAAATCAACTCGTAACTGGACTCAAGAAAAAACTGCCAAGAGGGACTTTCGATTGGAATTAACCAAGAATAGGGAAGGGGAGAGTGCTCCGTTCTACATAGCTTTCACCGGTCGAAACGGGAAGGAAATTCTAAAGGAAGTAGCGCAACCCACCCTGATGGAAAAAAAATAGCTGCGAAGGACCAAAAAGGGTACGGTCGAGAGGTACTTCTGATTGAATCGGAGAATTCAAGGGTATTAAGGGGGGGTTAAAGAAGGTCCGCCTCAGAGTTCGAACATCGATCACAGATGTTCCTTAGAGGCCAGGGAATCAACGTTGAACGGCTGGGGGAAACAAATCGGCGCGGATCCGTTATCACGGAAATGAGAGATGAATAAGGGAGTGGGGATTGCGCGGGGAAGCCCTGGGAGGAAAAAAGAGGTTCGGGATTCTTAAAAAGGGGAACCCGCAGCGGGCAGCACGTTTTCCAGAAAAAAGGCAATCAGCGGAAACTTTCTCCGGAAAATGGGAGCACAGGAGGGGTGGGGGACGTTACCCAACCGCGTGGCGAAAAATTTTGGGGGAATCCAATACACCCATTTCCGGAAAGAATCAAAGAATTCGAGAATATGAGCCGTAAAGTCAATATACAGACAGGGAACTTAAATCTCGAGTCCTTATAGGGGAGACGAGGAAGGAAAGGTCCTCAAGTCAAGGGTCATCGCTTGGGGAAGGGAAAAGTCACATTAGAAGCGTAATTTTTTAGAATCTTTGAAGGGGGGTGACCGCCATATGTGTAGAGGAAAAGTCGGTCAGAAGAGACAAAAAGGGAGAAAAAAGGTGTCTTCGATTCCAAAGTGAGAGCCATGAAAGAAACTTTCAAGGGGAAAGTCGGGAAAAGGAATTATAAGCAAGGGTCTTTGAGACAACTCCCACTCAGGGCGGTTCGTCTTACTTAAGAGGACCCATTTGGGGTAGGGACAAAAGCCCAAAAAGAAAGTCGAAAAAGGATGGAAACGGCAATCGCCACGTTGCGCATGGATCGAAAGAGGGGGGGCGATGTGAGTTAAAAAAGGGGTCCTACTTTTGGGGAAAAAAAAACCAGTGGAAAGGAATATGAAGGAGAATGGCAAAAAAAAACCTTCGCTGAGCGTACTTACAATTGGGGGGGGGGGGAGACGAAAAAAAACTTCCGTTGGGGGCAGGCTCCAAAAAAAAAAAAGCCCAAGGGGGGGGGGGCGACGCGCAGTTTGGGAAATTTGGGAATAGTCCGTTCAAAAAACTGCAATTGTAGGGGGGGAAAAAATGCTTGAAAAATCTTGGAAGTGGAAAAAAGAGTAGGGTTCTGGCCGGAGGGGGGAAAAAGCATTAGATAACCAGGAAAAACGTCCCTAAATGGACTATCAGAGTCCTGGGGGTCGTATGGGGGGAAAGCGGGCCCCCAGGAGAGGATACCGTCGAGTAAAACGGCTGGGAAGAAAACACGAATTTGTGAAAAGGACACGGATTCACCCCGAAAGTCTGTTAAATGAAACGAGGGGGGTAGGGGGGAGGGAATTTAATAAAAAGAGTAACTAGGAGAAAAGGGTTTTTGCATTGAAAAAAAAAAGTGGAAACTAAGAAGGATCGTCTATTGTGACGTGCATTCTTTGAACAAATTAGGAAAAGTTAGGTACCAAGCTTGGACGAGAAGTGGCTAAGACAGAAGGGGAAAACTTTTCAAAGAAACCTATATAATCACTGCCTAGAACGCCTTAAGTTAGAGGAGGGTGAAATCACAGAAACACTCGCAAAGCGGGGGAAAAACCTTTAAGAGAAATATGCAAGCAAGAAAAAAGGGGAAGGGGCTTCAAATTCATTGAAGGGGGGGGACAAGGAAAAGGGTAAAAATGTTTACGAAAAAATCTCAATTTGGAGGGGGGGAAATGGTGCTTGAGGGGAGCTTGTTTAGCCTGACTAGTGAAACAAAACGGGAATTTTTGAGAAAACAAAACCAAAGGAGGGGGACTTAGGGGAAGCACGACGAAGGAGACATATCTAGATTCCCGGGCAGGGTAAGGAAGAAAAAAAACAATTTCTGCCGCATTGACAGCCTTCACGTAAGACTCAGAAAAAGGCTCAAAAGAACGTAGGGGATATCCTTTTCTCAGGCGAGGAAGGAGATAGGCTTCAAGAAAGGAAAGGTTCACGTCTACGAAAAGTTCTTCTGAAGGGTGCACTTCAAATACAGGAAGAAAGAAAGAATCAAGGAAAAGTTGTGAGGGGAAAAAAGGATTGAGATAAAGGGGCTGGTCATCTACTACAAGGAAGGGGAACGGAGAAAAAAGGGATATTTAGGATCTCAAAAAGGAGTCGAGGCGAAAAGATTTCATGACTTGAAGGAAACTCTTTATTACTGGGGAAGGTTGTGAAGGGGACAAGGAGAAATGACCAAAGAAGGAAGGGGGGGGTCCGAAAATGGGCGCTGGATCAAAAGATCAGCCCGCATTCCGTCTATCTTTGGGATTGCAAATATGACTTTGAAAAGGGCCAAGACTTGAGTTGCGCAAATGGCATGAAAAAGGTCACTAGGAGGAGACCGCAAATTCGGACAAAAAGTAGAGTTTAACAAGAGAGCTAAGAGGAATTTATTACGGCTAAGCCAAGAGGGGGTGCAACGAGAAAGACACCCAAGGGAAAAGGGATCGAAAAAGGGGAGTCTAGAACCGCGAAATCCCTAGAATAAAAATGCCGGCATCGAGCATTGCGATGAGCACGAGTGATGTAAAAAAAAAGTCTGACCCGCCTTGCTCGCACGGGGTGTACCACAAAAAGGCAAGGGAAAAGATAGGTCAAGGAAGGGGTTAAAAAGATTTAAGCGGGAAAAACAAGAGACCGGTTAATTTCACAGACGAGATAAATAAGCAGAGAACCGGAAATATAAGGCGCGGGAAGGCTCGAGGAGGGAGTCGCATCCGGGATAACGGCGCCAGCCGCGGAAAAAGTCGAATAGAATCTCGGTAGTGGGGGTCCTTGAAAGAAAAAGTTGAGGGGAGAAAACGCTATCCTGTACCGGAAGGGGGTGTGGTTTGACATTCAGGTAACGCAACCTGGGGAGGGGGAAATGGTTTTATCGGGGAAGTGTTGTTCTAAGGGGGAAAGGGGGATATGGGAGGGAAATGGGCATCCAAAAGAGGAGACATGAAATCAGATGGGGTGCGAGGGGGGAACTTTTTCTGTGGTTTGCGGAAAAAAAGTCGAGCCAGAAACCATAGAAGGGGTAACGCGAAGATCTGACCGGGGAACTTATGATCGGAGAGGCAGCATTGGTTACCGGCGCACCGACCAATTATGGGAAGGGTGCGAGGAGAAGAAAATATTGACGGGGTTGGGGGAAAGGGGGACCTTTCCCATCTTTTAGGTTGCACCTCAGGAAAAGGAAGGGCGTGGAAAGAGTTAAAAAGCGGAGGGAGGAAAACATGAAGCAGACGTCTTAAACGGAAGGGGGGACGTTGAATCGTTGGCAGAACGGAAGAAAGCTCCAAGAAGTTGGAAAGGCCTGTTTCAGATTCTTGTACTCCGAGCCAAAAGAAATGCATATATGGAACTAATTCAGGGGGAACGAGCCCGTGGGGGAAGGGGAAATCCAAATTTCAAGAGAAGGCGTCGTCATTACTCTCTCAACAAGAGAAAAAAGATCTATTAAGAGAAATGGAGAAGGTTAGGAATCCAGGTCAAGATAGCGTCTAAAGAGAATAATTCTTTTCCTCGAGAGAAGTACGGGTGGCGAGCATGGGGGAATCTAATGTGGTAGGGGGGGGGGGGGAGCTGGAGAATGGGAGTCAACTAAGGACAGATAGGTAAGACGGTGTGTCTTCCTCCTATACTTATTCTCGAACGCGAAGGAGTTAAAGAAAAAGATCACGCTGGGAACGCTGGTTAAAGATAGGTGTCATATTCTAAAGGAAAAAAACCCTAATGCATCTTTTCAAGGGGAGGTAGTCGGGGGGTCCTTCCGGGGTACAGAATCCTTCGAGTAGTAATAGGAAGAGGTGGCAACCTTATTCTCCGCTAACCGGAAAAAGGCGCGGATCTTTTGGGGATAGAAAGGGTCAAAGGGCCAACAAGAAAGAACCTTGAGGGAAACGTTGAATGATCACAAAAGAACACGAGGCAAATAGGCTAACAACACTTTCCTCGAAAAAAAAACCCATTCCGGGGGAAGGTCGAGGGGGGGTAAAAGAGTATTGATCAAGAGCTCCCGGAGGAAGTAGGCTAGCTTTCCCCAGAGAAAGACCTTGGGCGAAGGATCTTGCGCGGTGGGAAAAACCCTTAAAAAAGAATTCGAGGAAAAAGTTTACCAAGATTGGGGAAGCAGAGCCTCAGCGGAAGTCCAAACGGTTGGGGGGGGGTCAGCAATCGCCTCTTCCAGGAAGAAGCGAAAAAAAGCAAGCTGGGGAACCGTATAGTTTGGGAGGGGATGTCAGAACACTCAAATCCGGGAATGAGGGTAGAACTCGATGGAAAGCTTTCAATTCTAGATCGGAAGGGGAAGGAGGGGGGTTGTAGCGGAAGAACTTAAAACTCGATCGCGACGGCAAGAGTCCCTCTTTTGGAAAAACCGCCTCGGGAAAAAAAACGTTGAAAAGGATTCCAAGGAGTAAAACGGGGAAAGGAAAGTGTAGCCTACGTAGGGGGGGAATAAGCGAAGACCCTAAACCGAAGGTCGACCTGCTCCAATTCGCAAAATCGTTGAGGGGTCAGAATTCGATCAAAGGGGGTGCCGCTCGAAAAAAGGGACAAGGATCTCAAGAAAAGAAGAAGGGAGGGAAAGATGATAAGGCCTTAGAATCAAAGAGTGAGGGGGCCAACAGGGGATGGGGTTTCAGGTGAAATGAATCAAAAATGGCCGGCAGGAGTAAAAGATATAAAGAGAATGACTTTTGGAAGAGCAGCCGCCTACGACGAGCCGGGGCCCGGAAAAAGATACTGGAAGGGAAGTGAAGTGCGTGCAAAGACCTCCAAGAGAAAAGGGAAAGAGTGCCAGAATCAGGAAAGAGCAACGGCACGGTGACAGTAGAAATTTCGCCCCTCAGGGGCCGGAGTAAGGAAAAAAGAAACAGCACCTTGAGGGGAGGGGAGCAACGAAGAAGGAGCGCCTTGATGGAACTATATCGCAATCGAAGGCGGGGGGGGAGAGTGAAGGAAGGTGGGGAAGACTTCAGCGGAGGATGAAGAACTTCGTAGTTAGGGAACGGGAAACCAGGACTGATCGCTACGGCACCAGGGGGGTTTTGGGGAAAGGGGGGGAAAAAAATTGAAAATTTAAAAGGAAAAAGTGCAGAAGGGAGAACAAGCGTGTGGACTATATTGTCAGACGAGGAGAAATTTTGACTCTCCAGAAAGGGAAAGTGGGGGGGGACTCAAACCTGCCAGGGAAAAGTCATAGGGCAGGGCCGTATGGAACGCTGGGAACGGACCGTGGGTAACAGCCCGAACCTTTAAGGCTCAGAGGACCAAGGGGACTTCTTTGAATTTGCCCGAGGGGAAAATTTCGAAGGGGAAAAAAGGGAAATTCTGGCACGAACCTTCACAAGGAGGTTAAAAAAAGGGAAGATTTGAACCCCGAGAGCGGTTACCGGAGGGGGGGACTGGAAAGGGGCAATTAGAAAGGAGGAAAAAAAAGAAAACCGGTTTGGGGGAAACACACGCGGGGACTCGCGTACCTCTTTCGGAAGGGGTGAATTGACGGGTTGGACGTGGAAGGTTTCGTTCCCAGAATGGAGAGGCGGTCTCCAGTGCGGGAAAACGGAAAAAAGCCGAAAGCTTGCAAGGGGAACGCCTCGGATAGCAACGGAATCACGGAGGGAACAGTCACACGTGGAAGCATTTCCATACTGCCCAGAAAAAAAGGCAATTTGAAAAAGAGGGGCAAGGCAAGATTGGAAAAAGGTCGAACCAAGGGGAAAAGGTAACAACCGGGTGGAGCGTTCTCACTTTTGAAAGCGGGGGGGTTTAAAAGGGCGGGGGGGGGCTTAAAAAAAAGTTTTGGAAGGAGACAAACGTCCTCAAGCCGTAAGCGATCCTAGATGTTGGAACAGGGGGGTGGTTGCCTCGGAGACGAAGTTCGGCAAAAAGAGGAAATTAGGAAACAGGGAAAAGAATTGACGCTCAATCTCACCTGCCGTCACGTGAGCGGAGTCACCCTTCTCAACAGAAGGGAGAGATCAAGGGGACGGCATGAGAGGGGAGTAAAAAAAGGACAATAGTGTCCTCTTTTTAACACATAGGAACAAAAGATAGTGTGTCTAAATCTGGAAAATAAAACTTTACGACGCAGATGGGGAAAAAGACGGAAGGTCTCACCGAAAAAGGGATCGATGGACGAGGAGGTCATCCGACTAAACAACTTACAAGGGAATTATTACGTAAGGGAATAGGGGGTGAGGAAGGAAAAACTTCAAAAAGTAAGAGGAAAAGGACTCGGAAAAATGACTGCCGGAAGGGGTGAAGTTCATGTCCAAAAACAGAGGGGGAAAAGTCACGTCCGTTGGGAGGGGGGAAGAGAGAAAGTCTGAGAAAGCTATTAAGGGGGGAGCTTCTATTGGGGGAGGCGAGGGAGCATCGACATATGAGCGACTTGAACGTACGAAGGGAATGTTCTTATTTATACGGAGTTCGAAGGGGAAGTCGCGGGGGAAACCTTTCAAGTCCCAAAAAGAACGTTTTCACGCGAGGGAGGGTATGAAAAAGGGTCGAACGGTCGTTGGCAACGCGGGGACGACGCCAGGGGGAGGGGGGACGGGGAGAACTTCAGGAAAAAAGCTAAAGAAGCGCAATTCGCCCAGATTCAAAAAAAGTCGAAGAAAGAAGAACGGATTCGCTTATTAAACGCAGGAATAGGGGTCATAACAACGAAAGATAAAATATGGGACTAGGGAAGATGAAAAGGCGATGGGAAGAGCTCTGCGTAAAGGAGGAGGATAGAAAAAGGCCTACTATCCTAGGTAAACCTGATGGGGGAAAAAAGAAATAAAAATGCAGAGGGTTGTTGAATTAGTCCACTTTGAAAAAGAAATACCTTTTTGGATACAGCGCGAAATCCTCCGGAAGGAAAGTTTGAAAGGGAGCTAGCAGGGGCGCTATCTCAAAAGATGGCCGGGGGGGGACATTCCCATCTAACCAGGATCCATGTTGGGGAGGTTTCGGGGATCTTGCAAGGAGGGGATGCAAAAAGTTGAAGGCCAAAAACTCGCTATGTGCTAAAAAGAAAGGGGGGAGGGAAAGGGTGCGAAAGAAAGGGGAAAGTGGGGAGGAGAAAACGTCCGCCAGAAAGAAAAACGCGAACTGGAAAAAAAGAGCTCCTACGCTGGAAAACGGGCAGCTACTTAAACGGTTTCTCGCAGTTGGGGAAGAAACGACCCAAACCTACCAGAGATTCAGGGGATAATCTGCCACGGGGGATTTGCACAGCAAGGTGGTTAGGTATCCCATCGTGTGAGGAAAGGAAGGGGGCCTCCTTAGAGGGAAATGGAGAAGGGAGGGGAAAAAGAATCACCGTCTTCTTCACAACAGGAGGGGGCCTGCCTATTCTTCAGAAAAAACCAAAAGTAGTGAAGATAAAAAAAAGGTCTTGTGGGAAGGAAATATGTAACGAAAATAGAAAAGTACCTAGCCGGTATCGTATTTGGAAGACTCACATCTCCGCGAGATAAAAAGGGACTCTGCCGGGAAGAAAAACACAAAAAAAAAAGGGAATATCCGGAGGGGGGGGAAATCGAGGCTAAGGTCACATGCCCAGATAACCTCGGGAATCGGGGGGGAAAAGTTTCCTCTATTCATCGAATAGGGGGGCACTTCGTCTTGCTGAAGAAAGAAGGGGCACCAGGACTGGAAAGGGAAACTAGAGTAAAAAAAAGGGGCCGTCGCTGAACTAGACGGATGTGGCTTTCGAGAGAAAGCCTTCGCTCTACTCTTGCAAATGAGGTAGAGGTGGGAAGAGGACGAGGGGGGGGGCAAATAAAAAGAATCTACTCGAATGAATCGTTTCCAATCTTCTTGGTTAGGGGTGGGTGGCTGGGCCTTCTTGTAATCGAAAAAAAAAGAGGCGCGGAGGAAGAGTAGGCTCAAGGGAAAGGGAAAGTTCTCGGATCTGGGGGGAGGTTCTCGGGCGACGGTTGAAAAAAACAAAGTTAGGCATAAAAGAATTCAGCAATCAGCCTGATGGGAGGAGACTCGACGGGGAGGGTGAGGGCAAATCTGAAAAAAAGAGAAAAACTTACTCAAAAACAAAGAAGAATGTACCCGCCCGTAGGTGCGGGGCGAGGGGTGAATGGGGGGGAATCCTGAAATTATGGAAGAGCACTACAAGATGAGGGAAAACAAAAAAATTCCATAGAAAGGCCTCAGGAGGGATCGCGTTGAATGGGGAAATTATTTGCTTCCTACACTTAATTCTATGGGAGGAAACAAGGGGTGCGTCTATTAAGGGTTAAAAATACGGGGAAAAAAAAAGTACAAAAGGGAAGATGGGGGGCCTCAAATAACAGCGTCATGAAGTAGGAAAAGGCGACTCCAGACTCTCTGTAAGGGTAGGGGTTAAACAGGGATTGGGGATGGACTCAAATCCTGCATAGTGGTAATCTAGGGGGGAAAAAAAATGCTCTATGCGGAGGGAATAAGGGAGATTGAAGGGGATACAAAACTCGGGGGACAGCGAGGGGCGTTTCTTCCCGATTTGGACAAACACTCATAGCTGAAAGAAAGTTTGGGTCATACAATTCCTAGAGGAAAAAACTGGGAACATAGTCAGGGAAGAAGATATGGGGGGGAAGTCGGGAAGAAAAAAACACTGCGGCGAAAGTGGAAGGTCCGCCACTTAGAAACCTTGAATCCCGTACGGACGCAGTCGAGCGATAGAACAAAGTAAATCAAGGAAAAAATATCAGAAGAGAGGTCGGTCTTAATAAAGGGAGCCAGCGGACTTCCAAAAAGGACTTATTAGGGGGATGAAGTGTAAAGGAGGGAAAACCGGCAGGAAAAAAATATAGTTGAAGGAGATGTGGAGAAAGACCGCTCAATAAAAGGGGAGAGCCCGGAAAAAATAAGCCGGGGGAGAGGAGTTCGCTACACGTTGAGGAAAGAGTTTGAAAAGGATAAAAGAAAAAGATGCGTTATATTGAGAAAAATCCTTAAACGAGAGATTAAGAAAACCGACGGGCTTAAGAAATATGACCCATTTTTGGAGATGGTCAAAAATCTAACGAAGAGCCTGCTGAGAACAGTGGATAAAAGACTCCGGTCTAGTAGGCAAAGTTCTCGGCCTAAAAAAGTGTTTGTTCCGACCAAGGTGACTTTCCTGGAGAGGAGGAGAACTACCTTCGTCTTTAGGAAAAAAGCCAGTAACAGTCGTCAGAGAAGAGCGCTGGGGGGGCACAACTTAAAAAACGGGGGATGAACTAGGAAAAGCCACCCTCTCCAAGGGAATAAGGGGCCCACTTTAAGGGGGGAGACCCCGAAGTTTCGAGGGTTAACTCTCCGGAAGGGGGGCGGAAAAATGAAGACCGAAAGATCTGGTAGGGAGAGGGAGTTCTTTCCGTATGGGGAACGATGCTCATGAACCTGGGTAAAAAGAAATAATGGAATGCGTCTAGAGAGGGGAGGAGAAGTTGAAGGGGACCGGAGAGAGCCGGAGACAGGGAAATTCTGGGAACTACATTCAAAATTGTAAAGAAAGGGAAAAAAGAGAAGCGGACGCTAGGGGGGGATGTCAAGGAAAAAGTTTTCAGGGAGAGAAGAAACAACAAAGGGAATGCCGAAGGGGGAACAGTCACCAAAAAAAGGGGGAAAAGAGTAGTCTCGGTGTGAACTCTGACGTGCACAATGAAATTTGAACAACAGGGGGTCCACCAGATTTACGCACGCGCGACCGGAGGAATTGAGGGAAAAGAAAAGACCGTGGGGAGTCAAAAATAATAGGAGAAGGGAAAACATTTAGTTGACTGTTTCGGAATCACACGGGTTTCCAAGAGTCCATACTTCCATAACCTTACTGGAATTAAAAGGAAAAGGGGCCAAAGGAGTCAAGGAGGGGTTCCAAGAACAAGGGAAAAAGGATTCACCATTTACATTTCTTAACTGAAGGGTCATCGTACGCTGGGGGGAAAATTCACAAAATCGGGGGTTTCTCAAGGGGGGTGGACGGGGGTAGAAACTGCTCAAGCCGTAGAGGCACTAAGACGGGGCAAAATCGAAAACGACGACATTTCTGACGAGAGGCCCCGAAGCCGGAAAGTAAAACTTGAAAAGGAGGGAAGGGAAACCGAGAACCCTTTCCCGGAAAAAAACATTCGCAACGTCGGCTCAGTTCAAGCAATAAGCGAGATTGGAATGACAAGGGGGGAAAAAATCGGGTCAAGGGGAGACGACACGAAAAAAGTCGAGTGAGAAAAAAAGGGGAGGAAAGACCTTTACTAAGCCGGGAAAGAACCGGAGAAAAAACAAACTAACATCGGGGGGGAAAAGGGGGATATCAGGGGCATTCTCCGACCAAATGACTGAAAAACGCCGGTGGAAAGATCTTTTTTCGGGGGAAGCTCAAAAATAGGGAGCGCGCAAAATCTCATTCAGGCAAAGAGAGAGGGAATGACTGCCGGGAAGGTGTGGTGAAAAAGAGGGAAGAGGGAATCACGTCCGTAGGGCTTGGAATAAAGGAAAAAGACCCCCAGGAAGGGAGGAGTCTGGGGATGCTATTTCCTTTATCGTATGGTATAAAAGAAAAGAGAAGCGTGCGTCAAAGGGAAAGAAAGGGGCTGCAGGAGGAAAACAGGAAGTGCGCGGGGAGGTGCTTCAGCAATGGAGTTCAAAAGAAGATCCAAGGATGACTAAGTTGGGAAGTCTAAAATGTATGAAAAACGGGATTCTGGGGGGAAGGTGACGCAAAAAGAAGTTGCTCTATCGAAAGAGGTTTACACAGGAAGAGGAAAATCCCGACAAACTTCGCATCGAAGGAAACGTCATGCATGATTGGACCCACGTAAAATTCTCGACCTATTTGGGTAAGACACGGGAGGAATAAATGGGATGTCGCGCCGGGGAAGGTTGATGATTAAGCCAAGCTTCCGAAGGACCAGGTGATTTCCTCGAAAAAAGGACGAATGCTGCAAAGGGGTCGCATCGAAAGGCAGGGGGGAAGGGACATCCGTTTTTTGGACCATGAACGTGAGTCAACCTTGAGAGAGCAATGGTTCTATGGAGGGGAAGCGAGATCCTATCTTGTCAAAAACTCTATAGGGATCGAAGGGGGGGGAACCCATCGAAAGCAAAAAAAAAGAAAGGGGACCTTTTTGACTGTCGTGAAAGTGTGGGAGAGTTCGAGTGGCAGGGGGGTAGGTGCCTTTTCGGGGAAAAAAGACGTAGGGGGACAAGTCATTCTGGAAGAGGTTTCCTGTTGGAAAAGTGTGGCGAAAACTTCGATCTAAATAAAAGAAATTTAAGATAAGTGTTAAGAAGATTCCACGATTCTTCAAGAGAGCTCAGTTTGTAAAGAAGGAACTACCTCAAGAAGACAAGAATGATTGTAACGATTCGTCAATGTTTGGGGGGAGGAGGGGACCCCTATTCGGGGAAAATAAAGGTCGGAAAGGGGGGGTGTCTGTGAGACATCCTAGGAACCCGAGAAGGAAGAGAATTATAGAGGACTGACAAAGGGTCTTCAGCTATGGAGGGGTTGGAATATAAAACACTAGGAAAACACATTAAGTTGAAAGATGAAAATCGGACACAGGAAAAGCACTCTCGGCCAACAACGATGTCGAGTCAAAGAATCGAGGGAAATTAGAAGGGGGCGGGAAAAAAAGGTTTTCCTCAACGGCGCGGAAACGACAAAAAGGGGGAGGGGGGGATGTCACATCTAGCTGGCCGGGAGGAAAGGGGTTTATGAAGTTGCCAACTCTGGAAATCGTGGAAGAGAGGAAAGGAGTCGTTGTTTGGCCGTGCGATGAGGACACACATAAGGGTGAGGAACCTACTGTGTTTCTTTGGAGGGGGAATAGGGGGACAGGGAACAAACGCCAAGGATACGGAAGGAGAATTCTACGGAGGGAACCTTCGGCTCAGATTAGCAAGGGCGGTTCAACATCATTAAGAAAGATTTCCGGGGGAAAAGAAAACCTAAGGGGGTCTCCACCAAAGGAGGGAAATCCGTCTGGTAGGGTGGGAAAGGGGGGCGTCCTTCGGTTACCCCAGGGCTGCTAGAAATCCGGCGCGTAAAGTGGAGGAAGAATCTTTGGGGAGGAACCTTGAGAATTATCTTGGGGGGACACTTTTGAAGACAAAAAACCACCGGCCAACAATAGAATCGAAATATGAGTGAAACAAACGTCGCTCTTTTTTGAAGGAACCGGGGAAAAAGACTTGGGAAGACGAACAAGTTCCCGAAAGAGTTCGATGGAAGGGGGGAAAAAGACTGATGGTATCCTCACGGAAGGAGAACGAGAATAGATCGGCTATCCTTGGAAGAAAGAAACCCTTGAGCTTCGGAGGGGGGAGGGCGCGACTGACAAAAACAGGATGGGCGACTCAAAAAGGAATGACCCCAAAAAAGTGGCTGGGTGAAGGCGACATGCATCTGAGGAAAGTCGCGGCCAGGGGAAACTGTGTCGGCCGCAATAAAGAAAAGGAAAGGCCAGAGGGGGCATCAGCTAGGAAGTCGTAAGCATTTTTTAGACGTGACATAGGTGAAGAGAAAGGCGTGGGGGAATAAAAAAGGCATGAGAACCGTGAGTCAGAAAAAAAAAAAAGAATTCTAGGAAGGGGATCCTTTCTATGTGGCGCGGACCGTTCATAATTAAAAAAATGGAGGAGCACGTTGTCGTGACTAAGGTAAAACCTCATAGGGTCAGCCCTTGGGCACGGATCTAGGAAAAAAAGAAAAAGATTCATCCGGGAAGCCGACTGGGAGGCCTTTCGGTAAGAAAGCGACGGGTTTCATGACAAAGTCTTTTTCCGTAATCCAAAATAATCCCTAGAGAGAATCTGGATGGCCACGTAGAAAAATATCCGCTCAGCCACACAAACGGGGTCGTGTTCTTAGGAAGAAAGGGTAGGAGGAAGGAACAAGGCTTCGCACTTTATTCAAAGTAAGGGTTGGAAAATTGGAAAATTCACCCCTTCCGTCAGTCGACGCATTTCAATTACTGAGGGGAAAGGGGGGGGGGGGGTTGAAAAAAAAACAATCCTGATGGGCTATGAAAAGAAAAAGTCGTAACTAGTCCAAAGGTCTTGTCATGCATTGTGTCTTAGGAACCTTGATCGCCAGGGGACAAAGCGAAAACCGAGGAGATGAGACGAACAGTCCTTGGAGGAAAGGAACTCCCTCCTACTTTTCAGGTGATCGTAAGGGAAAATTGTCCTGGAGTGTCTGGGGGGGGAAAATCGCGGAAATACACTTCTCAAGAGGAGGGGGAGCGGCCGCAGGAGGGCGATTGCGTCAGTACAAGGAAAAGGTTGGGAAAAAAGTCTACTTTCCAGAGAAGAGGAAAGAGAAAAACTGACCCGGCAGTGGGGGGGGGGGGGGGTAAGGGGGGGGGGGGTGGTAAATGGCAGTAGGACTCGAGGGGCTTTATCCCTTGGGGGGGGGGGAGGAAAGTCCAAAAGGGGGGGAATAAAACCAATGAAGGGAAAAAAGGCATAAAATTGGAGAAAGAGGGAAAAAAGGTCTAACAAAGGTTGACTATCGGTAAGAAAGTTTTTCTGAATGTCAAAGCAGTCCTGAAAGATTGAGATCTAAGTAAGGGGGGGAGACAGCTGTGGGAAAAGGGAAGGTGATGTCCCCAGAAACCCCAAAATTTGAAAGAAAGGAATGTTCTATCGTTTTGCAAAAAAAAGGAGTGAAAGAGTTCCGGAAAAGCAAAACGCGCGTGGAGGGTCAAAAGGGAAAAGATTTGCACCAACGCGGGAAGAAGGGGGCGAAAGGACCCTCGTTTTGGGAATGTCAAGACAAAAAGGGTCGCTCAAACAACAACAAAAAAGGGGGGAAAAAGATCTGAGGGGAAAAGGGAAGGGGGTTCTGGAAACGTACGCTTATAGGGGGGTCTTGACGTGCGGAGGAAAAAAAAAGGCGGGGGAAAATTGCTTCCCAGAATTCGCAGCGACCCTGAACTGAGATCAGAGGCTCAAGGATCCCTTCCTGAGGATAGTTACGGTTTGAGGGGGAAAGAAAACGGTTTCCATCGGACATCAAAAAAACCTACTAGGAAAGTTACAATATGAGGAAAAGTCAAGGGGAATGGGGAAAAAACTGGCAAAGGGGAAAGCGTCTAGTCGACCTGTTTAGAAAAGGGGGAATTGTTCTCCGTAACGAGGGGGAAACTTAGGCCATAGGGAAGTAATGGGGATCCCCAAAAAAACAAGCGATCATCTACGGACTTTTCCTGCGGGGAATCGGAGGAAAAAGTCAGATCGCGAAAAACGAAAGGAGACGGAGGCTGCCAAGCACGTCTCAAACGGAAAGAAGACGACTCACGTCTCAAAAAGGGGGGTCGTTGAAAAAGATTGCAGAGGGCGGCTACCAGACAGGGAACCTCGTAAAGAAAAACGTACCCGAAAACGGCGAAGTGGTCTTCAAAGACCGAAAGGAAGCGGAGAGGAGGGCACGCGAGGCTCAATTTTTGGCGGCAATGGGGAGAACACAAAGGGAAAAAAAAAGTTTGAAAGTATAAAGGGGTTCAAAGGCAAAGAGCGCGGGGGGAGGGGTTCGCAAAAGTTCAAAGGATGAAAGAAAACTCGTTATGACTGGAGGGGAATGGGGGGTTGGGGACAATAAGGGGGACCGTGGAAGGAAAGGAGGGGGAGTCCTCTTTATCTAATTTTAATTCCGGCAGGGGGGACCAGGAAGGTCTGGGATTATAAGGGGTGGGGAGGAGGGGAGGGAAGTTGGGTCTCATTTTATTCATTAAAAGGCGAATGAGCGGGGATCAGGCTTTCCCAACCCGGAGGGAAAGTACTAGGGGGGGGAGCTCTTCGAAAAAAACTGAAAAATGTTTGTAAAAAGGCAGCTTCCACCCCACCGGGGTAGCTATCTAAATATTTTTTGAAAGGAAGGAGAAAAAGGAAATAAGAGAAAAATGCCTGAAAAGAGATATGAATTCTTACAACGCATTCTCTTGCAACTTGGAAGTCTACCTATTTTGGGAAAAAGGGAAAATGAAAAAGGTACGTACTGGCAAGAAGGACAATCTTCACGAAAGACGAGGTGACTTTCCTCCGCTGATGATACAAGAAAACAACGGACAGAGGAAAACGTTTGGAAGTCTCATAGCGGAGGGAAGAAGCTCCGGGGAACATCAACTGTCGTTCTCTGACTCTGACAAGTGGATCCGGGAATCTATCCTAGAGGGGGAGAGGCTGGAGTATAAGGGAAGTCCAAAAGAGAAGAAATCTAACAGAAAAAGGAAAAGGGAAGGTTTGTACGTCTTTAAGAAGGGAGGAAGAGTTTAGTGGGGGGGGAGGGGTAAGGAAACTCGCAAAAAAATACTAACGGGGGGGAACTATTTGTTTGCCTTTTTTCAAAAATACTTTTGTGTGAGAAAAAAAACAGAACAACAGATCCGGGGGAAAGAAGGTTACTGTCGAAAAAGGCCCGAATACTAGCGGGGGAGTCGCAGTGGGTAAGAAAGAACTCCTACCTACCAAAGTTTGGACGAGGAGAGGGGCGATTAGAATCTGAAGGAAAAAACCTATTCTGAGAGTCGACAAAATACTTCGTGGGAAAGCTAAATCCTTCGAGTCTAATAAAACGGTAAGAAGTATCTGAGACGGGGAGGAGGCAAGAGTGGAAGAGGGTTACCATGCACTCTCCAGCTAAAAAAAATAAACCACATTAAAGGGGGTGGAACTGAAAGGCGACGACGCTGTTAAAAGAAGAGGGGGAGGGCCCACGGATTCTGATCTGGTAAAGGAATTACGAAAAAAGAAGATATTTCATAAACGGCGCTGGGGAATCAGTCGAGAGGAGAGAAGAGACTGGGAAAGGGGGGGAGAAAGCGCTGGCCCATACCGGTAGACATCTGAGGGGGGGGGTTCCAACCAACACACACCACCCCCACCCCAAAAAAAAAAAAAAACCACCCCCCCCCCCCCCCACCCCCCCAGCCCAAACCCTCCCCCCCACCCCCCGCCCCCCACAACCCCACCAGACCAAAAAAACCAACGCCCCACCCCCCAACCCACAAAAATACAAAAACAAGAGAGCCCAACGAATGTTTGTGTTTGGTTTTTTGTTTTTTTTTTGTTTTGTTTTTTGTTTTTTTTTTTTTTTGAGAGTATGCGCGAAAGCGCGAAGAGGGGGCGCTTGGACATTAGGAGTTCTTTGTAGCTGGATGGGTAAAGTCCAACGCCGCCTCGCTAGAGAGGAGGAAGGGGTTGGAAAATAAAGGACCTGGAGAAAAAGTGAACTCACGGGAGAGGGGAGGGCTGCAACATCATATCCCCTCGAAACGAAGTGGAAAAGCCGAATAGGTGAGCGAAAAAAACACCCTAATCTTGGGGCTTCGTGGGAAATCCGCAGAAGTATGGCTGCATATAGTGGCAAAAAGTGAAATCGGCAGTTCGCGGATGGATGGATGCTAGGGGCAGGGAAAGTAGAGAAGAATCGAAAGCATTTGTAAGGGGAGAAAAGAGCTCGTTGGGAATGAATGCCTGTAACGAAACCAAGAGAAAGTCAGAACAAACTTAAAAAGGGCCCCCCAAAAGGGGGGGAATGTGAAAAGTCGATGAGACAGAAAGGGGGGGGCCCGGGAGAAAAAGGATCTTCTATCTTTCCCAGGTCGCGGGAGGTCTCTTCGAACGGGGAGAGGAGGTGATGGAAAAAAGGAGTACTCCAAGAGGCCAAAATGAGGTCGGTGAAGGAGGGAAGGGTACATCGGATGAAATTGGAGACGGTGTCGCCGCAAGAAAAGGAAGAGCAGAGCGAACAAAAGAAAAAGAGCTTGGGCATTTGGGGATATTAAACGAGGGGAAAAGGTGGGTATTCCCAAAGAGGGAAAAAGTAATCGAATCCGTGGGGGGAGCTCAGAGCGGTTGGAGGCGGTGGGGCAAATCTAGCGTGTTGGAAAATCTTTCGAAAGAGAATCGCCGTGCAGTGCAAGAGACCGCAGTCGTGAGGAAAGTTCAACATTCCTCTATCGCGGAAAAACGGAGAACTTGTATCCGACGGGGGGGAAAGAAGTGAACGAACTCCGTAAAAGACTTTGTAGGGGGGAAACAATTCTCACCCATCGCCGAGGAAAGATTCGATCAAAGGCCAAAGCGCCTATAAGGAGGGGACGACGGAATAGAGGGGGAAGGAGCCTGTCAGAAGCAAAAGGGGGAGGAAAGAGTAGTCACCACTGACGTGATAACAAGTGGGGGCGATGGTGAACTTACACACAGAAAAAAGGGAGAATAGGAGATGAGTTTGACCGAGAGAATAATTCTTTCCGGAGGGAAAGATCGGTCTACTGAAAAAGGGAAGGAGGAATGTCAGAAGAGCTCAGGGCAAAGCTGGGCGCCTCCCCGATGCTGAGGCAGGAGAGCGGCTTGCCAGGTCTTTTAAAAGGGAGGGGGCCACCGCAACGTGGGAGAGGGGGATTGAAAACATTGAGAGCTGGGGGAGGACGTCCCCCTTCGCGAAGATCAAGGGATAAAGCCTGAAGGCGGAGATCGCAATCGACGTTGACAGAGTGCAGCAGGGTCAGGGGAACTTGCGACTTTCAACGGCTTCGGGAAGAGGGCGATTAAGACCTTCTTCTTCCGACCCACAGCAAAAAGGAGTGAGCTACTGCCTGAGCCGGGGGCGCGCCAAAAGGGAAGGCTCCAAGGGATGGGGGGGAAAAAAGGTACTAGAAACATGGGAAAAAGAGGTTCATAACATGTTGATCATTAATCAAGTGTCTGAATTGGAAAAACCTGGACAGCAACGGCTGGGGGAAAGGTGAAAGATTTAGGGAAGGATGTTGCGCTGGAAAAGGGCACAGAAACCGGGTCCGAAAGGGGGATGGGGCTCTCCGCTTCCGGTAGAGGGTGCAGAAGAGGCGTGTCCGAATAAATTGAAGAAAGCGAGTGTCGTAAAAATGATTTGGGGGAAAAGGGGTTCACCAAGAAAGCAGGGGAACGCGTGGGGGAAGGAAAAGTTTAGGCAAGT
>Ga0179593_1703427_pt1 | contig 18694 bp, 33 predicted proteins | sample CZODoug2_1_08_16_FD_185931 | JGI IMG/M metagenome (GOLD analysis project Ga0179593, IMG submission 185931) | Vadose zone soil fungal communities from Angelo Coast Range Reserve, California, USA - CZODoug2_1_08_16fungal (PacBio error correction) | ecosystem: Environmental > Terrestrial > Soil >...
TCGTAGCCAATCTGGCTGGAGAAGGTATGAGGCACAAATAGAGGAACATGGGGGGAGACAAAGATGGGGGGGGATTTGGGGATCCTTGATTAAAAAAAAGACTTAAGCCGGAGACAGGAAATAAAAAAAAAACAAACTTGATTCAAGCAAACCTACAGTGTGAGGGAAGAAAAAGGGAGCCAAGGCCCATCCTCAGAAACAAAGCCGTTATACTATTTAGAAGGAAATAAAAGGGGGGGCAAAAAACCGCAGTACTCAAGACAGTCATTGTGAAAATACGGGTCGGCGAAACAATCTATATTGGAAAAGAATAGACAATGGTTTTGGAAACAGATAACCAGCAACATAAAAGTAAACCGACAAAAGGGGGTTCCTATGGAAGGTAAAATTTGGGGTTGGGCGGAATAGAACGGGAGACCTACCACCAAAACCTGTTGACACGTACCTCCAACAGATTGAAGCTGACGATTCACGGAAGTCGACGGGATGGGGCCGGTCGGGCGGAAACATAAGGAACAGGTCAAAAAAGCGGTATTGAATTCGATTAGCCAGAGGAGTGTGGAAAAAAAAAGAAAATAAAAGTCAAAGGGAAAAAAGGAGAAAAAAGCCAAGTGGACAAAATAACAAGTGAAAGACTTCTGACAGGTCACCAGCGACTACCGTCTAAAGTTTGGGGGGGGGGGGGGGTTAACTGGGGACCGCGTAAAGAAAACCAAGGAAGGAAACCACTACTCAGGGAAATTGTGACGGTGGACGGGGCCACCCAAAAGAAAGCTGTATGCGATATCCCGTAAAAAAACTTGCGAAGGGAAAAAGCGGGAAAAAAAAAAAACATCCCGGATGTGCTAAATGGTACAGATCACAAAGGGAACCTGCCAGCGGCCGGAAAAACGGGGTTTAAAAACAACCAGCATGGGGACGACAAGTAAAGATCTCAAGTTTGGTACAAATAGTGAAGATCCTGGTTGAGAAAAAAAACAGCGAAGTACGCTGGACTCAAAGAAAAGAATCAAGGAGGGAACAGTAAGTGGTCTGGAAAACCGAAGATTAAAAAAGACCGTCAACGGAAACTCTCCGGCAGGTTGGACTAACGGGAAGGACAAAAGGAACCCCTGTGAAAAGCTTGGAACCACAACTGGGACTGCAGAAGAAAAGGGGGTAGACCGGCCCCGTTAAGTCTGGCCCAATGGAGGGCGCGCAACTAATGAAGAGAATTTAGAAGTGGGTGAATCAGAGAGTGCAGGTGGTTCACTACCCCGAACGAAGAGGAAGAAGGTCAGAACTGTTCACTGTTGAAATTTCACAGGGATAAGGGAAAAAAGGAATATCCAACCCCAAACCTTCGGAGGAAAGGAAGAGGGCAACGAAGGGAGAAGGACAAGGATAAGAGGAAAGGAAGAAAACTCTATTATAGAAAAAGAAAACCAAACTAAAAAAAAAGAGCCTTCAAAACATTAATATTGAACAGAGAAAGAATCCAATCAAGGACAATTCCGCAAACTTACCATGAGCCCACATAATACATAAACGTGGGCGGCGGCAAGAAACTTGTTGCATATTCGACGAAGCAAAGAAAGGGGGGAATTGGTGGGGAAGAGGCCAGGAGTCCTAAACCTGAAGGCCTTTTATCCAAGGCGCAAAGGATAGTTTCTTATAATGAGCGTTTGTGGCCAGTGGGAATTGAAGGGGGTCACAACCTGTTAGGCATAATAAAAAAAAAAAACAAGGGCACTCTACCCAGAAGTTTACGAAGGGGTCGGACACAAAGGAAGAGCGCCCAACGAAAATCGGGGGGGCGGCGAGGCCTGAGCCCCCTTGGGAGGAATAACCTTTAGAGATGTCACCAAGTCGGGGGAGGCATGGAGCGGACGATTCTGTTCGGCACGAGAAGGAAAAGAATTGGAACATAACGATTACCTTTCCCTCTCAAAAAGAACAAAAAAGGGGAAAAGAGAGAAGTACATGGGCGTCGGAATGCAGTCGAAAAAGGTCAGCAAAACAAAAGAAAAAAAACGCAAAGAAGTAATCGGAACTTAAAACTTCTTTTATCAGGCATTCCCACGGGAGTATCGAACCTAGGGGAGGAATCCACGTATTTCAGTCGGGAAATCAACCGTTATTTTGGTTGGAGGTCGGCCTGGTCGTAAAATGAATCCGGTGTAGAGGGAAGGAGAACCAAGGGTTGGCGCTCTCTGAAATTGCGACGGCAAAAGGGACTCCACAATTCTAGACTTAAAGAAAACCGGGAGGCAGGGGAGAAAAAAAGAAAAGGGAGCCTCAATCATATCCAGTCAAAAGGGATGGGCGTATCTAATAAGAAAAAAAAAAAAAAACAAAGGGAAAAGCCAACATGGACTGGATCTGGGGCGAGGAAAAGGGGCATCTGTATGAATTTCCGGACGAGAACTAAATCGTGAAAGTTGATTTTGAGGGTCCAGGGGGGAATTCGCATCGCGCGGGGGAAAATTGGGGGAACTTTGGGAAAAGCTTCAACACTGTCCTTCAAGCCCTCAACTGTAACTGGGCAATCTGGCGAAAGGAAGCAGCGGGTGGGCTCGGGTCTGGGTCGTGACCCAGCAGAGGATAACAAACGTTAAATGGCAACGAGCTTCGCTACGGGGGACAAAAAGACGCCGAACTCGGAGGGAAGAGCAGCACGATAAAAAACACTTAAACGTTGACGGGGATTGGGAAATAAAATAGAAAAAAAGACTTCCACCGAGAGAAGAACAGGGGGGGGGACTTGGGTGTTGTGCACTGTGTGAAGAGGGTTTGGGCAGCAAAAAAGAGATTTGTGAAAAAGGATAGTTCTGGTGCGCGGATGCTTGGGGAAGTAAAAGAAACCTTAAATTAGAGAGAAAGAGGTTCAATGGAAGCTTACTCATAGAGTGTCAATTAAAAAGGCATTTGGTAAAAAAAAGTAACTATTGCCTAGCTGGCATGGGGACCATTCGTTGAAAAAAAAAAAAAGGGGGTTCAGTAAGAACAAAACAGGATTAACGGGAAAAAAAGCAATGATTGCGGAGACGGCCTTTGCAGACACTGGTCCACTGGTTTAAGAAATGTTTCATACGGGTGTTTCTAGGGCTTGTATGTGAAACATCCAGCGGACGTCGGGGGGAAAAAGGCTCAAACATAGCTCAAGCCCTTAGAAAAGTACTGTTACTATTGGGACGATCCATGATTTCGCAAAGTCGGAACATACTCTCGAAGCGTGACGGAATGTCAAAAAGGGGGCGGAAGAGGGTGAAAAACAGGGGTTAAGAATGCTGTGGAATGAAAATCGGGTTTCAGGGAGGGTCATAAAATTTACGGGGTATCTTTGGGGGGGGGGGCATTTGAATAGAAAAACACACCATTTTTGAGAGTAATAAGATGGAATCCGTCAAGAGGGGACGAGGAACAATAACGTCAACACCGAAAAAAGGCACAAAACCAAACCGGGTGTGGGGAAAGGGTTTGAAGACGAATAGGAAGGGGGATCACAAACTGGTAAAGGGCAAAAGGTGTCGGGAGGGAACAAAAAGAAAATAGGCGGCAAGCTCGTTAGCGGTGTATGGAAGGGAGGTGACGGGGGGGCGGGGGGGTACATGTTGAAAAAAATGGAGGGAAAAATAGAATGGGGTAAAACGGGAGGTAAGAGAATTATCCAAAGCGTAAGAAGAATGTTGGGGACTCAGGCGTGGGGCAATCTCCGTTCAAGACGGGGGAAAAAAGGAGGTCAACCCCTTGGTCCATGTCCAGCCGGGGAAAGACCCGATACTCAAAAGGTTAGGGTCGAGTTGGCAGATGGTCAGAAGGATACCATGACATAAGGAACCAGGATATGACCAAGGGTAAAAAACCTTCAAATGGCCCCAGAGGACTCTAGAGGTGTGATCGATTTAGAAAGGAGCGTGCCAGGGGGGAAGGGAAAACCGCCTGGGCCCGTCAATGACGCAACAAAAAAGGAGGAAAAAGGAGGTTGATGAGTCGGAATGAATGTGTCCAAAGCAAGCTTGAAAGAAAGCAAACTCGCGCGACCGCAAGGGGGGGAAGAAAAATTTACTGGGGGCAAACGAGAAGACCAGCGGGTGTGTTCCGCAAAAAAAAACGATGGATCAAGCTACATAAGTTGGGGATTCAGGGGGGAAAGCGCGGAAACAGGACTGGGGAGAAAAAAGTTCCGCCAAACGAAAAGGAAAGAAGAAAGGGCCCCCAAAAACTCAGGAACAGGCCAACGGTGAATTCATTCTGGATGTGTCTGAGGTGCCGGGGGGAAATAGTTTACGAAAACACAAGAACTGTTTTTAAATACCGACATCGGACGACTCCAAAGGTGAACCAATACCAAGAATCGGTTTTTTGACGTCCAGTGAAAGAAGCAAGTGAACCTGGGGAAAATATAATATTCCTACAGCTTGAATTTAAAAAAGGATGAGCGAACGTGGGATTGGGGCCAAGGCCTCGGACAGTGAAACCGATTGGAAAAAGACACGGCTATAGGGTCCCGTTGGGAAAGCAGCGGAAAAAAATGCTCAACGGAAAAAAATAAAGGGAAACCGAAAGAACGACGAACGGAAGAGAAATGGGAAAAAAACATTACACCTCAAGGTACGACTCAGAAAGAACGCGGTTTAACTAAACGATCGGGGGGAAGTTTTTTCGGGGGGGGGGGGACCACGAGAGGAGGACACATCTAACTCATGGAATGAGTGGGAGAATTTGTGAGAATGTGTCCCCGAAGATGGTACCCGGGGGAAGTGGCAAAGTCACGATCTGAAAAGCCAGGGGAAGGAGAACATCTTCCTCATAAAACCTCGGCAAGTTCGCACAAAAGATCACACGTGGGAAAAAGTATTTCAAAATGTCAAAGGTGGTTCCGGAAAAAGGGAAAAAAGCAGGCCCTAACGGAGTAGGAAAAAAGGGTGGTAAAACGATGTAGGCGGAAAAAAAAAGAAGGGGGGGGGGGTCGACTTAAAATTAAGTGGTACGACATATCCAACTTGGAAAAAAACCGAGCGTTCCGGAAAGAAAAAGTGAAAAAAAAAGTCCAAAATTCGTACGCTGTCTGAAAATCACAAAAAAGGAAAAAAAAAGGAAGACTAGACTACTACCCGGGGGGTTACAGTGGTTGCAGTCCACTATGGTGTCAGGAAAACTTCAAAGGAAAAGGGGATGGGAATGGATTATTGCGGGAAAGACACGAAATCCCATTTGGTGAACGTCGCCAAAGAAGGGAAAGGGCCACTTTGGGTAGAACAGTTGTGAGGTCACGTAAAGGAGAGGAACGCACCCGAACAAACCCGGAAGCAAGGGAAGAGAAAGCGGAGCAAAGGGGGAAAAAAGGGGTCGAAAGAAATTATGAAAGAAATAGGACTAGAAGAGAAGAAAAAATATCCCTGCAGGAATTGGAAGGGAGGGAAACCAAGACGATTCAAAAAAAATCGCGTGAGGAAAGGCTGGAAAACCGCCCAAAAATCCAGACATTGTTAAAAAAAACGGCAAAAGTTCTCTAAGAAGAAAAAGAAAAAGGGGTATTGTGCCAGCCCACCTGGAGGTTGTCATCAAAGTAAAAAAGAAAGGGGAAGAATGATATCGCGAGTTTGGGAAGGAGTGGGCTACCACGTGTGCAACGTGGGAGGTATCAAGAAAAGGCGAAGCCAAAAAGTCAGAAGAACATCACTACAACCCAAGGACAAGGACTGTTCCAAAAAACTACGACTCCCGGCACAATAAAAGGGGTAAGAGGGAAGGGGAAGTATGGAAAGAAACGCGGCAGGGAGTTCCCACAAGATGGATAAGGGAGGGGGAACTACTGGAATGGGGGGCTGGGGGGAGAAGAAAAGGAAAGTAGGGCAAATTTAAACAATTATTCCTCACAGAGTTAGAGAAGATAGAATGTACGTCTCTGGGCCCAGGGTGGAAAGGAAAAGATAAAAAGTCGGGCGGGAAAGGAAGGGAGTGAAGCTTGAGCAAGAATTCTTTAAAAGGCTTTGAAGGAATCCGCCGGGGAAGCAACAAAAGTTGACAATGCGCCGAAAATTTTTTGGGGGCGGGGGGCCGGATTCCTTTCGAGAGGGGGGAGGATCGCCCAAGGGGGGATGATGGAAAGCGGAAAGAAGAAAGAAATTGGAAAAAGAAAAAACCAAACACTTCTCGGAAGGGGTCACTTTGGGGGCGCTCCTGGGGGGGAGAAAACAGTAAGAGGAAAACGTCCTCGGAAGCCAGAAGCCCGGGATTTAGGGCGTCTATAAAAGACCAAGCAAGTAAAAAGAGGAACAAACAGGGATTAGTGAACGGGGGGGAACTGGGGAAGGGAGAAAACGCGTATTCCAGTCGATGCGAAAGGGAAATCAAGAAGACTGGGAGGGGGAAAAAAAGTTCACTTACGAGCCTTGTCAGGTCCGGGGAGAGGGGAACGATTTTGGTCAGAGGGACGTAGAGGCTTCTCCCGTCGAGGTTGTTCACTCGTCCAAAGGGGGGAAGATTAGAAAAAACGCCAAACGGGGGGGGGGGAAAGAGAAAATCAAAAGGACGCGTCAGTCAGAACATAAACGCGCGACAACTTGAAGGGTGGAAAAAAAATCCATTCCAAAAAGAAAGGGTTGGTGACGGAGAATGGGAAAAAAAAAAGGAATAGACTTACCCCCTTAAACCGGTAGGGAGGGGGTGTGTTTTTGGAGTAAAGTCTTTGGAAAGAAACAAAGCGGAGGTAAAACTCTCACAAGGGTGGAACGGTACCGTCAGGAGTGAAAAAAGGCGGGGAGGGGAAAGAAGTCCACCTTGAAGGGAATTGCTTGGGAGAGAAAAGAACGTATGTACGGGAGAAGGGAAGAAACAGAGAATGGGGAGGGGGAAGGTTCGAAAAAGGAAAAAAAGGGCGCGATTGTTCGGAACAACAGGGTCTTGGACAGGGAGGACCACCGGAGGGGGAGGTGGGAAAAAGGGTCAACTGTCCTAAAAAAAAGCAATGACAAGGGGGGGGTGGAGGGGTGGGTGATGAGATACTTCCGACTGAAACCGGTAATAAGGAAGGAAATAATCCCCTGAAAATAAAAGGGGAAAAAAGGCTAAAAAACACTCGGAAACTAATAGTGATTTGGTGAAACACCCCTATCTCGTACGTAAAAGAAAAATCAACAAGAGAAACCGGGGCGGATGGGAAAAGGGGGGAAGTTTGCCCTGGTAATGCTTGTCAAGAAGGAAGGGTTACATAGTCCGTAGGGAGTCGAAAGGGGAGGAATTTTGGAGGGGGGGGGGGGAACGGGCTGGAGAATCGTAAGTGGGAAGCACAACATTGGGGGACGGAAAGATGGAAATAACGAAAGTCGTGCCCCCAAGAAAAGTGGGGAAGCAGGAAAAAAGGTGCCAATGTGTTGGAGAGTCGAGGGTTGGGGGGTAAGGGTTAACTTGTGGCAGGGGGGGGGGGGCAAAAGGTGGGGACAGAAAATTTTTGAAAAACCGAGAAGGGGGCGGTGTATGAACGGGAGTCAAGAGGGACAGGGTCCGGGGTCCTGTAAGTACAGGGAACATAGGGAATTGTCAACATACCCCGGGTTATAACCTTTACACGGTTCTAGGAGAGGTGGGGGGGGAATTCTTTATGGGATGCCGGGAAAATTAGGGGGTAAGACAGGGGAGGGGGGGGGCGTGCCCGGCCTCATAGGAGGAGCAATCTACCAACCAGTTAATGGGCTTGATCCCAAAAGGTGGGGGGAGAATCAGCAGCTCACAAAAGAAATAAACAGTACAACTGGGGGACTGGGAAAGGTGCTTTGGATTAAACCAAGGGGCCGGGCGGGGAAGCGGCCTGGGGATAATCAGCGGTTGGGGCTTGAAACCCTGACGAAAAGTACCGAAAACGGGAAAAGAAAAGAAAGAAAAAAGGAGTGAGTCATTTTATCGGCGGAGCAGATTAAGGGAGGAAACGGGGGGAGGCACACAGCTACTCAATGAAAAACAACAAAAAAAAGTTGAAGGTGGAAACAACCAAGAAAAAAGGAAAATGGGTTTTCGGGTACTGGTACGGTCGCCGATGGGCAAAAAATTCAGATTACCCGTGTGAAGTGAAACCCCTTTCCAGGGCAAAAAATAAGAGCCCATGACAATTATGGGTCTGGGAACTTTTCGCCTGAAAGGGAAAAACGAAGTAGTTGAGGATAGACGAACAAATATGAGAAAGGGGGGAAAGGCGGTAAAGTGCTGTCGGGATTACATCAGAATAAGAGCAAGAAAGATTTTGGTTGCCCTCAGAGAACCAAGTCCATCGAAACACCAGAGTTCGTTGAAAAAAACAGGGAAAACAGGATGTGGACCACAGACCTACCCCCCAAAAGCATGGGTAAAAAATACTAGAAACTAGACGAAAACAACAAAAGCTGAGATTATTGTGGCACTAAAAAGATGTTGGGAAGAGACAGAAATATAACCTCAGTGCTGCTAGACCTGAGGGGGGAACTGACAGCAGAAGGGGGGAACAACAGAACCCGGCTGAAAAAGAGAATAGACCACTTAAAAAAGGGGAAAAAAAAAAGGAAAGGAAATTGGTGTAAAAAAGGCACTAACATTCACCCATACAGACAGGGGCCGCAGCTCCGGTGAAAAATTGGTCGGTGGGGGCACCCCACGGGGAGAAAAGGGGGGGAGAAGGCCCAATCAACGTTCAGTAGAAGAGGTATCACGGTGGAGCCAAAAGGGGGGTCCCCCGGAAGAAGTGCACCTGGAAAGTAGACCAGCAAGGGAAGAAGCATTAATTTCACACAGCAAAAAAAAAGAGGGTGTTGGTCAATAAAACAGACATCAAAATCAAAGTAAGTTCAAATTGACGAAAGGGCAGGAAGAAAAGTGGCATGGCCAAGGGGATAGAGAAGAACTTTTGTTTAAAGTGGACCTGTGGAAGCTTAAAGAGAGAATTACGATGAGGACAGGAGAAAGCAGTTATAGCGAGAAGGAAAGAAACGGCAAACCATCTCCTGGGATTGGGGAGAGAGTGGCAGAAAAGAAAAAAAAACACCTTTAAAAAGATTTACCAACGACCGGTGGGATCTGGGGGGGGGTCTGCACATCGAACAACGAATGCTTGTGTAGGGAAAAAAGGGAGAGTGTGGGGGAATCAGAAAGGGGCCTAGAAGGTTTTATTAGGGAACATGGGAACAGATCACCCGTCTCCCGTCCGGGTTTGAACTAGTGTCAATAGGAAAACAAAAAGAAACAGGAAAAACAACGAAAACTCCCAAGAACGTCCCCCCGACACGTCGAAATAACCGATATAGGGAGAAAATTAAAAGTAAAAAGATAAGGAAAGTAAATTAATAAGCTAAAAGAAGAACTTACAAAAGGAAAAAAAAGGACTGCAGATCTGGGGGACATCAGTGAGAACGGAAAATAAAAGAAGCCATACAGACCAGGGGCTAAAAGTAATTTGATACGAACGCGAAACTGATGGGGGGGTTCCTGAAATACGTTCAAGAAATAATAAGGGTGGGTCTCAAGGGGAAGCTAAAGGGGAGTGAAAAAGAGGAAAGAAGGGGGGGGGGAGTTGGGTGGACGTTTCCTTCGTCAAATTTGAGGGGAAAGCAGAAGCCAACCGGAAAAGAAGAAAAAATAAACAATTCTTAAGGGGTAAGAAAAGAATATAGAAAAAAACCACTCCTCAGACGGGGGAGGCGGAAAGTTAGGGGGAAAGGGCTTCAGAGCATGAAAGAGAATGAAAAAGAGTGGAGCAGAGGGGGTCACGAAGTCCCAGGTCTTCAAGGGGGGGAATTTTGTTTGTGCGATGAAAACGGGGGTGGGATGAAAAATGGGGACCAAGGAAGGGGACAATTTATATCCGAGTGAAACAAGGAGGAGTGCAGAATAAACTATTGAAAGGAGGACCGACACCGATCTAGGCAAGACCAGGGAGAGTAGAAGACACGCCATCAAACCGGAAAAATAACATACGTTTGAAAGACTGTACAACTCGTTGAAATCTTACCCGCGCATCCTCAGACAGGCAAAGGGTCAAAACGTTAATTTGAAGAGGCAAAGGAAGGGTCGGGGTGAGGAAGGAAGAAAGAGGAACTGTAACCGCTGGCCGCCTTAGTATTACAGAAAATTGGTAAACCAGAAAGGGAATGGAAAGGCAAAAAAAGACAAATTTCAAATCTTTAGCAAACAAATCAAAAGCAGCGGCCGGAAAAGGGAGACCAAAAGGGGAAAGAACAGGGGATGGTCGTCAAGGGGGGGGCCATAATACTGGGGGCCGGACCCAAAAATGGGAGGGGGAGCTGTGCTGCAGGGGCAGAAGTCACTAAAAAGTTCGTGGGGGACCCGGAGAGAAAGACAGAAGACTGGCAGGAAACTTTTTCTATTTCGCCCAGCCAACTGCAAGGGTGAGTTCGACGGGGAACCAGGAAAGAAGGATAGGCGGAAGTGTTCGAAAAAAAATGGCGGGGAGTTGGAGAAGGACCCGATGAAATCTCGCTCAAGAAGGGGAAAGGGGGACAAGAAAAGACAGCGTGCGCACAAAGGTGGAGGAAACAATAAAAAGAAGGAGACGAAAAATCTCCGCAATAATCTTCCCAGGGGAAGCGCGAGGGGAGAAAGAAAAGATTCAAACAGCATAGAAAAAGTTTAGGGTTGGGGTAGAGGGTGTGTCAAGTTGGGGAGAGGTTTGCATCGTTAAAAGCTCGTTGGGTGAAGGGGATAGACCCATGACAAACCTTGAGCGGAGGAAAAATAACTACTTTAGAAACAGTGTCGTGTAAAAAAAAGGGAAAGATGAAGGAGAGCGGGGGTGAGAAAAGTCCACAACAAAAAAGGACTGTGTTCGTCCATATCGTACATAAGGCGGACAGACAGTTAGGGAGGGGGGGGTGGAGGGAAAAAAAACAAAAGGTGTCCTTTGGAAAAGGTTTGGGAGAAAAAGGGGGTTATCTCTAAAAACATCGGGGGCTTGGGGTGGGAGTGTAAAAAGACGGTCGCCTGGGAGAAAGCGGAGAGAGAGGCCAAGCCGGGACTTGGGGGAAGGCTCCTCATGCAATGTGTACGTGGTAGATGGAGTCGCGAAAAGGAAGGTCAGGCGGCAATAACACATGAGAATCAGAATTGCCTTTTACTTAGGGGGGGTTTAATGTCGAAGTGAGGTGGACACAAAGTTTTGGATGGAATTGTGTAGTATGGTGGGGACGTCAAAAAAAGAATGTTTAAAGGGGGTTTTCCCTATTGCCAACTAGGGGACCCTCCGCAACAGGGTGCAGGGGCTCAGAAAGGTAGGGACAGTTACAGAAGTCATAAGACCCGACCAAGGGGCGTCGTCTAGGGGAAAATTGGGGGAAGACCTCGTATGGTTTGTAAAAAGGGGGAAAACAATTGGGTGGGGGGCGGGGGACAAGGTGTCGTGGAAGGGAGATTTCGAAGAGGAAAAAATAACTAAGGGGAAGGGGGGTTAATTATCTGGGATGGGGGGAGAAGGTCGGATAATGTCCGTTAATATATCGACGTCCACTGGCAAAAAAAAAAAAAAAAAAAAAAAAAGGAATAAAAACCGAAAACAAATTCCTCACGTACTGTTGGGAGAGATTCGTTTGAAGGAATCAGAAAGAAAAGGTTCCGGGTCAAGCCAAAAAAAGAAAGGGGAATACCGAAGTTGAGGCAGAGGCCGGGGGAGAGTCCAAAAGAGAAAAAAAAAACACCTGGGGAAGGGGGAGGGGGGGCTTTATTTCCTCATCTGCGACAGGAAGAAAAAATGGAACGTAGGAGGAAAAAAGGAAAAAACCAAAAAAATGGGGGGTCCCAGAGGGGCTGAGAGGGTTATAAGAAAAGGTAAGAAAGTCGATTGGGGAGGTTGGAGGGGAAACGAAGGTCCTACTGGAAATAAAGCTCCCTACACAAAACTGAGGGAATATGGGTAAGGGAAAGGGGGGGGTAAAAGAAGGGAGGGACAGCCCCAATAATCACGGGGGGGAGCAGGCAGGGGAGGAGACAACTCAGGCATGAAAAAAAATCCAATGTAAGTTGGTTGTGTTCACAAGAAGAAATGGGTATTACTGGTCGGGGGGGAAGAACTGAGAAAAAGGGGAAAATAAACGATCGCACTAAAGGTGAGGTAAACGATGGCTGGACTTGCAAAAAAGAAAGACCACGTTCCAATTCTTGGTAACACTAATAGACTACAAAACTGCAAGGAACAACTTTCAAGGAAGGGGGGGAAGAGTTGAAACCCGGAAAACTGGGGTCTTGGGGAACATCGCAACATCAAGAACAAGGTGTTGTGGGGCACAACCCAAAGGGGCTAGTCACAGCCGCCTCCACGGGAAGGGGTCGGAAAACACTGAAGAATGGGTTCGACTCCGGTGTTAAAAACCCGACCACGGGGGGGAAGGGTACGAAAGAAGACATACTGCTCCAGAATTGTACAAAGCTGAAAGAATTCCACGGAGTGTCGAAAGGGGAGGGGCAGAGACACTAAGGGAAAATGGAGAGGAATTCGGGGGACTATCCCTTCATTGGAAACGCAAAAAAGCTCACAATATAAAAGGGAAAAAGAGGAAAAGAAAACTAAAAATGGAAGGGTAAGCAAAAGCCTTGAGAAATTCGACAAAAGGGCAAACAGAAAGAGGGAAAAAAACGCCAAAGGGGTTGGCTAACCTCTTTTAGGATGGTCTCTAAAAATTGAAAACGCACACAGAGACACTGGTGGAGATACAGAAAGGCGTGATTCGGCGGGGGGGAGATTTACCCCACCGTCATGAACACGTTGGGGGGAAGAGAGAGGCTCCTCTCACCATTACGAATATACAAAAATGGGTCTTGGCAAAATGTAGACATTTGCGAAAAAGGGGGTGCTGTAAAGCCACTTTTTGGGGGGAATCATCAAACTTCCTGGAAAGCTGCGCTTGGTAAAATCAGGGAGGAGAGGGGAACAAAACGAAAAAACTGTGGGGGAAATAGAACGGGAGGGGAAAGAAAGTAAATCACTTGAAGGACGTAAAGTGGGAGGAAAAAGGAGAGAGGAAAAGAACGAAAAAATCACGAAGGGGTAATTTCTGAAAATACACAACGGGGGAAAAAAAAAAGAGGTACAAAAAGAGGGGGGCCCAAAAAAAACAACTGTGGGGAGGAAGAGGTGCATAATTATTCTAGGGTTCATTAAGAGACAACTAGGTAAAGAGTGGCCAATTTGAGGGTCATTTGGGGAACGGAGGCGCCGTTTTGATGGGGAGTTAAAAACCGGGAAACCGAGGGTGACATGTACTAAATGGTGGAGCTATTAGGTTCAAAGAATAAAGGGGGAAAAAAAGAAAAAACACCCGACTGCTGAAGAGAAGAAGGTTAAGATCTAATGGAAAAGAAGGAATTGAGGAAGGGGGAGGAAAAAAAACGAAGAAAGGCCAATGGGGGGTAAGATTTGACAAGAAGAAGATGGCAGCCCATAACCACACAGTCTGTAGCCCGGACCTGGGGAATGGGAAGAAGGACATCACAAGGTGCGCTCCCCACTATAAACGACGCAAGCCGGGCATGGCGGGGGGGAAGAGGAAGGGGGGAAAGACGGGAACAAAAGGGAAGCTTGTGAAGCAAAGGGAAACAAGAAATAAAGGGCGGAGGATTGTGCCGTTTTGGCCACTAGGGGGGATAAGAAGAGGGCGGACAACCAACCGGGACGCCAGAAAAAAAAAAAGGGACCCCATGCAAAAATTAGAAAAAAGAGGAAAAGAACTAAAAAAGAAAACGGTGGAGGGGACCCGCCTTACTGCTAGACGGGTCGAAAAACTCCCAGAAAAAGAGGGGAAAGGGTCAGAGCGGAGAAAAACAGGTCGGAGTCTTTGGACGAGGGAAAGGGTGTGTAGAGGAAAAAAACAGGGGGAAAAGTATAGAAAAAACTAAAAACGGGAGTGAGAAAAAGAGAGATACTTTGAAGGGGGGTCACTGAACCAATCTGACTTACAACAAAGGTAGTCGCAGACAAAAGGGAGAACTTTTCCATGGGGGGAAGCTGACTAAACTCTTCGGGCGTGAAAGGCGAAACGGCGGCACACACGCGCCGCAGACACAAAAAGAGCCCCAAAGCACCAACAATCGAAGGGAAAAAAGGCTCACCTATGTGATTCTTGTCGGTGTCGAGAAGGAAGGAAGGAAACGGGAAGAAAGAATCCACAGGGGGGCCTTCGCCGAAGGACTTATAAAGAGAAAAACAAATAAAAACCCGTCTCCATTCAATAATAGTGTGAAGGTCTCAAGAAAGAAAAGAAGGTGGGGAAGAGGGTATAAGGAGGTGAAAAGCATAAACTTATTACTAAGAAACCTACCATCAAAAAGGGAATATTTGTGCCCGGATTAAGGGGGTAAGGGGACTGCGACATTAATTGGGGGGGGTAGCCTTAGTCTGAAGGTAATGTCAGGCTCTTTGGGAGGGCTGAGGGGGGAAAAAATTTCACGGGTTCGGGTTTCTCAGTCCTTCGCCGTCGGAATTTCGCGAAGGGGGGGCAGGGGGGTGAACGGGGAGATAAAATTCAATCATTGTGACCGAAATAGACTAAAGGAAGGGAATGCTATGCGGCATCCGGGACATTTTACAAAAGGAAACGGCACACAGAGAGGTGAAAATGAAAGACAAAAACGGACAATAGAAACAGCCACTCCAGGGGAAATGCTCGGGAGGGGGGTAAAAAATGAAAAAAGACGGACTGGGCCGGAAGACAACGTAGTGGTGGGCTGGGGGGGGGGAAAAAGGGGGGGTGGGAGAGTTTTAGCCAAACGAGAAAATTCAAAGGGAGAGTGTGCACTGCAAGGGGAACGCCCCTTATCGGGAAAAAAAAAAGGGAGGTACCGAGACCAGTAAGGTGGATTTCCTTTACAGCTACCGGGAAAAAGGCTGAATGGGGGGGTCGCCGATATCAGAGGTAGGCATAATGAACCATTCAAACAAACACAGTTTCTTGAGGGACGGGGGAAGGGAAACCAAACAAGGATTTTGAAGTAAATAGTGAAGCAAGCTGGGAGCATGCCTGCTACCTGGGGGAAGAAAAAAAAGATCACCTACTGGGTAATATAACAAAGGGCACTTGAGTAGAGATATTGCAATCCCTACGGGGGTTGGAACAGCCCCCCTCAAAGGAGGAGCACTAGTGTCCTTGATATTTTCCAACTCATGACACCTTCCGGAGGAGGGACACCGGGAAAATCCCCAAGATGCAAAGAGGGGGGCGTTCCCAACGTTAAAAAAGGGTCGAGTTGAAAAGAGGGGGGGTAAGGAAAAGGGTCAAATTCCGACAGGGTCGTCGTCGAAAGGGGCGAGATGGGGTGAGAATTTTGAGGGCTAAAATCTGTACAGAGAAAGCTGCGAAAAAGAGGAGGGGGGGAAGCGGGTGAACAGGAAAGTCGCCCAGAAGACCAGGTTACTAAGTAACCAGAGGTGGGAACAGCGGGTTTTGAAGGAAGGGGGGGGGGGGGGTTGGGGGGTAAACGGGGGGGGTCCGGGGCCGGTAGGAGGGGGACGAAAAAAAAAAAAGGAGGGGGGGTGCAATAACCAAAAAAAAGGGGGTATCGGGGTGGGGGGGGTTTGGGGAAATGATAATCGGCTGTACGGGAGTTGAGGTCCGGGGAAATGAAGAAAAAAGGGAACGGGAAAGAACGAAAAAAACTGTATAAAAAAATACCAAAAAAGGAGAATTGCCGGAGAGGTTGGAAATTAATCTTCGTTCCGGGAAGCGGAAAACGGAATGTCAGCCCGCCTGTGGGCCTGCAAGCGTCTGAAAGAGGGGGAAATAAAATAGATAATAAAAAAAATTGGGGCGGCTGAAAGGACACCTACGCAAGACAAGAACAGAGGGGGAAAACAAAAAAAACAGTAAAACCGATGGGAAAAAGGTAACCCCTAGTCAACAGGTAGTCTTTGAGCCAATCCCTGGGGGGAAAAGAAAGGAACTGAGGTGGTATTAAAAAGAAGAGTTTCTAAAAAAAAAAAACAAACAATGGAGGAAAAAGAGAGGGGGGAGTCGAGGAAAAGGGCGTTAGCCACAGATTAATTGGAAGAAAAAAAGTACAAAGAACACCACCGTCAGCGTACGCATGTATAAAAGGATGGGGGTGGGTTGACTTGTGTGTGAAAGAGACCAATGCTGTTGGACAGTAGGACGCGAAAAAATGGACCACTGGATGGATGAAAAGACTCAAGGGGGAGTGGGGGGGTGTGCCCTAATCATGCCGTGGGGGGGGGAAAAAGCGGTCCTGACAGTCAATTGGTGGGGGTCCAAAGTTGGGAAAACGAAAGATTGAACCGTAACAAAAAAAGGACACAGCGCAAGGGAAGAGGAAAGGAAGGGGTATCAGCTGTGAAAAAATAAATCTAGAGGTGTCCAAAAGAACGAAAGTTGGTTTGAAAGAAGGAAGAAATCAGAGCAAAATGGTCCTGGGCCAAGTAAAGAACAATTGCACAAGAAAGAGGGGTTTGGGACAAAAATCACTCCCCCATTTTGGGGAATAAACAAGGGGGGAAAAACCAGGGAAAAAAAAAAATAAGAAAAAACGATCTGATAATTGTACAAAAGGACGTGTTACCACGGTGTTTGAGGAAGAGGGAAGAGGTGGGGAATACGAAGGACCGTTGATCAAAAAGAAAATCTAAAAAATCCTGCTGTACAAATGATTCGGCACAAGAAAAGGGAATTGGAAAAAAAAAGCTCAAACAATCTAAAACGACCAAAAGAACGACTAAAAAAAAAAAACTGTAGGTCTAAACAATCTGTTCCCGTGACGAGAAAAGGGGGTCACCATAATAACTAAAGTCTTAAGACGCAAAAAATGGTTACCGCTAAGGATTAGACAAGGAAAAAAAGATAACAAATGAGAAAAAAGGGGGATTCAAAACTTTAAGATATGGGGTAGCCGCTCATCCGGAGGGGACGGGAGAGAAAAGAGGAGGAAGAAAACACAGCTGAGGAAGGGCAATCACAGATGGTTCAAAAAAAAAGGGGGAAAAAGGCCGAGACACGCGCCAGAAAAGGGAAAACAAAATTGAAAAAAAGGTAACGGGCAATGTGAAAAAGAAGGTTGCCCAAAGCAAGGATCTTAAAGTGGGGACATGATATTCGGGAGGAAAAAAGACAACTGGTGGGGAAGGAACTCGCGTCAGAGAGTAAGGAAAATCAAGGAACCGTGGACAGTAATGCTTTCCCATACGGATGAAAGAAGAAGGAAAACGGGGGGCAAAAAGACCTGTCAGACCAGGGGGTACAGGATACCGGGGAAAAGCATGGGTACAACAAGCTCCAGGTGGGGGAGAAAGACAGGGGAAGGGGAAAAGGAAGAATGCGGGCAAGAAAAACCTAAGGGTATTGAGTCGGTTTGCGAATCCGGGAAAGGGGGGGGAGAAACAAGAGGGGGGGAAGGTCAGGAAACAAACCGCGCAAGGAATGTAGCAAAAGGACTGAGGGTATGAGGGTCAAAAAAGGAAAGAGAGCTCCAAAGGAAAGAAAGACAGGAAAAGGGGAGAACTATCAAAGTTGAAAAAAAGGTACGGAAAAAAAGGGGAACTAGAAGATAAGCGAAGAGGGAAAAAGTCCATATTCATTCCTTAGGGAACGAGTCGTACAGGAAGAAAAAAATAACGAATTCTTCAAAACGAAAAAAAGATTCCAGACATTGGGGGAGAAAAGCAAAAAATGGGCTTGTCTCTTAGGAAAAAAGGGGAAAACACAAAATAATTGTCAGGGTACTCCAGGGGGAGACGTCGCCCAATGGGTCGAGGAAATAGAAAAGGTGTCACTTATGAGAAGTGGACGCCTTTGTAAATTTTTCGGGGGGAAGAGCGGAAGCCAAAACGGGAGGAGTCAAAAAGGAAAAAAACCAGAAAAGATGAGGGAAGAGGGAGAACGTCCAAAAAAAAAATTGGACTAACCCACGTCGGAGGGAAAAGGAGAGGAAGAGGAAAAGGATAAGAAACATAAGGGGAAGGGTTAAAACAGGAGGGCGGCAGACCGAACACTTGGGAGCGGCAAAAGCTCAAAGGGGGGGAGATCCATAAGACGCGACAAGATAAGGGAAAAAAAAAAAAAAAAAAAGGAAGGAAAATTAATTGGTTCCTTGCGGGAAAAAAAAACGGGACATGGCACGAATCTCAAAAAAACTTCGTTTGACACCATCATGAGGACAAGGTCTGGGGGAAGGGGGGCGGCAGAGGGGGGGGGAAGGTATGAATTTAAGGACCGGAAACAAAAAAATTTTGAAAAAGGGGGTACGAGTCTTAGTTGAGGTGATGTCACGTAAGGTAAAGGATTTTGGGGGAAAGGAAAACCCCGGGGTTCAAAAAGCCGGCAGGGAAACAAATAAACGTCAGGCCAAACCAAATAGAGCTCGATAAGAATTTAATGGAAATATGTCAAAAAGCCGAAGAACCATGGGAAAATACCGCGGCCCAATTGAGGAACACAGCCACGGGATGGCAAAAGGCTTAGGGAGAAAAAGAAAGAGATAAAGGGAAGGTTGCGCGACAGAAAGGGGATATTGCCGGCCGGGTAAGGGTCAAACAATTCCGGTGAATGTCGGAGTTAAAGAAAGAAAAGAAAAGCAGGAAGTGTCGTGCGGGAAAAGGGAAGGAGCTAGCCGTACCCGAAGTTCTTTTGACAGGGTTAGCTGGGAAAAGGGTTCTAAAAGCCTAAGAACAAATTTTCGGGAACCTCTGAAGGGGGCTCAAGGGTGATCTAAAAAAAATTCTTGACGTGACAAGAGG
>Ga0179593_1759032_pt1 | contig 18694 bp, 21 predicted proteins | sample CZODoug2_1_08_16_FD_185931 | JGI IMG/M metagenome (GOLD analysis project Ga0179593, IMG submission 185931) | Vadose zone soil fungal communities from Angelo Coast Range Reserve, California, USA - CZODoug2_1_08_16fungal (PacBio error correction) | ecosystem: Environmental > Terrestrial > Soil >...
ACTCGCGCGAGAAGGACTCGCAACGAGCGTGCTAAGGGGCGCGGTCGACTATGCTCCTTGAGATAACGAAGAGGGAGGAAAAGGGGGGAAAGAAGATCAGGAAAGGTGCGGTCTCTCTGGAACGGATTTCTTCGGAGAAGGTCATCAAGGGAGAGGCACGAGCTCTTCACCGGCGAGATAAGAGGGGAAGATCGGAGCCGCAAGCTGGAGCCTTCGAAATGTTGAACGCGCGGCTCGAAGGAGAGGAGAAAAAAAAGAAGAAAGGCGCTTCGCCTCATGCTGTGAGACGGGCGCGATCGGGAAACGTTTCTCTGGCACCTCTCCAGGAAAAAAACGTGGAAAAAAAAAACTTGGGGGGGGGGGGGGGGGGAAAGAAGAGGAGGGAGAACGAAAATGACTTATCCCACGAGGAAAGCGCCTAGGCGCCGGTCACCATTCGCTCCGAGAAAGGAGGCGGAGTCCCGCTTCTCACAAAGGAGGAAGGGGGAAAGGGGGGGGGAAAAAAAAGGGAAATACCCCCGACCCCTCTATTCGAAGAAAGAAAAAGAGGGAAAGAAAAAGCGTCTGATAACCCCACGAAAAAAAGGCAGAACACCGCTGCATGGCTCTGCATAGAGAAAAAGACGTCGCGCTGGAGGGAGGGGTTTCTGGAGTTATTTCTTTTCTCCTTCTCTCGAGGGGTCTGCTTAACGGGGAGGCTTCGGCTTATTTTTTTCTCGGAAGGAAGTATCTTGTTTCGGAAGGGGAGATCATTATGATGTTAAACGCGCGGTTTGTGATGGTCAACTCCAATTCAGAGAAAAAGTCGAAGGACGCTGGATGGGGAAGAGGAGGGAGGAGCGCTGCGGCGAGAAGGAATATCCCTCCAGCGCTTCCTATAAAGTGGGCACCCTTTTACAGGAAAGAAGGAAGGGGGAGAAAAACCGCGTCCCGCTGGAGCAGACATCTGTGCAACCTTATAAAAAGGGGGGGGAGATAGCAATCCGGAACCTCATCGAGAGAAAGGGGGGGAAAAGTAATGTCGCTTAAGCTTCCAGGGGGACAGAGGTGAAAATAGCGATATAATATTCATAAATCTAACTAAGAGGGAAAAAGGAAGGCGAACCGCAGCGCACGTCGATTAAAAGCGGGTAAAAAAAAAGGGGGGGGAGGGGGTGGAAAAAAAAATCTCTCCAAGGTGAGTAAAGGGGGCGGATAGAGCGAGTCGACCAAGAAAAAAGACCGCAAATCGCGGAGGGTTGGCCATCCAAGAACCAATCCAATTCACTTCGGAGCCGAGTCCTCATTCTTTTCCCGGGAGAAAAGGAGGAACGGGAGTGCGGCAAAAACAAACATAAAGAAGGGCAAACGGGCCATCGGCACTCACGGGGGAAAAGATCCCAAGAAGCTAAAGGAGAGGGGGGAAAAAAGGGGCCTATACTCATTCCAAGACATTCAGCCCCATCGATACGCAGTATTTCTGGGGCACGTGTCCGAGAGAGGAAAAGAGGGGAAGTCACTTTTACGGGCGGGGGTTTCGATTATAAAAACCAGTAGACTCGCTCGGAAATGGGAAAAAGGGAAAGAAGGGGAGGGGAACCTAATTACGTGTGGGGGGTGGCACGGCCATCATGAGAGAAAGAATTACCAAGGGGGGAGGAGGGAGTCCTCTCGCTGGAAGCGGGGGCAGCTCAGTGAAACCACCATGTAATTACTCTTCGGGGGAAAAAATTCGGTACAAAGTGATAAGGGAGGGGGAGGGGTCGCAGTGGGAACGTATCAGGTTGAAATAACGGCTTGGGGGAGGGCAAGATTTCTAACATTTTAAGGGAAAAAAGAATTAACTCCATGAGAAGCACATTTTGTGATGCTTTTCAGAGCATGACTTCACTGGAGAGAAAGAAAAAGAAGAAAGAGGGGAACAAAGTTTACTGATAACCAAAGGACAGGAGCGATTCCTCAGGGTGGCCGCATCTGCTGAGACGGGAGGGGAAGAAAGAGAGAGGGCAAGACATTCGTTCGGAAATCAGGGGTTCAACGCTTATCGCCGTTCGAAGGCGTTGGGCCAGTGCGGAAAAAAGGGAAAGCTTTTAAAAGTCCTGCTTCTGAAAAAAAATCCCGAGAATTAAGGGGGGAGGGAAAAGCTCCCCGGGCTGACCGGCCACGTTGGACTACGGCTACGAAGAAAAAGAGGATCCCATGTACAAAGGGACGGAAGAAAAAAGGGTTTTTTCAGGGGGGGGTTTCCAGCAACGATCTGCGGAGAGGAGGCTCCGGCGAACTGGTAGCAGGAAAAGTATGGAGGGAGGGGGTGCTTCCTGCGAGGTGCAGGGCAAAGATGATCTCGGAAAGGAAGCCTTCGGCGGGGGGGAAAAGAGGGAACTCTTGGCGGCAAAAATCAATGCTGCTGGTGACAATACCTATCTGACTGGAAAAAAAGCCGGCTTCACGAATTCAGTGGGGGGGAAAGAACCAAGGAGGGAAGGGAAAAGGGAAAAGCGCAGATTACGCCGGAGAGGGACCATTATGGGCGTCTTTTTGCAGAAAACCGGGCTTGTCATGGCGCAAACGAAAGAGGGGGGGAGGAAAAAGAGAAAAAGTTGCTGCCGGAACAGAAGACCGGGGCGCAAAAAATTCCTGGATAACAGATCTTGGCTGGGTGAAGAAACACTGCACATGATTCCGGCGAAGGGACGAAAAGGAGGAAGGGGGGGAGAGCTGGGTTGCTGCTGATTGCGTGAGGATGATGGGGAGGTCGCAGGCGCCGCACCCAGCGCTATCTCTTCCCCGAAAAGAGAGATCGCGCTGGCGTGAGGGGGGAGAGGAGAGGAGGGGGAAGGGTACTTTATAACCTACGAGCGAAGAGAGGGTCAAACAGAAACATATGGGGATGAAAGGGGGAGTAACGAGAGCTGGGAAGGTTGGGGGTAAAGAGGAGCCCATGACTGAGAAAGTGGAGATCGAGTAAGAGACATGGGAGCCAAGGGGGGCCAGAAACGGGGAGCAAGTGGTAGGGAGAGTGGGGAAGTGGTGGGGTGTAAGTAGCACGGGAGGGGCGTGAGGAGGGAATGGAAAGAAAAGGTTGGGGATGGAAAGACGGGGGAGAGAGAAAGAAGGAGGACGGAGTCGTAGGGGAGACATAGTCCCAGGGGGGGGGGAGAGGGAGAGTAGGGGCTTAGGGGAGAGGGAATTAGACTGCCGGTAGGATGCGCCTCAAGCGAAACTGGGGGGTGGTGAGGGGGGAAAGCGACAAGAAAGGGGCAGAGGGGAAGAGAGGAATAACGGAAAACCGGGAAGTAACCAAGAGGATGGGTAGGATGGAGGAGGAGTTAAAAGAAGCAAAAGAGGGAAAGGAGAGGAAGGATAGGGGAGGAGAAAAAGAGAGGAAATGAGAAAGGGGAGGAGGGTGAGAGGCGAGGACGAGGAAGGTGAGGGGGGAGAAAGGGGGGAAAGGGGGGGTGGATATAGAGTGAGATGAAAGGTGGAAGAAAGGTGGGAGAGGAGGGATGGGAAGCGTAAGATGAAGAAAGCTGGAAGAAGAAAAAACGGACAATGCAGTGGGAGGAGGGGGGTGTGGGAGGGGATGGGTTGTGAGGAGAGGCAGAGAGAGGAGGGAGACTGAGAAGAGAGCGGGGGGAAGCAGAAAGAGCTCTACCACTCCCTCCACAGCGTCGTGAGCGCAGAGGACGAGGGGGGGCGCCTTTCGCTCCAGAAAAAACCGAAGTTTGCCGTGGAGTCTCCGGTCCCCACAACTTTTGATAGAAAAAAAGCAAGGGCGATACCGCCGAAGGGGAAGAAAAGAGGGGCGTTTGCGCCATCGAAAACGGCGGCGAAAAACAGCAGCAAAAATAATTTTCAAGGAAGATGAGAAGGAAAAGGGGGAGTCCATCTCGCTTTCATCATAAGGAGGAACAACATGAATTAGGGGGAAGCCTCTTGCGCCAAAAGATCGGTATTTTCCACAAAGAAGAGGAAAAAAAAGAAGGGTTGCCGCAAAGGCAGGGGAAAGACGGACGAACGGCTGCGCACCTGGCAGGAGGAATGACCATGAACAGTCCGGCCAAAGAGAAAAAAACCGAGCACGTTCAAAATACTTGAAGAAGCAGCGCTCTTTTGCCAAAGTCTTCCTCGATCGTTGAAGAAAAGAGGGGAAGCCAGCATCCAGGAAAAAAAAAGGGGGAAGGTCGCGTAAGCCCTTGTACATGGGGAGAGGATTGCGCGGCGTCGCCGTCTCTCCATAGAAGAAAACCGTGGGAGAGAAGAAAAATTCGTCTGGATGGGGAGCAAGGCATCAGGACTGGGCTAACCAGTTAAAAGATGGAAGCCAAGAAAAAGAGGAGAAAAGGCGATAAAAGCGGTAAATTGCCCCAGCTTCCTCGCAAAGGACCAGATCGCTTCGCATCAAGGCTGAAAAGGGGAGAAAGGAGTGGAGGGGAACACTTCCATCTCTTTGAAATTTCAGTGTTTATCTCCCTTAGGGAAAAGGCGATTTTCCAGAGTGAAGAGGGAGTCATGATGTCAAGAAACCAACCCCTTTGTTACTGATACGGAATGCGTTCCCTTCTTGTGGGAAAAGAAAGGGGAGGGAGGAAAGAGACCCAAAGAAACTGATACGGTTCCACTTGGAATAAGAAGACAGGATCACTTTGTCCCCGACCGAAAAAGAAAGAAAAGGGACTCCATGGTAGGACTCCGAGTTTCACATTGGAAAAGCCCCCAGAGGTCAAATCCAGCCTTTTTCCGAAGGGAGGATAAGAAGTTTCTTCTGAAAAGCAAACGTGCCGGCCTACTTACAAAAGACAGCTCGATGGTCCCCGTCCACGAAAGGAAAGCGCTCCCTGTGGGGCGAAAAGTCGTCTAAGGGGGGCACGTTCACGACGGTAGGGGGGAGGAGGAAAGGAAAAGCAAGCGTATGAGGGTGGCCTTTTCCCTATGAGCCTGCGTCTCGTCACTCTTGAATAGAGGAAGGAGAGGTCTTTGGGATCGGAAAAGGGTGCCGATGGCACTTTGTTGAAAAAGAAGGAGATTTTTACCAGTTCAAGTAATTCCGGCTCTCACGCTCAACTGGGGGGGGAGAAATGGCTCATCAAAGAAAGTACGGGGGGAAATGGGTTGTCGCATTCTACTGGGAAAAAGCGATTTTTCGGATGAGGGGAGAGGGGGGGGCGATCTCTCTCTAATTGGGTTGGCCCGACCTTTTATATATGGGGGGGAAAACGACTCCCGAGGAACTAGGGGGGGGAGGGTCATCGACGTCGTTCTGAAACCTGGGATCGTAGTCGCTTCGAAAGGGGGGGAAGAAAGGGACTCATTATCCTATCCCGGAACGCTGAGGAAAAATTGGCCCTCGGAAGACGACGGCGTCCAGCACGTCTCTCTTCAGGGGAAGAATCTCCCAAAATTACTTTATACGGGGGGAGGGGAAGGGTCGTCCCACATTTGGGGTCGAGCTGGCCTCGTTTTGAGAAAAGGAATTCAGGTACCATGGTGCCAGAAAAGAAAAAGAGGGGGTGATTGGCGTCGAGTAATGGGCAGGGATCCGCGGATCTCGTACTCAACTATAAAGCGTCGCTCAGGAGGAAGAGGGAGTTGCCATAAAAAACTCCCCGAATCCTAGACGCACCACTATAATCAAGCATCAAAGGGGAAAAAAAAGCCTCAGCCGCCAGAGAACGACCATTCGACGACTCGCAAAAGACGAACGACGGGAACGCCTTCAGAAAAGGGGAATATCGAGCCGCGCGATGAATGCGGCCGAAGGGGAGGCCTAGGCCAAGAAGCCGCGTTCTGCGAGGGAGGGGTCGATGGCGGGAAAAACATCGCGGGGTCCGATTGTAAAAAAAAAAAACGCGCCGCGCCTTTTGGAAAAGACGCAGCCTATCTCGGTACGATCTCGCGCGCCATTTTACAAGAGCAGCAGCTAATCCACCGAGGGGGGGGAGAGAAAGCAGGGTCTGGCCGGTGCCCAAGTGCGTAATTTCATGGGAAATACAAGATACCTCCGATCGAGAAAAGGAAGTTTTCGGGCTAACCTCATGTCTTCCATCTTCCCAAGGGAGAAGCCCTCTCGCCTTCGCGGAAAAAAAAGGAGGGAAAAGGTTCATGCATATATGAGTGCCGGCTCCCTCTTGACGGCGCTCTATCTCCTAGGGAGGGGGAAAAAGATCCGCCGTGACTTCTCCGCTATCTCAACGTCTTTTATGGGGGGGAGGGGAGTGATCCAGGTCCGGAAGAGCGCCTCCCTCTTAAGATGGTACTGTGACGCGCTTTTCTATCCTCTCCTAGAACCTCGTCAGCATTCGCCCCTCCCCCTTCAAAAGGAGAAGAGCGCGCGCAGATCGAGGGGCGTCTCCAGCCGAGGGAAGGTTTGAAGGAGGGGCATCATCACCATTCTTTCGAGGAAGGGGGAGGTCCGAGGGTTATCTTCGGCGCAGGGAAGAAGAGCTCGCACGAATAAAGAAAGAGGTCCGCTGTCAATAGGCGATTTCTCGCAAAGAGGCGATAGACCCCCATTAGCTCTCGGTATGCGAGGGGGGCATTGTCGCGCAGAGAATGAGCCTCTACCCAGTCGAGAAAAGAAATCACTCGCCCAATCGCGAAGAAAAGAAAAAAGGCCATGGATTCAGCGTCACTCCGCGAACTAATATGTCGGTTCTCTTGGCAAAAGGAGAGGCGCATCTTGCCGACCAGAGGAAAAAAAAGCTCAGGACCCCCGTCGCCACCGGCAAAAAAAGAGCGAGAATAAGTAAGATCTCCCGCGCCATCGACTAAATGGCTGGCACGCGAGCTCTATCTACTCTTACGCGAAAAGGGAGGCGGTTTCGGAGGTAATGGAGAAATTCCTCTTTTGCAAGGGTAGGAAGGGGCGCACTAACGCGGCGATTTCATGGTTGGGGGAGGTAATTCGGTATTCTGGAAGGGGGGAAAAAAATCAATTCCCCTCGAGGTAGGGGGGGATGTGGCCACCGGAATCTTTATTTGAGGGGGAGAGAAAAAGAGCGCTTGCGCAAAAAAACAAGCGCCAACGAGTGGATTGGGGAAGGAGGGTCCGGGGACACAAGACTAATGAAAATCCTTGTCTTCTCAATTAAAGAAGAGGGGAAGGGAAAAGCGTGCCCTCGCTTTGAAAAGGCGTCAACCATCCCTCAAGAAGGGAGAGGGACCCAGGCTTGATCATCGCGAAGAGGGTAAGAAAAAAAAAAAGCGCTGGCGGATAGGGAAAAACCCTATTTCAGCTCTACGAGGAGAGAAAGCGAGCTGCGTTAATAAAACTTTGGTCGCGGCTTCTTCATTTGCAAGGGAATCGCGCGGAAACGCCTGGGAAGAAGGAGTCTTAATAGCCCGTGGGGGAATCAATGTAAGTCGCCTTCTTCATCGTCAAAAGAGATCAATGCGGCGCCTACAGCCAATACACACGAAGGGGAAAGAAGGAAAGCAAGGCGTCTATACCCCGAAGGGGAGGTGGGAAATGGCACTTGGAATCTTTTTCAGAATACGAGCCCGTACGAAACGGCTCGAAGGAGCCGGAAAAAAAAGAGAGGAGGGGGAGAATCTTGCAATCGGACTGTCACTGAGGGTTTTTAAAGTCATAACTGACCAAGAGGCCTCTTGAACAGGGGTCTTACAAATGCGATCGGCGAATGAAAAGGGGGGGGAAAGGGTGCGATAAAAACACCCGCTATGGGTGGGTTGGGGCAAACCGTCCGCCTTCTTGGGGGGGGGGGGTTCTTTTCTCTTAATTAAAAGGGGGGAAAAGGAGAAGACGGCAACACTATTAATTTTATTGTTGAAAGAGTGACTCCTGGCAGGTGATTGGAGGGAGGGAAGCGCTGGAGGGCGGCTTCCACGCACGAGGGAAAAAAAAGAAGGGGAAGGGAAAGGATATCTCCCCACGCAAGAGACCTTCTCCACCCAGGAACCCCGCATTCTCCCCCACACCTTCCACCAAAAAGGAGGAGACCTGAAGCGCGATTCTCAGCTCGCATGGAAAGAGAGGAGGAAAAAAAAAGTCCTTCTATCTATGAAGGGGGGGGGGGGGCTCTGGCTCATCAGACATTCTCCGTCTCCCTAAAAAAAGAATCAACCGTCTCCTGTTGAGAAGAGAAGGGGGAAAGAGAGGAAATCCTCGCTCACTTCTGCTCGAGGAAGACCCCCGCGTTAACTGGGAGAGGGAGTGGGGGGCCTTTTCCATGGAAAGAAAAGCCGAGGCTCGATTTCCACGGGACAAACTTTTCCTCGCCGAAGGGGAAGGGGTGAATGTCGAAGGAAGAGCCTCTCCTTTCTTAAAAAAGGCTCGGCGGGCGTCCTCCTCGGAAAAGCGCCATCGCCTACGAGGTAAGGAAAAAATGGTTAAATCGATCTCGCTTCAACAATCCATGTGAAATCTCTTCCCTTCTATCTTGGGGGGGAAGTCAAGCGAGAAAAAAAAACCCTGTTCCGCTTCGATGAATCATTCATGAGGGAATTCTCGACTCGCCAAAGGGGAAGGGGGCATCTCTCTCCCAACAAAAAAGAAGAGATCCCTTTCTAGAAGATCTGAGAAAGAGTCACCTCCTTAGCACAGTAGGGTAATACGACAGTCAACTTTCATTCCTAGAGGGGGGGGGGGGGGGGGATGTGCCGATTCCGACACGCTAAAGGGAAGAAAAAGAGGTTCCTAACATTTCCGTAAAATTTTCAGCTAGATCTATTTCAAAAGAGGCTCTTGCGATGGAGAGAAGGGGACTCGTCGCCCTTCTGAGAGGCTGCAATCTGAATCAACCGGGATGGGCTTATCGCGGCGGAAAGGAAAGGGGGAGAAAGCTCTCACGCGGTGGGAAGGGAAACAAACCCTCGGCTGCCGGAGAAGGGCACGGGGAGGCCTATGAGAAAAAACGAGAGCCTCCTTCTCTGTCTTATTGGACGCTCCACCGGAGAGCTTTATCTCGTCTATTTCGAAAGGGGGGAGAGGAGCCTCGCCAGCAAAAGAGGAGAAGAGACTGATTGTCGCGAGGCTATTCGAAAGGGAGAGCAGGCAAAAGACTCGGGCGGGGGGGTGGAACTTTTTACTTTTTTTTTTTATCAGGGATGGCTGTGGGATTGCGGAGGGGGGGGCAGGAGGAAAGCTGAAAGGATGCAAAAGGCAGCCGCCCTCCAAGCCGTCGTCTCCCAAAAAAGAAGGGAGCGAAGTCGAAGAAAAGACAGCACCCGGTTTTGGGAAATAAAAAAAACGGAAGGGATGCCACCTTGGAAAATTACATATAAATAAAGAAAAATAAAACAACCCATATCGTGTGTTTTTAATCGGGAGGAGGGTTCGGCGAAGGATCCCGATCGAAAGGGGGGGGGTTAATTCACTGCGTCCTCTTTTTCCTTCGGGGAAAGGGAGAAAAGGGCAGTGCCCGTGCCGATTGAAAGAAAAGGGGAAGAAGATCTGTCAGCGACCGGAGGATAGGAAAAGAGTATTTCCGTAGAGTCTGAACCACTCTGGTAAGCCAACCGGGGGGGGGGGGGAAGGAAGGCGCGTGTCTAGCCGCCTGGAATGAAACACGAGTCTTGGCTGTAGGGGGGACGCGCATTGATCTCTTCTTATCGGAGAGGAAAAAAGAAGGGGCGAAGACATGCGTGGCGATACGCTAAAAAAACAGGAAAGAAAGAAAAAAAACTGCGTTCCGCGCGATCAGGACCACGCATCGAATCAGTGGAAAAGCACTCGCGACGAAGGCCTATCTCGGGGGGAAAAGGAAACATGCCCATGCGCGTGGCAGACTGCTCACGGCACCCTCTTCGCGTGATAAGAGGAAAGGGGCGCCCGCCCGAGCAAAGAGGGAGAAAAAACGGATCGGCTATTTGCGCGACACGGGCCCCAGACGGACTCGGAACTCAATCCAAAAATCGTTGTCTCTGTTTTGTTAAAGCGAAGGAAAGGGGGGAGGCGGCAGCCCCCTCACCCTCCCCGATTAGGAGGGGAAAAAAAAGAGAAAGCAAGGGTATAGGGGAATTTGATGGCCACCTCGGGGCCCCCGCCCCCCTCCGATTACCTCGGGAAAAAAATGACTCGCCGGACTGATACCCTCCTCGAAAAAGAGGATTCTAAAAAGAAAAAAAATCCTCCACGCCGAAAATTGAAAAACCCATCCGGCAATGGCGCGTCCTCTGAAAAATCGCGCGCGCTGCCAAAAGGGAAATGGAGAGACTTGCTCCGGGGCCGGGTTCGACCTCTTCCCCGGAGGAAAAACGGTCTTCGACGGGGAGGTTACTCCCCGGGACGCTTTCTTATGCGCATCGCCAAGGGCCACCTATCACGAGCGCGGGGTTCTGAGATCATTTCATATCTTAAAGGTGGGGGGCGGTGATTTTACAAATATAGATGAAAGGGGAAGGGAAAAAAAAATCTGTCTCTGTGAAAAAAATTCTTTCCCCCCAAAACCTCATACAGTGCTTCATTTGGGAGGAGACACGTGCGCGAATCGGGGAGAGAGGGACAATTTCTGGAATATTCTTGTCTCGATGAGGAAAATCCCGGCGGCCGCCGAGCAAGGAAAAAGCCGGCGCATCGCGCAAGTGCGGCGGCCTCGCCTTAACAAAAAAGGCCCTGATCCGAAGAAAATCGCTCTGAAACGTTCGCCCGACTCTCCGATCTTTTTCGAAGGAACGAATCGAGGCGCGGCGGGGGAAGGGGATATAAAGCACGAGGGCTCGTCAATCTAGGGGAAGGAGGCCGACCTGTAGAAGGGAAAGGAGATAATTTCATCACAGGTCAATATCTCCGAGCAGGGGGGAAGAGTCGAGCTCTCGTGAGGTAAAAAAGGGCGCTCTCCTCAAGCCGGGGGAAAAGAATCTTACCCCCCCTACGGGGGGAGCGCGGCTCTACGGCGAGGGGAGAAAAAAAGGGGGAAACGGGAAATCATGAGGGTTCTCCTGAGAGGGGGGGGGGAGCGCGATCGGACGTGAGAGAAAAGGGAAAATGACGATGACCGGGGGGCACCCGACCCTTCTCTTATCCCCAAAAAGGAAGATGCTGCCAGGAGAGGGACGTTCCCAGGTCGAGGAAAGACCGAGATTCGCACAAGGCTCGATGGAGATGGAAAAGCTGCCATCTCGACACCCTCCTATCCAGAAACCGCATCTACATCAAAAAAGAAAAGGGAAAGACGGCGTTCGTTCGAAAAAGAGGATAGGCTCGCATCTCGACTAAATTATCGTCGCGCTGGTAGTAATTTCTGAAGGGCCCGAGTGAAGGGGAGGGGGACGGTCTAAGAGGAATGGTCGGCAGGGTAACGGTTGCTCTGAGAGGGGGAAAGGTTCTCTGGACAAGCGAGGAAGGAGAGGGGGGGGCGTCCTTCGAGGACTAAGGGATTAGGGGAACCTTTTCTTTCCCCCGGGGAAAAATCCCAATGCCTCCTCATCAAAAAAAGTTCGAGGACGCTGGAAGATGGGGGCTGCTCGCGGCGGCTAGAAAAAAATCGCAGCCCTCCCGCCGCGGCCGAAAGGAAGGGGCACCCTGTCCTGAATACAGAAAGGAAAAACCGCGCCCTCGTCTACAAATCTGGGAGGGAAGAAAAGACCTCTGGTTCACCGGAAAGGAGGGGGAGAAAATGAGCCTTCCGGAAAAGAAGTGCTGGAAGGGCCGATTATGCGCTTAGCTAAGGAAGGGCCCCATTACGCCCCTCGAAAGAGAGGAGAAGAGAATGAGTCGAACGAGGAATCGACTAAAAAACGAGCATTCTCACAGAAGAGAGGAAAAGATTTACAAAGAGGAATCGCGTCGGGAAAGAAAGGGAGGGAAGATCAGCTTATGAAGAGAGCGACGAAACAATATCTCGCAAGAAGAAGAAAAAGGGGGGGGGAGGTTGGCCAGCCAGTCGCAGGTCAAAAGGGATTTCTTATGATCCTAGAGGAGGGTATCCGGAATTAAGACTTTATTTCTTCAACTGGGGAAAATAGAAGAAGGGCAAAAAAGGGTGGAAAGAATTTTCTTCTTTTGGGAATTAAAGGAGAGAAAGATTTCCCGAGAAAAAAAGGGAAATTCTCATCCTTTCAAAAGGCCGAAAGGAAGTAATGCGTTGGAAGGTCTCGCATCTACCCAGAAAAAGGAACGGTTTGAAAGGGAGGGGGGGGAGATGAGTTCAGAGGGTGGCGCGGCTCTTACCTGAAGGAACAATAGAAGCTTTAGAACATTAAAAAGGAGGGTCGTGTCCGGGGGGCCGGAAAAAAAAGCATGAAGGCCACTATTATGCCTCTTCAAGGACCAGATGGGCTCGGATTCCTAGCGAGTAAATGGAGAGGGGGGGCGCATCTCAGTTACCCACAACCTCTTGCGTCGGGTAAAGTGAAAAAAGAGAGACATGGGACAACGTGGACGAAGTGAAATAACGTCTTTTGGGGGGTGCTAAACATGGTTCAGTTTGAAAAGGGAAGGCTCCAACGTCTCCAGTCAATCGTGGGAAAGATTACGGAACTGGCTCTACATCAAAAGAGGGAAAAGAGGGGGGGATGGGAACAAATTTTACCTTCCGGGGGAGGAGAAGGACCCATCGCTTGCCTTGGGGTGAGCAGCACAGGGGAAGCCTTTTTCTAGGAAGGGAGGTTCTAGGGCCAGCGGGAGAAGGGGGTTTTCACCTCGAAGAGGGGGGATTGGGGGGTCTTTTGGGGAATTGGTCGTCTAACACCGAAAGAGGGGAAAGGGGAGAAAAGTCCTTCTGCGGCGGGGGGAAAATTCAAAATCCCTACTAATTGGTCGAGCCCACGGTCTTAGGAAAAAAAAAAAGAGCGGAAGGCGACTAATCGCAATCTTTGGAGGGGGGCTTCGTACGTCAACATCGGTGAGGGCTCGGACTTTGTTTTTGTGAAAAAAAAAAAAGAGGCGGAGCACGGAAAACGGATCTATGCTCCGGGCGAACTGGGGAAAGGGTGTGCTCTGTTCTTCCCTGCGCAGGGGAAAAGGGGAAAAGATGATCTCTTGCCAAGTGCAGGCAAAAAAAAAGAGGGAGTCACGCGTATTGGACGAAGGGCACAGTGGTTGAAGCAAGCGAGGGCGGGTGAACAATCCCTATCTGGACTGTAGGGGAGAAAAAGGATTAACCGGAATTCAGGTTTGGCCTCCGCCGAGAGGAAAGGGAAGATGACGCCGGAACTAAACGGGAGGATAGGGGTCGGCTGTTTTCGGCTCAAGGAAAAAAGGAAGGGCGACAAACTCCAGCGGGCGTCAATGCGTCCGTAAGAAAGGGGGCATATAAAAGTTGAAAAAAGGGGGGAAAAAGTACCCTGAAGAAAACAGATCTTGCTGGTGAGGAGAGGGAAAAAGAGGATTCCTGCTATGCGCTCAAAGGGGAGGGCGCTCTGGTGAAGGGGGACTTATTGCGTCCTTACGTCAAAGGGAGAAAGGGCCGCAAGCCAGCGCGATCTCTCTCAAAAAAGAGGAGAGAGATCTCGCTGGGAGGAAAGCAAAGGCGCGACGTTACTACTACTGCACGCAAGGGAAAGGAGAAGGACACATCTCTGTGGACAAGGTCAGGGGTTCGGCCTTTCAAGCTCCCCAGAAACCATCAATATCTTTTTATAATGGGAAGAAACGGTCACAAAATTTTTTTATCTTCCCAAGCGGTAATCAGAGAGAGAAAAGGGATCCCGCTTTCGTTTGCGAAGAAAAGGAATCCGGTTGGCGGCGCTCTAAAACAGCCAGCCAAGGGGGGGAAAAAAGGGAAAAAGAAGTAGTTAAGGCGTCCACTCTGCGCTTTGAAAAGAGGAGGATTGCCAACCTGAGGGGATTAGAAGCCAAGAAAGAACCTCGTATTGTTTCACCATCAAGGGGGGAAGGAGAGTTGGCACGCCCAAGCGATGCGTCAATGGGAGAAGACGACTACCGGCTGCCACGGAAAATCTTCTGAAATGGACCTCCTTCCAATCTCCGGGAGAAAAGACGTAAAAATTAATTGCCGTATACCATTCGCAGAGGAAATCCTTTTTCCCTTTCTAATTGTAAATTAAAAAACAAAGAGAGAAAACATCCCTTATAAAACTCTTTTGCAGGGAAAAAAAAGGTGTACTGTGTAAGAAAAGGATGAGAAAAAATCGCTCCATACGTGGAAAAGGGCAGGACGCAAGAAGCAGCACAATTCTTCTGGGAGGAGAGAAAACGCCTCATCAGGACTGGCTAACAAGGGGGGGTCGCGCCAATTCCCAAGAAAGCTGTGAAAAACACCGGAATTTCTTTTCCAAAGAAAAAAAAAAAAGAAGGGAGTGACAATCGCTCGCATCAAAAGGAAGAAAAAGGGCGGCCACACGGCAAGCTCTTGGAAAAACTGGTCCCTTTTTATACCCCGGAGAAAAGGGGAAAATAAGGGCGATTTGCCAGCGTGATTCGAGATCATGATTCACACCCTTAAAGCACCCCCCTGGGGGAAGGGGAGACCTGAGGTCCACGTATTGTTTGAACCTGAAAATGGGGGAAGGGATGCGTCCAAAATCAGTGAAGGGACCAAACGGGGCCTCAATGCTACATATCAAGAAAAATGGTCACCTACCTCAAGCACGAGAAGGAAAAAGAAAAAAGGATGCTCCCCTATTTTCACATGAAAGAAGAGCATCCTTTTTAATCTTTCATAGGAGAAAAGGGGGGGGGAAGTGAAACGCACCCGGCCGGCAGGAGGGGATCCTCTCACCATTCCACGCTAGGTCCTATCTCTCTCCTTGGGAGAGAAAGACCACCGAGTCTACATAACAGGAAGGGATACTTAGTTGGAACGTCGAAGTTCCCTATTAAAAAAAAAAAAAAGTAGAGATGGTGTCCCTTGGAAAAAGATGAGAATTTCCTTTGGGGAGACAGGATCTGATCTCGGAATTTATCTTCTTTTGTTATCGGGAAAAAAAAAAGGGGGGGGAAGGATGGCCACGTGTTGAAAAAAAAAAAAGGGGGGGGAAAGTTGCCTCACTCCCGTAGGCACTGAGGACTACTGGATAAGTAAAGGCAATCCCTTACGGGGAAAAGGGAAGGGGGACTGACGACTGGCTGGCCAAAGCCGCGGGGGAGGGCTTGCGATATTCTTGTTTCCACAAGCAGGTCAGGAGAATGGAGGATCTTATCTTCCCTCACAGGGGGGGGGGGTTTCACCGAATCTATTCCCGAGGGGGAAGAGGAGGCCTTGCTGCATGTTCGCCTGAGGGGGATTGCTCTTCAGAATTCGTTCTCTTTCTGACTCAGGAGAGGGGAAAAGATGAGGTGGGCTTAAGTGGACTCAAGGGAAGAAAAACGATCCCCAAGGAGAGATGCATTCCTGCTTGCTAAAAAAAATCAAAAAGAACGGTATCCGGTTGCAAAAAGATGTCCTCGGCGGGAGACGACAGATCTTGGCCGCGGGGGGAAAAAAATAAAGTGAAATGCTTCAAGACCAGGGTGAACCGATTCCTTCCTCTGAGGGGACTATTATGGGGGGAAATGATCTCCTCCGAGAGAAAAAGGAGGAAAAGAGGACCTGCACGACTTTCGCTAGGGATGAGGGAAGGTTTGCCATCCATTTTGAAAAAGAGAGTAAGGTACTCACAAGAGAAAATTCAACTCATCATCGAAAGGGAAAGAGAGAAAAGAATCGCCGAAGGGAAAAAGCCTACAAGGAGCGACCGCGCCATACTCTGAAAAGAAGGAAGGAGAATTCATCCAAGCTAGAAGATAAAGGGAAAGGTTCTCTCCTATTCAGAGGGGGGGGGGACCACGCCTCGGGAGGTTCTCTAAGGGAGGGGGGGGAGGTCCGGGAAACTTCTAACAGAGAGTGGGAGGGAGGGTCCTCTGGGCGCAATCTTCTTGTGAGGAAAGAGGAAAACGAAGGTCGCCTTGACTATCTTCCCGCAAAAAAGGGGGAATGCGAATAGCTCTCAGAAGAGGATAATCCAACGCGTTGTTTACAATCAGGGGGAGGGGGAAAAAAAAGAAGGAGGTAAATAGTCATTTTAGGGAGGGGGAAAAGAAAAAAGAATCTCTCAAAGGGGCAAGTCTAAAGAGGAGGCGCCTCTTCCCCTTTTATATGGGAAACCTCTGCCGTAGGGGGAGCATATATGTCACTATATCGTAAAAGGGGATTGAGCTATCTAAGAGTCTAATATTCTATTAGATCAGGGGAAAACGGAGAGACGTCCGAGAAACGTCTGTTATAAGGGCTTTCCGAAAGGAAAAGGAATACGGGCCGGACAGAGAACTCTTCCGAGGTGCTGGAGAAAGAGCGTCGGATCCGAAAAGAGAAAAAGATCCGTGCGCAGAAAGGACCCCTTCGGAAATAACAATTGAGAGTCTTTCTACGGGAGAGGGGAGATCGTATGAGGAGAAAAGAAGTTAAACCTCTTTTGTCTTAAGGAGGAAAAAAACAAAGGCGTTCTTCGAGGGGGAAGAAAGGAGTGTCACGAAGGGTTACAGAGGCAGGGTCCTAGCGCCACTAATATTCTTCTCGGAGGGGGGTAGATGTCATAGAGGATTTCTGCTGAACGTCTAGAAAGGAACCCCCATAATCTCTCTTTTATTAACTTTCCGCCATTCTCGCAGAAGGAGGGGGAAAATCCTCGAAAAAGGAAAAGGGAGAGTCGAAATCAAAGGGGGGAGGCGACCGCGACGCTCTTCCTATTGATCTCGAAAGAAAGAGGGGGGGGGGGGGGGAGGGATAGGGCAATTTGCCCCGGCGAGGCGAAAAAAAAAAAAAGAACGGCCTACCGTGAGAAACGTTGCCGTCTCATCTTCCTCTAATATCTCAGGAGAAGAGAGGGAAAGAAAGAGGAAATGGAAGCGTCTCTCTATAGACGCGACGGGGGGCGGAATTTTCTTCTTGCGGGGGAGGGGAGAAGAACCGGTTGCTAGTCTATTATGTAGGAAAAAAAAGAACGGGCGCATTTCAGGGGGGAAGTTACAATCTTTCATGAGGAAGTGGATTCCAAGAAAAAGACCCTTCTCCCCGGGAGGGGGAAGGAAAAGAGGGATTGTGAGGGGAGAAAAGAGAGATCGCCTTTCACAAACCCCGGATTGGGGTCCGAGTGGAGAGGTCCGGGGACACAATACGTAATGAAATCCGGGGGGAAAAAAAAGGGAAAGGATAGCTCGTCTTACGGATGCGTGCAAAAAAAAAAGCGTCCATAAGGTCGAAATTTAAAGAGTGAATCAGCTCTAATAGGGGGAGGCAAACCTACTCTTCAAGAAAAAAAACAGCTCAGAGGGACTTCGACTAGTATCTTTCCTTAGGAGAGGAATTCGGGACGAGAAACGGAGTCGCTTCTTCCGGAAGGAGAGAAGGATCGCGCTGTAACGCCTTGATGGAGAAAAAAGGGGAGAGGAAAGGGGGTATCGATCGCCAACGTAGAAGAAAGGCAGCTTCTCTAATCTCTTGCTTTAAAAAAAAGAAATGCGGGACCGAAAGCCAGACAAACAGATACTTATGACAACCTAACCGCCAAAAGGAGCCGGACATCACGCATCTTCTTCGGAAGGGGAAAGCGGGAATAGTGGAAAGACTCTACTTACATCTATTAAGAGAAGAGAAGTAGAATGACATAATCTTCTCGAACCTAGTTCCATAGGGGAAGGTCCTGCCAAGGGGGGGGGTTAAATTCCTTACTACCAAGAGGAAAAGGATGACAAAGGGAAGGGAAAATCATCGGGGAAAAAGGAAAGAAGTCCTAGAGTTCTATAAAAACAACCCGCTATGGGGGGAAAAGAAGGGTCTTTCCTCTGTAATTAACAAAGGGGGGAAAAGAATGAAGGCAAAGCTAGTAGGAGTGTTTATTTCCCGAGTGCTGCCTCCTTTCCATGAGAGGGAAGAGGAGAAGGGGAGACTCGTCTTTATGGGCCGGATGCACGCAAAAAGACTCCTTCTAATTCTAAAAAGACTCCCTCCACCTCCATCCTTCTAAAAAAAAAAAAAGAGATGATACCCCCCACCTTCACGGAAACAAACTAGAAGTCTGAGAAGGAATCTGCTATTCTCCTCTCTCCTGGAAGAAAAAAAGGGATAGAAAAATTCCTTCTAAAATAGAAGGGATTCTCTTTTTCTCTCTGAGAAGAAAAGATGCTCCGTCGACCTCAAGAGATAGAACAAGCTCTCCCGGGAAATCTCGCAAGGGGGAGCTCCATAAGAGCTCCTTCTTCTTCGAGAGGGGCCTCCCCTCCGCCTGGGGGTCTCAAAAGGGGGGTGCCTGGAAATGCCACCTCTGGGGATCTATTTCCACAAAACCAGAAGGGAAGTTACTCCCTCAAGGGGGGGGGTCAGATCTCTTCCAGGGGAGAAAGAAAATACCTTTCTTCTTCAGGAGGTTCGATCTCCATCGAGACATCGCACTACTAGTTTCATGGGGATCTCTCTTCAAAAAGGCCAATGGTCCGCCCATTCTAGGGGAAGGGGACGAGAGGGGGTTCGGCATCGGAGAGAAAAAAATGCCCGTTCCTTTCTTCTTAAAGATCATTCTGGTAAGAGAAGGACTCAGAAGCGGCCAAGTCCGAAGAAAAGAAATCAACACCAACAACTGGAGGGAATAATTCAAGTGCTCGACTTCTCGGGGGGGAGGGGAGGCACCTCCTGATGGGGAAAGACTTTAATACTACCTTCACGAAAAAGAAATGCTGACCGATGCCTACCAAGAGGAAAAGGGAAGAGATGGGCGCGCATTTAACTTTGAATAAAAAGAGATTTCAAAAACATCTCGTACATTTCCCGCGGGGGAAAGAGAGAGAGGGACAGGCGACCGAAGAGACAAAACTGCTAGG
>Ga0179593_1328409_pt1 | contig 18693 bp, 20 predicted proteins | sample CZODoug2_1_08_16_FD_185931 | JGI IMG/M metagenome (GOLD analysis project Ga0179593, IMG submission 185931) | Vadose zone soil fungal communities from Angelo Coast Range Reserve, California, USA - CZODoug2_1_08_16fungal (PacBio error correction) | ecosystem: Environmental > Terrestrial > Soil >...
GACGCGAGGGAAAGGAGGGGCCTGAGGGAATTTTTTTCGATAAACGAGACTAGAGAAGCGGACCTAAGAGACGCCACAGCAAGGATGAAGAAGAGAGGGGAACTTCATTGAATCTATCGAAGGGTTTGGGTTTGTCGGATAGAAGGCGCGTGGGGTGGAAACAGTTTCCCGGGCGTTGCGGCACGGAGTCACTTAACGAAAAAGTGAAGTTTAAACGGAAATGAGCCGGACAGACGGTCCGAGAACGGAGACCGAGGCCAATTCTTCCTCTTTATAATTTTAAGCTGACGCCGAGAAAACTTCGCGAATAGGAAAAATCACATCGTAAATAGGGTTCTGGGGACTTAGAAGTCAAGTCGTGAAGTCATGAGCGTTAGCCCTTGTTCAGTGTGTAAGTGTTACAGGTAAAAGAAAAGGGAAGACTATGGCTGTGAAAGAGAAAAGTCGAAACCATTAAGTGGATTTCAATGCGCTCACTTGCAAGAGACAACAGAAAGAGAAGGAATCAGACTACGCTCCTATGAGCAGCCGAGAGGTTCAAGTGAAACTTAATCAGCAACGACCTGCTGAACTACGAAGCTATAACCTTTAGTGTGAGGCCGAAAAGCCTTTAGTGATTTGCGGAAAACAGGGGGGGAAGGGGAAAAACAACGGAACTTTAATTCCTCGCAAAAAGGAAATCCGGGACAAACAGTACTGGGAAAAACTTCGGGCTAAAATGGGAAAATGAAGCGAATGGGAATCACTTAGATTCATTTAAATCGAATCGCGCCGGGGGAAGTCGGCAGAAGGGGGGGGGGAGCAAGCTATGAAAGACGTGGGAAAGATATGACATTTGCGCTTCAAGAAACCTCACTCCGAAAGAACATAGCTTAGACGAAAACCGCAGGAGCAACGTGAGCCCAGAACCTTAAATAGGTGGAACTAACCATCAAAACCAGGCTTACACGATAAAAATGAGATAAACCCAAGCGGATCACGAGAGGAGCAGGACAGAGCACGCGAAATGTTGTTTAAAGCTTCCTTGTTAAAAAGCCCAAAAGGGAGCGAAAGGAGGAAATCTGTTCTTCTATGAAAACGTAGGAGGGGTTTGAACAGTTGCTAATTCCGCAGCGCACACTTCGTTAAGACAAGATGACTGGGGATCCATGAGAAGGTTCGGCGTTGATAGGAAAGGCTTTCTGTTAAGGGCTGGGAAGATGATGGGACCCTAAAAATGAGAGGTCATCTCATCTGTCGAGTCATGGAGAGGACAGGGGGGTGGACAGTAATCCAAAAGGGGGCGGAAAAAAAATGAAATTATCCATTAGGTCTTTCGATAATAGGTCTAGGGGAAGAAGGAGCAGGGAGGGGGAACTCCTAAATATCAGGGGATTGGCTGATTGAATGGGACCTATATGGGTCAAGAGGGCGTTTAGTGTTCAATTCAGCTTTTTTAACGTTGGAATGGGGGGCTGACCTCAGGAAGGAAAGGGTTATAACATGGGGTTACTCAATTATTGCATTACTACACCAACGACGAACGGAGGATTACGTTTGCCTCAAGATAGCATTCCAGGGGACAGAGTGGTCGGGAAGTAGGTTGTGTAAATTCGAACAGTACTAGGAGGGGGAGCCCATCCTTCAAAGGAACGACAAAAGAGGGCGTGGAGGCGAGGGAAGTTAATAAGGGGGTCACGCCGAAGACGTAAATATCGTCCACAAGGTAGCCAGACGGAGGAAAGGGACAGAGTCAGGGGGGAAGATGGAGACACAGTGAGGAAAAAGGCAAGAGTTTTGGTCCGAAGGCAAAAAACAACTGGCAGGGAGGGGGAACATTCTCCCACCACCTGCAGAGGAAATGACGGGGGGCAAACGAGTTCCCTAAGCTGGTAGCCGTAGGGGCAACGTATCCAAAGGGGGGACGGTTAGATTTCATTGGCATTGAAAACTTTCAGGATGGTAAGCCCTCGAGAACACTGAAAAAAATCTCAAGGAATGAAGGGGGGGGCAAAGGCTCTCGGAAAGAAAGAAGGAGAAGGAGGGGTGAGAAGCATGGGGGCGATAATTCTCCTCTTGTTCCGGAATTAAACGTGGACGACCGTCCGTAGCAGAAGAAGGAAAAGAGGTTCTTCACGGAAAGGAGGGCGGCACAGGGAGGACGGGGCACAACACAAACGGTGGCGAGAGGCATGAGATTTATGAAGAAGGGAAGCCTGTTCCACTAGGCTATCTGAGTTTTACGAACGCAATCCGCCAAGAACGCACGGAGGAGAGTCGCGAGAACACCGAGGAAAAGGGAAGGACTGGGTGACGAAGACCGGGGAGAGGAACGGTAAAATCTCTGGAAAGTCCTGCCCTTCAAGAGGTGGCTTTCGGGGAATACCCGGCCAACAGAAGAACGAAAGGGGAAGAAGGGAAGGAGCTTTTCTGGTCAAGGACAAGGCGGGAGATCGGCGCTGGAAAAAATTCAGAACTATGGGAGGCCTTGGTTAGTTATGGTTTCTCTTTGTACGAATTATACGGGCCGTGAGGGGTCTCAAGCGGGACATGAAACCCGGAAACAAACTTGGGACAGAACGAGCCCAAGATATGCCCGACTTTTGAAGGGGAAAGGATTGGATTCGCAGGGGGGACTTCAGGGGAAAAGTGCTCGTAGGGAGAGAAGGAGGAAAAGGGCCAGCGCGAACAAAGGAATAACTTCCTTGGGATGTCAACAACAAGGCTACTGGCACTTGGGATAGAGGAGAAAGAAAGGGCGACCGAGTCGGAATGTGATGAATGAGGAATGCAACTTTTTTTAAGGTTTGCGAGATGCGCAGGGAGGACACGCATGGACCCATGAGAGGGGGGAGCAGGGGCTCTATTACCGCAAAGAACTCCGGCAAACAGACCGAAAAAACTGAACAACCCGGCGAATTTACCGGGGGAATAGAGAGTCTGAGGCGGTCGCCGCTCGAAATAGAGCTACAAAAAAAAAAAACGAGGAGGGGAGGAAAAGAAAGATATCAGTCCGCAAGACCTCAAAGAAGAACGCGCGAGAACGGGGAAGTAGAACAGCTGTGTATTGTAAAAAGTCGTCAAAGGGGGGGGTCGAGGCAAGGTGAGGAACCGGGGTCCTCCTACGGATCGGACTAGCATTCCAATATAGATGCTCTTTCCAAGGAATTCTCACTCGCGGCAAACTTCAAAAAAGTTGCGGAAACCTGGAAATCACATCTATTCGGTAAACGGTAAGGACTGGGAAAGAAAAGGCAGGATAAAGGAGAGAGGAAAGGTGTTTGGCGACATAAAACAACGATTACCTTTAATACTTACGCCATCGTCGCGATACGAAAGCAGCGCGGCGGACAGAGAAAAAGAAAAGCAGGAGAGCATCAAGCTCAGTTGCCAGAAAAAAATGTGGGGATTTGAAGAGGGGGAGTGGACTACGGTCTCGTTCGGAAGGGTTAATTGGGCCGAGAAACCAGAAAGGCCCGCAGCATAGGAAAAAAGAAGGAAAATAGAAAAAAAAAAACCCGCGTTCACTGTATATAAGTGAAGAAGCTCTCTACCGGAAGAAACCTGGATTAGCAAGAAAAGGGAAGGAAAAATTCAGGCTTCATTCGAAACTTTAGTAAATGAGACAAAGCACACGAGTTGGGACCTGGCAGGAAGGGAAACGGAAGGTCATCTCCTTTCCGCCGTCAGAAAAAACAGAGCGACTTCCGCGGTGTTCTATAGCAGATAATATCGAAAAACCAAGCGTTTTTCGTCTTGTCTTCCACGACACCGATAGAAGCGTGGAAAGGAATGGACAAGGAAGAGATATCAAGTAGTAGGGAGAAAAGGGGGAAGGGTGAACTGGCGGCGAGGAATGAAAAGTGCCGCTGTTCCCATACAAAAAAAAACGATGGTCCTTCGGATGAAATTCCACGGAACTTATAGAACAAGGAGCGGGGCGAAGTTAAAGGGAGAAGGGGCCAAGGCTTCTCTGGGGCGAAGAGGGGGGCGCGGACCTGGAGGAAAAGGGGAGAAGGCTAGGGGGGAGTTCCACATCACCAGGATCTAAGCCAACGGCGTAAGGGGGGAACGGGAGAAAACAGCCGAGCAGTGGGAAAACGAAGTTCGACGAGGGGGGGATCAAACTCAGGCAAGAGAGTTTTGGGGGTACTTTTGCACTAAAAATTGGAGCAGACTGCTCAGTTCCACACAGGAAATAAATTGGAAAAGGAAGATGACTCCGAGCGTGGGAAACTGGGGAACTCGGGGATATGAATATATAAAGTTCTGAAGCGGATGCGCAGTTGAAACTGAACGTCCCTATAATCCACTGAGGGCAAATCGGGGGGGGAGGGGATCGGGTTCTGAAGGGATGACTACGAAGTACGGGGACAGGAAAGTTCACAACTTCCTCGGCGAATTAAATGACAGTTTTTTGGGCAATGACGTTAATAAGGGGCTGCCATTTGAACTCCGGTATCCGTGGGGGTGTATTAATGAGGTACAAAAGTCTGCACCATAGAAAAAGGTCAAATTGAAAGGAAAAAAACGTGGACCCCTCGCGGACGGTGAACTCTACGAGTGTCATAGGCAACCGCGAATAGGGGGGGGGGGGGGGGGCAAAGCTAAAAGACTAGGGGGGTGACAGCCCGATACGGAAAGAACGGGAAATCAGGAAAAAAAGACTTCCTGATCTTGACTTTCCGGCTAAGTGGTGCCCAATCGCTCGGCACCGGGGGCCCGTAACAACACCAGATAGGGGATTGAGGGGGGGGGGGGTCATGTCAAGAGGACAACAGAATCGAGGCACGTTACCCGACCGAAATTGTTTCGACGCGCAACCGGGCAGAGGGAGTTCCCTTTTAGAGGGAGGGTGAATCGAGGGCGGCCAGGTCAGAGGAGGCAAATCAAAAGTGAAAACGCCTATGGATAAGGGACTTAGCTCCACTCCTCGCAGAAATAGGGTTGGGGGGGAGGGGACCGGAAAATCACGGCAAAATCCCCCTCGCGAATTCGGCCTCATACAAGGTGGTGGTGGAGGTAGGTTTTTCATACGGGAATGAGATGTAGACTACGGATTGTGTTCCTAGTAAGTCATGATGGATCAAGTGGGAAGGGCGGAAATCGCTAACGGGGGGCGAAGCGGATTCAGGGGGACAAGGGCCAGGAAGATCAATTCATCGCTTCGCTCTACTAAAAATCAAAAGGCTTGAAGAAGTAGGAGGAGAAAGCTCATACATGGAATAGCAAGGCTTAAGGGACAGGGACTAAGAAGGGGGCGCAGAGAAGGGACAAATTCTCCATTTGGGTAGGGCAGGAGTCAGTTGTGACAAAGTGTCTGGATCATTTGGTTCAACGGCAAGAAACGGAGAGTTTAAAGGAAAAGAAGGCAACAAGTGGACGATGTGATCTCATTCTAGAGCTAGTGGAAAGGGGCAAAGAGAGAGAGCGAGTCTCTTCTGCAAAAGGGAGGCGGGAGCCGAAGGTCGGGGGTAGTCTGGTCACCTTTGAAGCGATTTAATCCACTGAGTGGGCAGGAAGGAGGGAGGTCAGCCGCGGATCTCTCCTGGAAAAGTCAAAAGAGGAAAAGTTCCAAGTGAACAAAGTCTGCATCAAGCTCATGATCGTCAAGATGCTATCCTTCTGTCAGGAAGATGTAACTCGGAAGTTAGTTGAGGGGGAGGAGCCGAAAATATTTTTTCAAAAAAAACTTCAAAAGCGCCGACGGGGGAAAGAGGACCTAAGTAGAGGGACCTCGAGAAGGTCATCCTTCCAGGCAAACTAAAGTAATGCGAGGTAAAGGGGAAAGCACTGGCTCAAAAGCACCTTCATTTCAAAAAACCCGGAAACCACGGGAGAAGGGAATCGAAAAACAAACCACGGCGAGGTTCGATTCCAAGTTCCGACCTAAGTCTTCTTCGGGAATTCGGTCTCGCGTACATTTGCAAAAGAGGGACCAAAGTGCCGGGAGACACCTCCGGCTTCGGAGGGAATGCTAATTTCCGAAAACCCAAGGAGAGAGAGAAAACAACACAAAAAGGAAGGGGAGGGGAAAAAGAGAGCCGCGAGTGCGGGATCACAATCGTGAAAGGGGATCTGGTCACCTCCTACTATCGAAAAATTCTGAACGATCAAAAGCGGATATAAAGAGGAAGAGAAGGGGAAAGTCATGGGGAGAAACGGAGGAAAGCGTGGGTTTGGGGTGGCCTTATCTCCTGGCGCCCTTTGAGGGTTTAAACGGTTTTGATTAAAAGGTTGAGTTTCTTCACGATGAGAAAGGGAAAGCGCAAAAAGGGAAGGTGGGAAAGGCAGGAAGGGAGACAAGCGTACTTCCTCTACTCAGTAACCAAATGGCGGGGGACTCGTGGAGAAGTTACGATGGGCACGAAGATTCAGCGAACTCCCCCCGTGCAGGCGTTGAAGGAGGGGTTGGGGAAATGAGACGGTAAGACTCAAGAAGACAGGAAAGGAGGGCCGCTAGGGATAATCATGGGTGGACAGGGTTCAAGGAAGGAAAGGAAAGGGGACGAGGGGGCGGGAGGGGGGAATCCTAGTCCGACCCGTCTGACGGGTTGATGGACAAGACGCAGCAAAGTTCCAATATCAAACAATCGGAGACAAGCAAGGTTGATCCTCTCACGGCGGAGGGGGGGAGAGCGGGGGGGCAGAAAAACTATCGCGTCACGTAGTTCTGAATCAACGAGACGACTGCGGGGAAGTGGGGGCCGAAAACGTAGAGGGAGATGAACCCTTTTCCCTTGAAGAAAAACGGGCAAAGAAGTGAAGGACCGCAAAGAAAAAAAAGGGGACTGGTTGAGAAAAAGTGAACGGAAAAAGAACTCTTCTCATTCCAATTAAGCGATTAATAACGAAGTCGATTCAGGGATAGGAGGAGAGAGCGCCGACATTCAGGGGAAATCTGGAGGTTCAAAAAAAGTCCGTCGATGTCGAAATATCTTCCCGGGCGACGGGAAACCAAGAAGCTAATCACTCTAGGGGAGAAAAGGGGGGAGGCTGCCAAAAAAAAAAACGTAAAAAGAACCTTGAAGGAAAGAAGACCACCATCACACGAGCAAAAATTCATTCGGAGGGTCCGACAAGAAAAAAAGAGGGTCACAAACCGGGCAGAAGCGGGAAAGGAAACGAAAGGGGAAGGGTGGCTTGTTGCATTGGGGAACAAAGAACCACAGACCAAAAGATTAGAGGAAGATACCCGGAAGGCGGGCGTGGAAAAAGAAAGGGAGGGAATTGGGAGGCAGGACGGGCTCAACGGAAACAATTATTAAAACTTAGGTCAAAATCCGATGCAGGTGGATCTATCCGAGGAACAGTGAGGAAAAAAAGGTCTGCCAGCTGAGGACCTCCAGCGAAGGAGTATCTCCTCGTTATTCAATAAAAGAGCAAGTGGAAACCTACGAGGATCAGAGTTTTTTCGGAAAACCCCCCTTGAATGGGGATCCAGGAAAGGGGAAGGTGAAATAGAGATAAAAAAAAGGAAGAAGGCCAAGAAAGCAGGGGATGTGGCACTATCCAGCAAATATGCAGGGGAGAAACTGTGCGATAAGCAGAGCCAGAGAAAGATGAGGTCAAATATTTCTGGTTAAGAGGTAGAGAGGGGAAGGGTGCGGGAAAGGAAGGTGGTGGCGACGGTTGGCAGGACTGAACAAGACCGACAAACAGACGAACCGAAGTCGGGTAAAAGCAAGAAAGAAAGGGGGGGAAAATTGACAAAATGTCAGAGTGGCAGGGGGAATTGGGGGGGAAAGTGACCAGTAACCCATCCCTTCAAATATCAAAAGGACCGGCAGATGCTCGTTGCGTAGAAGGGGCGTCGTTTGGCGCAGAAAGAACGCGCAAGGGGGGAGGAAAAGTGTAGTCGAAGAAAAAGTCCTTCAATGGCCTCGTAAGGGCACAACCATGGAGGAGAAACGTCTGGAAAATACGTAGACAGACACGAAAAAGTGGTGAGGAATTGGCAGGGAGCAGTGTTTTTTCCGCAATGGGCAAACTATTGAAAAGGGGAGGGGGGGGGCGACACAAGGGCCGGAAGAACTTCGGTAAAAAGCGGGAGAACCAGAATAGGGGGAGAAGGTGGGGAGTTGGCAAGATGTTTCTTTCTCTGGCAAACGGGGGGTCCGAGGGGGGAAACTACGAAATTACTACCAGAGAAGAGCCGCAACACTGGCGCCAGATAAGAAAAGCCGAGGTCAAAAGGGGGAAGGAGTCTTTTTCCTTCGGAAGTTGACCCGGACGGAAAATCCAAAAAGAGGCAATACTTTTTTTGGTGGAAGGGGGAGACAGCGTAACGGGGAAATTCAACAGAACCCCACCGTTTCAGCGCAGAAAGATAGGGATAGTGAGGCGAAGGTGAGGTAGAAGGGAATTCTCAGGTGTATCCGTGGGAATAACAGGAAATGAAAGGAGAACCCTCTAGAGGGATCGCTGAGGAAAACACTTCAATGTCGCCGATTTGGAAAATTTCACGGGGGGCGATGTAGAAAGCAGGCGTTACAGCCATCACAAAGTGGAAAGGGGGTGCGGGAGGGGAGGACAGGCGACAAGATCCTTCAGGAATAATTGCAAGCATTATTGGCTTGATCAAAGAAAGTTCTTCGGGCTCGAGAGATTGGAAGGCAACATATTCCGAGGCCTAATCAGTGATGGGGAAAGGACAAAAGGAATGAAAGGTTGAAATCCGCGAAAGTGAAACCGGAGACGACGGAAACGGAGGAAAGCTCCGACCTGCAAGATAAATTTTCCTTGTACCTTCCTTATGATGAAAGCGGAGGGGTTATTGGAGAAAAGGACGAAGACGATGATAGCGCGCGATTCTTGGAAGTGCCTGCAGAGGAACAAGCGTAAAATTGATGTCGGCCAACACCGGAAGAAGAAAGGACTGTAATCATCTGGGGGGATCATCCTTACTACCGTCAGCCGAGGGGGATGAGAAGGGGAAAGGGGGGTGAATGTGGCAATGGAGGGAGCAATGAAGGGGGGTCAAGCAGGCCCTTAGTAAAATGTACATGGGCTCGAGATTGAAGATTACCTCCTACAAACTAAAAGAGAAGGGAGGGCCGACGAAGAAAAAATAAAAGAGCAGGGCAATTGCAAGCGAGTTGAGACTAATCGGGAGTGACGGGCTTGGAAACGAGGATCCGGTCAACAAGAAATATCTTCTTCCGAGAAGGATCGGGAGGAGGGGAGACGGGAAGAAGGGAAGAACCGCGAGCAACTCGGGAGAATGAAGGAGTTGGAGTATGCATCTACCAAGTGATCGAGACCGGTGGTGCGGTGCCTAGGCAGCGACAGAATTTTCGCTGAAAGCAGGGAGGAACGCTAACAAAAGGAAAAAACCAGCGGCAACGGAAAAGAAATAGCTAGAAAGGAAAGATGAAGTAAGTATTTAATATCCCGCGGAGAAGGTTCATAGTCGGGTGGGACAGGAAAAAAGGGGGGGAGGGAAGAGTGTAAAAGACCTGGGCACAAAGGAAAGCTCTCTCCTAGGAGGAGAACAGCATACCGGGAATCGAGCATCAGAATGGAAAGGTGCAAGGAAAAGGGATAGACTGAATTCTATCTGGACTAAAACGGGACGAGGTGCGTCCGTGAAAGGTTGGACTCGCGGAGAAAAAACAGGAACTGGCTCATCTAAACTATGGGAACTACATGCATCGGAGGGAAGAGTGAGAAGAGATAACGAAAACGTGAGGATAACAAGAAATAATTAGGGGACCAAACCTTAAATATGGAAGTAATGAGAAGAAAACGCGAGGGGAAAATGGAAAAATGTAGAGATCTCTCCTGTGCCAGAAACAGAGAGGAAGGGACCTTGGAAAGCGGTTTTAATCCTTCACGATAATATCGACGAGGTTTCTTTTCTGTGGCAAGAAAGGATACACAGGGGGCTAGAAGCGGGAAAGGAAGGGAAAGCACCTTTAGATATTCTATACCAAAGTGGCTTGGCGGAGGGGGGGAAATGACGAAGGTATCGATGGTAAGAACGAAAACGGAGGGGACTAGAGGTACCGGGATACAAGGGAAAATTAAACAGGACAGCGAGAATATTTACAAGGACAATATCGGGACCCTCTTATGAAAATGGGAGGAGGAGCAAGAAGAGGGAGGGGGGGGATCCTGAGCGTTAAGAATTTCAGACCAATCTTATACTGTGAAAGAATACAGACAAAGCTGGGGGAAGGCTACCCTTCTTCTGGCGATCCGAGGGGAACGAAGTGAGGGGAGAGAGGGTGGGGAAAATCACTGAAAGGAGGGGGGGTACTTTCTTAAACAAATTGAGACGGATCATCCCAGGTAGCCAATTGTGACCAAACGCAGAGAGATGCGTACCAGCAAGTACTAACGAATTGAGAAAGAGACGTGGAAAAGGAGGAAAGGGGGGAACTAGCGAAAAGGGACGAAATCAACTCTGCAATCTGCTTGGCAAGTTGATGAAGGATTGGACAGAAGGAAGGGGGCCAACTTTCCACACGGGGAATTACATGTCAATTGGCGCAGACGTGAACTGAGGGAAGGAACAATCGTTCCACTCGCCGGTTGTCAGGTGGGTGTATTCTGAGAACACGGGCGCAACGCAGGCTTAGGTCAACGCATTGGAACAGGACCACGTGACCCTCAGGCTACTAAAACCTCTGGAATCAAGAGGGGAGAAGCGAATAAGGGAAGAGCACTGAGTTGCTGCGGGCGGGACCAAAAGCGGAAAGAGCCCAAAAGAAAAGAAGCCTGGATCAGTTGTAATGGGAGGTTAACGACCAAGAGCTTCTAGGGAGTGCAAAGACGCGAAAGAAAGGTTGTCAATGACGGTGAGATCAGAAGATCATTTGACACCAAGGGATCGTCACGGAAAACAGCAACGAGGTGCGAACCACAGGAGCGGATTTCCCTTCCCTCGTGGTGAAGATTGCTGGAAAGGAGGGAAAGGCCCGGACGGAGCAATCAATCGGGAAACTCCTAATACTGTTTCTTAAACAATCTCTTCGTCGCGGAACGGGGGGGAGGTGGGAACAATCTAAAGCATTCCAAGCCCCTCGACTCAGGCGATTCTGCTACGCAGTGGGAGGGGGGGTTGGGCACTGAGAATGAAGCTGGGAAGGTTTCTTGATGGTGTTCGGAAGAGCAGGTTCAGGCCACGGGCCGCCAGGGGGGGGTAATCCTCTTGGGGGCGGGGGGGTTTACTTCGGCATATGTTCCATTACACGTTGATCCTTACACCGGCAGAAAAGAGACGGAGAGATCACGGAGTGGACGAGGAAGCTGAGTGAAAGAAGGGATAAATGTCGACGGAAGGAAGGGGACTTAATTTTCCGAGTCCGTCGCAATCACTGAGACAAAGGTCCAAGGTGTTTTGCGGCGGATGGAAAACCGTTGTCGTACACGGAAAAAAGTTGGGAAAAAAGAGAAAAGAGTGTCGCAAAAGAACAGAAAGTCGGGAATGGGGGGGGGATTCAGAAGAGGAAGGGTAAAAGCTCTTGCAAAGAAAAAAAGCTCGCGGAAAAGGGGTCGGGAGTCCAGAGAAAAAGTCAATGCGACCTGAGGGAGAGCTTTTCTCAAACTTTTAAAACTGAGCTCTGAAGAACCCATATGGCGGAACGGGAGACTGAAGCGCGGGGAACTTGTCGGAGGCACGAAAAGGGAAAATGGAATTAGACAAACCCCGCGGGCCAATCTACATTATAGACTCTAAGGCAAGAAAAAAGGATTTACAAAGATGAAAAAAGTTAGGAGATGCGTCACGAATAATGTGCCATCCGCAAGCTAAAGCGGGACCGACTTGGGGGTCCAAAGGAGACGGACCGTCGCGGACTGGATCCATTCCTCGCAAAGAAAAAGTAAAGGGAGCAGCCGTGCCGAAAAAGAAAAGGTAAGGGCAAACCAGGGACCCCCTCACTGGAGAGCAGAAGAGAAGGACAAAACACCATGGGGATCAAAGGCTGTAGATTCACAGGTGGAAATCCTCGTCAAGATCCTGGACAGAGTGGGCGGTGAGGACTTAAAAAATGGGACTCAATTGGAAGAAAGGAGGTGCCGGAGAAAAATAATAGAAGTTCCCTAAGTTCAAGAACGGGGCGCGAAAAGAGAGGAAACAAAACGGGGGAAAAGGAGATAGAACGAAGCGTGCGCAATTCCTGTTACCTGACCGATCCTTAGTTTTGATCTAAAGGGGTCTAAACGGCAAAGGAGAAGAAGAGCACAGGGCCAACCAGGCCTCTGCAATTACTGGAAAACAGGAAAGAAAAAAAGAAGGGGGGGGTTTGGGGAAGGGAGCATAACGCGCAAAGTGATGGTGGATGTTGGTACCCTTACCTTTCGGGCTCAAGGAGGCGACTTATACCGAGACTACTTAACCAGGGGGGCCTCCTGTAAGAGCGAAAAAAAGTCCGCAGGGGCCCAAAGTCGCAAGTGTGGGAATTTCTGAGGGAAAAAAGAGAGTCTCTCATATAAATACAGTCAGATGAATAGATTTGATGTGATATCAACGTGAAGATCATAAACGGGAAAAAGGGGGATAGAACAGTGGGAAATTGTTCCGGGAAAGATGCCACGGAAGCTTCAGGTAACGATAAGACAACAACTTCTCCCCTTCCTTGGTGACAATGGAGAGAACAAAAAGAACAACGACCGGAAAGCCTGGGAACCGGCAGAAAATATCCGGGCAAAGAAGATCGCAGCGAGCGAGGGGGTTGCACGAGCGCGCGTCAACTATCTGGAAAATGAAAATCGAGCAGAACTGGACGGGGGGGGGAAAGAAATTCGAGGGGGAGTGCGGGAAACAGGGGAAAGGGAAAGACATCATCCCTTGATTCACGCCATCCACAAAATGGAGGCCCTAAACAGGTCTCATGGGCGCAGGCACAGGAAGACGGAATCAGGGAGGTCAGTGATCGGAGAAGGTCGAGTCCGGGGACCTCATGAGCAAAGAGGGTCGAGTGGCCTAGGCGGAGGGGCGGGGGGAAAGGGACTTAAAAGTGGTGCGCCACGGTAACAAAACTCCTCTGACTTCACAAAAACTAACCCATCGAAGGGGCGCGGCCGGAAAACCAGGCGAAGTGAGCCCAAAGTAATTTCGAAAACCAGAAAAAGGACGGGAAGTAAAAAGTCATTCGGAGAAATACAAGATCAAGAACCCAACTCCTTAGAAACGTAAATGAAACGAGCAGAGGAGGAATGTGCTGGAGGGAAAAAAGGAAAAAAAGACGCGAAAGAAGCAGGATCTTGGGGCGGCGGAACCGGGGACATAGGAGTTGGAAACTTGATTGATTTAAGCAGCGGGGGAGCCAGAAGAAAAACAATTTTACCACTTACGGTACAAAAAAACCGGTGCGGGTAACTTGAGGCGGGGTGTTCAAGGGAACGGCCTGCGGGCCCTTCTTACATCACATCGGATGGGGGGAGGGGGAAGGCTAAAACGGGAAATCGACACGGAAAATTATCAGCGGTGGGGAGGAACCGACATCCCTGGCAGTAGTAGGGGAGAGGGGACGGGAAAAGAGGGACGCCTGAGGGACTGGGAACGAAATCATAATATAAGGTCTACAGGGGGGGGCAGATATAGCGGCTAAATGGAGTTCCCCTCGTCGGGGAGGGAAAAAAGGTAGAGGGGAACAGGGGGGGAATTGGGGGGAAACGCGGGACCTGAAGAATGGGAGAAAGTGTGGAATCATGAAGACAACAAACGACCAAACCAAGGCAGGTGGGAATAAAAGATGGTAAAAAGCCAAAAGGATTCACTCGGCAGGGACAGGATGGGTCCGCGGGTAAGGTAAGTGGGGGTTTGAAAAGTCTGGGCCAGTAATCAGAAACGTCAAAAGGAAAGAGCAAAGGGGGGAAATATTGCTGAAAAGTTCCGTTTCGCGAAGGGCAGCAGAAAATAAACCACTTTCTAGCGGCCCGAAAGGAGCCTCAGGAGAGGGGAGTTGAGACTGCTAGCATCTTCTGGGAAAAAGATAATGGGAGCAAGGTCTGAGTCTGTATGTTTTGGTGACGAACCAAAAAAACAGGGGAAAAAGGGTGCATACCCCACTGAAACGATAGAAAAAGGGCTTTGGACACACAAATCGGAATTGCCAAGGATGAAATCTAAGGGAGTTAAGCCGTAAGCTCTGGGTGAGGAAGGGGAAAAACGGGAATCAGAGGTGGAAGTAAGCTAATCCCTTCTACAGAGACAGAATGCTCCGCTCAACTCAAGAGAAATAGATTTTCTGAACGCGGAGAAAGGAAAAAAGAGAATCTTTAAAAAGCGTAGAAGGTTGAAAGGAGAACCCGTCTCGCCGAATAGACCTCGTTTCAGTCGAGCGGGCAATGAGAGGCCTGCCGACAAAAAAGGGTATCAGGAAAGTCTGATATTTATGCATACGGAAGGACGTCACACGCTTAGCGGGGGAAGTGGGGCCTACGAAAAGAAACAAGAAAAGCGTGGATTTAAATCGCTGTCTGAGAAAAAACTGATTCGGCGTTGCGAAGAAGTAGGGGCACGGTTAAATAGGGGGCTTCGAAGGAAGTCCACAATGCCCGTTCGATTACAGAAAAAAAATCCAGGCAGCCGAAGGGACCGCCTACTGGATTGACCAGATTCTCGGGCTCTAGAGAAAAGGGGAAAGATACCGGCGAGGAATTACTTGGTTCTTAGTGTTCAGTAGAGGAGCCAGGTCCCGGTTAGTGTGGAAAGCGCCACACGTACTAAGAAAACGAAAAAGGGGGAGGAGGATCCGGGGAAGGGGCAGTGAGAGAAAGGGTTCCAGAAACGTCAGAGATTCTCGCACGGTAATTTGCCCGTCGAAAAAGAATGCGAGTAAAAGCGAGGAAATTAGGGGGGCCATGCCGAAAAGCTTCTTTCCGGGGTGGAGACAACAAAAAAATTAAAATTTAAAATCATGCGGTCGATCAAACTACCATCTCATCAACTCGATGTGGAGATTACTCACGAAACGGGTTGTGTGACTATCTTCAAAAGGTAAAGACAGAGGAGGAAAAAAGTCTTGGGGGGGGACTATCAAAACGAGGGGGGACGAAAGGGGGAAAGAAAAAGCACAGGACTAGATCACGGGAGGGACCGGAAAATACAAATGCAATCCTTTCTAGGACCGAAGAGGGAGAAGGGTCAGTTGCTAGGCGCCCTCAAGATCCTCGAAAAAAATGAGGGATGAAAGAGAATTTATTCCAGTCCTCATCAACGAAAAAAAAGAGCGCCAGAGCAAAGCGAGATGCCCAGGGGGGGGGGTTTTTGGGGGTGGGGTTGGGGGGGGGGGGGGGGGGGGGGGGGGGGGGGGGGGGGGTGGGATTGGTAGTCGGAGTTCTCCGGAGAAGGGGACCGGGGATCGGGGACTTCCTCGGGGGCAGAAAAGGAAAAAGAAGATGAAAAAAAAAGGAATTTGGAGCTCGAGGGGGAAAAAACTCAGAGACTTTGCCCACGGAAAGAATCTATTATTACTGAGTCTGAAGGATTGGGAGAACCTGAAGATATAATCGACCGGGGGGGAGAAAGAAACGAGAGGAGGGGCTCGAAAGAAAATTGGGGAAAGACGGCGATAGATCATCGTCATAATACAATAACCGGAATTCAGATCATCAGAAGGAAGGGGGAATGGGGGAAAGGGGTACTGAACTCTTCGAGGTATCAATTTAAGGGGGTTCGACTGGGGTGCCGCAAAGGAAAGAAAAAAAAAGGCCCTTCCATCGACACTAAGAAATGGAGGATATTATAAGTTCCAAGAAAAGCTAGAGCCCGAACACTGGAGGTAAAACACCGTATGAATGAAATGAGAGGATGGAGGGGGTGGGCCGGGAAAGGAGACAGAAAAACGCTAGGTTTACTTCCTTATGGAGCGATGTGAGATCCTTTACACTACGGAGAAAAAAGGGGGCGGCGACTTTCCGCGTGGTCTCCAGAGCTCGAGAGAGAGGAAGCGGGGATAGAGTCACAAAGGCGAAAAGAGAAGCAGTGAACAGCATTCCTCACCTTCTTCATAAATAAAAAAAGCTATACAAGGCGGGGTTCTGGAGGCCGCTGAATGAAAAAAAAGGTACGCTTTCGAACTATTACCCTATGCTGCGAAGGGGGTAGTCACGGGGGAGGAAAAGGAAAGAGCAATTGAATTTAGCCTTGCGGGCTCCCCTCTTCTAGGAACTCTCTTGATCGAGATTCAACTGGGCTTGGAGAAATGGGATAAGGGGCTTCCCAAGACCGGTTGAGAAATCACATAAAAAAGGCGAGAAGAAAAGGGATACGATTAGGGTCCTTCTCCTAGGTTCACACCTAGTGGGTCAAGAAGTCAGAACAACTCACTTGCAAGAAGGGCAGTGTGTGGGCTTGAAGGAACGGGATCATCTGGACGAAAGAAGAGTAAAGTAAAAAGGGGGTTCAAAAAGAAAAAATACGCTGCTCTAAAGATGGGACGGGACGAGTGAAGGAGGTGGGCAAGGGGTGGAGGGTACGATAAAAGGTGGACTGCTTCCGACCTTCTACGGGGCCAGAAAGAAACTGGAGAGAGGTTCTAAGGGCTATTTACGGGGGACTCTAAGGGGGGTACAGAATGCCCAAACGCTGAAAAAACGACCTTCGCCAATGAGGGAGTGAAATCTTTTACAAAGAGAGGTTGCAAGTCTTTTGGGAAAGATGCAACCAAACGGAGGCAACACAGTCGCGTTCAAGGCTTTCGCAAAACGGGACCAATCAGCGGGAGAGGAAAGCAAGCAGACTTTAAATCAAGATCGGCTCCGCAATGACCCTGCATTGCAATGCGGCTGTAGTGAAAAGCCCGAGAGCGGCCAGGACCGCTTTGCCCATGGTCTTCCAGGGGGGTAGAGCCAAAAAGAAGAAGTAGTGAAGAAACCCAATCGTCGGCAACGTCAGGAGTACTATGCTATCACCCTAGAAGATTTGAAGGTCATCAAAAGGAGTCCCCAAGAAGCGTGAAACTTACAGGGAGCCCGCTTGGAACTCCTTATTGTAACGGGAAAGGGTAAAATGGGGAAGGGCGCTAAGCGGCAGCCAGTCAATCCAAGCACAGGAACTGCCTCTTAGAAGTCTTCACGCAAAAAGAAGGAAGTCTGAATGATCTTGCCTGTGGGAGGTGAAAAGAAAAAGAAAAGGACGCAAAGGGAAAGAAACTCAACTACGCTCATGTCAACGCAAAGAAATTGGGGGATCGCGAGGTGAGGCGACCGAAGCTTTAATCATGTAATTGATGGTTGTGAAGGAAAGATGAGACAAGTATGGCTCAGACTGTTGCGCTTGAAAGAGAGTATGTTTCAAATCGTATCGTCTTTGTGAAACCTGCCCCGAAAGAAAGGCAAAGGTCTCAAAGGAAGAAATCTCAAAGGCTTGAAGGGCTTAGAGTTCTCGAGATCAATGAAGCGACGTGAGTAAATAGAGAATGGGGGGGGGACAGGCGCCGAATGTTGTCTGTTCATCTCCTGGAAAGAAAGCAGAACGGGTGTTGGCTGGGGAAGGGGGGGAGGCAAGTTCTGAACAGGTCGTACCGTCCACGGTTTTCACGCAACAGACAGCGAGTTTGCGGGGCCAAGGAACCAGACAAGGGTAGATAGGTGGGAAGAGTGAATAAGATCTGGGGGGCGACTAGGTTTCCCTGGCACCTACTCAGGAGAGGGGAGAGGCTCAGAGGAGTGCACCTGAGTAGCGTCGTTGAGCTTTGCCAGTTATCGCATGTACATTACCCCGTAAAGGAAGGTATGGGATCGTTTCACATACAATAGCCGTTAGGCTAAGAGTCCCAAAAAGGATTATCCAAAAAGAAGGGAGAAGATATCTGCACGCGGCTATGGTCCCAGGCACACCTTAAAGCTGAGGGTGAGGTGCGATGACGCGAAGATCAGTTCAAGCCTCAAAGAAAGCAAAAATCCAGGTGTGGGACGAAGAGGAGAGGACCGTCAAGAGTTCTAAATCAGGGACGGCAAAGGAGGAGTCGAGACGTCATAAGGGCCTGACAAACTCACCGGGAAGGGAAAAAAACCGAAAAACGGGAGGGCCGGCTATCAGGCAAACAAAAAACAATGTCTTGCTCCTCGGTAACGAAGAAATGACGTCATCAGATCCTCGGAGCCTGAAGAGGTAAAGGGGGGGGGGGGGGGGGGTGGTGAGTTTGCAGGATGACGTATTTTCATCGGAGAAAGTGACCAGGGAGAAGAAAGAGGGAAAGGGAAGGTCAAAGGGGAAAAGGGCCTCTCAGATCTCTCGACAACCGTATAAATGAGCCGAAGTGAGGCAATTACAGGTGGAAAAAGGTTTCTAAAGGGGCTCCTAACTCAGAATCGAAGGAAAAAACGAAGAAAAGAACACCGAGAGCGAGGAAGAAAAGAAGGAACGGATGGTCTAAACTCTATCAAAGCGGGGGGTGTTTGGGGGGCCCTGATAGCAGGAGGGCCCCAAAAAAATTCGTTTTTCCAAAGTGTTTGGGGCAGGAGGTGTTTTGGCGCAATGCGAAGTAACCGACAAGAAGTTCCTTTTGGGAAGTCCTGACTGGAGAAAGAGAGAGGGGGGGGGGGTAAAATAAGGGGATGCACGAAGAAAGCGGAGAAGGGAGGGCTGGGGGGACCCGAAAGATTTCGACGCCGAAAGAAAGGCGGGCGTGATCGGGTTTGGACAGGGGTATCAGAGGTGGAGAAACGCGGGGGGAAGAATCAAGTTGGGGTTCCGGGAGCGAAAAAGGGGCCGCGGCTCGCGCGGCGGTCACGATCAGCCGACCCTGACGGGGATTG
>Ga0179593_1563008_pt1 | contig 18693 bp, 21 predicted proteins | sample CZODoug2_1_08_16_FD_185931 | JGI IMG/M metagenome (GOLD analysis project Ga0179593, IMG submission 185931) | Vadose zone soil fungal communities from Angelo Coast Range Reserve, California, USA - CZODoug2_1_08_16fungal (PacBio error correction) | ecosystem: Environmental > Terrestrial > Soil >...
TTGTCGAAACCAGGTGGGGGCCGGGAAGGGTCCAAGCCACGAAGATTGGACAATCAGGAAACTATCAAGGGGAAAAGAGTGAGGAACGACAAGCGAAAATGGAACAGGCCCCGAAAAATCGGGACCAGTTAAGTCGATCAAAGGAGTTAAATAAATAGTAGGGGAGGAACCAAGGAGGGAATCGGGGACAGTGAAAAGCGAAGGGCAAGAGGAAAGAAACACCAGGAGGTAACTGAAAAATACAAGTTGGGATAATGGGGGGGGAAACCATATCTAAATATCTTTACGAAGAAAGGACGAATAGGGATAAAAGCAAGGGAGACTGAGAAACCTGACTTGGGAAAAAAGGAAGTGTCCGGTAAGGCGGCAGATAGAAATCACCCATCCCAGAGAGGAAACGCCGGGGGAAGGGATCGTGCCGGTAAAGGAAAAATTGGCGGAAACCAGGGGGGGCCTCCTCCTGAAAGAGGTTCAGGGGAAATTGATCACCATTCTTTGCGAAATCGGAAAAGAGGCCCCATCAGGAAACCACGAGAACTAGGCTCAGAAGCTGGACTCATACTCCCGCCCTTCAAGAGGAAGAGGGAGGAAGGGAGAGTTAAAAGCAACATTGAAACTCCGGAGAAGTCTAACCCAGTAACGTTAAGGGAAAAGGGGATAAGAGAAATGGTCTATCACTCTGGCGAGGGGGAGCATCTGGTGGGGAAAGTTCAGTGACCAAGAGAAAAAATCTTGGGAAAAGTATCAGGCGTCACCCTTTTCTCGAGAGAACAAAGGGTAAGTCTCTTCTAAGCAGAATTGGGGCCCTATTGCCAGGGGTTTCGTATACAAGGGCTATCGGGACGGGGTCTCCTTTGCTTTCGTCTTTACCCAAGTCGGAGGTTAGGCTTCGGTACTACTCACAACTCAGAGGAGAAGTCCAGGGGAGGCTCTTTATCAGAAAGGCCCCGGTCGCGAGAAAGCCTATTTTGGGGTGACTTGTATGTTGGAGGAAGAAGGAGATCGACCCCGCGGGTCGCTGGGGAACTGGTCAGAAATGAAATAGGAATCTAGGAGGAAACATAGGCCTGGTAATATGGGGATGCTCATAAAATTGGTGCAAACCTTCACCCTACGAGTCAAGATTGGCGGACACACGCTCATCTTTCCGAGTTGTGGGGTTCATAAAGGGGGGTTGAAAGGCGAACTCTCGGCAGAACTCCGACGGCCTTAGATGAAGACTCGGCAGGGCGTGAGGTTGTAATGAAGAAGGTTCATGGCAGGTTGGGGATCATAACGTTAAAGTCTAATCTTATCTGAGGGTATAAGGGATTGGGGGAAGGGGGCCGAGGTCAGAGGGGGCCAAAGAGGGGATGAAGGAAATAAATTCGCGAGGTGGGATCCCGGGTAGGGTTGAGGGGAGACGAATCCACAGGAAACACGCCCAAAAGAACCAGCAACTAAGAGCTCTTGGAGGAAGACGTCTACATTAGAGTAGGAATCCCGTTTGGCAGGGAATTGAAAAATGAGAAGACGAATCCGAAGATTTAAGAGGTTGGGGGCGTTGAAATGGATCCCGAGATCAACCGGGGGGGGTTCTGGAACCATCTATTCTTGTCCTTTCTCTCATGCAAGGGGGAAGTTTGTGGGGGGGGGAGTTGGTGGCGCGCTAGGGAAAAGAATGGTGACAGACAAAGTGGGGGCTTATAGACTTGAAGGGGTCCGCAAAAGGATGACGGGAGGTTAGGAAGTTCGAAGGGTGTCCCTGAGGGGAATTGAAATTAAGCTCCGTACGGCAGATCGGTAAATACCCGCCATCTTCTTTAGGGGGCTTAAGGGGCATCCGGAGAAAGCAAGAAGAAGGCGCAAAAAAAAGAAAATCTGAGGTAATGTTTCACCTATAGAATTTTCAAAAGTAAGGACTATAGGGGGAAGATTGGTCGAGAGAAGGAGACGTGGCGTAAATGGTTGGAAGTAATCATCGTCCCAGAGATTGAGGGAGGGCCGGAAAATGTCGAGGAAGGGGAGAAAATGGGGAGCCGGGTGCCGATGAAGGACCTATCAGAGATCAGGTAGAATCTCAGAGACAACAAGCACCCTGAGATGAGGAAAAGCTAAGATGAGGTTCCAGGGAAGGCTTCGTGCTCGGCCAGGGGGAAACCTCAGAAAGAGATGGTCCGAAGGAGAAAAAAGCGATCTGCGGGCCGTCCGAAGACTTCTAGGGGGAGGCTCAGACAAGAATTCCGACAAAAGGAAAAAAAAGAAGATAGGGAGTCAGGAAATAAAATGGGTTCAAGAAATTCCCACGCTCGAAAATTTTACTGGAAAAAAAGGTCTTCTGGGAGCACGAGGGCAAGCAAGTCTCCTCCATGATTTCGTGGTGAAGGGGGACAGAAAAAACGTCAACGGGGGGATCGGGTCAGGACAATAAAGGTACCCCGAAACATTAGGAACTCCGAGGTGCCGAAAAGATCAGAAAAAACTGAAGGAGGAACATCTTAGATTCCATCATAACCGGATATCCGACCTAGCCGTAGATCAAAGCAGAGAAGAGTTGTCAACTCGTTCTCAGGGTTCATGGAAGCACCTAGAAGAACCGGCGGGGAAGGGCTCAGTGGGGGGGAAAGGATACTCAAAGGGGCCTTCCTAAGAAAGTCGAAAGGAACGGAAAAAAGACGAAGGGTTCTGGCGGCGATTGTGACAATCAGAGCCTGAGACCACCGCAACCAAGGTGTGGGGACGAAAAACGCTACGGAGACTCAGGCCATCTCCATCAGCAAGGAAAAGAACTCATGGTAAAAAAAGGGACGCAAAGGCAGAAGAAAAAATTAACTAACGAGACAAAAAAAAACCGGCAAGGCTAGGGAGAGGGGGGGACTTCGTCGGTTAAGAGGGAAGGAAAGGGAAACAAAAAGACGGGAAGAAACACATGGGAGAGTTCATCCGTAAGGCACGGAAGATATTCTTGAGTGAGTGTGGGAAGTCCAAAAGGAAAATGGACAAAAAAACTGAAAGCTCAAATACGGATGACTGCATGAAGTTACGATTCAGAGGGAAGCTTCTTTACAAGAGGGGAGGCTGTCGAAAAAGAAGGTTTGGGGAAAGTTCGGAAAACCCCGAGACGGGGGGGGGGAACCCGGCTTACTGAACTCCTAGTCAGGAAAGGGAGGTTAAGAAAAATCGAGGGTAAGACGAGTTCACTCAAAGGGGAAACATCAGACCTCATGAAATAGAACCAAGAAGAACATTGGAAAGGGAACAGGAAGTTCGATTCAAGATCTTCACCGGGAAAAAAGAAGAAGCACGGGTTAATTTCGGGAGGGAACCGGCAAAGGATAGGGGCAGGTGAGACATCAGACACATCTTTGATAGCATAAAAAAGGGGGGCTGAGACAAGAAAGGGGGGAGAAAAGAGAGCAATGGGGTTGGGGGGAACAGCGAGTCCCGCCTAGCCATATAATTCCGGAAAAAAAAAAACGGGGGAAAAAAAAAATCCGAAGGGGGGCCTGTAAGAGATGCAGTCCGGGGCGAGGGTTATCCGAGGGGGGGGGACTTCTCGAAGGTTGACGGAAGGCACCGTGGTATATAGGAGGCAGGGAGATCTGTCAATACGAGGGGGATTCCTCAATTTTTGAAAAGTGGGCAGAGGATCACGACAAAAAGGTCGAGAAAAGGAATGGGAGGTGTAGGCAAGACTCGAGAGGGCTCTTGATACAGGAGGAAGTCAGAGAAAATTGAAAGAAAAAACAAAGTTCGCAAGGGTTAGGGGGGATGGCAATATTGAGAAGTTACAGGAGTACGAGGGATGAGGGTACGGCCATGGGGAAAAGCAATCAAGTGGGAGACCTAGGTCCAGGATTATAATTTAGGGGGAATCGGGGGGAAAAGCGAGTACAGCATTGAAAGGGCACCTTTGTAAGAGCTAGGGGCTGGAAAACCCTGCGTCAGATACACTTTCAAAGGGGCAGTGCTTTTGCGGAGCTGTCATGGCGACGGCATGCAGAGGGACATCAAAAAAAAGAGTCCGTGGGTGGGAGAAGATGAAAAGGGAACTAGGAAACGTGTCAGGACGATCAGAGACTCTTTAACAAATAAACTAAAATGTGGGAGGGGTTCGAAAAAAAAAAAATCTCTAAAAATGTAAGGGGAAAGAGTATAAGGAGGGAACGAAGGAACCAAGGTGGGTTCAATGACGGAGGTTCGGGAAGGAGCCACGACCAGGAGGGGTTGTTGAAACTTAGGGTAAGAGACTATCAAAAGGGGTATCGAATCAATAATAGGAGAGGAACCAATCCCTCCAGGTAATAAGTTTTAAAAAAGAGAAAGGGTTGAAAAAAAAAGGGGACTAGAGTGGGGTCCGAAAACCAGCTTAAAAGCATGAATCAAGGGTCTTGGAGAAAGCTCACCAGAGGAAAAGAACCAGAAGGAACTGTGGGGGAAAAACTGTGAGAAGTTGGACCAGTACAAAAGAGATCAACATTTCAAGTTAAGACAAGGGGAAACTGCTAAATTAAAGAAACCGGAAAAACCGCTAGAAGCCATTCGGAAGGGGACCGGCTGATCTGAACAGCGTCTCACATCCCTCTATAAAAAACCAAGAAAAATATCTAAAAACGTCCCGAGAGCTTTCCAATAGGGAGCTTCAAAGGGCTCAAAACTTGTCTTTAAGCAGATAAGGGGGAAAGGGGGAGGAGTCAAGCTGGCGAGGAAGCCAACGAATCATGAAACGCAGCAGACAAAACCAAGAAGAACTGAGAGAAAACCAAAGGGGAAAAATCACATAAACTCGAAAAGAGAGGGTCTCAAACGTCTAGGGGAGCAAGGGGGTAAAAAGGGAAAGGAACCAGAAAGAGGAAACATTGAAAGCTGGGATGCATGGGAAAGGGATTATCTGTGGGGATTAAAAGTGGCAGAGGAAGACGGTCGAGAACTTAGAAAAAGGATCGAATACGAGAAAATTCTTGAGAACCCTTCGGAGGGTGAAAAGGGAGGATTAGCTCTGACGTTTGGAGTACGAAAGGACCAAGGGACAGATAGAGGAGGGGGGGAGTAAGGTGTAAGGACAGTGCTGAGGGCTGTCAAAAGCAAAACGATGGCTGGGACCGCCTACAACCCGCTAGCTAATATCTCGGGGAAGCAGACAGGGGGTTCAGGCGAGGAACGGTAGACAATAAGACGACCCAAATCCAACAGAAAGGGTCTGAGGGCCATGGTCATCTGAAACCTCGCAAACCCTTAGAGAGAATTCGGGGGGAAAAGGGTAAGGGAGTTGGGGGGTATGGGCCAACGCCTAAAAGGGTGTCCACGGGGTCACAAAAAACAAAGGCAAGAGAAGCAGGAAGAAGAACATGCAGCAATGTCAAGAGGGTTTGACAGGAAAGTCTTATCAGCTGGAGACATCGAACCATCGGGCTTCTCGACGCGGGGAACGGTGGAATCATGTGGGAGGGGCTTCTGCGGAAGAGGTGGGAAAGGGAATGAAAGGCGGAAGAACGAAAGATCGAGGTCTTTAGCCTGGGCGGGAGGGGGGGGGCCGAGTCGAAATCTGCTTTTGGCCCTCCCCGGTCTCTAATGGGGGGGGAGCGGAGGTTGAGAACTTGGAAGTGATAGCTGCCCCACCCCTACACGCCTCGTCTTGAAAGTTAGGTGCTTAAATAAAGGTCGAGCGGAGATGTTTGACTAGCCTTTTTCACCACGGTAGAAGGCTCGACGACAGGAGGGGAAGCGGGGGGGGGAGGGAGAAGGCCGCCAGAGGAAAACCTTTTAGCAAAAACAGAGAGAGAAAAAGGTCATGGAATGCATAAGGAGGGGTCGAGGGGTGAAGGGGGCGAGAAGTTTCCATAGCGAGCATAGGAAAAATAAACCGAAAAGGGGGGGTAGGGAGGAGGTACTAAAGGGCCGGAGGGAGGGTCGGTGCGTCCAAGACATGCGAAGGGGGAGAACCATCGGGGGAGATTACAGGGTACCATATAATGAAAGGGGCTATCTTCCTTAGAAACAAAACAGTTAAGGGCAAGAGGAAGAGGAAGCGACCTCTTCCCCATCGCTCGACGGCCTAAGATAACTGGGGACCTAAAGGAAAGTCCGCTAGAGAGGGCAGTTTTGGAAAATGCGAGAATCTTCTAAAAAGGGGGAACCATGGGAAAAATTCTTTGAGACCCAGAAGTCGGAGGGGGGGGAACACGTACCGAAAAGGAGTACAAATTGGAAAAAAAGGGGGTCTTGGGTCTGGATCAAAGTGGAAAAGAACTTGGGCGGTTTCCTCTAAAAAACCGGAGAAAGGTCATTGCACCAAAGGATCTGGATCAGACACCACGATAGGGGGAAAAATATATATATGTGGTGGAGGAATGACACGGGAAAAATGACTTCCTGGAAAAGGGAAATAATGGAGGCCAAAAAGGTCACAAGCGGTCAGAGGGGGTCTTCCTTCCTCGAATATCTATGGGAGAAGCTCAATTGAAAATACAAAAGTAAAATAGAACGGAAAAACTCTATCTCGGAATGGTCAAAGGATATCTGGGGGGAGCGAGGACTTGATAGCTCTGTCTGGTCTGGTACTCAATCTACGCATTAGTAAGACATTTTGAAGGGTCAAGAAAAAGAGCCGGAAAAAGTGTAAACGTTCCCCAAGGGAAAATCGAAAATGAAATTCCTGATAAAAAAAAAAAGCTAAGAAGGATAAAGTAAAGGCCGAAAAAGCTTCCTGGGTTCCCAATCTTGACATCGCAGAGCTCAAGGAAGGGGGGGGGGCAAGTAGGGGAAGGGACTCAAGAAAGCGTTTAAATCAAAGGGTATTAACTGGGATTCCTCAAAGGGATCTTAAGACGGATTGGACCAGTATGAATTGCATGGGTCTAAAATCTAAAGGAGTGAGACAACAAATGCACAGGATAATCTCCAGCCGGAGATCTGTTCCCTGAAAGAGGCTCATTGTAAGTTTCTTAGTAATGGAAACCTGAGAGAACTTAATAACCCTTCCAGGGAGGAATTCAGGTACCACAACCGAACTGGACTCGCAACTTCATCTAATCCCTGATAAAAAGAAACTCGAGGACAGGGGAAGTCCGTGGAAGAAGGTCTCAAAGAAGACAGGGGAGAAAGACCAAAGGGTCTTCCAATCAAGCTTAAGAGGAAAGGAAGTTCTATGAGGATAGGACCATCTAAAGAGGGATGACTGGAAAATTCATTCTTGCTAGGAGAATTAGGGGGTTGTCGTGGGTGGGACGGGGGGGAAAGTTAGGGTGGTACACCCATACCTAGGCACTAAAACCAATGAGAAAAAAGATTCATGGAAAAAGAAATATATTTGGAAAGGTTATGGGGGAAGGAAGGGGACAGCTGCTCAACCGGTTGGGTGGGGGGGGTTTTTCTAATGCATGCGGACAAAAAAGGAAAATACCTAGGAAGGGCTAAAGGAGTCGTAAAAACTATTACGCTCGAGTATTTTTTCTTCTACATACAGGAAAAAGCCTCCGGGGAAAAAAACAGACGAAAAAAATGACCGAGCGAGCGTAAGTCCTCCGCCGGAAGGGAAGCGGGACGGCAAAAAAAGACAAAGACAGCCCATGTCCGGAAAGCCGGGTTCCAGGGGTGGGAACCGCCTCGTGCGCGGGGGAGGGGAGAAAGCCTTCTCCGGGGCCAAGAGTCCGAATCTTGGAAAGCTCCTACCAGGGTGGAGAGATGCCTAGGGGACCGTGTGGGAGATCGAGGAAGGACGGGGAAGACCAAGTGGCCCAGCTTTGTACCGGAATTAAGGAGAAGAAACTCGCGTGCTGAGTAAAGGTGTCAGCGGAAAAAATGCACCTCTACGGGGGGAGGTGGGAAGGGGGGACTGCTAAGGGAGGGAAGAAAGCTGACGAGGGGAACGCCAGGGGCAAAGACCGCCTGGGCGGCGCGTTCGGACATCCGTGCTGGTTGACACAATGGGGTCATCGAAAAAAATCAAAGGGGAAACGTCTGAGGGGGCTGTTAGGTAGAAAGAACTTCTTGAGGGGCATAAAAGAAAAGGGGAGCTTGAGATTGGGGAACTGCTTACTATTCGTCTATGGGGCTCAGGGGAAAAGCGTCAAAAAACTTAATCGGAGGGCCAAGGGGAGCTCAGGCAAATTTACGCAGATCAGTGGACCCGGGGTTATTCGAACTGGGTGGGCGAGGGGGGGAACCAAAGTTCTAATCTTTGAGGGTTCCGGGGTGCCCTAATGAATAGTAAAAAAAAAGATTGGGGGGGAGGAGTACGGGGAATTACTAAAAAGGGTTTGGGAAAAGGTTCTGTTGAGGCTAGGGTGCGGCGAAGGGGAGAATCTCCTTAGAAAAATAAGGGTGGGACTCTGGAAGAACGTAGGGTACAAAGGGGTCAAATAGGATCTTTTCTAGGCTCATGAAAGGGGAGGTAAAAAGAAGAAGGGGAGGGTGGAGGTCAGAATAACATACCCAAAAAGGGTCAGGGTTCCCCTCGATCTCTCGCCTTTGGGAGCCCAAGGGGGAAGTATTAGTGGGGAGAGTCCTCGCAGGGAGTCCGAGAAACGAGGAGTTACATGGGGGGGAAACAAAGCACTAAGAGTTTGATAAGAGCAAGAAGAGCGGACTAGACCCGAAATAATCTTGTGACCTTCCGTGAAAGGGGAATTCAAAGGCCTTCGCCGCGGATTGGGGGGGCGCGGCGGACATAGAGGCGGGACCAAGATGCCCACCAATTATCTTGAGAAAGGGAGCGTCCTGGGAAGATTAATCCAAAGGGTCGAGAGATAAAAAGCAGGCAAAAAGGCTGAGCTAAGGGGTGGAAAGGAAGGAGAGAAAGACAGCGTGAAGGGGTAAAGGGAGAAAATAGAGACTAAACACCGCAATCAGCAGCTTCATCCAAAAAAGAAGGTTCTGAAAAGGGAGAGCTAGGGGAAAGGGGAATAGAAGGGGGAAGGCCAAAATAAATTAGTGAATCAACTGCGGGGGGGGTAAGTTCCTGGCGAAGGGGGGACAAAGGGAAGAAAACAGAAGGGGGGGAAAGTCCGCATCCAAGTCCTTTAGGAACACGCGTAGTTCTATAATGAACATTACACACTCTCAGGGGGAAAGAACAGAAGCTCCTAGAAGGTAGAGAATTAAACTTACTCACATGAAAGGGGATCAGGGAGGCCTATGGGAGAGAATCTCGGAGAAGGGCGGGACAATCGCATTATCATAAAAAAAAACTTTAAAAAAAAAGAGGGAATTCCCGATGGAGCAAAGATGTCTGTAGAATCTGGGTCTCTTAGGGAAGTCTGGGGGGGCTGCCAGGGGAACCCTAAAGATAAAATCAAAAAAATAGGAGGACAAGGCGGGAAGTGATGGAGAGAATTCGGGGCAGAAAATTTCGAAAATGTTCTATCAGATCTAGGGGTTGGGGGAGGGGTTATAGGTAAAAGGAGGGTGCGTACATCGGGCTCTCCGTTTTCTTTATGGGCCTGAGAGAAAAAGTCGAGAATAGAGGGCTCGAAGGCCGTGGCAACAGGTACGACTGAAGAAAACTTATCTCTTTTTTGGGTTTGCTCCAAAAAATGCCCCGCCCCAGCAGGGGGGACTTATGAATTGAAAACTCTTTTCCAGAGGAGGACCGAGAAAAAAACATAGGATGAGCATGAGAATTAATGGCTCTGTGGTTCTTTTGGGTTGTACCCACTCGAGATAAGCCACTGACACTAAAACTACTAATTACCGAAGAAGCCCTTTCACGAAGGGGAAAAAACGGATGGAGGATCGTCGGGAGAAGGATTCTCAAGGAAGGGTTCGCAGCAGTTTTAGGAGGACGTAAGAAGGGGGGAGGGTCTGAGACTGGAATGAAGGTCCACCAAAGAAACGGGGGAAGAGTGGGAAGAGGTTTCTCATGGCCGAGAAGTCGGGGACGGGGTCCATGGGGATGTCAGAATTCAAACCGAGTGGGGGTACGCTGCGTGGGTTGTAAGTAAGAGGGTCCGAAACAAAGAGCAGAAAACAAGGAGCTCTTAAGGGAATCTCTGCGGAATCGATACGGAGGGCGGAATGCAGGGGGGGCAGGGGAAGATGTCGAATGTAGCACTGGACAGAACCGATGGCATCAAGTGTAGCCAGGGATGGCCTATCAAGGAGACATCCCTGGGGAGAAAAGAAGGGAATGTGACATCACGATTCTTGCTTTTGACTTGGTCTATAAGGGGGACAGGGCTCGAAAGGACCCGGGGGGGGGGCTTGGTGATCAAGGCAATCGAAATAGTTCAGGTCGGAGTCGCTTAAGAAGGGGAAGGGGTGGAGCGTCATGGTAAGCCATAGCAATAATTACCTGAATCGCGTCCTTCGGACCACCATCATTGGGGCACAAGGATAAAAGGAAACTAGAAAAGGAAAATCCGAAGGCCAGAAATATCGGTCTGGGCATAGATGATTGGAAAAAAGAAAAAAGCTAATAGATTTTCGACTGGAAAGAGCTCTTGGAGCAAGTACTGGCGGGTCTGGGGGGGGGGGAGTCGCAGGAATAAAAAAGAAGTGCGCTTTGTAAATCTCTGTCCGCGAGGAATCTAGAGGCTCGCGCAAAGGGCGGCCGAGAAAATCTAAGAGTGTCAGGTAATCAATCAGAGAAGAGAAAACAACCGTAAAAAAAAGGTTGATTACCAACATGTTCGGGAATTTTCTCCGAAAAACTAGGAAATGCGGGTGAGCGTACGATCGAAGACGCAGCATGAATTAGGGTGGGGAGGAAGGCCTTCCAGGATCCTAAAAAATTAAAAATAAGTAAAGCTGAGGGGGAATTATCTCATCTTCCCAGGGGGGCGGGGGGGGATCGACCAGATTCGTTGGGATCCTCGATTTTCTAGAGGGCTCGAAGGGGGCAGGAAGAGGGGTTGAGGAAGGGGGAACCAAAATAGTTTGGTCCTAGGGCTACAGAAGAACGGGGTCAAAGGCGGGGTAACCATGGGGGGACCTTCGATGAATCCGGAAGGAGCATCGAGGCTCGAAAAAAGGGAAACGAAACGGGACCTAGCGATCATCTGAAGTAGGCCAAATTAAGGGGAAAAGAAAGAATGGAAAAAACGTCACTCGCCTCAACTGAGGTCTGGTCTGCATTAACCTTCTACAAGGAGCAAGAGAAAGGGCCTGCAAGAGAGGGGGAAGGATTTGTCTCCAAAGGAGAAGGCGGTGAAAGTGAAAAAAACCCGAAATATAACTTCGACGAAGAGCCAGGGTTAAAAAGGGGGTCTTTCTAAAGGAGGACCGCTTCAGGGAGGAGCTGCGGGGTCGGCAGGACTTGCGACAACTACAGGAGACAAGAATGGATAGGATAACCATCCCTAATCAACAGCTCGGGGATTCTCATTTTGGGGTGAAGAAGGGGGGGAATTTAACTAAGGAATAGAGATCCCCTTAGTAGGCAAGGGGGAAGTCTCTAATTCCTCGATGGGACATGAGTGGAGTTTAGAAGGAAAGGCCAGAAACCCCGTGTATGATGAGCTTCTCCGGAGAGTTAGAAGGTTTCTTTTGTACATTGGCAATCTCATAGTTCAAACTATAAGAAAGAGGATTAAAAAAGAAAATAAAGGCAGGTGACCAGCGGTTGAGAGAAGTTTTTGCGTTTGTTCGGTCTGGCGCAACCAGTAACTAACGAAACGTACGAAAAAATTGGGCAAAGGCACCGCTCATATTAGCAGCAGATGTGGTCATTCGGCCGGGAACATCAAGCCCGAAAGGGCCAAGCGCGGAGGAGGTAGGAAGAGGTGGGGATGGGGCGCAAGCAGTAGGGAGGGGGGGGAAGAACCGGGGGGCTACTTAAAACCACGAAGAATCGCCACGTGAATCGACGGGGAAAGGTGAAGAGACGGGGGAGGGAGAAGTCATAATTCACTCCAGGGAAAAAAAGTCCGGCCCTGGGTCGATAAGAGGTCTCGTAGGGGGGACTCTCCCTTCTCATCCTCCTAAAAAGGGAAACAGGGAATTGGTTGGAATGATGGATATAGTGGAAATTGGGGGATCCTCCTAAGGAAGGTACCATTCGGAAGGAAAGCTTTTAGAAAAGGGAGTATAACTAGGGGAAAGTAGAGTGGGGGGGGTCTTGGGGGGTCGTTCTCGGAAGCAGATGGGTCGAGGGGGACACGAGGGCTGGTGACGAGGCTCGCCATCCTGAGAAATAAAGAATCAAAAATGCGGGGCCAGGGGTGAGCATAAGGGCAGGACGTCACTACCGACCTTTTCAGAGGGAAATATATTGGGAAGGGGGGGGATATCTGACTGCTTGAAAGATAGGAACTGGAATGTCAAAAGGGTCTTGGGAGAGGACGCGGCGGGGGACTTAGTTGGACGGAAAAGCCAGCAAGTAATCTGCTCGGCAGTCCGGGAAGAGTGGGGGGGAGAGAGGAACCAAAAAGAGAAAGATGGAGTTTTTTGTCGTCCCTTTTTGAATTGAATCGGGGACATGCGAGAAGACCCTAGCAAGGGGGGGCCTTGTTAGAAAATTTACATCGAAAACCGAAGAAGGGGGTCATAACCACTTTCAGGAATTTCCACCAGAGGTGAGGGAGAAGGGTCGAAGCTCTGGGTGAATCTGGAAGGACGTGCGAGGAGAAAAGAAATGTCTGCTACCCAAATGTCACCCAGAGGCTTGAGGGAGGGGGGGAGAAATCCTGAGGGAGGGAGGGGGGGGCAATACTGAGGGAGCACGCAGGAGGATAAAAAAAATTATTATTATGAAAAAAGAGATAATCAGGGTTGGAGAAAAAGAGCAAAGGTATTGGGAGGCACTTAGAAGCTCGAGAGGACAGGATATTTCATTTTGATCAGCCAGCTGATGAAAAAAGAAATGGAACTAGAAAAATCGGGGAGGGTATGGAGGAGGGAAATCAACGGAAAAGAATATGGGTCCCTACCCTTTCAAAGTATTCGATAAAGGAGGGCTCGGGGGGACGACAGAAAAGGTACAAAGCGGCAGAGGAGAAGGACCAAAAAGAAGGGAAAAGAGGGGGGAGAGGGGTAAGTGGCCCCCTCCAAAAAAATTGAGGGAAGAAAGGTCTCAAGGGTCGCAATTTATTAACTCCCGTTAACGAAAGTTCCAGACTCAGGCCGAAAAGACCTATACAATTCAGCTTTAACCCGCCGGGAACGAGAAAGAATTCAGAGAGGGGAGGCCCAAGCCATGGGAAGAAAAAAGGTTGAGGAGGAAAGAGAAGGGTTAGAAATCTAAGAGCCATTATATATACTCCAGGAGCACCAATAGGGGATGACAGGGGGTACAAAGGGGTCTGTGGAAGGTCTCAAAGGGCGAACTACGAAAAAGGGAGGTGAGGAAGGAACCTCAAGAGTGGAAATAGACAAATGATGGCGAGAATCGTCAGCATCAAGCATTGAAAAATCACGGGAGGAAGTGAAAGCGGAAAATAAGATGCAACAAAAGACTCAAGACAACAAGGCCAAGGGAAGAACTAAAAAGGAGATTGAAAGATAGGGGGGGAAGCTAGAATTCTACTAGAGGCTAGGATAAACATGGAAAATTCTATCGATCAAAGACTTTCTGAAGTAAAAACACCTTGCGGCGGGGCCCGGATTTTTCGACTGCGATCAGGGGAAGAAAAAAGAGCTTCGATGAAAAAAGGTTAGGGGAGACCGGGAAGTGCGGTCGATCAAGATGGGTGAGGTGTTCTGATAATTCTGGGGGGAAAATTTTTGCAGGTGAGTGAACAAAGGGAGAGGTACCGAGTGGTCTCGGCCGATTTAGGGGAAAAAATTTCAAGCTGAGCTTTGGTGTGAGACTCTGGCGCCTGGAAGGAAAAAACCCAAGGGGAATAAAGATGTTGAAGGGGGGGTTGAAGCCATTCTCCCGCTCCAAAAAACCAGGAATTGATCTCTGGTCCAGATCGGGGACAGCAGCCATGAATAGGAAATATCGAAAAGGAGGGAAGCAAAGAGAGAGAATGGGTCGGGGGTGTCAAGGAAGAGAAAAGGGGACACTGAAACCCTCACTCCCCCCTCGATCGAGAGAGGAGCCATAAAAAGACAGCCCTTTCCGAAGTGTGTAAAGGAGGGTAGGGATGAGGTTCAGAGAATAGCCTCATGAACCGAGAGTACTAGATAGGGAGGTTCGCGCGGGGTAGGATAGATAGAAGGGGGACTAGGGAGGCTGGACTACCGCTAAATCTAGACTGCGGGGTCTTGAGAGGGAAAAATTAGAGGAAAGGGGCTCACTCACATGGGCCTTGTAGAAGGATAGTTTGGGAGAAGGAGGATGTGTGAATAACCAGTACCCCATCCCTGTCTGATTGTGAACTGGTTCGGAAGGAATCTGATAATTGACGAATAAGAAGAACTGGGGCACGACTGTGACTTTGACCCACTTAGGGACTACGGGAAGAATCGATGAAGAGGGGTCTTGAAAAAAAGGGGTTAAACTCAGGAAGCGCGATCGACCAGTGTCATCGCATGCACTTGTCTGCTTGTCAGGGGTACGGGCGAGGAGGGGGATATAGAATGAGGGACTTTGTGGGGGATTTGACTCTGGAGGAACTGGACCCGCCGTAGAGGTCAGGGAGAGGGAATTTACGGGTTAGGCGGAAAGAAGTGGGCCATAGAATGATGACTTAGAGGACTCAGGATAGAGGTCCGGGACCGAAAGATGGCTGCTCAGGTGGTCATACTCGATGGACCTGCAGCGGAGACCGAGATTAAAAAATAGAGGGGCTTAAAAGCCATACGCGAGATAAAAACCGGCAGAAAATCTCTCTTAGAATTAATGGTTAAACAGAGGAAAGGGGTGGGAGCCTAGAACTAAGAGGACTGAGAGGAATTCCCCAGGTCTGTTGTGCAGCTTTCAGCGGGCAGAAGGAAGAATCGAGGGGTTCAAAGGGTCGGAAAGGAGAAAAAACAGCGGGGGGAATTTCAGGGAAATCAAACAAGAGAAAAACCAAACTGCTTCGGAATTCGGTGTTGATGAAGACTTCACACTTGGCGGTTTCGGAAACGGAAGAAGGCTAAAAGAAGAATTGGAAAAGGGAGAGCAAAGAAAGTGGGCGGATCGAAGAAAGTGGGGCTCTGCTCAATTCCAAAATTCCGGTTCAAATTAAGGAGGGGTCAGGAAAAGAATTCAGAAAGTTTCAAAGGAGGGGGCTCCGTTTTAGGAGAGAGGGATCGCGGGATGTCATACTTAGGCCCTCTGAGACGACGCCGGTGGTTGTCCCGAAGGACTAAGCACGGTCATAGGAGGGGGCTAACTAGTCAAAGTGGCAGGGATTAATCAGGACGGACCTCGAAGGATCTTAAAAAAATGACCGGAAAGACCAACTGGAAGAGGCAAGTGAAATCGATTATCGCAGGTCAAAACAATCACAGTCAGAGTTCTTGATGACAATGACATCAGAAAGGAGTGTTGGAAGGGTTGCGATCCAAAGGAATCCCGGGGAATAATTAAGCCAGCTTCTCATTTGTCTCCATGAAAGATTAGTGAGACTTCATAAGGAAATAAGGCTAAGGTCAGAAAAGGTAAAGTCGGGCCGGACGGGTGGGCCTTTCTTCTATATTTACACTGAAGACTTCGGAAAAATGGATAAAAAAGTGGCTCTGGGCTCAAAGGAGAAGATTACCAGAAAAGAGTTCTCAGATGCATCTGAGATTCGCATTTAAAAGTAAAAATGAATCCTGAAAAATCGACAGAGAAGAGATAAGACAAAAAGGATTCACTCTCACTCTCTGAAATTCCTCGCAGTGCAATATAGAGGGAAAGACCCGCAAACTGGGGGCTGAGAGGTTGAGGGTAATTAAACCGGAGTCTGTCCTGTTCGGTTTGGGGACATTGTGCCAAAGGTAGCTCGGGTGGGACAAAAAAACCTATTCAAGGGGGAAAGAAAAGTAACTTCACGTAAAAGTCAAGGGGAGGAAGACTGTGACGAAAGGCTTCTCAATAACACGCTGGTGTGTCTTGGAGATCTGCTCAACCAAAAAAACAAAGAAGCTAGAAAAGCTCTGGCCATGATGAGGTATGTGTTCGCGAAAAGAAGATCTTCTATACCTGACGGTAACGCAGGAAAGACTACCCCGAAACGGTATGATACTACCTCTTTTCACTACTTCAACAATTAATTCAGAGCCAGAGATTCCTAAGTCGAAAATGGAGGTGAACAAAGAGTTCTCAGTAGGGAAAGGATCCCTGAGAGGCAGGAAGCGTCCGGGGCATGGGTAACATTGTAGCTGAGAGGAAATTTGATCCTATCTCAGGAGGTAACATGAGAGGGGAAACAATGATACCTAGAGGGAGGAAGGTGGGGGAGTGGAAGTTAGCCAGGACGATGCGCAGATAAGTTGGTTAGGAGAAATGCTAAAGGGCTGAAGAAGACCGCACTTGGGGTGGAATCCCTGCAGGAATGGCGGATTCGGAGGAAGAAAAAAGGTGAGGCAATTGGTCTAGGTCTGTGTAGCGCATTAATTGGGTGTATTCTCTAAGGCTCTGGAGAGGCATCTTTTAAATGAACCATGGGAGGCTCAAGAGAGGCTGCTGGCTGCTGAACTTGTTCTGTTCAGAAGACCGAGTACAAGGTACAAGTCATAAGGGTCTTGAAAAAAATTGATCGCAGTAAAAAATGCCCTTCCGGTTCACCGGGATGTAGAGAAAGGGGTTGGGGTAGAGATCAAGATGTGGGGGAGCCTTGACGCTATTTACCGCTGGTGAGGAGACCAACACCACGCGGGAGAAAGTTATAGAAGAGAATTAAAGGGTCCACGAGTGGCGAGTTCATCGGAACTGCCTTCCTCGCTATCAGCCCGGCCGTGGAGAAAAAGGGGGAAAGAATTGGAGAAATGATCCAAGGCCAACCGGGAAGGAAGAATAGGTTGCGGTCGTTCTAAAGAGGCTAGAGAGAGAAAAACAAAAAAAAAATGTAAAAAGGGGCTAAAGACCTAAACAGTAAGGGTTGAAGATTAAAAAAAGATAGGAAAAAGGGTGACATGCCAACACGATCAGGAAAGAATGGGAATGTCCGCGCGACCTTAGAACCCAAACAGAATGGGGGGGAATTCCGGGAAAAATCAAGGAACTCAGGGGACAGACATCGTAACATAAGAAACAGGCTCAAAAGCATGATCGTGTGGAAAGTTAGAGATGCCGATTCCAGAAGTCCAAAAAAGAGTTAAACCAAGGTGGGGAATCAAGTGGGGGGGCCATACCATCCTTCAGTTCATCTGAAAGAACGTTCAACGAATAGAAGAAGAAAGGCATCAGATGAAGGGGTACGAAAAGTGAGAAGCTCATATCACAAACCCAGATAAGAAAGACAACCATAAAAAGTAGACCAAGTCAAGTTCATAGGACGGTGAGGGGAGTATACTGTCGACATTAGAAACCATATATTGCGAGCGCAAAGGTTAAGCCCCATGGCGAGAAAAAGCTGAGTTCCCATCCTATCTTCCTCGTCTCCAAATGTTTAAAGACATGGGAAGAAATGGATACTCACCTTCCGCAATTAGAAAAGAATGTTTGGCGTAAAAGTCTCAAGCGGAGCGAGTCCTTGAGGATACAATTAACGAGGAGACAGGAAAGGAAGCTCTGAAAAAGCTGCAGCCGAGGGTCGAAAGGGCCCTTCTCTTCTTCCCCTACGAGAACATTGAGGAAGACCCCATGGAATAGAAAGCGAGAAGACTCGGGACTGGGGGGTTGAAGGAGCTTCAATGTCGGTCAGGGACCCTGTGAGCATATTTGACTGGGGGGGAAGTGCATTAGAATTGTTCTTACTTTCGGGTCAGGAAAAAAAGGGGGGTTTGGGGAACTCAAGGAGAATGAGAATCCTTGGGGGAATTGCCGGCCCCGTGGTAGTTAGAGTGACTTTGAGGGAGACGGAATGTCCCACAGGAATCGACACCCGCCCCCTTCTTTATGAGGAATGGTCCCTATCGACCTGTAGGCAATATCAGGGTCGGGAAGGAAATCTATTCCATTGACAGGAAGTGCGCGGTAGGGGGGGGCCCAAAGAGGGGCCCATGGGTAAAAGGAATCTATAAGAAGCGAGGAACAGCATGAAAGTAGAAAAAAGAGGTCCAGGGGGTGGTTGAGGGTTCTACTGACTACAGAATCAACGAGGGAATTAAGGGGGGAAGAACAGGGTGGAAGAAACGTATAATGGGAGGGTCTGGCAATTCGCGGCGTAAAGAAAAACAGGAGGAAATGGGGCGAGAAAGCCGGGGCGTTTGCAGGCAAAGTGGAATTGGGGGACGTCTCTGGTCACTACCCCCACCCTGTAGAGAGGGCCGAGGGTTTTGAAAGAAGTTGGGAATATCCGCCCGAACCGTTCTCCTGCTTCTTTTTAATATTCGGATGGGGGAGAAAAAAAGTAGGGAGGAAAAACCTTGTAAGCTAAAGGGGGTTGGAAAGTATAACTACTTGAAAATACGAGATATGGGCAAGAGTTTGCGGTCAGGGGCCCGAAGGAGTCCAGAAGGACTGAAAAAAGTCGTATTCCTTGAGCAGCACGGGTCGGGAGGGAGGGGTTGGAAGGGGCAGGGAAGTCAGTAGGGGAGGTGGGTCGGGGGAAGCGTCTTTCACGTTGCCCAGCGAAGCGGGCTTTGAGGAGGGCCCTGCTGGGGAAGGGCACGGGGCGGAAAACAGGACTTGAGCCTAAGAGGAGACTTCGAGATAACTCCTCCAAAGATAAAAAAGGGTCGTGTGTAAACAACCAATCCCATCTCTCCTTAAATTCATAAAAGCGCGGCTTCCAAAGATGTACAGGGAAAACCGCTAAA